>Ga0316191_10004067_pt1 | contig 10884 bp, 10 predicted proteins | sample Eddworburr2cm_MG_FD_204928 | JGI IMG/M metagenome (GOLD analysis project Ga0316191, IMG submission 204928) | Coastal sediment microbial communities from Maine, United States - Eddy worm burrow 2 cm | ecosystem: Environmental > Aquatic > Marine > Coastal > Sediment | place: USA: Maine... | reverse complement strand
ATTCTGGCTAGCGCGCTGCCTTCATTAAAGAATCTTTTTATCCCCATTCCAAATGAACGTGATGCCTCCTCGGTGACAGTCTCAACACGGCCTGTATCAATACGCTTTGCATATCTAACCGGGAAAAATTCTTTTATTATTACCCGACTTCTTGTAGGAAGATGTGTTGCAAGATAGACAATACTAAACCCCCCTTCATTGATTGGTTTTTCAATCAGATACTCTGGCAAACGATAACCTTTAGGCAGTGCATTTACCTGTAATCTTTCATTTTTTGCCATTTTTATCCGTGTAAATCAGTGGATTTATCTTAGTATGCATCGATAAACAGTCTGCTATTTCTGACACTGAATAATAGTGCCATTTTCTTTATCCCAGGCATGGTATTAAATTACCCCAGTAAATGACAGCAGGCTACTATTATTATGATTTTTTACTATAGCACTCCCCTCAGTCTTCCTGGAGAGCTGGGATCGAGTTATAGAGGTCATAATATCAGGACAAAAATCACACGCAATAGCTAGCTATCGTAAAGATAATACCTTTTAGACATGGGCAATTTAACTGAATATTTAAAGCAACTGCCTTTATTCATACAAATAAAGTCGCTACCATGCAAGTCCACGCACACATCTAAAGAAGAATCATAGCATGACTGCAAGCATGACCGCCTTTTCGCGCAACCATATGTCAACAAACTGGGGCCAGTTGATCTGGGAAATACGCTCAGTCAACCATCGCTACCTGGATATCAGCTTGCGCCTGCCTGAACCTTTTCGCATGATTGAAGAAGCTGTCAGAGAGAAAATCAATCTCCAGCTTGCACGCGGCAAAGTCGAGTGTTGCCTGCGCTTTCAGATTGACAGAAATCAGCCGGGCACTATGTCTATTAACATCGGCCTGGTAGACAGACTCACTGAAATGTCGAATGAAATTGAAAAACGCATTCATGAAAGCTCCAGTATTGGTGTCACAGACATCCTAAGCTGGCCCGGTGTTATAAGCGATGAGGGTATAGATTACAATTCGCTCGCCACTGACGCTGTAACGCTGCTTGATGATGCACTTAAAGAACTTGTAAGTAATCGTCAACGCGAAGGCCAACGGCTGGCAGCGTTGGTGGATACCAGGCTGATCACCATTGGCGAGCAAGTAGATGCTGTGCGCTCTATTCTGCCGGAAATCACGGATGCTTTCAGAACAAGGCTGGAGAGCCGCCTCAGTGAGCTAAAGGACGCTATGGATCCGGGCCGACTGGAACAGGAAGTTGTCATTTTCGCCAACAAATCAGATGTTGCCGAAGAACTTGACCGGCTTGAGTCGCATATCACAGAGACCCGACATGCCTTAAGCTCAATCAAACCCGTCGGCCGCAGGCTGGATTTTCTGATGCAGGAAATGAACCGCGAAGCCAATACACTCGGTTCAAAATCATCAGATATCCGCGTTACCAACGTTTCAATTGAATTAAAGGTTTTAATTGAACAGATCAGAGAACAAATACAGAATATTGAGTAAACACTTTCTTTAAACTGAATCTATGCATAAAACTCGACATCCAGTAATTCTGATCATTTCTGGTCCTTCCGGTGCCGGAAAATCCACTTTGTCTCATGCCCTGATAGACGCTGTCCCTGACACTGTTATTGCAGTGTCGCATACCACGCGAAAACCGCGGCCCGGCGAAGAAAATGGCATAGATTATTTTTTTGTCAGCCAGCCGGATTTTCTGAATTTGATTAACAGCGGAGACATGCTGGAATACGCTGAGGTGTATGACAACCTCTACGGCACGTCTCGTGAATGCATAGATCAGCCCTTTAGCGAAGGGAAAAACATCATTCTGGACATCGACTGGCAGGGAGCACGGCGCATTAAAGCAATCTATCCTGATGCAATTAGCGTGCAGATACTGCCGCCAGGGGAAAAGGAGTCTGAGAAACGGTTAATCTCCCGTCAGCAGGATTCAAAACAAACGATTATGGCAAGAATGGCAACATACAAAGAACAAATGTCTCACCAGGATGAATACGACCATATAATCGTTAATGACGACCTTGCAGAGGCAACCCGGCAACTAATAAGTATTCTGCCACTTAGTTAGACTATCATGCCCTTTATAAGTTAGAATCATGTGTTCCACTGAATTTTTTAAGGGTATATTGTTAAATGGCACGAATTACTGTTGAAGACTGTCTCGAAAATGTTGATAACCGATTTAATCTTGTCCTCATTGCAGCCAAGCGTGCGCGGCAACTTGCAGAAGGCTATCAAAGCGAACTGGATGTTGAAAACGATAAAAACACAGTACTTGCTCTCCGTGAAATCGCTGCTGGCCATATCAATAGCGATATCCTTATTGATGTGCCGGAACCAGAAGAAACAGCTGAAGACCTGTTTCTTTCCGATAGCATCGAAACAGAAGTCTCTGGCGAAACTGATCAGGATATAGCGGCAAATGCTGATTCCATCGCTAAGGAAACGCCACCCGCCGACGCATGAACCTGTCCCGTCCTTCGGGCCTGGGCGGGATCTTAAATTTCAGGACATTGAGGGCCTGCTTGAGACCTACCTGAGCAAGCGAGAGATCGCAAATATCTACCGTGCCTACATTTTTGGCTATCAGGCACACGCCGGACAACGGCGTGCAAGCGGTGAATCCTACATATCACACCCTGTTGAAGTTGCCAGGATACTGGCTGGCCTGCACATGGACAGCAAGGCCATTTCTGCCGCCATCCTGCACGACGTCATCGAAGATACACCTACTGCAAAAAAACAACTGACCAAAGGCTTCGGCAAAGAAGTTGCTGAACTGGTAGATGGTGTAAGCAAACTTAGTAAAGTCAGCTTTACTGACCAGGCAGAGGTACAGGCAGAAAGTTTCCGAAAAATGCTGATGGCCATGACTCGTGATATTAGGGTTATTATGATCAAACTGGCTGATCGGCTACACAATATGCGGACCCTGGGTGTCATGCGTGAGGATAAACGCAAACGCATTGCAAAAGAAACCCTCGAAATATATGCCCCTATCGCCAGCCGTCTGGGTATTCAGGGTTTCAAACACGAACTGGAAGATCTGAGTTTCAAGGCGATCCACCCAAAGCGTTATAACGCTCTCGAAAAGGCTGTCAAACATAGCAGAGGTCATCGAAAGGGCCTGTTAAAAAAGATCGAGCACTCGATCGAAAAGCGAATGAAGCAGGATGGCGTCACTGGAAAAATATCCAGTCGCGAAAAACATCTGTATGGCATTTACACGAAGATGAAGAAAAAAGGCCTGTCATTTGATGAAGTATTTGATGTCTATGCAATTCGGATAGTGACCGACTCTATAGATAGCTGCTACCGCATACTCGGCGTGCTACATAGCCTATATTCCCCAATACCGGGCCGCTTTAAAGACTATATCGCCATTCCAAAAGCCAACGGTTACCAGTCACTGCATACCGTCCTTGTCTCGCCCTATGGAGTGCCGATTGAAGCTCAGATCCGTACTGACCAGATGGACCAGATTGCAGAGGCGGGTATAGCCGCACACTGGCTGTATAAGTCCGGCAAGGTACAGAAAGAGACAAGTAACTGGATAAGCGGTTTGCTAGATCTGCAGAAACAGGCAGGTAATTCAAAAGAATTTCTCGAGAATGTCAAAATTGACCTGTTTCCGGAAGAGGTTTACGTTTTTACTCCGAAGGGAGAAATCATTGTACTGCCGCGAGGCTCATGCCCTGTTGATTTTGCCTATGCCGTCCATACTGATGTTGGAAACACCTGTGTTGCCGCTCGCGTGAATCACCACTATGTTCCATTGCAAACACAGCTACGCAACGGCAATACAATTGAAATTACTACCGACAAAAAAGCGATACCTGACCCGGGCTGGTTAAATTTTGTTTCAACAGCAAAGGCCCGTTCAAGTATCAGGCATCATTTAAAACATCTACAAAGACGTAAAGCAAGAAAGCTCGGGGAAAACTTAATCAACAAGGCTCTTCATACTTATGCCCTGTCACTCAGTACGGTTGATGAGAAACGAATGGAAGCATTGTTAAAGGAAATCAATTTAAAAACCAGGGAGCTGCTCTATGAAGATGTAGGGCTTGGAAATCGAATGGCACCACTGGTCGCGAGACAGCTTGCACCTCTACTGGACGAAACTGCCAGTAGTGACACAACACCGAGTGCCCGCAACAAGGGAGTACGCCCACTGGGTATTGCCAGCGATGAAGGAATGGTGATACATCTGGCAAAATGTTGCCGTCCTATTCCCGGTGATCGAATTCAGGGCATTGCTACAGCTGGACGCGGGATAGTTATTCATCGTCCGGAATGCCCCAATATAAGTGAATTTCGCAACAGACCGGAGCGCCTGATAGATGTGCAATGGGATACAGGTCCAAGAAATGTATTTCATGTCATCATCCAGATCAATTCCGTAAACAGGCGGGGTGCACTGGCTACATTGGCTTCTACCTTCGCCGACGCTGGCTGCAATATTGATCATATTGACATGGATGATCGTGATGGCAACACCAGCTCACTGGAATTTCTTATTAGTATTAAAGATACAAAACACCTTGAAAAAGTCCTGCAAACAATCCGCGATATAGACTTTGTCCTCGATGCAGAACGAAAGTTCACCTAACGAATTCATGAAGCAACAACAGTGACTACCTAAGCAACAGTAAATTATTTCTCATCATAATTCTTACAGGAATCACAGAATGTCAGAAAAGAAATCTCGTCAAGTTATAACCACTAACAACGCACCTGAAGCAATCGGCACCTATTCACAGGCAGTAAAAACAGGCAGCACAGTTTACCTGTCCGGCCAGATACCGCTGATTCCTGAGACTATGGAGATCATCAGTGATGACATATCTGATCAAATTAACCAGGTGTTTAAAAACCTTTCTGCAGTTGCTGCAGCTGCAGATGGCAGTCTCGATGATATTGTAAAGCTAAATGTTTTCCTGACTGACCTGAGCCACTTCCCAATAGTCAATGAAATTATGGCTACATATTTTAACCAGCCTTATCCAGCTCGTGCAGCTATCGGTGTTGCAGCGCTGCCCAAAGGCGCAGCAGTTGAAATGGACGCGATATTGGAGCTTGGATGAAATTGTTCATCATGCATGATTGATTTTTTGTGCTGGCGCACAGCTGATTTGCATTCTTTTTCTACTTTATGATATCGCATGGCAGTGTTTTTCGCCCTTTATGGGCGAGTGGCTTTTCTTTGCTTATCCAAAGAAAAGTCACCAAAAGAAAAGATACCCAACATGCTCGCCCTGCGGGTTCCCTGCGATGCTCGAATGAGCCGGCGGGATGTGAAACTCGCTCACGCTCGGACAGCACATCCCGACGTCCCCGGCTCATCCTGTGCTTCTCGGCGAGCCTGAACGGGAGGTTGAGAATCAAAGGCAAGGATTAATGACAAAAGACTAAAGATAACCAGTCTTCGTCATTCCGGCATGGTTCTTGCCGGAAACCATTCTTTAAAATTTCTGGATACCGGCCTGCGCCGGTATGACGGCTGTGTGGTCGTGAGGATTGTTCTTTCGTGTGAGGTGTCAGCGGGCCGGTGTTGACCTGGGTTTTGATCTTAAAATCCCTTTTGTGTTGTCGAGCACTGCAGGCTTAGAGCGGACAAGAGCGAGGACTGTCTGAGCGTAGCGAGTTCCGCAGCGCCGCTCTACGCTGAAGCGCACAGAGCAGCCGAAGGCCAACACGATAGGGTGGCCTTTCTTTTGGTACCTTTTCTTTGGCCACTCAAAGAAAAGATACTCGCCCATAAAGGGCGAAAAAATGAGTTAAGACTTCATCGCAGATGAAAAAGAAAATCGATCAGCCGTGCGCCAGCACAAACAATTCAATAATGTGGCGGCAACTCGATGCCGTCACCTGCATCTCCCTGGGCACCCCGAAGCTCTTCAAGCATTTCTTTCAGGCGCAGTATCTCCCGCTGCAGCAGGTCAATTTTTGACTGCTGCCTGACAACGGTCATATTAATAGTGTCAAGGCTATCTTCCTGGAATGCCAAACGGGCCTGGAGATCCATGATTGTTTCTTGCAATACTTTCTCATTCATTTCATTCATGATACAGAGAGAGGGTTAATTAAATTGCCTGGCTACATATTACTGATTGGAAAAGCAAAAGCAGCAATAACTGGTTTTTCCAATATAAACCTTACGTATAAATACTTCAGCACATCTGCTCACTGACCGAAATCGACAAAGGGCATTAATGAGACATATAGAATAAAAATAATAATGGCCAGGTAGCCAATAAAACGCAGAGGATGGTCAAGAATTCTTTCAAGCAGGCTCTCCTGCTCACCGTTTAAGCGGCTCCGGCTATATTCCTCTTGTGCTTTCTGTCGGCGTTGTTGCTGGTATTCATTTAGTAATGTATGTGCCTCAGGGAGCTGCTGCTGATCTGTTAACCATATAGCTCCAGCGGATATCATCCAGTTGCCAGGTGCGGTCACATAATGAGATATATTATTCTGGTCAAGCAAGGCACAGATTTCTTCCTGCTCATCTTCCGGTACACCTCGCATCGACATTAAGTGTATCGCCATCTATATTAAACCCTGAGTAGAATCTGTCACATACCAGTGCCGAATTGGTCCGTTCACAGAGATGTAAGCTCATTACAAAAATTGGCATTATCACTGTCTCCGCAACAATTGCCAAGTTGTATGAGCTTTACCTGTCGCCTGATCAATATACTAAAAGTTGCCTATCCTCTTGCCCGGGCATCCATAAAAGCCTGCTCAGATATTTTATGGTAGCTGACTACTTTGTCGCGATAGGACTTAAATGACTGGTAAACTTTTGCTGAATAAGGATCACGCGCTGCCAGCTCCTCAACCACCTCATCAGACAGTTTTTTTAAATCTGATAAGACATCATCCGGGAATTTTCTTAAATCAACCTTATGTGTATTGACCAATATCTGTAATGCATCATTATTCCTTGTTGTGTATTCAGCCAGCATATCCTGGTTAGCCACACGACAGGCATTCATTACGATAACCTGTAAATCAGCAGGCAGACTTCTCAATGCCTTCTTATTGATAATAGCTTCAAGAGTAGGGCCCGGTTCATGCCAGCCAGGGTAGTAGTAGTGTTTAGCAGCCTTATAAAACCCGAAGGCCAGGTCATTATATGGCCCAACCCACTCTGTAGCATCGATAGTGCCTGATTTCAGGGCTGTAAACAGTTCTCCTCCTGGCAGGTTGACAGGAGTTCCGCCTGCTCTCTTTAATACTTCTCCTCCTAGCCCGGGTATACGCATCTTCAGGCCCTTGAGATCATTTACACTATTAATCTCCTTATTGAACCAGCCCCCCATCTGCACGCCTGTATTGCCGATTGCTGCGGGCACCAGGCCAAACTGATCATACAGTTCAGTCCATAACTGCATTCCGCCACCATGGTACAGCCAACCATTCATTTCCTGTGCTGTCAGGCCAAATGGAACGGCAGAAAAAAACTGTGTTGCTTCACTTTTACCTTTCCAGTAGTAAGCGCCGCTGTGTCCCATCTCAGCAGTACCATCATAAACTGCATCAAACACTTCCAGCGCCGGCACCAGTTCCTTGGCGCCGTAGACCTTTACGGTTAGCCTGCCACCACTCATCTCTCCAATTAGTTTTGCCAGAAAATTAGCACCTGTACCGAGGCCGGGAAAATTTTTTGGCCATGAAGTCACCATCTTCCACTGGATGCTGGAACCTGCATGAACCGCTGGTGAAGACAACACAGTGCTGCCCAGGGCAGCACTGGCCAGACCTGATGATTTAATAAATTCTCGTCTTTTCATTTATCTTTGTTATGCAAGTTTAATGCAGACACCATTATCTTCATTTCGAGATTGATCAGCAGCAGCCTCTACCCGGTCAAATAGGCTTTGCATATCTTCACCTCGCTGAAACTCCGTCATCCCGATCCATACTGAAACTTGTCCTGTAGTAACCGCGTTATTGCTTTGCTGCAGGCTCTCCCTCAGCCTGCCAGCAACAATAGCGGCTCCTTCTAAATCAGACTCTGGCAGCAGAACCATAAATATATTATCTCTAAATCGGCCAATTCTGTCCGGCAGCCTGAGGGACTCTGTCATTAAGCCCGCCATATTAATCATTGCATCATCTGCTGCCGTTTTTTCCAGAGCATCCAGGCCATCAACTTTTATCATTCCTATGGACAATTTATGTCCATAGCGATCTGCTAACGCCATCAGTTCAAGAATACTGATGGTAAGCCCAGTTTCATTTGATGTCCGGGTCAAGGCATCAATATTTGGAATCTGGATGGGTTCATTATCAACTGCAATCGCAGGTGCTTCTTCTTCGATAGCTTCATCCTTTACTACGTCAGGCTTATTCACAATAAACAGGAAAAATATGCCGATACCAACAATCAAACCGCGCAGGATGCCTAATACCAGTCCATTTACGCTGCTATCTTTTCCAGCGAATGCAGTGAATAAATATTCCGCCAGCTCGACGGCTACGACAATCAGTAATATTTTGAAAGCAACAGTGAGAAAACATTTACTCCCGCTACTCTTATTTCCGCAGATCTTATGATTCACTATTATCCTCCTTACAAACGAGTAAGTTTGGCAAACGAAAGCACCAGCCATTTTATACCGGCGTACTCGAAATTCACCTGTACACGTGTATGCTCGCCATTGCCTTCAACGTTCATGATAACGCCTTCTCCAAATTTATCATGCAAAACCCTTGCGCCCAGCGGCAGATCACCTGCTGAAGAGCCAGGCAATGCTGAATTTTCTGTATCATACTGTTGATGCCCTTGCCATGCTGCCTGGTACCCACCTGTGCGCGTTCTAACTTCTTCGATAGCTTCAGCTGGTATCTCCTGTAAAAACCTTGATGGAGTGGTGTAGTTTTCACGCCCATATAATCTTCGCACTTCAGCATAGGTAATATACAGTTGCTTCATAGCACGCGTCATCCCAACATAGCAAAGCCTGCGCTCCTCTTCCAGCCGTGCAGGATCATTTAACGCATGCTGGGAAGGAAAAAGGCCTTCTTCCATGCCACTGAGGAATACCAGCGGGAATTCAAGCCCCTTGGCGGAGTGCAGACTCATCAGTTGCACACAATCTTCCCATGCCTCTGCCTGCCCCTCTCCTGCCTCAAGTGCCGCATGAGCCAGAAAGGCCGACAGGGGCTCCATTTCTTCTTCCTCATCCTGATAATAATTGCGTGCTGCAGTCACCAGTTCTTTCAGGTTCTCTACACGCGTTTCTGCTTTTTCCCCTTTTGCATTGCCATGGAATGCGAGTAGATCCGTCTGTCCCAGCATATGCTCAACCTGTTCAAACAGCTCGAGTTCTGACATCTGCGTGGCGATTGCATCAATCAGTTCCAGAAAACTACGCAGGGCGTTCGCTGCACGTGCAGTGAGATTATTGCCCTGTATAAGTTCGCTGGCTGAATGCCACATTGTTTGAGAATTAGCTCTGGCATGCTGCCTGACGATATCAAGTGTGCGGTTTCCTATTCCTCTGGTTGGCACGTTTACGATACGCTCAAAAGAGGTATCGTCATCATGATTCAAGGTCAGCCGCAGGTAGGCGAGAGCATCCTTGATTTCAGCACGCTCGAAGAATCGCAGCCCGCCATAGACCCTGTATGGTACAGCGGCATTAAACAACGCCTCCTCAAAACTGCGACTCTGTGCATTCGAGCGATAAAGAATCGCCACTTCGGAACGTAAATTACCCTCTTCTACCCAGTTTTTAATACGATCGACGCTAAAGCGGGCCTCGTCAACCTCATTAAATGCAGCATAAAGCCTGATCAGGTCGCCATCTTCACCATCTGTCCAGAGTGTTTTTCCCATCCTGCCTTGATTACGGCTGATGACCGCGTTGGCAGCATTCAGGATAGTGGATGTAGATCGATAGTTTTGCTCCAGACGGACCATTTCAGTGCCACTGAAATCCTTCTCGAACTTTCGAATATTTTCTACCTCTGCCCCGCGCCAGCTATAAATCGACTGATCATCGTCGCCAACAACCATGATGTTTGATCGAGGCCCGACAAACTCTTTCAACCAGCGGTACTGAATATTATTGGTGTCCTGGAATTCATCCACCAGCACTGCACGGAAACGTTCACGGTAACGAAGCCTTAATATTTCGTTGTTATGCATCATTTCCCATGAACGCAATAACAATTCAGCAAAGTCGACTATCCCTGCCCGTTGGCAATACGCTTCATATTCCTGGTATACCCTGGTCCATTGCTGCTGCTGTGGATCATGTCCCGCCTGCACATCACGCGCCCTGCGGCCCGCTTCTTTGTGATGATTTATGAAAATCTGACCCTGTTTCGGTTGCCAGTAGGAATCATCCAGTTCCATACTTGTAATCAAACGTTTGATCACACGCTTTTGGTCATCGCTGTCAATGATCTGGAAATTTTCCGGCAGACCTGCTTCCTGCCAGTGTGCCCGCAGCAACCTATGCGATAACCCGTGGAATGTTCCCATCCACATACCTGCAACCGGAAAACCCAGCATCTGTTCGATGCGCCCACGCATTTCACTGGCCGCTTTATTGGTAAAAGTCACGGCCAGTATAGACAGTGGCGAATAGGAAAAGGCCTGGACCAGCCAGGCTACACGATGTGTTAATACTCTTGTTTTGCCGCTACCTGCACCTGCGAGCACCAGCAATGGCCCTTCATCTGCTGCAACAGCCTTTCGTTGCGGTTCATTCAGCCCATCAAGCAGGTGAGAAACATCCATTATTCAGCTATTTACTCAACCGTCACAGACTTTGCCAGATTGCGCGGCTTATCGACATCGGTACCTTTAATCAGGGCCACGCGATAAGC
>Ga0316191_10004064_pt1 | contig 10888 bp, 9 predicted proteins | sample Eddworburr2cm_MG_FD_204928 | JGI IMG/M metagenome (GOLD analysis project Ga0316191, IMG submission 204928) | Coastal sediment microbial communities from Maine, United States - Eddy worm burrow 2 cm | ecosystem: Environmental > Aquatic > Marine > Coastal > Sediment | place: USA: Maine | collected... | reverse complement strand
GAGTGCTCCACTCTGAACCGAGACTGGAAAAGGCCTGACGATGGAGAAGGATTCGCCCAACCAACTGTCAGCTCCTCGGGAGCCCCTTAGCGGGCTCTCCCACGATGCGATCGGCGAGCAGCTCGAGCGGATCCTCGGGAGCCGGGAGTTCCACGCCACGGAGAAGATGCACGACTTCCTGCGCTTCGTCGTCGAGGAGACTCTCGCCGGGCGAAAGAACCGCATCAAGGGATATACGATCGCGACCCAGGTTTTCGGGCGCAGCGACGACTTCGACGCCTCGCAGGACCCCATCGTCAGCATCCAGGCGGGCAGGCTGCGTCGCGCCCTCGAGCGCTACTACCTGGTGGCAGGTGGGCGCGATCCCATCATCATCGATATCCCCAAAGGACACTACATTCCCCGCTTCGCGGCACAGACAGTCGAGCTCGAGCGGAGAAAGGCAATCGGGCCTGCGAGGGGAAGTGTGGACGAGCCTGTGGCGGTCGGGCCCTGCATCGCCGTGCTGCCGTTCGAGAACCTGACCGAAGATGCGAGCCAGCTCGTTCTGGCGGTCGGTCTGACCGACGAGGTAGCCACCGAGCTGAACCGGTTCCAGGACCTCGTCGTCATTCCCTGCCAACTAGCTCACCCGAGCGACGGCGGGCTGCCGAGCCCGATGGAGCTCGGCACGGAAACCGGCGCGCGCTTCCTGCTGCAGGGGACCATTCGCAGGGATCCGAAGACGGTGAAGGTCTCGGCGCACCTGACCGATGCGAAGAACGGCCGGCAGATCTGGGCCGAAGCCTATTCGCACCCTCTGGACGCAAGTCGCCTCATCGCGACGCAGGAAGCGATTGCGCGCAGTGTCGTCGAGGCGATCGGCGGCGAGTACGGAATCATCGCGCGACGGTTGTCGGCCGAGTCCCGGAGAAAGTCTCCGGCTGAGCTGGACACCTACGAAGCCATGCTCCGCTACTACTCCCACCAGATCGCGCCCTCGCCGGAGTCGAGTGAGGCCTGCTTCATGGCGCTACAGAAGGCCGCGGAGCGAGAGCCGGACTACGGCCCGGTCTGGTCGGCGTTGGCGACTCTCTACAGTCAGATGTACTCGGTGGATGCTCCAGGGTTCGACCGACCGCTCGAGACCGCCCTGCGTTACGCCCGCCGGGGGGTCTACCTGGAGCCTGGCTCCCAGCTCGCCCGCCTCATCCTGGCTTATGCCAGTTATCTGAGCGAGGACTCCGAGGTTTTTCAGCAGGAGATCGAGACGGCCCTGACCCTGAATCCCAACTCCCCTTACACAGTTGGAACAGCCGGCTACTTCCACGTGATGCGCGGGGACTTCGAGCTCGGTCTGCCGCTTCTGGACCGGGCCATCGCGATGAACCCCTGCCATCCGAGGTGGTTTCATGGCGCCTATATCGTCGACGGCCTCCATCGACGCGACTACACCCGTGCCCTGCTCGATCTCGAGAGGCACCGGCCGTTCCTGCGCTTCTGGATCCCGGTCGTCTACGCCGCGATTCTGGGCAAGCTCGGGCGTATCGAGGAAGCGAACGTCCATCTCCGGAAGTTGGAGGAGCAGAAGCCAGAGTTTGCTCACCGGGCCCGAGAGCTGTTTCGTCGAACTCTGAAGATCGACTCGATCATCGACGACCTGATCGATGGGCTCGGCAGGGCGGGCCTGTCGATCGACGACAGCTGAGATCTCCCCGAACGCTGCGCTAGCGGACCCACCTCGATCTGGAGAAGGGTCGCGGACTCGCTCCGTCTTGTTTTTATCTGTTTCAACAACTAACATCGAGCAGTGACTGAAAAACTCTTAAAAGAGCTCAAGCAGAGTCGCCCCTTCGGTAGCCTCGAGGAGGCTACTTTCCTCTCTTTGCAAAGGACGGCGAGCACTTGGATGCAGGCCCTGGCCCACAGACTGCGGCCCTTCGACCTCACACCGACTCAATACAACGTCCTGCGGATTCTTCGGGGAGCTCATCCCGGGTCGCTGACCTGTACTCAGATTGGGGAACGCATGGTCACTCCGGTTCCCGATGTCACAAGACTTCTCGACAGGCTCTTGGCACGTCACCTGGTGTGGAAGGCCCGAGACGAAACCGACCGCCGCATCATGAGGGTGGAGATCTCTGGCCAGGGCCTCGAGCTACTCGCATCTCTCGACGAGCAAGTGCTTTCCTGGCTCCAGGAGCTCCTGTCACCACTCGAGCAGGAGGAAATGCGGACTCTCGGCGCTCTGGCAGCCAAAGCGCGACACGCGTGAGTGGAATTTCTCGGCTATTTATCTGTTATAACAAGCAACGTGGAAACACTAGCTATGGAGGTCTTTATGAGCCAAATAGCCCAGGGAATTCACCATGTCACCGCCATCGCCGGCGATGCGCAGCGCAATCTCGACTTCTACGCCGGGCTGCTCGGCCTGCGCCTGGTCAAGCGGACGGTCAACTTCGACGATCCGGGTACCTACCACCTCTACTACGGTGACGAAGAAGGCCGGCCGGGAACCATCATGACCTTCTTTCCCTGGAAGGGAGCGCCGCGGGGAAGCATTGGCGCCGGTCAGACCAGCGCCACCGCCTTCTCCGTGCCCGAAGGGTCCCTCGGATTCTGGGAGGAGCGCCTGAGCACCGCCGGTCTGCCAGTGGAGAGCCCTTCGAGTCGCTTCGATGAGCAGGTGCTCGCCTTTGCCGACCCTGATGGTCTCCGACTCGAGCTGGTGGCTCATGCAGGGGTTGCAGACCTGCCGCCTTGGCAGGACGGTCCGGTACCGTCGGTCCACGCGATTCGCTCGTTTCACGGTGTCACTCTCGTGGAGCGCTCCCTGGAGGCGACTGCCGAGATCCTCACCAATAGTCTCGGTTTCGAGGCCGGCCACTCCTCCGAGAGTAGGTACCGTTTCAATGCCCCCGACGGAGGCCCCGGGTCCCGGGTGGACATCGTCGTTCGTCCCGAACAGGCCTTTGGACGAATTGCCGTCGGTTCCGTCCACCATGTGGCCTTCCGCATCGCTGGAGACGAGGAACAGATCCTCTGGCGTAGCGAGGCGCTCGCGAGGGGATTGCAGGTGACGCCAGTGCAGGATCGCAACTACTTCCACTCTGTCTACTTTCGTGAGCCCGGTGGTGTGCTCTTCGAGGTGGCTACGGATCCACCCGGCTTCACAGTGGACGAGAGCGTGGCTGAATTGGGGGCCTCGCTCCGTCTGCCCGATTGGCTCGAGCCCGAGCGCGAGGTTCTGGAAGCGAAGCTTCCTCCTCTCGACTTGCCGTCAGTCGAGCCGGTGGCATCATGAGCGCCTTCGGGCCTCACGCGGCACAGCCGACAGCCTACGGCGGCCTGCCGCCGGAAGAGGCTACTGCGGCCTTGGTGTTGGTGCACGGTCGCGGCGGCAGCCCCGAAGATATTCTCGCCCTTGCCGAGTTCGTCGACCCTCGGAACCTCACCGTAGTCGCACCACAAGCCGCGGGCCACACCTGGTACCCGCAGAGCTTCCTCGCACCTGTCGCCGCGAACGAGCCCGGCCGCAGCTCTGGACTCTCGGTCCTCGAGTCGATCGTGCAAGAGCTCGCGGCTGGAGGAATCCCGCCTGAGAGACTGGTCCTGGCCGGCTTCTCTCAGGGAGCCTGTCTGACCCTCGAGTTCGTCGCTCGCCACCCGCAGAGATTTGGCGCCGTTGCGGGACTGACAGGAGGGCTGATCGGTCCTCCTGGCACTCTCGGTGGTTACCAAGGCTCGCTCGAGGGCACACCGATCTTCCTCGGGTCGGGTGATCCCGATCCTCACGTGCCCTGGGCCCGAGTCGAAGAGACTGCCGCCATCCTGGAGCAGCTCGGAGCACAGGTCGAGCTCGCGCGCTACCCGGGTCGCGCCCACACCATCAGCGAGGACGAGGTGCGGCACCTGGGCTCCCTCGTCGAGCTGGTCAGAAACTGAAAGGGGGTCCCGATCTCGACATCTGGGACGCCAGACTGGTCAAGGCCAGAGGCGAGCCCCTGGAGCACATCGACGACAGCGAAAAGGCGGATCGCTGACCACCCACACCTGCCCAGCTCCAACCTCCTCGACGCATAGGTAGACCGAGCTAGCGAGCTCACAGGATTCTGCGCCGGACCCGCAGACGCGATGGGCGTAACGCGGCCCTTTGGATCAGCACGGAACCACCACCTGTACAATGAGATGACCTTCTCGACCAGGTTGACCGGGAACGATCCGACTTCATGATCGGCCAGACTCTCTCTCACTTCAAGATCACTGCCAAGCTCGGCGAGGGTGGTATGGGTGAGGTCTATCGAGCCGAAGACACCAAGCTCGGTCGCGATGTTGCGATCAAGGTGCTGCCCGAGGCGGTCGCCAGCGACCCTGAGCGCCTGGCTCGGTTCGAGCGCGAGGCCAAGCTGCTGGCCTCGCTCAACCACCCGAATATCGCTGCGATCTACTCCTTCGAGCATGCTACGCCCGAAACACAACAGAAAGAAGGCGTCAGCCCAGGCCCTTCCATCTATTTCCTCGTCATGGAGCTCGCTCAGGGCGACGACCTCACCGACCCCATCAGCCAGGGTCCCCTGTCGCTCGAAAGGGCTCTGTCCATCGCGAAGCAAATCGCCACGGCGCTGGAGGCAGCCCATGAGAAGGGAATCATCCATCGAGACCTGAAGCCCGCCAACATCAAGGTAGATACCGATGGCCGGGTGAAGGTTCTCGATTTCGGTCTGGCGAAGGCGCTCGACCCTGTTCACGAGGGTGCCGACCCTGCCGCTGAATCACTGTCGATGTCACCGACGCTGACCGCCCAGATGACTCAACCGGGGATCATCCTAGGCACCGCGGCCTATATGAGCCCGGAGCAGGCGCGAGGCCAGAGCGTCGATGAGCGCACCGACATCTGGTCGTTCGGATGCGTGCTTTGGGAGAGCTTGACTGGCGAGACGTTGTTCGGCGGCCCAACGGCATCCGATTCGATCGGGGCCATCCTGCAAACCGAGCCAGATTGGGAGGATCTTCCGGCGGACACGCCATCGACCGTGAGGCGCCTGCTGAGACGGTGCCTCGCCAAGGATCCACACGACCGACTGCACCACATCGCCGACGCGCGGATCGAACTGGAGGACACAGAACCCCCGTCTGAGCCCACCGCAGTGCGTTCGACGCGCGGCTACAGGATCACCGTCGCGATTCTGGCGATCGCTCTGATCGCGAGCCTGGCCGCTTGGCTGCTACCTGTCGCGCAACCGGCAGCCGACCAGGCCAGCTCGGAGAGAGACAATCCTCTCGCCGGCGCCAGGTTCAGCAAGGTCACCAACTTCGCAGGGTCCGAGTTCGATGCCGCGATCTCACCAGACGGCAGATTTGTCGCTTTTGTCTCCGATCGAGACGGGCCGTTCGAGGTTTTCGTAGGTCAACTCGGGACGGGCGAATTCCGCAACTTGGCGTCCGGCGCGGATGAGGCCACGGTCCAAGACGCCCGCGCACCGGTACGCAGCGTCGGGTTCAACAGCGACGGGTCGGAGATCTGGCTTGGCGGTGGCCCGTGGCAAAGGGTGCGATCGATTCCCCTGCTGGGTGGCCCGATGCGCAACTTCCTCGGAGAAGACGTCGTCAACGTGGATTGGTCGCCCGACGGCGAGCGCATCGTCTATCACGAGCGTCTCGCGGGAGACCCGCTCTATGTCGCTGACCGCAACGGAGCGAATGCTCAACTGATCCTCGATCCACCTGCGGGAACACACCAGCACTATCCGACATGGTCGGCCGACGGAGAGTCGATCTACGTCGTGCGCGGCCGACCGATAACCCTCGAAATGGACCTTTGGCGTGTGCACGCGGACGGCGAGGGATTGGAGCAACTGACCTGGCGGAAGCTGGACGTGCGATACCCGACACCGATCGATGAAAGGACCGTGCTTTACAGCGCGCGCGATGCGGACGGCGCCGGGCCGTGGCTGTGGGCGGTGGACGTGGAGACCAAGGTCTCGCGACGGGCCAGCGTCGGGCTCGAACAGTACGCTTCCGTGGCGGCCAGTGCCGACGGAAGCCGTCTGGTCGCAACAGTCCAAGATCGTCGAGCAGGCCTGTGGAGTGTGCCGATTCTCGACCGTCTGGCGGCCGAGAGTGATGTCAAGCCCTTTGCCGACCTGTCGACGACGCGTGCGCTCGCGCCGCGCTTCGGTGGTTCCTCGCTGTTCTATTTGTCGTCGCGGGGCAGCGGCGATGGATTGTGGCGTTACGAGGGGGGAAAAGCCCGGGAGATCTGGCGAGGCAGCGAGACGGCATTGCTCCAGCCGGCTGCGGTCTCGCCCGACGGCGATTCGGTCTCACTGGTGCTGCGACGCGATGACGGATGGCACTTGAGCGTTCTCAGCGCCGACGGTGCCGAGATCAGGGCACTATCGAAGAGCGTGGATGTCCGGGGCGCAGGCGCATGGTCGCCAGATGGGAAGTGGATCGTCACGGGAGGCATCGCAGACGATCAACCAGGGCTATTCAAGATCCCCGCGGACGGCGGCGAACCGATGCGAATCGCCAACGGAGAGGCGACGAATCCCGTGTGGTCGCCGGACGGGAACTTGATCGTCTACGCTGGTGCACAGGTGAACGTGGTATCACCGCTGTTGGCCGTCAACCCCGATGGAGCTCCGGTCGAGCTGCCGGAGATCAGGGTTTTTCGAGCCGGCGAGCGCATACGATTCCTTCCCAGTGGTACGGGACTCGTCTACATGCGAGGCTTCGGGCTCTCTCAGGACTTCTGGGTGCTCGATCTCGCCACGATGGAGAGCCGCCAACTGACCCAACTCGACTCGACAGCCAAGATGCGCACCTTCGACATCACCCCTGACGGAACTCAGATAGTGTTCGACCGATTGAGCGAGGATTCCGATATTGTGCTCATCGAGTTGAGCGAGCCCTCTGCGAACCGACGAGAAACCCCACAGACCGACTAGGCTTCGAACTGCATCTCGTCACAAGAAACAACCGCCGGGCAACTCGTCATGAGTCACCCGGCGGCAAGAGAACATCGATCTCTTGGCGGCAGGCCTCTACTGGGTCTTGCGCAGAATGATGTCGCCGTGGAAGGTCTTGAACCGCAGCTCGGGGCCGCCCCCGCCGATCGAGCCCTCGACCGCCTTCTCCATGCGGACCCGGTAGCTGCCACCACCCTCCTGCTCGCGGGTCACCTTCGCCTGGGTTGGCTGCAGCTGCAGGTCGAAGTCCGTGTACACATCTCCCTGACCCGACTGCATGAACAGGTTGGCCTGGACCGCCGCTGGCAGGGTCACTTCGACATCGCCGTTGAAGGTACTGAACGACATGGGCGTGTCGGCATCGACCTCGAGCAACTCGACCACAACCTCTCCGTTCGTCGTGTTGGCGACGACCGAGCCACGCATGTTCCTGGCCGTGATCTCACCGTTGGTGTGGCTCAGCTCGTGGGTGCCCTGGACCCCTTCCACCTCGATGAAGCCACCATTGACAGCGCTGAGGCGTAGAGAGGTCTGATAGGGAACCTTGATCGACAGAGCAACTTCTTCCTTGGACCAGTCGGTACCGATCTCGACCTTGTTGCCCTTCTCCTCGACGGTGACGCCCGCCGAATAGCTGGGGATGCGCGTCAATCCCTCGCGCTCCTCCCCATCGGACTCGTCGTCGTGCTCCTCTTCGAAGGTCACTTCAACCTGGACTTCGGCCCCTTCATAGCCCACCACTGTGATGGAGCCCATCAATACCGAAGCCTCCAGCACCGCGGGTTGCCCCGGATTGCTCAGCGGCACCACGAAGTTCTGTGGCTGGGCTGCAAGAGCACCACACATCAGGGTCATACAGGTCAGGATCATCAGGCTCGTTCTTCGCATGGTTTTCACCTCTTTCAACTCGTCCCCTTGCGGACGTAAATGTTGCCGTTCAGTGTTTCGAAGGAATGGGTCGGGCCTCCACCGTCCACCCGCACCCGCGAGCCACGCTGCAGCTCGATGACGGTACGCCCGCCTTCCGTGCGTTTCGTCGGCGGCGGGGAAGGCAGTGCTTCGACTTTGTACTCGCTCCACAGCTCCCCCCACCGTGCCACCATCTCGAGGTCGGCTGAGAGACCGGGCTGAAAGCTCACGTCGATCTTGCCGTTGATGGTCTCGAAGTGACTGTTCTTCTTGGGATTCGAGACAAAGCTAGCCACCACAGGGCCATTGACCGTCGTCGCTTCGCCGGATCCAGCCAGCCCCGAGAGCTCGATGGAACCGTTGACGTTGTTGACGACAAAATCTCCGCGCACGCCAGAGACCTCTATGTCGCCGTGATTAACGGTTCGCACCTCGATATCGGTGTCATGAGGCACACGGATACGAAAGTCGTAGATCACTTCGTAACGGTCACGCCAGTTGTTCCAGCAGTTCCCTTGCTCGGTCCTGTCATGACAGCGGAAGGGACCATCGACGTAGAACTCGACCTCGCCGTCCTGCTTGTTGACTTGTAGCTCGACCTCACGCCTCGCCTGGTCGATCCGCTCTGCCGTTCTTGCGCGGACGGTCTCGACGGCGGTCATTTCGACCGTCTCGCCTTCATAGCCTTCGACTGTGATCGAGCCCCAGACGTTGTCCACGATGACGCGCTGAGGCCCAGAGCGCTCGAGCGCAATCGACCGATTGAGGGTCCGACTGTCGCTCAGCTGCTCGGCCGAACTGGGTATCGCGAGCGTGAGGGCAATCAGAACTACCGATAGATTTCGATTCCTTTGGCGCATTACAGGCTCTCCGCTTGGGCTGCGTAGTACTCGAGTAGGGTCTGGTCGACATCGCTGGCCTCTCTCAGTCTCTGCAGCTCACCATTGCGCAGCCCCTCCTCGCCAGCGACAGCCTCGAGCACTGCCAGCTGCACGAGAGGAGATTTCTCGACTTCGAGGGAGTTCATCAAACTGGTGCGGACGGCTCCCTGGTCGACATACCCCGCCAGGGCGTCCACAGCTGCCAGCCGCACGTTGACGTTGGGATCCGAGCGGGCCGAGTCCAACAGCGCGGTCAGGACCTGCTCATCGCCTCCCGCCATCCGACTCCAGCTGACTGCTCGAAGACGCTCGGAGGCCGACTGGTGCTGTAGCAGTGAGACCGTGACAACGCGGCTCATCGTTTCGACTTCGGCCCTGAGCTCGGCGAGATCCTCGTTCGTCGCCTGGCGCCAAGTCATGCCAGCACCCAGAAAGACACCCACGAGCAGAACAGCAGCCGAAAACGCCGCCTGCCATGCTGGCCGTGCCGTCCACGGACCGGCCCACCAATCGCTGAATCCGGGCCGGGGAGTCTCGTGAAGATTGGTCTCGAAGTCGGCCAGAGCCAACTGAAATCGGCGAGTCAGCTTCTCACTGGGGACTTCTTGTGGCGATTCGTCGAGACTCCCGAGCTCATGCCACAGCGTCTCCATCTCCGTCGCTTCCTCGCCGCACCGTTCACAGGACGCCAGGTGCTCGTCGAGCTCCCGCCGATCCTCGGTACCCAGGGCGCCCATCAGGGAGTCCATCAGCAGCTTGTCGGCTTTGTCGCAGTTCATGACTCGCCCTCTTTCAACATCTCGCTGTAGGTGTCGCGCAATTGATTCATCGCCCGGTGCACCCGCACCTTGACCGCCCCGACCGAGCAGCCCAGAAGCTCGGCGATCTCGTCGTAGTGGCGAAACTCGAATCGACTCAAGATCAACACCTCACGACGCTCGACTGGCAAGCGCAGCAGGGCCTGGCGCAACAAGCAGACCTGCTCCCTTTGTTGGGCGGCGTCGAGGGCGCTGGGGTCGGGACTGATTGCCTCGACCAAGTCCTCCCCTGTGATTGGAAAGCGTTGGTTCTTGTGGAAGTGGTCGTTGCATACGTTGCGCGCCAGCCGATAGAGCCAGGGCAGGAAGTCAGCATCGCCACGAAAGGTCTGGCGGTACTTCAGGGCCCGCATGAAGGCCTCCTGCACCAGGTCCTCACTCGCTGCCGGACTGCCCGTCATCCGCAGGCAGAAGTTGTAGATCCTCTCGTGATGACGCTCGAAAAGAGTTCCCATTCCGCCGACTTCGCCTTTTTGCACCGCGATCATGAGCTCCAGGTCCGTAGGTTGATTCACGCTCCGTTCGCTCTCTCTCCCATTCCCGTCTTCTGTAGTGATGACCGTCATAACAAGAAAAGGTTACAGGTGGCCTGCCCCCGGTCAAGAAGCAGATCCAGAACAGCCCTGGAGAGCCGCTGTACCGTGGTGGCCCGGAACACTGCCGCCCGGACCCATCAGGCGCCCTACCGTTGGGGAGCTGGAGTCTCGAGAAGGATGTGAAGCAGGTTGTTCTGGAAGGTCGGATTGCCCAGCAGGGTGCGGTGCATATCCGTCAGGAAGATCTTCCGGTTCCACGGAATGGGCGAGCTGACGAATCCCGTGTCGCCACCGAGAAGCCGCTCGTCGGCTACTGCAGAGGCGCGGGTGACGGAACCGTCGCCCGGAGCCTTGAGAGTCAGGGCCTTCGTGTTGTCGAAACGCAACACCAGCTTGCCGTCTTTCTCGGTCACCCACGCTCTTGCCGGCGTCGGCTGCACATCGGCGGCAAACAGGGTGAGCTCTGCGGGACAGGGCTCATCGGCGTGCTGGTCCATGACTCCGAAAAACTGACGGGCTCTTGTAAAAGCCGCTTCCATGAAATCGCGAATCTTCTTCTCGCGCTCCTGCGCGGAAGGCTCCCCAGGAAAGACCCACGCCAGATACTTGTCTTGTCCGGGAGCAAAGGGTCCCCAGTCATTCTCGAACCAGGTTTGGGCTGAGAGGAAATCGATCTCGATGGCATCGCCCGCCGCATCCACCCAGACCTTCTGCCCCTCTCTGGGCACCATCTGGTAGGCGGATACCCAGGTCGCGATCATGGCGGGCTCGAATTTGATCCACGGATAGCGCCG
>Ga0316191_10004062_pt1 | contig 10890 bp, 13 predicted proteins | sample Eddworburr2cm_MG_FD_204928 | JGI IMG/M metagenome (GOLD analysis project Ga0316191, IMG submission 204928) | Coastal sediment microbial communities from Maine, United States - Eddy worm burrow 2 cm | ecosystem: Environmental > Aquatic > Marine > Coastal > Sediment | place: USA: Maine... | reverse complement strand
CTTAGAGACGGAAGCTGCCATAAATGAGTCGATCTGTCACTAAATACGCAAGCCAATGCTGCCGCCACAGTCGTAAGATGAGTTTCCAATAACAACGATTTCAGGTCTGGAGAGAGCCTATGAGGATCGGTGTACCCAAAGAGATCAAGACCCTCGAGTTCCGTGTCGGCATGACTCCGGCAGGTGTTTACGACGTAGTTCACGACGGCCACGAAGTCGTGGTGGAGACGAACGCCGGCGCAGGTATTGGTGTGACCGATGCGGATTACGAAGCCGCGGGTGCTACGGTTCTGGGTACGGCCGAGGAAGTGTTCGAACAGGCCGAGATGATCGTCAAAGTCAAAGAGCCGCAGCTCAATGAATGCGCAATGCTGCGACCAGACCAGGTGTTGTTCACGTACCTGCACCTCGCGCCGGACCCGAAGCAGACAGAAGCGCTGGTCAAGTCCGGAACGACGGCTATCGCCTACGAGACAGTCACCGCCAAAGATGGCTCGCTGCCGTTATTAACGCCGATGTCGGAAGTCGCGGGTCGCCTGTCAATTCAGGCCGGTGCTTTTGCCCTGCAGAAAGCCAACGGCGGCTGCGGCAAGTTGCTCGGCGGTGTGCCGGGCGTGCAGCCCGCTAACGTTCTCGTAATCGGCGGCGGCGTCTCTGGTGCAAACGCGGCAGATATGGCTGTTGGCCTGGGCGCTAACGTGACGATCGTCGATCGCTCATTGCCCCGCCTGCGCCAGCTCGATGACATCTGGGGCGGCCGTGTTCACACCGTTTACTCGACCAAGCACGCGATCGAAGAGCTGGCTGTTCAGTCGGACCTGATTATCGGCGCCGTACTGGTCGCCGGCGCGGCGGCACCGAAGCTCGTCTCCGCTGAAACCGTCAAGGCCATGGCGGCCGGTTCAGTCATGGTCGACATCTCGATCGACCAGGGTGGCTGTTTCGAGACAAGCCATGCAACGACGCACGCAGATCCGACATACGTGGTGGATGATGTCGTTCACTACTGTGTTGCCAACATGCCTGGTGCTGTTCCGCGCACCAGCACGTACGCGTTGACGAACGCCACACTGCCGTTCGTCAAGGCGCTGGCCAACCTGGGCTGGGTGGAAGCGCTCAAGAAAGATCCACATCTTGCCAATGGCCTGAACGTCACTTCAGGGCACGTTACCTATGAGGCTGTCGCCCATGACCTTGGCTACAAATATCTCTCCGCTGAGGACGCTCTGAACGCTGCCTGATTCAATTACCCCCTTTGAGTATCAGGCAATCATTGAGGCCGGGCACATGCCCGGCCTTTTTTTATGTTTCTTTGTCAGCCGATTTGCTCGCCGCGCGTTTGTTATATGAATCCAACCACATCAGGAGATGCAGGATGACAAACCGAATCGTTACATTGGCGGTGGCAAGTGGATTGCTCGTGGTCGCCTCACCGGTGATTGCTGATCACAACAGCAAGAATGGTGAGGGATGGGCGAACATGCCGAACGATATTCACAACATGCGGATCGAAACGCGTGAGGCCAACGATAACGAGGCCTTCCGGGATTTCGTCAAGTATGGGGAAGGCTCTACGTCGGAGAACCGTTTCGCTACAGATGATACGGCGGCGCCGAACCAGGCAAACAACAAGCAGGACAAATCGCAAGTACAGGAGCGCAAAAAGACGCAGGCCGAGACTGCGACCAATACTGCGACCAACACGCGGACCCGCAGTGAAACCCGCACGCGGACGCGCGTGGAGACGCCGGCCTCAACACGCACCCAGCGGGCGTCCAGGCAAACGCGCAGTGGCGCACGCAAAGGTGGTAACCGGAACTAGGTGACGCTGGTTCGGGAAGAGTGCCTTGAATTCGGGTGTTTGGTGCCCAGATCGACCGTCTACGAATTAGCCGATCTGTTATCAAATGCCCGATTCAAAATACATCGTTTGTCCGAGCTGCAACGCGACGAACCGCCTGCCGGCTGACCGCCTCGCGGCGGGCCCGAAATGCGGCAAGTGCGGTGAAAAGATTTTCGCTGGTCACCCGACGGAGCTGACCGATGCGAGTTTCAAGAAACACGTTGGTCGCAGCGACATCCCGGTTGTCGTCGATTTCTGGGCGCCCTGGTGCGGCCCCTGCAAGATGATGGCACCGGCGTTCGAACAAGCGGCTGCCGAACTGGAACCGAAAGTGCGGCTCGCGAAGCTCAACACCGAGAATGAGCAGGCCACCGCAGCACGCTTCAATATTCGCAGCATCCCGACCCTGGTGCTGTTCAGGAACGGCCGGGAAGTTGCTCGTCAGCCGGGCGCCATGGGCGCCGCCGATATCGTGCGCTGGGTGAAAGCGAACAGCTGAACCGGGCGACGAAATCTACGAGCGCGGCCCTTTGGGTTTTGGCCGATCCGAATGCTCGACCGGCAATGCATCGGCAACATAGGCTGGGCCCTTCATGATGTGCACGATGACACAGCCAATGGCAATGGTAAGGATGGCGGTCAGCAGCGTGATCTCGGTGGCGATTGCAAAAATGTCGACCGATTTAATGTGTTTGGCCGAGTCAACACCGGGCTGAGCGGGCAGGGCACGAACCAGTACGGGCAAGGCAAGAACGAGTAGTGATCCAAACAACGTGATCAACGGCAGGCTCCGAAGAATTCGTATCTCTTTTCCGGGTGGCACGCGGCGACCGTGAATTTTTCTGAGCCAGTTCATGCTTTGTATTTTACCGACTTCCTGGAGCCGCCGACATTACTGTTTGGGTGCCGATGTAACGCTTTGCGTCCAGGGCTATCCCAGCTTACTGCGCAACCACTGGTGAAAGTCCCGTATTTCGTATTCCTGTTCGACCAGCGCACCCTGGCGATGGCGCAGGCTATGCAGCCCTTTCTGGTTCAACTCGCACATCTGGGCATCTTCGACGATCACCTGTGTCGGGAAGTCGATGATTGGTTGCAGCGCTTCTTTACTGGTGTCGGCATGTTTCGACGGCAACAGCCAGTCGATAATCAGGTCGACTTTTTCCGGCCCGCGCGGCAAGAGTCGAACGGTTCGTACGTAATCACGGTGCGCAGCGATATACATCATTCCTGTAAACGACGCGAACGTAACGATTGTGTTTAGCTCCTCATCGCTCAAGCCCTCGATCGCGGGTAATGTCGATTTGCCGTCAGGCGTCCAGGTTTCCGCGTCGCCATCATCCGCCCGCGTCCAGCCGGGTATGTCCCGGGACTCGCTCGTCCCCAGCTTGTAGACCGGCATGACGTGGCACAAGGCGGGATGAATGCGAGGGCAGTGATAACACTCGGAGTAGTTCTCCCAGTAGATTTTCCAGTTGGACGCAACCGATTTGCTGACCTGGTGAACTGAGCGCATATCTTCGAGCGGCCAGTTACGAACCCAGTCCGCTTCAGTGCCAAGCTGTTCGAGGACGGTGGTTTCGGGATTCTCGGCGAGGTTGACGAAGACAAAGCCGCGCCAGGTTTCCAGGTTAACGTCGTAGAGTGGGTAGTTCGCCCGGTCAAAAGACCCGGTATCGAGACGATTTGGCGTGGCCAACAACTCGCCATCGAGCGAGTAGGTCCAGGTGTGGTACGGGCAAATGATCCGGCCGTTGCGAAAATGACCGGATTCGTTGTTGCAGATCTGTGCTCCTCGATGGCGGCACGTGTTGTGAAAGGCGCGCAGACCGTCCTCGGTTCGCGTAACGATGATGTTCTGGTCGCCAATGGTCACGGTGACGTAGTCGCCGGGCTTTGCAAGAGCCTCTTCTCTTCCGACGCAGACCCAGTCCTGATACCAGATGGATTCGAGCTCGCGCTTGTATTGAGCGCCGTCAAAGTACCAATGGCTCGGGATGGTTGGTTCTGGTTTATCCATTAGCATCATCGTCATCGTCGGCTACACCTTGTTAATCATTTTCGGTCCCAATGCGAACAGGGCAACCTGGTCGACGAGCCGTGCGCGAAACTCGCGCAACGCACGTTTGACTGTTTCCGCATTGGCCGGTCCCATCCGGACCAGCAGTTTCTGCCCGCTCGATAAGGACTCGAGATCTGGGTCGGTAAATTCGTAGAGCACATTCGGTCGGACAAGCCCGATCGGTTCACTGGGTGTCGGCGTTTCTAGCAAATGATCGATTACTTCAACGAGGCGATCATTGAAATAAGCGTCCGGATAGCCAAGGCGCTTATAGGATTGCTGGAACAACGGGTAGAAGCGCTGATACAGATCGGCGATCGCGTCGACATCGGCGCCGACTATCTGGGCGACGAGATCATCGTAACGTGAGAAGTTTGCCGGTCCGAGTGTAAAGACATCGTCAAAGGTGTCGGGCCGGAATGCCTGGGAGAGGCGGCCGACAGGACGGATTTTCTCCGACACGTGTTTGCGAGGCAGGTTGTCGATCGTTGTTACGAGTCGATCGATGACGGCCTCGCGCACGAGCAGCGATTCAACGACAGGCCCGAGTGTCGTACCAATCTCGAGCAAAAAATAAGCATCACTGTCATCAAGCGGTGGCAAGGGCACGAGCGTGCGCGGGCTGGTGTCGACGACATCTGTTTCTGGCATCGGAAACCTCGGCCCCGGGTCGGGCTCAGGTTCGACGGCCACGGGCGGCTCGACAACAGGCTCTGGATCGGGCGTCCCGAAAAGTTCGTCCCGATACTGCCATCCGACCACGCCGAAAACGATCAGAATGATGGCGGCGAACAGTAGTTTGAGATCCGGATCATCCATGGGTCAACTGTACCTTCAAATTCTCGAACGCGCGATTCATGAGATCAGATGGTGAAGTCGCCGGCGCATTCGCAGGCGAGTAGCATCTCGGTCAGCGCGTGGTAATTGAGTGGGTCGAGACCGACCAGGTCGCGAATCTTGCGCATGCGGGCATAAAGCGTGTTCGGGTGGATGCCGAGTTCCTTGGCAGCGCGTAGCGCGTTCATGTCGGCGTCGGCGTAAGCGCGCAGGGTTGCGGTCAATGCGCCGCGCGATTTCCTGTCGCCGGCGGTGAACGCGTCGAGCCAGGCAGGCAGTGCCGACTGCACGGCGTCGCGAGCGTGTGTGACGAGCACCTGGCGAAAAGGAATGTCCGAGTAGAGCATGACGCGATTGGCGACACTGGCAAAGTCGAGCGCAAGCCGTGCTTCGCTGGCAGCGCGTGGAATGTGTGATGTCGAAGGTACGTCATTGCTCAGACCAATCAGTGCCGCAGGCCCGACCTGTCGAAGCAGGGGGTAGACGCGATCGGCGACGAGCGTTTGCGGTGCTGTCCAGCCAGAGATGCGGCGCGTGCCGGAAACGATTGCGACGACGTGGTTGTCACGCACACCGATTAACTGCCGCAATGGCGCACCGGAGAGGACCTCCGCAAGCGCGTCAGCCATACGTTGTGCGCGCGCGGGGTTTTCCATCTCGCGCGGATCGACTGACCGGGCGACTGCAATGCAATACGACTGCCGTTGTTCCAAATAGCCGGCTCGACGCAGCAACCGGGCGGCGGCACGGTCCGATTCGTCGTAGCCGCTTAATAATGTGTCCATAAGGCGGGTACGGCGATCGCCTTCAGCCTCTGCGAGGACGCGTGTGTGTTCGACGTACTCCGAGGTGAGCAGCGTGCCGAGCAAGCCCGTGTACTCGGCGGTGAAATCGGAGACCGCGGCGACGACGCGTCGCACGTGCGCAGACTCGTCAGCGATCTCGAGAGCAGCGTCGCGAATCCATCGCAGCAACAGTCTGTGGACGCCGCGGTAGGCGTGGAGGATGGCATCGAGCGGAAACTTCTGCGCGGCCCGACGGCAGGCATGCTGGCTGACAAAGTTGAAGGACGTGACGGTCTCACCGGCGAGCAGCCGACAGGCCCAGGCAACGATATCGCCAAGATGCCCCTCGAGCTCGGGAATTGCCTCGGGATTGCCGGACTGCCGGTAGGCCGGCACCTCGTCCGTGACGGCCTGCAAAAGCTCCGCGACGAAAGCGTGCTGCCGGGCAGCGAGCGGCACAGCGACCTCGGGCGCTACGCCCTGTTGGCGCAGGCTCCGCAGAGAGGCGCGCAGACCGTCGGATTCGGGATTTTGTACCATAGGGTGTGCAATCTACACAATTAAAGGTCAGAAAGTGCAGCAAAATGACCGATGATTGGGCTAATAAATGTGCGTACTGTGTAATTTACATACTGGCAATGAGAGGAAAAAGCGATGGCGAAATACCTGTTTGTGTATCACGGAGGCAAGAAAGCGGAGTCCGAGGAAGACCTGGCCAAAGGCCTGGACGCCTGGGGCAAGTGGTTCGGCTCGATGGGCGCGGCCGTGATCGATGGTGGCAACCCGGTTGGCGATTCGAGCACGGTTAACGCGGATGGGTCGGTTTCGAGCAACGGCGGAGCGAACCCGGCAAGCGGCTACAGCCTGATCGAAGCTGCGGATCTCGATGACGCACTGGCCAAAGCGAAGGGCTGCCCGATCCTGGAAAGTGGCGGGTCAATCGAGGTAGCCGTAGCCATCGATATGTAGGTTACCGTCCGGAGGTCGGAAGTTTCAGCAGACCTGTCGCGAGCGCCGTGCCCAGCAGGATCACGGCGCAGCCGACGACCATTGACGCGGTGATTGGCTCATCGATGACCACGGCGCCAAGCACCATGGCAAACAGCGGAATCAGGTAGGTGACCGTGATGGCATTGGTCGGGCCGGTATTGGCAATCAGGCGAAAGTAGAGGATGTACGCGAGCGCGGTGCTGAACAGGCCCATGACGATGGCGGCAGCCCAGGCGGTCGGTGAAATCGACGTATCCGGCCAGGTCAGTGCGGCAACGGGCAACAAGGCCAGTGCCGCGCCGATCTGGCTGCCGGTCGCAACGGCAAGGGGCTTGATGTGGCCGGCGTAGCGTCGTGTGAAGTTCCCACCGATGCCATATAGAAAAGAGCCCCCCAGTGCAGCGATGACGGCGAGCGTGGTGTTGCCCGCTGATGCGCCGACCTTGTCCCCAACCAGCAGCCAGACACCAACGATGCCGACCAGCAATCCGCCGGCGCGACTGATAGTGAGCTTTTCGCCGAGCCATGCCCAGGCAATGACGGCTGCGAATATCGGCGCGGTGGCATTCAGGATGCCAGAGGTACCGGCGGAAAGGTACAGCGTCGCCCAGGTAAACAACAGGAACGGTAGTGCCGTGTTATGAATTCCAAGGATGCCGAGCGGCCTCCAGTTGCCGGTGAGTTCGCTGCCCTGGCCGCGTGCCAGGAGCATTGGCAACAGCACAAGCGCGGCGATCACGACGCGCACCTCCACCAGCGCGAAGGCACCGAATTCAGGGCCCGCGATCCGCATGAACAGGAATGAGGCGCCCCACAAAAAGCCGAGCGCGATCAGGTCGACGAGGTCGCGAGACCTCATGATGCGATTCGCACGTCCATGACTCAGGATACCGGTCGATTTGGGCGAAACACAGCCTTGACTGATCCGGCCGATCTAGGTCTAATACCCCGCCCCACCTGTAGGGGCTCGCGTCGCGAGCACCCCATGAAAAGGCCAGGTAGCTCAGTTGGTAGAGCAGCGGACTGAAAATCCGCGTGTCGGTGGTTCGATTCCGCCCCTGGCCACCAATTTCTGACATCAAATCGAGCTTCCGGATACGAACCAAGCGGTCGGAGGTTCGCATAGCGCCGCGGAACGGCGCTTCGACCGACGGTAGGAGACATTTATCCGGTCGCACCAAATAAAAAGGGCCCCGAATTCGGAGCCCTTTGATCTATTCGTCGGCTATTTAAACGGCGACGATGTTTTCCGCCTGTGGGCCTTTCTGGCCCTGCGTGAGCGTAAACTCGACCTTTTGGCCTTCAGCGAGCGTTTTGAAGCCCTCACTCTTGATTGCACTGAAGTGTGCAAAAACGTCGGGGCCAGATTCCTGCTCGATGAAGCCGAAGCCTTTGGCTTCGTTAAACCATTTAACGGTTCCATTAGTGGTTGACATAGTTGTTTCCCGTTTAGTCGAAAGCAATATAAGCCCTTTTCCAAGGGCCAGTGTGGCTGGAAGTGATGCAATTACTGATGAAAAACAGGACGAAGAACTACGGAAGAGATTTCTGCGGGAACGTCGAAATGGAGTGCATAGTGAACAGCGCACTAACAAGCTCGGTTGAGTATAGGGCTAAATGCCGCGTAAGCAAGCAATAAGGGTTTTGCTGTTGTCGCGATGGCGCGGGATGCGGATGCTGCTACCGCGATTGGGTGCCTGAACTTCACTCAATATGCCGGTCGTACGATCGGCGTGTCGGCAAACGCGGACGGGTTTACCAGGACAGGACAAACCACGGTTCTGGAGTTGGTGAACAGGACTTCGCTTCGCTTACTCGCAGGACCATGAAATCGATACGTTGCCCATGGAGCTCAGACATGGCGCGTACGGCATTCTGTCTGACCATCTCCACATAGTAAAATCCGCGCGGGTGACCGCCATTCTATATCGTCAATACACGAGCCGAGGTTAGATTTCCGTATGGCGTGAACAGATCCTCCAGGTCCTTGACCGACGTACTCGACGGCAGATTACCTACATACAGCTTCATTAATTTCATTCTTTGGATACCCCGATGGCGGTACGTGTAACACGGAGACACGGCGCAGGAATTCCAAAAAACCTGAAATGTAATTGACCGTATTGGGAGTGCTTCAGGCCGCAGTCCAATCTTTCCGGGCACATAATCTGACTGACTGCGAAGATAAGGATCGACTGATTAACTTTTTACGATACGGACCCGCCTTCTCCTGTACTGTGAGAACAATCGTGCAGCACTATACGGCGCGACAATTCAGCTTAAAGGAGGAGAAGAAGTGATGAGTAAAGGACAAAAGAGCAACAAAGAGGCAAAGAAAGTCCCGGTCATGTCGGCAAAGGAGAAAAAGGCTGCGAAGCAAGCGAAGAAGAATCAAAGGGGACGCATCGGCGAATGATTCTACTCGACCTATGCTGGTTTTCGCGGTCAGGCAGCCGCCAATCGTGATGCCTCGCGGTACGAAACTACTCTCTGCCGATCTTCGTCCCACAGGCAACACCGGAAACAGTCGCGATTGTCGCGCCGGGTCCCCAAGACCTCCGCGAACGGCACGGTTGCCTTGACCAAATCCTTCCCGATACGCAATCCTTGACTCGTCTCGGCAAGATTCTCGCCGGATTTCAGGGCTTGCTCAAACATCCTTCAATGTCAGCTGAAACCGCCGATGATTGAAATTATATCTCCCGCATCGTGCCCGGAGGTACTGACAAATTAACGGTGGCTGAGCGACAATCGCAGGATGAAAAGATCCGAGTCGCTGTACAAACGCCACCGATTTCCTCCTGAGATCATTCAACACGCGGTTTGGCTCTACCATCGCTTCAACTTGAGTGTCCGTGACATTGAAGATTTATTAGCCGAGCGCGGAATTGCTGTCAGCTATGAGTCGATTCGTCTGTGGCGCATCAAGTTTGGATCGAAATACGCCAAACGGTTAAGGCGCCGCCATCAGGGTTACGGTGATACCTTCTTCATCGATGAAATGTTCGTGAAGATCCAGGGGAAGCAACAGTATCTATGGCGTGCGGTCGATCAGGATGGTGAGGTGGTTGATGTGTTTCTTCAGAACAGGCGTGACGGCAGGGCGGCAAAGCGCTTTTTTAAGCGCCTGCTGAAAAATCATGAAGGGGAGCCCAGGAAAATAGTGACCGATAAATTGCGAAGTTATGGCGTCGCGCACCGAGAACTGATCCCGGATACGGTTCACGATACATCACAATATGCCAATAATCGTGCTGAACTTTCGCATCAGCCGACACGAGTAAGAGAGCGGGGTATGCGTCGATTTAAATCCGCATATCAGGCCCAACGTTTTTTGAGTACGCATGCGGCGGTATATAATCTATTCAACCTGGGCCGACATTTGATTTCGGCCAAACACTACCGATTGTTTAGACAGCGCGCCTTTGCGTCTTGGAAGTGTGCAACAGCCATCTAACTCGTGAATTCGAAGAGAATCGTTCGGGTCAGAGAGTTAATTTGTCAGTACCTGATCGAGGAAACTGTTTGCTAGACTGGAGGAGTCCATATACAAAACGGACGTTCGATAATCCATCTCCTCCCGGGTCGCAAACTTCTGGAGATCAGAACTGACAAGGCTGATTTGTATTTTTCTAATCGCATTTCTCATCGTTGGGTGCGAGGTGCAGAAACTATATACCGTGGAGCTACCGGGTTTGGCCTTGGACGATGGGCGAAACGTTGTTCGGAGAGAACGCTACACGCTATATCTTGAAAAGGGCAATTCCGTAGACGCACCAGGGATCGCGATATTTGCCCAGGTCGACGACCTCAAACCAGGCTGGGATTGGGAGGAATTTCAAAGTTGGCCATCAGAGAAAAAGGCTTCGGTCTTTGGCGATTACTACGACAAGAAGCATCCGACACTTAGCGTCATCCGGCAGAGTGCTTGTCGTCTTCAGGTGGAAACGTTTGACCAACGAGAATCCGCCCAAGACTTGGCCTACGGTGCGTGGCTTCGACCATTGTTGGTGCCTGAACCTGCGGTCGCCACGCATCCCAGAGGCTTGGTCGTGTCCATTCCAATTCATCAGTGCGAATCAGCTTTTCCGCAACTGTGGACGTTGGCCCAGTCGTTCACGATTTCCGTTTCCGGCTTCCCCGAAGTTGAACCGGAGACGATTGAGATTGAGCTTCGTTTAGGCGTCGTTGGGACGTGGATAAAAGTCTTGGGTCGCTCATTCGAGATCAACTGAGCGGCCGCTTCTGGCCGACTCCAGTCGCTGGCCAGGAATTGATATGATCGGCTGGTGCTGACCCACAGCGGTCGTTGGTCCAACGGTGCTTGGACCGCCTCCAACTTAGGTACATCCCAGAATTGACCGACTTGTCCC
>Ga0316191_10004061_pt1 | contig 10891 bp, 8 predicted proteins | sample Eddworburr2cm_MG_FD_204928 | JGI IMG/M metagenome (GOLD analysis project Ga0316191, IMG submission 204928) | Coastal sediment microbial communities from Maine, United States - Eddy worm burrow 2 cm | ecosystem: Environmental > Aquatic > Marine > Coastal > Sediment | place: USA: Maine | collected... | reverse complement strand
CTCTCGTCGTGAATGGGGATATCTTCCTCATAGGCAGGGCCGGCCAGGCCATGCGGATAACTGCGGCTGGCAATAAACGGTATTTGCGTGGCAGTGAAGGCTCGCACCCGGAATTCCGGGTGTTGCGCAAAAAATGTTTTGAAGTCGTGAAAGTCCCGACCCGCGGCCCCCATGATGATGCAGTTGAACATGCTGGTCTCAGCGCTCCCTTTGGATGACGGTTCCGGCCTGCCCGGCTATCGCCGCGACCAGGTCGGCAGGTTGGCAGATCACGGCGCGTCGTCCGGTACTTCGCACGAAGTCGATTGCTGCCGCGACTTTCGGCCCCATATCACCCGGCGGGAAATGGCCCTGTGCGGCAAGCTCTTCCAATTCCGCAGGGTGCGTGCTGGCAAGCAGTTGCGCCCTGTCGGTACCGAAATCACGGTAAACCCCCGGCACCCCGGTGACCAGCACCATCTGCTCGGCATCCACGCCAACTGCCAGCATGGCGGTGGCCAGGTCCTTGTCCACCACGGCCTCGACGCCCTGTAATCTACCCTCGCGCTTTACCACCGGTATGCCACCGCCACCAGCTGCGATGACGACAATGCCCAGGTCGAGCATTTGCCGGATAACATCAATTTCGATGATTTCCCGTGGCTGCGGCGAGGCGACCACGCGGCGTCCCCGGCCCTGCTCGTCGTATACCAGGGCAATGCCGGCTTCTTCCAGGACGGCTGCCTGGTCGGCCTGGAACCAGGGGCCCACGGGTTTGGTAGGATGCTCAAATGCCGGGTCATCGGCCGCCACCAGCACCTGGGTCAACAGGGTGGCCACCGGGCGTTGGCCCCGCGTCAGGTTCTGCACAGTCTGCTGCAGCACGTAGCCGATTTCGCCCTCCGACTCCGCCACACAGACCTCCAGTGGCAGCCGATAAGCCTTGCCCAGAGCCTCTTCGACCCGGGTGAGAATGTAGCCCACCTGGGGGCCGTTGCCATGCGTTATAAGTATCTGCCGCCCGCTTTGCAGCAGGCCCGCCAGTGGGGCCAGGGTGTCTGCGGCGAAGCTGAATTGCCCGGACATGCTCATATCTTCACCCGCCCGGGCGAAGGCGTTGCCGCCGAGGCTTATCACCAGCGTGTCAGTCATGTTGCGCTGTCCCGGCAGCGCGGTAGCTCAGTTTGCGGGGCACCAGCCATTTCTCTATCTCCACGGCGAACAGTGTAAGCGATGATAAGCCGAGGCAGACCAGCAAGTCGAACAGTGGTAGGGGCTGGCTATGGTAAATGGCGTTCATCACAGGCAGTCCTGATACGCTAATTTGTCAGTACTGCTATACAAGCTATTCCCGCATTTTTTTAACGTTATTGCTTCAAGTCAAGGACAATATCCAGGCTGGGAGTAACCTGATAATAGAAGGTTCGTTTCGCTAACTACAGGGGTGTATATGCAGACAAAATTCTTTGTTCTGGCTATTGGATTGGTGGCGACGGTTGCGCTTTATGGCTGCAAGCACCCCCTGTCCATCGTCGGGGAAGGCGACATCATTGATGTCAGTAATTCCGGACGTGGATGTACCCTCGAACAATTCCGGGCACAGGACACAGCCTGCATCGAGAACGAGGTAAACGGTGACTATTTCGTAAATTACAAGGCGGTTCCGAGACCGGGCTGGCGCTTCGTTAGCTGGGACGGACCCTGCCCACCCGATTCCGATTTTCAACATTGCGGCTTTAAGGTATCGAAGACGGCAGTTGACTGGTGGGACGAAAGCTATCCGGGCACCGAAATACCCCCGAGCACCGCTGTATTTCAACGCATAACCGGGGATACCGGATTTTTAATGGCAGGCACCCCGGTAGCAGGCGTCACCTACAAAACCACGACGCAAGAAGGTGTGACAGGTCTCGATGGAAGCTTTCAGTATGAGGAGGGTGAAACTGTTCGATTTTTTGTCGGGGACACTTTACTGGGTGAATTAAAGGGTAAGGAGCAGATAACGCCTTTCGACCTGGCGGGCTCTGCAGTGCTTACCGGGATAAACATCACTTGGGCGCTTGTGGGCGATCCCTGGGACCGCGGCGATTACGAGGGCGACCCATTCCCAAATCTTTTCATCACAGATACGCTGGTAGAGGTCAACCCATTCCATACCGTAATCAACATTGCGGTTTTCCTGCAGAGCTTGGACCACGACGCCGCGCCGGATAACGGGATCGAGATCAGGCAGGCAATAGCTGACCTTTTTCAGGGAATTAATCTTGAATTGGCTCAGGAGTGGGGTTCATTTGGCGGCGGCCCAGCGCTGCTTCATGCAATTTGGAAAGCAAACAGGGCGAGCCGTTTCAGTAAGCCGCACAATCTCGTTAACCCTGCACCTGCAATCCAGCACCTTTACGAGTCCCTGGGAGTTAACACTCTGACATACGCTATAAGCGATGAGAATTGGGACTGGGCGTCATACCGAAATGAAAGCTCAAGTTACCAGTTTGACGACAGCGGCTACCTGTTTCGCTCTGAGGTGGACTGGGATGATAATGGCTCACTCGATAAAATCACTGGCTACGCATACGATCCAACGGGAAATTTGAAACGAGAAGAAATCCGCTCTAATACCATCGAGCCCGCCCTGGAAGTGGTGAGCTCGCAGTATGGAACGATGGGCGAGCAGCCACGCGTTGCATGGGATTGGGACGGCAACGGCACTATCGACTATATCGAAAGCTGGCAGTACAACTCACGTGGAGATTCGACACAACTCAAGGAGTGGGACGAGGATGGCGATGGCCAACGGGAATCGAGGTCGCAAGTACGACGTTACTACGAAAAAGGCAACCTTGCTCGTGTATATTGGGATTATGATGCTGATGGACTGCCGGAGAGAATCGACAGGTACGCATATAACCGCCATGGCAGAATGACTCGCCATGCAGAAAATTACGGCCTGGACGCCACCGCTGGTCTGATCGAAAAATGGGACCACGATGCCCAAGGTCGCCGAATCAGATACGAATCTGATCGGGCGGGAGAAGACGAGCCTGTATTCATCGAGACCTGGCAGTACGATGCTGGCGGCAACGTAACATGGCACGAAACGGACGAAAACGGGGATGGCAACCCCACATTCTTCGAAAGTTACGAATACGATGCCAAAGGCAATCTGACGAAGGTGGAGCTCCATGATAATGGCGAAGTCAGCGGTGATATCGGCGAAATAGTCAGTTGGCAACTCGCATACGATGCAGACAACAAACTGACACGTTACGAAATACGCAGCAGTAATGGACCCTTTTCACAGCTTTCTGAAAGTGGCCAATACCAGTACGACGCGAGTGGAAAATTGATACGGGTAGAGGGGGATGACAACGGCGACGGCCGGCTGGACGCAATCGTGACTTACAGATACGACACGAAAGGAAACCTGATTCGCCTCGAAGAAGACTACGGGCCCCTGGGTCCTGATCATACAATCGATGCAAGCGAGTCGTGGCAATACGATCAGGAAGACAACTTGGCGCGCTATCAGAAGGACGATGACGGTGACAGCTCGCCAGAACTGACCCGGTTATACAAGGCCACCGGATGGGGTCATTACTTCTTTACGACTTCGAAGCCACCCAACCCGCTACCCGCGACGAATCTGCCGTGAACCCTACTCGCCAACCCCTCCACTAAAACACCACCGTCGAGTACGTCAGGTCCGTCGGGTGTTATTGGAGTTTCCACCCCTACTACCCCTCTTTAATATCAACTCCAGCAAGTAATCTGCCCGCGGGTTCCCAGGGGGCTTCATAGGGGCGCGATCGCGGATTACAAATTTTCTTGGAGTGCGACTGAATTAGCCAACTCTAACAATTTGGGGTTCCAACAAGTTAATAGTCAGGTACGAAAAATTGCGGCCGACTCGCCTCATGCCAACGCTCTGCTCGCAAATTATCTTTGGAGGTGCGTAAGGGCATCGGGGAAACTCCTCACAACAGTCCACTTATCCGGCCTATACTTAAATGATCCAATTTTTAGGCGTAACAAACCCGGGGTTTAAATCAGATTCAATGGAGAGCAAAAATATGGCCGTTAATCGTCAGTGGCTTTTGGCCAAACGCCCCTCAGGTATGGTCACCAGGGACAATTTTAAATATGCAGAAACCCCTATTCCTGAGCCGGGTGAAGGGGAGGTGTTGATCAGAAACCTTTTCCTGTCTTTTGATCCCACACAAAGAAATTGGATGGTCGACAGGGAAAGCTACTTGCCGCCGGTAGCCATAGGCGACCCCATGCGTGCGGGCTCTGTTGGCCAGGTATTGGCGTCTCATCATGCGGAATTCAAGGCCGGAGATATGGTCCAGACCACCGGTGGCTGGCAGGACTTTGTGGTGATTGCACCCGGTCAGGGTCCTATGGGATTGACCAAGGTGCCAGCCGGTGTGACCCCGGAAATGATGTTGTCGGTCCTGGGAATCACCGGCCTGACTGCCTACTTCGGTCTTTTAGACATCGGCAACCCAAAGGCCGGGGAAACCGTGCTGGTGTCAGGGGCCGCCGGTGCAACCGGTTCGGTGGCGGGTCAGATTGCTCGGATTAAAGGGTGTCGCGTGGTGGGCATAGCCGGTGGTAAAGAGAAATGTGCCTGGCTCAAAAACGAGGCTGGGTTTGATGCAGTGATCGACTACAAGCACGAAGATGTCGACGCCCGGATAGCTGCCACCTGCCCGGACAAGTTGGATATCTTTTTCGACAATGTGGGCGGAAACATTCTGGAGGCCGCCTTAAACCACATTAATTTGAAGGCTCGAGTAGTCATGTGTGGTGGCATATCAGGTTACAACGCCACAGAACCTGTGCCCGGCCCTGCCAACCTGATGAACCTGGTCACCATGCGGGCACGCATGGAGGGCTTTATCATCCTGGATTTTATACCTCGAGCCCCTGAAGCAATCCGGGAACTAATGACCTGGGTCGCCTCAAGTGAGTTGAAATATCAGATAGACCTGCAAGAGGGTTTCGACAACATTCCTGACACCTTGCAGAGGCTGTTCACCGGTCAAAATCTGGGTAAGCAATTATTGAAGATAGCAGACCCGGTTTGAACCCGTGAGTTCAGAAAATTGGCAGAGATGCAGTACTCAAACAGACATATCACTGCTATTATGACAGGAGAATGTTATGCATCGGACTTCAAATCGGTCCGGTGTTTTTGGGCTTGCCACACTCTAATAATCAGACGAACCGCTTTTTCATTGAATCCTTGTACTTTCCGGAGAACCGTATGTTTACAAAAGGGAAACTAGCCATTTGTTCATTGGCTATATCGCTGTTGGCGATAAGCACTTCTGCCATGGCGGCAAAAAAACCTAATATTCTTGTCATGTGGGGCGATGATATCGGTGTCTGGAATACCAGCGCCTATAACCGAGGTGGCATGGGTTATAAAACACCCAATATTGACTCAATAGCCGATGAAGGCGCCTTGTTTACCGACATGTATGCGCAACAGTCCTGTACCGCTGGCCGGGCGTCATTCATCCTGGGCCAACAGCCCTTCCGGACAGGTTTGTTGACTATCGGTATGCCGGGCAGTGATCAGGGTATTCCGGACTGGGCGCCCACTATCGGTGACTTATTGAAGGAGCAGGGTTATACGACCGGACAATTTGGTAAAAACCACCTGGGTGACCAGGATAAGCACCTGCCCACCAATCACGGTTTTGACGAGTTTTTTGGCAACCTCTACCACCTGAACGCCGAGGAGGAGCCAGAGACATACTACTACCCGAAAGACCCGGCATTTCACAAAAAGTTCGGTCCGCGTGGCGTGATTCATTCCTATGCCGATGGCAAGATTGAAGACACCGGCCCCCTGTCCAGGAAGCGTATGGAATCTGTTGATTCCGAGTTCGGTGGCGCTGCCAAAAAGTTTATGGCCGCCGCGGTTAAAGCGGACAAGCCTTTCTTTGTCTGGATGAATTTCACCCGTATGCACGTGTGGACACGCCTGCAGGAAAAGTACCGGGGTGTTACCGGAATCGGCCTCTATCCTGACGGTATGGTAGAGCTCGATGACATGGTGGGCAGCTTCCTCGAAGAACTCAAAAAGCTTGGCGTGGAGGACAACACCATAGTCGTCTTCTCGACTGACAACGGCGCGGAGAAGTTTACCTGGCCCGATGGCGGCACCACGCCATACCATGGTGAGAAGGGTACCACCTGGGAAGGTGGCATGAGAGTGCCACAAATGGCCAAGTGGCCCGGTACGATCAAACCCGGCACTATTGTTAACGATACCATGAGCCAGGAAGACTGGATGCCGACTTTACTGGCTGCGGCCGGGGTTCCTGATGTGAAAGAAAAGCTGGCATCAAAAGGTGGTTACCAGGCCAACGGCAAGAAGTGGCGGGTGCATCTTGATGGCTATAACTTCAAACCCTATTTTGAAGGTAAGGAGGAAAAGGGGCCACGAAGAGAGATTTTTTACTTTGCTGCCAGCGGTATGCTTAATGCGATACGGGTAGATGACTGGAAAGTCTCTTTCGCAACCGAAAGAGGTGCAATCAATGAGGCGTTTAGAGAAACGCCCCAATGGCCGGTAATCACCAATCTGAGGGCAGACCCCTTTGAAAGCGCATCACGCAACTCCGGTATGTATGTGCGCTGGTACGCTGACAATATGTGGTTGATGGTTCCCGCGCAGGGCTTCGTACAGAGATTTTTTGAGACGATTCCAGGCTATCCTTTCCAGCCAGGTGGCTCTTTAAGCGCCAGCAACATTGGTTACGGCACCCTGGAAAGGCAGAAAGCGATGGGTAGCCTCAAGTCACTGATGGATCTGTCGATTCAAAACTAGGTTTTCAGATGGAAAAATGCCCGGGTTGAGTTATCAGCCCGGGCTTTTTTATACCTGCGCCCGGCGAATTACCAATTTATTAAAAGAATCAGGCATCGGCGCTTCATGGGCACCCGGGAATTGATCTCAATCATGGCCCGGAATTTGATTATCGATACCATGTTCAGCAAGTGAAATCCAAGGGATAGGCCATTTAATTATGAAAAGCCTCAAGGGTAGTCAGACAGAGAAAAATCTCGTCATTGCGTTTGCCGGTGAGTCCCAGGCGCGAAACAGGTACAACTATTTTGCGGGTGCGGCGCGTAAAGAAGGGTTAATGCAAATTGCAGACATTTTTAACGAGACTGCGGACCAGGAGAAGGAGCACGCAAAGCGATTCTTCAAATTTCTGGAGGGTGGTACTATAGAAATCACCGAATCATTTCCCGCCGGTACGATTGGTACTACTTTGGAAAATTTGCGAGCCGCTGCGGCTGGTGAAGAACATGAATGGACCGAGATGTATCCCGGATTTGCCAAAATAGCCCGGGAAGAAGGTTTTCCGCAGGTCGCAAAAGCCTTCGAAGCTGTGTCCATCGCCGAAAAGCAGCATGGCAAACGCTATACTGATCTGGCGGATAACCTGGAGGCGGGCCGTGTTTTCAAAAGGGCCGGAAAGGTGGTCTGGCGATGCAGGAATTGCGGCTATCTCCACGAAGCAGAAGAGGCGCCAGAGGTGTGCGCGGCTTGCCTTCATCCTCAATCCTATTTCGAGTTACTTGGCGAGAATTGGTAATCGACTTTGTGCGAGCTGTTTGCCCTGTCCAGCCAGTTACCGACCCGGGTAACCTTTTCCCTGGAAGAGTTCAGCCGACACGGAGCCAGTGATAGTCAACTTGCCGATGGTTGGGGTCTGGCGTTCTACGATGGCTCGGATGCCCAGCTGTTTCGCGAACCGAGACCTGCCGCCTCCAGCGAATGGATGAAGTTTATCCTCAGCCACGCGTATTACAGTCAATGTGTCATGTCGCATATACGCCACGCTACGACAGGCAGTGTTGCACTGCGCAATACACAGCCGTTTTCGCGTGTATTGAAGGGAAACCGGCACGTCTTTTGTCATAATGGAGACTTGGAGGACATCCAAAGCCGGATCAAACTCGAACAGTTTTCACCGATAGGCGAAACGGACTCCGAGTACGGTTTTTGCCGGCTGATGGATCGCCTGAGTACACTCTGGCAAGGGGAGCTGCCCACGCTCAATGAGCGGATCGGTGTCATCAGCGAAGTCTTCCTCGAGCTGTCGTGCCTTGGATCGGCGAATATCCTGTACAGCGACAGTGAGTTTCTTTACGCTTTTGCCCATCAGCGGACCCAGGAGAACGGGAAAATAGAAGCGCCCGGGCTGTATTATCAGGAGCGTCATTGCGACTGCGATCCTGACGCTTTGCAAGACTCTGGTGTACAGGTCCACAACATGGCGCAGGACCTGATTTTATTTGCAAGCGTTCCGCTGTCCATAGAGGGATGGCATGCCTGTGCGGCCAGCCAACTGATGGTGGTAAAGCACGGTGAGATTATCACAACCAGAGACCTGCGGTAGGGCCAGGAGGCAACCGGCACTTCGCTGGAGTTGGCAATACCGCTCTTATCGATACCACGCATGGGGAATGGATGCCTGTACCATTTCCGCTGTGTTCACGCTGACCACATCGTGTTGATCACAGACCCCCTTGGCAAAGGAGGATGAGGCCAGGGTTCTGGAAATAATCAAGGCGCTGGGGAACTGCTTGCGGAGCCAGATGGCGCACCGCAGATTGGTCTGGTCATCGCCGGTAGTAATAACGAATACAGGCTCCTCTTCCCCGGTCACCACCTCACTGAAAAGTCGCTGCCAGACTTCCGGGTCGTCAATATCCCCTTTATAGGTATGGCGGCTGTATTTTCGTTCGCTCACCACCTGCTCATCGGCAATCAGCGCCTGCTGCTCAGCCTTCCGATCTACGATTGCCACACGGCTGAACTTACCCGATGCGTGCCGTTCCAGCTGCTCCAGTATGCTCTGGCCAAATCCGCCGAATCCAGCCAGCACTACCGTGTCCCGATATTCTGTGGCCTTGAACCGCCGCATCAGCCGCTCCCTTGCCAGCTGGGTCGCGGCCAATTCGTATTGATTAAAGGTGGTACATTGCGTTACAACTCTTGAGTCAGCCATTACACGAAGAAATCGCAGATTTGACACGTGGAATACGATCTTGGGTCCCAGCTCCGGATCATGGTCGAGCAGGATACTCGCCAACTCGAAATTAATTTCGTCTTTCTCACTTAACAGGAGAAATTTGCTGGCCTTGTGCAATGGGTAGCGCCTCATGCGGTGCATCTGGTCTCCGGACACCACGAAGACCCTGACGCCACGATAAGACCGCAACTCATCGAGATGCGGATGCTGCTTCTCGTCGACGATAACGATCACACCGTGCCCGTGGCCACTGGCCGTAATCCTGTTCAAAAATCCCAGGGTGAGCTCCCCGCCCCCGATTATCACAATTTTATTTTTGACGCTCCTGACACGCCAGACCGGCGGGCGCAAGGCATGCAGTATCGTTTCGAAAACGGCAGAAGCAGTCCAAACTGGCGCAGCAAAATACGCCACCCACAACAGAATACGGCCATACAGAGGCCCACCGGTTGGCGTACCCAGGTCCAGACCGCCCAGAACGAATAGACCAAACGCATAATAGGACTTGGTAAAAAGGTCTGCCTCAAACACACCCGGCCTCTCGGTGACACCAACTCCGGTCAGAAACCCGGCAAAACCACAGCCAAATATGACTATCGCCGACCAGGACTTCCAGGACAGTTCGGGATCAAATCGAAAAACGAGTCTTGCCATGTAAACGCCAGCCCTCCCTGCTTCCGGTTCACCTGCCAGGAGCGCAGTGCCGGGATTGCGCAGTATACTGCAAACGCGACCACTTTTCCGGAAGGGAGAAGCCTGGATGATGCAAGTAAAGGGGGTGTGATCGCGACGGGCATTGAGTTTACAGGTAAATAGACAGTGGTCACGACATACATATCTGACTTATCTTTCGGGATGCACGTGATCCTTATACACTGCGCGCACCGTCTCGCTTTGTCCCAGCTTCTTCAGTGCAGACTGTTCCAACTGTCGCACCCACTCGCTGCTGACCGACATCTTGTCGGCGATTTCGGATCGCGTCAATGGGGCCCCCTGGTGCAGTCCCCAGCGCTGAATTACAACCTGTTGCTCAGCCAGATCCAAACGGCGTATTTCACTGAGAAGCCGGTTATTGAGCGAAGCCTGCTCGGCCTCACCCCCAGGATGCGCAAAGGGACCTCCGGGTAGCGAATCAAGGAGTGTAGCGCCTGCCTCTTCCTCGAACCTGGGCGCTTCGAGCGAAATGCCAAAATTACGTAACTGCAGCAATTCGCGCGTCTTGGCGACAGGTAAACCAAGTGAGTCCGCCAGCTCACTATCACCCGGAGCACGCCCAGAGCGTGCCAGCAGCCTGCCCTGCTCGCCGTATACTTTATTCAACTGCTCTTTGACGTGAGTGGGGTAACGAATGGCACCCCCAGTATCGGTAAGATAGCGTTTTATACCCTGGGTTATCCAATTGAACGCATAGGTACTGAATTTGTAGCCGCGCTCATACTGGAATTTTTCCGCCGCTCTCAGCAGTCCCAGATTGCCCTCCTGTACCAGGTCCAGGAAGGCGGCTCCCTGGTTACGATTGCGACCGGCGATGGTATATACCAGGCGAAGATTATGCATGATCAGGAGGTCGCGAGCCGCGATATAGCGCTCGATCTGTGCCAACAGGGCTTCGACCGTGGCAGGCGCAGGGGCTGTCACGTCAGCGTATTCACGCGGCCAATGATGTTCCCAGGCTTTCAGTGCGGCGGCTACCTTACTCTCCTTCTGATCGCCATCCTGGTTCATCACCACTTCGGCCATGCCGACCACCAGACTGGCGGGTAGTGACAGCTCCAGCAGGCTACTCAACAACGCCTCGCCGGAATATGGCTGGGCGAAGGTTTCAGCGAGCCTCGTAATTTTATGGGCGT
>Ga0316191_10004060_pt1 | contig 10891 bp, 11 predicted proteins | sample Eddworburr2cm_MG_FD_204928 | JGI IMG/M metagenome (GOLD analysis project Ga0316191, IMG submission 204928) | Coastal sediment microbial communities from Maine, United States - Eddy worm burrow 2 cm | ecosystem: Environmental > Aquatic > Marine > Coastal > Sediment | place: USA: Maine... | reverse complement strand
AGGGTCACTAGCAGGGCTTTTGAGAAGCGGCGCCCGGGGTCTTGTGCAGAGTCGGATTTCCTATTCATTAGGCAGGATTGTAGCGCAGCCGGACCGATCTCTGACCCCAAAACCCTTCCGCGGCCGAATAGAGTGCCGCTCGGCCTGTTCTCTCTCGCCTGTGGGGATTACACTAGGCGGCACTCGACGGCAAGCAAACGGACCACCAACGATGTGCCTGGCAATTCCAATGAAGATCATGCAGGTTGACGGCTTCAATGCTCGCTGCGAAGCCAAAGGCGTGGAGCGCGAGGTCAGCCTGTTCATGTTGCAGGATGACACGCTCAAGGCCGGCGACTTCGTGATGGTCCATGTCGGCTACGCCATCCAAAGAGTCTCCGAAGAGGACGCACGCTCCTCGTGGGAGTTGTTTGATCAGATGATGGCGGCAGAAGACGCGTCTGGCGCGTAGATTCCTGCTCGCCTTGGGGAGAGGATGAGATGTGTGACACCTGCGGATGCAACATAACACCAGGAAATCGGCATCTGGTCACCGGCCAGGGCAAGTTTGCGCGCACCGAGAGCGGCAAGGAAGCGGTCACGGTTCTGGCCAGCCTGCTGTCGGAGAACGACCATGCGGCGGCGCATAATCGGGAGCACTTTGATCGACACCAGGTGCTGACCATCAATCTGATGTCCTCGCCGGGTTCCGGCAAGACCGCGCTACTCGAAGCCACCATCGATGCCCTCGCATCGCGCCTGTCGATTGCCGTCATTGAGGGCGACCTGGAAACTGAAAATGATGCAGAGCGGATCCGCGCCCGTGGCGTGCCGGCGATCCAGATCGCTACTGGCAATGCATGTCATCTCGACGCACACATGGTTCATGATGCACTCCATCAGCTCGATCTCGATCACGTCGATGTGCTGTTTGTAGAAAACGTCGGCAACCTGGTCTGCCCGGCCAGTTTCGATCTCGGTCAGCATTTCAACGTGACCCTGCTGTCAGTCACTGAGGGCGATGACAAGCCAGCCAAATATCCGGTGATGTTCCGCGCCGCGGATCTGGTTGTGTTGAGTAAGTCCGATCTGCTGCCGGTACTGGATGATTTCGAGCCGGCCAAGGCGGAAGCGTATTTGCGCGCGCTGGCGTCCGAGGCGCCGATGATCCCGCTCTCTGCGCGCCGCGGCGCAGGAGTCAAGGACTGGTGCGACTGGATTCTCGCTCAGCTCGATGCCCACCGGGAGCGCGTCGCTGCTGGCGAAACCCGAACGCCGCGCGTCCAGGCAGATGGTGCGCGTTTGCATTTCTCAGCGGTCCCGGCGCAGGACGGAAGCGGAACATGACTGCGAGCGCGAAGACCTGGCTGGATCGAATTCGCCAGCTGCCGCTGCCCGAGAACATTCGCATCATGAACGTATGCGGCGGCCACGAGCGGTCGATCAGCGCCGCAGGTATCCGCGGCGCCCTGCCGCCGCAGATCGAGCTGATACCGGGACCCGGTTGCCCGGTCTGTATTTGCCCTGAAGAGGATGTTTACGAAGCTATCCATCTGGCGCTTGAAGAGGATGTGATTCTTGTCACCTTCGGCGACATGCTGCGGGTGCCCGTCAATGTGCCGCGGCGCGATGTGCGCTCGCTGGAGCAAGCCAAGGCTGCCGGCGCCGACATCCGCCCGATCGCTTCGCCGCTGGAAGCGGCATCCATCGCCCGCGAAAATCCCGACCGGGCTGTAGTGTTTTTTGCCGCCGGATTCGAAACCACGATGGCGCCGGTAGCGGCGATGCTGTGTGAGGGCGCACCCGACAATCTGTTCATGTTGTTATCCGGCCGGCTTACCTGGCCGGCCGTGGCTATGCTGCTTGACAGTGGCGAGCCCGGATTCGATGCGCTGATCGCGCCCGGCCATGTCTCCACGGTCATGGGTCCGGAGGAGTGGTCCTTCGTGGTGGACAAGCACGGACTGCCGGCAGCGGTGGCCGGTTTTACCTCTGTCAGCTTGCTCGCGGCGATGTATTCGGTTTTGCGTCAGTACATAGAGGGCCGCCGCTTTCTGGACAACTGCTATCCCGAGGTTGTGCGCGAGCACGGCAACCCGACTGCTCAGGAGAAGCTGCAGCAAGCCTTCGACGTCGGCGACGCCAACTGGCGCGGTATCGGCTCGATCCCCGGTTCCGGATATGCGCTGAAACCCTGGCTGGCGGCACGGGATTCGGTCACCGAGTTCGGCCAGCACGGCGGTGAAGAACGCAAAAACGCAGGCAAGATGCCTCAGGGCTGCGATTGCGCGAAAGTCGTTCTGGGCAAAATATATCCAAATCAGTGCCGGATCTATGGCCTGGCCTGTACGCCGCGAACGCCTGTTGGTCCCTGCATGGTGTCTGACGAGGGCGCATGCCGGATCTGGTGGGCCAACGGAATCCGCAACCGGGACGTCGCCTGATCCGGATGCGTTGGTCGTCGCTGGTGCCCGGATCACGGCCTGCCCGGCCGGGTAGCAAGCCCAGACTTGTCGAGTGAGTACCGCCGGCGGCCAGCAATGCGCTCGCAGTATTCGCCTGTGCGGCCATGTCCAGGGCGTCGGTTTCCGTCCCTTTGTATACCGTCTGGCCCATCATCATGGCGTTCTCGGCTGGGTGCAAAATCAGCTCGGCGAGGTCGAGATCCTTGCTCAGGGGCAAAGCCGGGATCTGGATGCCTTCCAGGCGGAATTGATCAGCGCCGCGCCGCCGCTGTCCCGACCAGCCCTGGGGTTGGTCAAGGACATACCAACCAGAGTCCTCGACGACTTTCGCATCATCGACAGCGCCGCGAATCACACCGCGAGCATTCACGTACCTCCAGACTACTTCACCTGTGACGACTGCGTGCGCGAACTCAATGATCCGGACGACCGCCGTTATCGCTATCCGTTTATCAATTGCACCCAATGTGGACCGCGCTACACACTGATCCGGGCCATGCCCTACGACCGGCCGAATACGTCGATGGCCGGGTTTCCGCTGTGTGCGGAATGTCGCCGGGAGTATGAGAATCCCGCAGACCGCCGCTTCCACGCCGAGCCTGTGGCCTGCCCTGTTTGCGGACCAGAATTGAGCTTTCGTGATCGCGCGGGCGGCGTAATCCGCGACAACGAGAGCGCTCTGACAAAATGCCTGGAGGCACTATCCACTGGCGCCATCGTTGCGGTAAAAGGCGTCGGCGGCTATCACCTGATGTGCGATGCCGGCAATGATGATGCGATCCGGCGTCTGCGCGCGGCCAAGCCACGTCCGGACAAGCCGCTGGCGGTGATGGTCCCGGTCACCGGACCCGATGGCTTGACTGCGTTGCGCGAAGAAACCTCGCCAGGCGCAGCAGAGATCGAACGCCTGCTGAATCCAGCTCGGCCCATCGTTCTGATACGTCGGCGAGACAACAGCAGCCTGTCCCCTCTCGTCGCGCCCGGATTAAGCGAAATTGGAGTGATGCTGCCATACAGCCCGCTTCACCATCTGTTGTTGAGTGGATTTGGTCGGCCATTGATTGCCACATCGGCCAACATAAGCGGCGAACCGGTCCTGACCGATGCTGCCGAGGTCGAGGCCAGATTGGGACACATTGTGGATGCCTGCTTGCACCATGACCGACCTATCGTCCGACCGGCGGATGACTCGGTGTTCCGGCCGATGGCATTCGGGTTGCAGCCGATCCGGCTTGGCCGGGGCAGTACCCCGCTGGAGTTGAGTTTGCCAGTACCGCTTGAGCGACCCACGCTGGCCGTAGGTGGACATATGAAGAACACCATCGCGCTGGGCTGGGGAGATCGACTGGTGGTCTCACCACATATCGGCGACATGGGCACGGTCCGCAGTCTCAGCGTTTTCGAGAGCGTGGTCGAGGACCTGCAGATTCTGTTCGGCGTGACCGCCGAAGAAATCGTCTGCGACGCTCATCCCCAATATGCGACGACTCGCTGGGCTCGCGAGCGTGGTCTCCCGCTAACCCGAATCCCGCACCATCATGCACATGCCGCTGCCGCTGCGCGAGACTGGCCGCACGATGAGCCAGGTATCGTGTTTACCTGGGATGGCGTGGGTTACGGCGAGGATGGCAGCCTTTGGGGCGGCGAAATGTTGATCGGAACCCCGGGCAAATGGCGACGAGCGGCGAGCATGCGCCAGTTCCGCTTGCCGGGCGGCGAGCGTGCCGGACGCGAACCGTGGCGCAGTGCCGCCGGCGCATGCTGGGAGGCAGGGCTTGATTGCCCGGTGTTGCCGCCGGACCCGGAGCTGGTCGCCCAGGCATGGCGCAGCGGCATCAACGCCCCTTACACTTCCGCGGTGGGACGGCTGTTCGACGCCGCGGCCGCGCTGACCCGGTTGACGATCAATGCCAGCTTTGAAGGCCAGGGACCGATGTTGCTGGAGGCGGCGGCAGATGGTTGTTACGGCGGCATGGACTTGCCGCTGACCCGCGATGATCGTGGTCTTTGGGTCACGGATTGGGCGCCTTTGCTGACCATGCTGATGGATGCCGGGCAGCCGTTGGCCCGGCGAGCGGCCGCGTTTCATGACAGCATGGCCAGAGCGGCGCTGACTCAGGCCATGCGCGTCCGCGAGGACGCGGACCTCCACCGGATTCGGCTTGGCGGTGGCGTGTTTCAGAATCGCCTGTTGAGCGAGCAACTGGTCTCACTGCTGACCGCGCAGGGATTCGAGGTCATCATGGACAGCATTTTGCCGGTGAACGACGGCGGTTTGTGCGCCGGCCAGATTTTCGAATACGCGGCGCGCCAGCGCATCGCAGACAAGACCGGAAGCGACGGAGCTTGCGGCGGATAATCGCAGGGAGAAGGTAATGCAGGACACCCATATCGGTCTCGCTCACGGTAACGGCGGACGCTTCATGCACGAATTGATCGAGGAGGTATTCGGCGCCTCGCTGGCAAATCCGGATCTGGACACAGCCTCTGACGCAGCCACGGTACCTGAGCTACCCCAAGGGTCGCTGCTGATGTCCACCGACGGGTTCATCGTGCAACCGATCGAATTTCCGGGTGGCAATATCGGTTCTTTGGCCGCGCACGGGACGATTAACGACCTTGCGGTCGCCGGTGCCGATCCCCTCTACTTCTCGCTCAACTGTTTCATTGAAGAAGGTCTCGAACTGGCGGTGCTGGAACGGGTCATCCATGCGCTGAGCAAGGCCACCGCCGAATCGGGGGTCCGGGTGATTGCCGGCGATACCAAAGTGTTGCCACGCGGGGAAGGCAGCGGCATCTATCTGGCTACCACCGGTATCGGCGTAAAACCTGATGAGGTCAAGCTGGGAATGAGTCAGATCAGAGACGGCGATCAGCTTTTGGTCAGCGGGCCGGTCGGGGATCATGGCATCGCCGTGATGCTGGCCCGCGAACAATTCGGGCTGCGCGGCGACCTTCTGTCGGACGCGGCCAGCGTGCTGCCGCTAACCCGAAGCGTACGCGAGATGCCCGGCGTCCGTTTCATGCGCGATCCGACTCGCGGCGGTCTGGTGACCGTAGCGCACGAGATTCATCGCGCCTCAGGCCTGCAGGTACGATTTGCCGGGCCTGATATACCGGTTCGTGATCCGGTGCGCTCGGTGTGTGAAATGCTCGGTTACGACCCTTACTACCTGGCTTGCGAAGGACGCGTGGTCGCCGTGGTTGCGCCGGATACGGTAGACGCTGTGCTAAGTCAGTGGCACGCTCTTCCGGAAGGCCGTGATGCCGCTCACATCGGCGAACTCGGCAGCGGCCGGCATGCGGTTGTCATGTCCACTGAAATCGGCGGAGAACGGATGCTGGAGCAGTTGGAAGACGACCCGTTGCCGCGAATCTGTTAGCCGGCTGCTAGCTGCCGAGCAAGGCGCTCATCTTCTCCAGCAGCCCGGAGAAATTGATCGGTTTGGTATCGTAGTCGTCGCAGCCGGCCGCCAGCGCTTTTTCCCGATCACCCTCCATCGCATGGGCGGTCAACGCCAGGATTGGGATGCCTGCAGTCGCGGGGTCTCCCTTGATGCGACCAGCAGCCTCCCAGCCGTCCATCACCGGCAAGCTCATGTCGAGCAGAATAATGTCCGGCGACTCGGAACCCGCCATGTTGACGCCGGCCTGGCCGTCCACCGCAATCAGCACTTCAAAACCCTTTCGAGCCAGCCTGCGGGACAACATGTCACGATTCATCTCGTTATCCTCCACGAGAAGCACTCTGGTCATCATCAACTCCGTATCGGGATTAGATTGGCTTGCCAGTACGGGATTCTATCGCGATTTTCACCGCCGGACCGCATCCCCATGGAGATGGGGCTGTTTATTTCGCTGCCGGGCAGGCACGGCTGCGTGAATCGTGGCGCCATGACCCGGCTCCAACGCTGCGATAAGCTGCGACGGCGACGCTAGTGCAGCGCGCCAGGGGAAGGTGTTTCCGGCAAATCTTCAAACAGCGCCCGGTCGATTACCTGCAACAGAACCTCCGGATCGTGGACACCGGTGATGGCGAGCCGGCCGTTGACGATCAGGCTGGGTACTCCGGTGAGCCCGGCGCTGCGAACCCTGGCCTCCATCGAGCGCACCAGATCTCGATTCTCATCGCCGCCAAGATACGTTTCCGTGTCGCCGGCATCCATCCCGGCCTCGCCTGCCAGACCTGCGAGAACATCTATCTGGCCGATGTCCTGGCCATCTTCAAAGAAGCCCCGAAACAGCTTGTTAGCGATCTTGTCGCCCATGCCCCGTTTTTCGGCCAGCAGTATCAGGCGATGCGCGTTCATCGTGTTTGGGACCAGATCAAGCTGGTCGAACTTGAAGCGGATACCCTCCTCCTCGCCGACCGCGGCGACCTCACCGAGGGCTGAACGGCCGGCCTCGGAGCTGCCGAAGGCCTGCGCCAGATATCGGTCCACATCCATCCCCTCATCAGGCAGAGCCGGGTTGATCTCGAACGGCTGCCAACGGACCAATGGCGTGCTCGCACCCTGCAGTGACGCCAGCGCACGATCCAGGCGGCGCTTGGCCAGATAACACCACGGCGATACAAGGTCCGACACCAGGTCGAAGATGAGAACAGGTCTTGGGGTCATAGGCTTGGTTTCCAGTGTCTCCTGAGGATTCTGACCGATGCGTTCCTAGATGGTGCCGCGAGACGCGTTTTCAACCGTTGGCGACTCTAAGCCTGTAATTATATAAAACATTAAGTATTATCTTTATCCTGTTGTTTTAATTGGTTTTCTGATTTCTTTTTCTCGATCCAGAGCCCAGCCTGATTCCGGGCGCCCGATCCCCGCGCTATGATCATGCCGACTCTATTGCAGGATGCCCCATGCCGCCTCAGGCCGTTATCAGCCTTACCACCGACTTTGGCCTCGAAGATCCATTTGTAGGCATCATGAAAGGCGTCATCCTTAGTCGTGATCCTGACCTTCGCGTAATGGATTTGTGCCATGGCGTTCCGCCAGGGCGGGTCGGAATCGCCGGGCTGTGGCTGGGCCTCTCCTCGCGCTGGTTGCCGCGGGCGAGCGTCCACGTCGCCGTGGTCGACCCTGGCGTCGGCACTGACCGTGCGATCCTGTGCCTGCGTCACGCGGCGCAGTGCTTCCTGGCCCCGGACAACGGTCTTGCCGCCGAACTGCGTCGCCACACGGATTTTGACGCAATCTACAAGCTGGACATCGAGGGCGACTGGGCTTGTTTCTCCGGCGCGCCGCCAGGCAACACGTTTCATGGTCGCGATATTTTTGCTCCCCTGGCTGCAGACCTGGCTCGCGGCGCGATCAAACCAGAACAACTTGGCCCTCCCTGCGACGACTGCGAAGTGCCTTCTCCGCTACCGCTGCCGCGAATCCATGACCGGTTTATCGACGGTGAGATCCTGCTTGCGGATCACTTCGGCAATCTGATGAGTAATATCTGCGCAGCACAGATCCCCGACGGATGCCGGCTGCGCATCAGCGCCGGCGGCGAGTCCTTTGGTCTTGTGCGCACCTATGCAGAGGCCGGCTCAGCCGCGGTAGTGGGGGTGCTCAATTCCTTCGATCTGCTGGAGATCGCCTGTGCAGACGGCAACGCTGCCGGGATTCTCGGGCTGGGGCCCGGATCGCCGGTGCGAATCGAGTTCGGATGAATCCACAGCAGGCCAAAATCGCGCGCAGGGGTGCTATCCTTGTCACCCGGCTGACCCCTCCCAAGGGCTGCATCTCAACCTGAAAAACAAAGGCCCGGAACCGTGACTGAGAACCATACAAAAAACATCAGAAATATCGCCTTTGTCGGTCCCGCCGGGACCGGCAAGACTTCCTTGGTCGAGAGCCTGCTGGCGAGAGCCGGCGCGATAAAAGAGGCCGGGTCGGTTGACCGAGGCAGCACTGTCAGCGACTACGATCCGCAGGAAAAAGAGCTTCAGCATTCGCTGGACACCTGCGTCTGCCACTTTGAACATGAAGGCACGCGGATCAATCTCATCGATACCCCCGGATATCCCGACTTCATAGCCCGATCGATCAGCATTTTACCGGCTGTTGAGACCGCGGCCCTGGTGCTTAGCGCGCAAACCGGCATCGAAACCGGTATTCGTCGCCTGATGAAAGCGGCTCGCCATAGCCGCCTGTGCCGGATGATCGTGATCAACAAAATCGATGTTGAACCGGCCAAGCTGGGCAGCCTGCTGGCAGACATCCAGGAAGTTTTCGGGCGCCGCTGCCTGCCGCTTAATCTGCCCGCCGACGGCGGCAGCAAGATTCTGGATTGCTTCTTCGCGCCGGAGGGCGGCGATACCGACTTCTCCTCGGTACAAGAAGCCCATGAGCAGATTGTCGACCAGGTGGTCGAAGTCGATGAAGCGTTGATGGAAGCGTATCTGGAGTCGGGACAGGAATTGAAGCCTGGCCAGCTCCATGACGCCTTCGAGAAAGCCTTGCGCGAGGGCCACCTGATGCCGGTCTGCTTCGTCTCGGCTCAGACCGGCGCCGGCCTTGGCTCGATGCTGGATACCTTCGTCAAGTTGATGCCCAATCCTGCCGAAGGAAACCAGCCGCCGTTCTTCAAGGGCGAAGGCGAGGATGCGACACCGGTGGAGGTAAAGCCGGACCCGTCACAGCATGTCGTGGCCCACATCTTCAAAGTCATGGTCGACCCCTACGTTGGCAAGATGGGCATCTTTCGTGTCCATCAGGGCACGGTCAGGAGCGGTGGTCAGCTGTTTATCGGCGATGCGCGCAAGCCATTCAAGGTCGCGCATCTTTACGAGTTGCAGGGCAAGGATGTCAATGAGATCCCGAGCGCTGGCCCGGGCTCGATCTGTGCAATAACCAAGATCGACGAAATCGCTTACGACGACGTGCTGCACGATTCTCACGACGAGGACAACTATCATCATCGCCCAGCCGGGTTGCCGCCACCGATGATGGGTCTGGCAATCGAGCCGGCGCGGCGCGGCGACGAACAAAAACTCGGCGATGCCCTGAGCAAGCTGGCTGCGGAAGATCCTGGCCTGCGTATCGAGCACCGGACGACAACCAACGAAACAGTGTTGATGGGCATGGGCGATCTGCACCTGCGGATGACCCTGCAGCGGATGAAGGAACGCTACAATGTCGAGGTCGAAACCCACCCGCCCAGCATCTCCTATACAGAGACCATCACCACTGCCGCGGAAGGCCACTACAGGCACAAGAAGCAGACCGGCGGCGCCGGTCAGTTCGGGGAGGTGTTCCTGCGGGTGGAAAAACTGGAGCGCGGACTGGGTTTCGAGTTCGTGAACAAGGTAGTCGGTGGTGCGATCCCGGGTCAGTTTATCCCGGCCGTGGAAAAAGGCGTACGCCAGGCTATGGTCCAGGGCGCGGTCGCAGGGTTCCCTCTCGAGGACATTCGCGTCACCGTGCACGATGGCAAGCACCACCCGGTCGACTCCAAAGAGGTCGCGTTTGTTGCCGCCGGCAAGAAAGCATTTCTCAGTGCGGTGAAGAACGCGCGGCCGATCGTGCTGGAACCTATTGTGGAGATCGATGTGACGATCCCGTCTGACGCAGTGGGCAATGTCACCGGCGACTTGTCGTCACGCCGGGGCCGGATTCTGGGCAACACCACGCTAGGCGCGGACCGCGTGGTCATCCACGGCGAGGCGCCGCTGGCCGAGTTGCAGGAATATCAGAATCAGCTGAAATCGATGACCGGAGGCGCCGGTATGTTCAGCATGTCACTGAGCCGCTACGAAGCCGTGCCGCCGAGAGTTCAGCAGGATCTTGCTGCACAGTACAAGGCCGCCGACGAGGACTAAAACTGCCGCAGCGGACAGCGGGTCAGGAGGAGCAGGCGCTGCACAATCCGTTCGCGGCTGACCGGCTGCAACGTGGTTTTCCGCGGTCGGCGCGGAAAGCGATTATTTATCGCTGGCCGCGCTCAGCGACTAGTATTCCCACCAGTTGTTTCGCCACCAGGCGATGAACTCGTCCAGGTCGACGTAGCCATCGCAGTTGGTATCGGTGATCGAAAACCCCTCGGCGGCCTGGCTAACGGATGCATCCGGATTGACCGTGTTCAACAAAGCCCGAAACTCATCAAAGTCGATCAGACCATTGCCGTCCTTGTCGAAGAAGCCGAAGGTCTCGCGAACCTCATCCAGCTTCTGCTCCAGTTTGTCATCCATAGACAATTCCTCGAAAATGTCGGGCCGCGCCGGCCGGGCTATCTGGGGGTTGGAGCTTACCATGCACTGCTTCCGCACCGCATCAGCGGCATTGATCTGGGTCAATGCTCCTGTGCAGGACCTTTGACTCAGATCAATACGCCATCACGCATTCGTGGGAAGATCAGCTTGTCGCCGTCCGGACGGGCAGTCGCCTCCCCGTCGCTGCCGGGGTGCCCGTCAGGTTTCCTCCGGAAACCAGATGATCGCGTTGTGGTCCAACTCGTGG
>Ga0316191_10004059_pt1 | contig 10892 bp, 9 predicted proteins | sample Eddworburr2cm_MG_FD_204928 | JGI IMG/M metagenome (GOLD analysis project Ga0316191, IMG submission 204928) | Coastal sediment microbial communities from Maine, United States - Eddy worm burrow 2 cm | ecosystem: Environmental > Aquatic > Marine > Coastal > Sediment | place: USA: Maine | collected... | reverse complement strand
GCGAGCGACCGCATTGAGGGTGAACACTTTGGAGACTTTCTGCTGCGCAGCGGCCGGGTCCGAAAAGTCAGCGCCGGGAGGCATATCCATGACAGCTGAAGAGAGGGTCGCAGCGGCGCTCAGGACGCTGCCGGGTCAGCACATTGTGAGTTCCAGCTTCGGCGCACAATCCGCCGTCATGCTGCACCTCGTGACACAGCAGAAACCCGACATTCCAGTCGTGCTGATAGACACCGGCTACCTGTTCCCCGAGACCTACCAGTTCGTTGATGAACTTACGGCAAAGCTGAAATTAAACTTGCAGGTTTATCGCCCGAAAATTTCCGGCGCATGGCAGGAAGCCCGGCACGGCAAACGCTGGCAGGATGGGCTGGCAGGCCTCGAGTCCTACAACCAGGACAACAAAGTGGAGCCAATGCAGCGTGCGATCGAGGAGCTTGGTGTCGGTACCTGGTTTTCGGGTGTGCGCCGAAAGCAGTCGATCGAACGCGCAGATACGCCGTTCGTCGAAAACTCGGGTGATCGATTCAAGGTCTACCCGATCGCCGACTGGACTGACAAGGATGTCTACAACTATCTGACGAAGTACGGCTTGCCGTATCACCCGCTGTGGGAAAAGGGCTACGTATCGATTGGCGATGTGCATACGACCAGGTCGTTGGCCGAAGTTGATTCAGTGGAAGAAACCCGCTTTTTTGGTCTGAAGCGCGAATGCGGATTGCACGAGCTGAACTTCGGCGAGAAGTTTACGGCTGCGTGAGTCTCGAAGCGATCGCTTCAGGCCGCCGCGTTGATGCTCTCGGCACAGCCGCCCCGGACGGGTAAATCGGCAGTCTTGCAGAGCACATCGATCTCTTCCTGCGACGTCGCGCGACGCATTTCGTCGAGCTGCTGCGAAGAAAGGTGTGACGCAAATAGCCTAATAAAATCAATCATATAGCGCCTCAAAACCGTATTCTTCCGGTAGCCTATCCAGGTCGTGCTGCGAGGAAATAATCCTTCCGCATCGATAACCTGCAAGTCCTTCCTGTCGGCACAGTCAGCTGCCATGCTGGCGACAATTCCGACACCCAGACCCATGCGCACGTAGGTCTTGATGACGTCGGCGTCACGCGCCGTGAAGACGACGTCAGGTTCCAGACCCTGGTCAGCGAAGGCGCGTTTCAGCGACGACTGGCCGCCGAAACTGAAGACGTAGGTAACCAGCGGAAATTCTGCAAGATCCTCAAGAGTGATTTTGCGATCGAGCGCTGCCAGCTTATGGCCGTTTGGAACGACAATCGAACGGTCCCAGCGATAACTTGGTACCAGCATCAGATCACCGAACAGTTCAGTCGATCCGGTTGCGATGGCAAAGTCGATGTTGTTGGAAGAAACCATGTCAGCGATTTGCTCAGAGGTACCCTGATGCAGATTCAGGCCGACCTTCGGAAAACGCTTGCGGAATTCAGCGACGATCTCGGGCAGAACGTAGCGCGCCTGCGTGTGGGTGGTCGCGATTGATAGCGAACCTTCTTCTTCCTGGTAATAGTCCGAAGCGAGGCTGCGGATATTGTCGGCTTCGCGCATGATGATTCTGGCGCGATCGATGACCTGATGGCCAGCCGCTGTGATGCTGCCGAGGCTCTTCCCTTTACGGGTGAACAACTGCATACCGAGCTCTTCTTCAAGCAATTTGAGCTGCTTGCTGACTCCAGGCTGGCTGGTATACATACGCTCGGCCGCCGCGGTGATATTCAAACCGTTGTCGACAATTGCCAGGAGGTATTTGAGTTGCTGCAGCTTCATTTGATCAATTGTTGTGAGTTCTAGTTTATGTGACCCACGCAGGGCCGATCTGGTTCAATTCCTGTTGTACGTATAACAGATTCTTATAACTGAATGCTATATCGGCAGAAACAGGCCGTCTTTTGGGCTGCCGGGCTGCACCGATATAGTGACTGACCTTCTTTGAACGGACACTATCGTGGACTACTTTCCGGCATTCCTGAATCTCAAAGATCGCGCCTGCCTGATTGTTGGTGGCGGACCGGTCGCACTTCGCAAGGCGCGCTTGCTGAATGCCGCTGGCGCGCGGATTACGCTCGTAGCGCCGGAGATTTGTGCTGATCTTCGCGACTTTGCGCTGCAAAACGGGCACACGATATTGCAGCGCTACTACCGGCCGTCCGATGTGAAAGGCCACTGGCTGGTGATTAGCGCCACCGGCGATGCTGCCGTTGAGCAGGCAGTTTTTCGGCATGCGTCGGAGGCCGGCGTTTTTTGTAACAGCGTCGACGACATCGCCAACTGCAGCTACATCACACCCGCCATCGTTGATCGCAGCCCGATCGTGGTAGCTATCTCCTCGGGCGGTGCAGCGCCAGTGCTGGCGAGAAAACTGCGGGCGCAAATCGAAACATTGTTGCCGAACGGTATCTCGGCCCTGGCTTCGCTGGCGCGAGACTGGCGCGATCGGGTTGGGCTGCGAATTGGCGACCTGCTCGGACGGCGTCGATTCTGGGAGTCCGTTTTCGACGGGCCGGCTGCCAGCCATGCAATGGCAGGCGAGCGTGAAAAGGCGGAGACGATTATGAGCGAGTTGCTTGAATCCAGCGTCGCTGAGCAGACAGGCGAGGCCTGGCTCGTTGGCGCAGGACCGGGCGACCCGGGACTGTTGACGATTCGGGCACTGCAAACGATGCAGACCGCGGACGTCATCTTGCACGACCGACTGGTCTCCGCCGAGATTCTTGAGCTCGCACGTCGTGATGCCGACCTGATCTCTGTCGGTAAAATCCCCGGGTGCCGAATGAATTCACAGCAGGAGATTAACGAACTACTCGTCAGTCTCGTGAAAAGCGGCAGGCGTGTCTGCCGATTGAAAGGCGGCGATCCGTTCATCTTTGGGCGTGGCGGTGAGGAAGCGGAGGCGCTCGAAGCCGCAGGTCTGCCGTACCAGGTCGTTCCCGGCATTACCGCGGCCGCCGGATGTGCAGCCTACTCGGGCATACCTTTGACACACCGCGACCTTTCACAGTCGGTTGCTTTTGTGACCGCGCATGGCAAGGACTCGATCGATAATCTGGATTGGGTGTCGCTGGCACGTGACAAGCAGACTCTGGCCTTCTACATGGCCGTAAAGCGCTTTCCCGATCTGATGAACAACCTGACCAGCAATGGTCGCTCCGTCGATACACCGATCGCGATTATCGAAAAAGGAACGACGCCGGCACAGCGCGTCATTCGTGGCACACTTGGCCAGTTGGCCCTGCTCGCAGAGGCGCATCGCGTTGCCGCTCCGGCCATGCTGATCGTTGGTGAGGTTGCGGCCCTCGGTCAAGCGGGCCAAACGGCGCTGGCCGAATCGCCACAAATTACGAAAAATTATGCTAAACCTGAACTCAGGATCGCCAAATAAGGGCTAACAAGAATGATCTACAACAATATTCTGGAAACCATCGGCAACACGCCGATCGTACATCTCAACAACACCGGGCCGGATCATGTCGATCTGTTCGTCAAAGTTGAGTCTTTCAATCCGCTGGCGTCGGTCAAAGACCGGCTCGCGTTTGCTATCGTCACCGACGCTGAAAAGCGCGGCCTGCTGAAACCCGGGCAGACGATCATCGAAGCGACCTCCGGCAATACCGGCATTGCGCTGGCGATGGTTTGCGCGGCAAAGGGCTATCAGTTCGTCGCGACCATGGCCGATTCGTTTTCTATCGAGCGCCGCAAGATCATGCGTGGTCTGGGCGCGAAGGTTATCCTGACGCCGGCCGCCGAACGCGGTTCGGGCATGGTCCGGAAAGCAGAGGAGCTCGCAGCGAAGCATGGCTGGTTCCTGGCGCGTCAGTTCGAGAATCAGGCGAACCCTGAATATCACCGCAATACGACGGGGCCGGAAATCCTTATCGACTTCGCTGGCAAGCGTCTTGATTACTGGGTGACAGGCTATGGCACCGGCGGAACCATGACCGGTGCTGGCGAGATCCTCAAAGCTGCGCGTCCCGATATCAAAATTGTCGCTGTCGAGCCTGAGGCGGCTTCGCTGCTGTCTGGTGCTGACTGGGCACCGCACAAGATTCAGGGCTGGACACCGGATTTCATTCCCGACGTTTTGAATCGGGAGATTTTCGACGAGCTGCTGACGGTCAGCGACGAACGCTCGATTGAAGTCTCAAGGGCGCTCGCCGCCAAAGAGGGTATTTTTACCGGAATCTCCTCCGGCGGAACGCTGGCGGCCGCCCTGGCCGTGGCTGAGAAGGCGCCAAAGGGCTCACAAATTCTGGCCATGCTGCCGGACACGGGTGAGCGCTATCTGAGTACGCCATTATTTGAGGGCGTCAACGAAGGTTCCGATGACGAGTGGCTCGAGAATTTATGAGCAATTGCTCTAAAAAACCCGTAAATCGCTGAAAATTCGCACTAAATTAGTTGCTGCTGAGACTTATGTCACAGCAGCAACAGAGTCTCGCTGGCATCGTGGGTCATTGATGCAATCAACTTTGACTCGAGATCCGTTTTGTCAGCAGACGTCCAGCCAATCATCACAGAACGCAATATCAGCAAGGCGGGCGGCTTACTGCATTCGCTCGTGCCGAGGGCGCAGGTCTTCTGCTATTACGACGCCAACAAGGAATGCGTTTGGTCGAGTGATCAGGGCGAAGACTACGAGGTAGATAATTTCGTCGCGGATCTGCCGAGAGACGCATTGCGCGAATTGATTGGTAGCAACGAAGCGCTGCGCCGCACATTAGCATCAGGACGAACCGTGCTGGCACTGCCTGTCGCTGGAGAAAACGATAAGCTCGAAGGCCTGCTTGTCGCCTTGTTCTCGAAGAATGAAGGCAAGTCCGCATCATTCAATCCCCACATGCTGAAGACTATTCTCGAACCCGCGGTTGAAATGATCGGCGAGAGTTTGCGGGTAGGGCGCGAGGTTCGGAATCTCGAACGAAGTGTCGCAAATGTCGAAAAAGAGCTCGAGTTTGTCTACGAGGTTGACGAGAAAATTCATGGTACATCCGGCCGCCACTCGAGCCTCGCACAATTAGTTGGTCGAAGCGGCCGCTACCTCGGCATCAACTACAGCGTGCTTCTTATTCCGTCGAAACGAATTCGTATCAGCGCAACGCATTCGAGTTGGAAAAACGTCAATCGAAAAGTGCTCGACCGCTATCTGATTGACCAACTGATGCCACGACTCGAAGGTCACCACAAGCCGCGGATTTTCGAAATACCGGCTGACGAGGAGGCGGGCGAGTTCGCAACCGGCTATCAGGCTCTGTTGTGCCCACTACTCGACAAGCAAGGCAACGTCGAGGGGGTTATGGCTCAGCTAGGTCGCGTTGATCACAGCAAATTCAGTAAGACAGACCGGCGCTTCATGTCGCACATCGGGCGAAAAATCGAATACGTCATCGAAAAGTCGTTTGACGCGATGACGGGGCTCATGAGCCGCTCGGGTTTTGAGGCGCAGTTGCATGAGTCCTACGCGACGCTGAAATCTGATGCCGATACGCACCAGATCATCTATTTCGATCTTGACAACCTGCAGCTGGTCAACGATACCTTCAGCCGCAAAGCCGGTGATGAGGTGATTTTGACTTTCGCTCGACTGCTGGAAGAAGACCTGCCAAAGAGTGCCGTGCTGTCGCGACTGACCGGTGACGACTTCTGCATGCTGCTGACGCACGCGAGTTCAGACGCGGCGCTTGCCTTCGCGAATAGCATCCGCGACAAGGCCACTGCGCTGCGATACCTTGAAGGTGACAAGTCGCTGCAGGTGACGATGAGTATTGGCATCGCCGAATATGATCGCAGCAGCGGCGACGAAGGCAGCGCGCTGACGACGGCGCGAATGGCATGCGAGGCGGCGAAAGACCAGGGACGTGATCGCATCGAAATCTATGATGAGAGCAACCGCAGCGTTGTTCGTCGCTACGACGACATGCAGCTTGTCGCAGAGATTCAGCGTGCACTGGACGAGAGCCAGTTTGAACTGTTGGCGCAGCCGATAAACAGTTTGTCGGACGCCGCCGCCAGCCCATGCTTTGAAATTCTGCTGCGAATGCACGACGGCGACGGGGGTCGAATTGAAACAGGCGCGCTATTTTCCGCCGCCGAGCGCTATCGCATGATGCCGCAGATCGACCGTTGGGTCGTGTCGACGTCAATTGCTCGCCTTGCAGAGATCAAGGAAGCGGTTACTTCGCAAAAAGCGATCTTCGCGATGAACTTGTCGGGCCAGTCGATCGGCGACGACGATTTTTTGGCGTTTATCGAAGAAGAAATCGAGCGCAGCGGCCTGCCGCCGGAATCGCTGTGTTTTGAAATTACCGAATCGGCGGCGGTCTCAAATCTGAAGAAAGCACAATCGTTTATCGACAGTTTGCGACAACGCGGCTGTCAGATTTCCCTGGATGATTTTGGAGCAGGGCTAAGCTCGTTCGCCTATCTGAAGAACTTCAACGTCGACACACTGAAAATCGACGGTAGTTTTATTCGCGATATCACCGACAACCGAATTTCCGAGTCAATGGTCGCGGCGATTACGCAGGTTGCCAAAGTCATGGAGCTCAAGACTGTCGCGGAGTACGTGGAGTCTGAAGAGACGCGCGCGCTGATAAGCGAGTTGGGCGTCGACTTCGCTCAGGGTCACATTATCGGCAAACCGATTACGCTGGAGTCGGTGCTGTCCGATCTGAGCGAAACATCCTCGCAAGCTGCCACTGCCTAGTCCCGCTACTGCCTGGTCCAGAGGCAGACCTCAGAAAATCCCGGCCTCAAGGCCAGCCGCCAGCGTCAGCCCGAGTTGCTCGCATTCATGAAGCCTCGTCTCGTCGAAATCTCCGACTATGAGAAGCGGATCCTGTACCTCCTTAACCTGAAGCCCCGCGAGGATTCGCCGCATACTGCTGATGGCGCCGCTGCCATCATTGCCAGCTCGAACAAACAGCGCGAACGCCTTGCCCGCCATCTTGCCCTCGCATTCGTAAAACACCCGATCAAGGAAATACTTCATCGCACCACTCATGTAGCCGAAGTTTTCCGGCGTTCCGAGAATGAATGCGTCGGACCACAACAGGTCTTCGGCCGTGGCATCGAGCGCGGCAAGGTGGCGAACCTCAACGCCTTCAGCCTCGTTACTTTCAGCACCCTTAAGCACGGCCGCCGCCATCAGAGACGTCGAGCCGGACTGTGAGTGCGAAACGATTAAGAGGTTCTTACTGCCCATGACACGATACTGCCAGAGAAATGCGGCGGTCGTAATGCTCTCTGCCGCCCGCCAGTCAGCTAGGGATTCAGCTCTGGCAAATGACTTTCTGCAGCCACCGCGAAACGTTCCAGATAATGCCTGCGAGCCTGCGCCAGTCCGGACATGAGTCGCTGCGCTTCGACAGGGCGCTCGGTGCCGGCGTAAATCGATTCACTTAACGCATCGAGGGCTGCCGACAATGGCTCATCACCGTAATCACGCGCCAGTTGTCGCATGCTCAATCCAGGGTCGAGACGGTCCAGCCACGTCAATATTGCGCGGTATGCCGCTGCGGGATCATTAGCCCGGAGCGCGGATTGCACGGCGCCGAACGCATACGGTTCCGACCGTCTACGAGTCTCAAGCTTTGCGCTGCGGCGAGCTTTCCAGGCTGGGCCATAGGCGTAAACGACGATGGCTGCCAGACCAAGCCCTGCTGCGATCGCGAGCCAGATGAATTCTCGGCTCGCGGACGGCTGTGTCGCTTCGAGTGCGGCTACTGGTCCTTTCACGGCGATCGTGAAGCCGCCTGCTGCCGCAGGTTCGATCGACTGTGTGTTGGTATTCCAGAAAGCGAGTTCGTAATCCGGGACCGCGAAATCACCGCCGGATTCAAATACCAGCGTCAGCTTTTCGGAACGGCGTGCCGGACTTCCATCTTCCAGCGTTGCTGCATCCCGGTATACGGAAACACCATCGAACTTCAACTCGGGTGCGAGTGGAGGCAGGAAAATTGCCGGCAGACCGTCGAGGTCTGCTTTGTAGTTGAGTACAAGCGCGTCGCCGACTTCGAGGTCATTAATATCACCTTCGACATCTACTGACAGCTTAAGACTCTTACCTGCGATGTACGGGTCGAGCGACTCCGCGCCGCGAGGAACCGATGCACGAAATGACACTTCGGGAACAGCGACGTCCACTGTCAGTGCCGACGAACCCGGATTGGCGTAGGTGACAGACATTGTTTGTCCGTTCAGACGGTAGTTGGCACCCAGTAACGGCAGGACCTCATAGCTGCGAACAATGGCCGGCCAGCTGTCATTGCCCACTCGCTCTCGGTAGGAGTATGAGCTGTCGGGTGGTAGACGTGTGATCGCGTTCGCGAGTTCAAAACTTGGGTAAACGATTGGCTTGGTGAACCACGTCGGCACCAGCACCGTGACCTTGAGCTCGACTGACTCGCCAACGGAAACGGTTTCCGGCGTCACCTCGACTCGAACAATTGGCTGCTCCTGGGCATGTGCGAAAATGCTCGGGGCAAGCACGATGATCGTCAGAATCAGATACCTCATCGCCGCGATTCCTCCAGACTGGCTTCCAGCAGAAAGCGTGTTTGCAGGAATTCGCGCGTATCGGTGTCGACGCCGCGCATCCACTTTTCAGCAGAGCTAGGATCGATCGTACTTTGCTGAGTGATTTCTATTTCCACTCCGCCATTCTTGGTGTTGTCGAACACGAATTCGTCGGCGCTGAGTTCGCTTTCGTCGCCGGTATCCGACTGTTCGCGAACGCGCTCTATATATTCCAGCGTGTATCTCGCCAGCTGCAGATTCTCCTGCGCCTGAATCCAGTCCGGCGCTTCGCTGCTGGCGAATTCGTAGGCAGTGATGGCCTTGTTGTACTGACGCGCCTTCATAAACGCATTGCCGCGGTTGTAAAAGCTCTCGGCCGTCGGTGTGCGGGCAAACGCCGCAGCGGATTCCTCGTAGAGTCCGGAGTCGTAGGCGGCGACGCCTTTCCAGGCGGGGTCTTCGAAGGCTTCGTAGGCCGTCTTGAACTCAAGCGCTTCGTAGGCACGGCGCGCCTGCTGGTCCGGAGTCATCCAGAGAGCGACAAAGTCGCCTTTCAGCCAGAACTGCCAGGCCAGAGCGGCGAGCGCAATGATCGTTATCAACAGCGAGGCGATGCCGAGCCGCAACGAAGTCCGTTGATGCGGTTTACGCGTCACCATTGCATTGTCCAGCCGCGACGAAACCAGAGTAGCGCCAGTAGCAGCGCCGGCCACAGCAGCCACCAGCCCTGATCACGCCAGCGGGCGTCGGGATCATCGGCTTGCAGCAGGTTGGACTGGATTGTGCGCAGCAAGGATCGAATGTCCGAGTCACCGATGCCGGCTCGAACCACGGTCACACTGGCTTCTGTAGCGATGCGTCGCAGGGCGACCGGGTCGATCCGTGTATCGATGCGGCCGCCGCCACTGGCCATGACGGGACTCCCGTCGGGCATCAATGCGATGCCGCCCGCGTCTTCGCCGACAACCAACGCCGCCAGAGAGGGCGAATCCGGCTCGCCTGCAAAGGCGGCAAGCTCGGCGATGTCAGTGCTGTCGAAGCCGTCATTGACGAACAGCAATGTTCCGGTCGCGGAGCGCTCGCCAAGAAGGCGCTTCGCGAGCGCTAGTACTCGACTGGCATCGGCACCGGACGATGGCATGATCGCGGGGTCCAGACTTTCGAGAAACGAACTGAGAACGGCATTATCCGTAGTCGGCGGTACGACAATATGAGCGGATCCCGCATACGCTATCAGTGCCGTTCTCGATCCGGTTCGCGCGGCGACCAAATCCATGACCTTGAAGCGTGCTCTGTCCAGACGAGTCGGCTGAAGATCGTTGCTGCGCATGGAGTCTGAGACTTCAATGGCGATCACAAGGGGCGCGGTCTCGGCAAACCATGGGCTTGGCTGCTTGTTCCAGGCGGGACCGGCAGCTGCAAATATCGCAAACAGCGCGGCTATGCACACGCCATCGACGGCACGAATTCCATGCTGCGCATTTTGATTGATGAGGAGCGCTGCACGCAGGTGTGCGGCGATAGCATCGCCAACGTTGGCACGATCGCTTTCGCGTTTTCGCGCCAGCCACCAGAGCAGCACAATCGCTGGCACAGCCAATAGCCACAAAGGCCGCAGAAAATGCAGGGACTCAATCACGCGCGTGATCCTCCACGGCGTGGGGCTAACAGCAGCGCGACGTAGGCGAGCAGCACCAGAATGACCGCGATGCCTGCAGGCCAGTGCACAAGCGAGTCGCGTGGTCGCCAGGATTGGGTTCGAATGTCCGCGACAGCGCTCTGGTCAATGCGACGATAAATAGCGCCAAGTGCGGTCTCGCTTTCGGCTTTGAAAAATTCGCCGCCGGTTCTCCGTGCGATCTGGGCCAGCGTTTCAAAATCGACGCGATCTTCTCCGCTAGCCTCAGTATCGCCTATGCCAATCGTGTAGATTTCGACACCATTCAGCTGCGCAATATCGGCTGCATTTATTGGCGTCATCTTGCTGGCCGAATCGTTGCCGTCGGTCAAAAGGATCAACAGTCGATCGTCGACCTCACTGCTTTCAAAAGAGTTAATGGCGAGGCCGATAGAGTCGCCGAGGGCTGTTTTCGGGCCCGCCATGCCGACTTCCATCAATTCGACCAGTGCTCTGGCTGTGTCAAGATCGCGAGTGAAGGGAAGCTGCAGGTAAGCCTTGGTGCCAAACACGATCAGGCCGATGCGGTCGCTTTCGCGATCGGCGATAAACTGGTCAACCACACGCTGCACGGCCAAAAACCTCGAGACGTCGTTGCCGTCTTCGCCCGGGAAGTCGGGATAGTCCATCGAGCCCGATAAATCGAGCGCCAGAATGATGTCGCGTGCTGCCTCTGTTCGCA
>Ga0316191_10004058_pt1 | contig 10892 bp, 7 predicted proteins | sample Eddworburr2cm_MG_FD_204928 | JGI IMG/M metagenome (GOLD analysis project Ga0316191, IMG submission 204928) | Coastal sediment microbial communities from Maine, United States - Eddy worm burrow 2 cm | ecosystem: Environmental > Aquatic > Marine > Coastal > Sediment | place: USA: Maine | collected... | reverse complement strand
CTCGTCACGGCTTTGCGCTTCGCCGGGGCCTTGCTCTTGGCTGCGGCTTTGCGTTTTGCCGGTGCCTTTGCGACTTTGGCGGTCTTGGCTGCCCGCTTGCGTCCGGCGGGAGCCGTGCGCTTGGCTGCGGTGCTCTTCGCTGTCCCGGATGCTTTTTTGGCTTTGGCTTTGGCTTTGGCTTTGGTCTTGGCTTTCGCCTTGGTCTTCGGCGCAGTGCCATCCGCGGCACGCTTGCGCCGGGGTGATATTATCTTGGCCTTGGCGGCAACTGCTTTGCTGCTGCGACCCTGTGCATCCAGCACCGCGGCCGCGTACAGTTCCTCATAGGCTGCAACCAGGCAGTCGTGGTAGAACTCCGGGTCCGGGATAATGTCCCGATCGGCCAACACCGACAGGGTTATTTTGCCGGAATAGCTGAATACCAGGTGGAAAATTCCCATGCCCGGGGTCAGGACACCCAAACCGAAATAATCGACCATCTTCGCACCGGCGCAGTACAGCGGGAAGTCCGGTCCCGCGACATTGGAGATGCAGGTGGATACGTTCATCGGGATGAAGCGCGATAATTCGTTGCGCGACCACAGGCCCGCCAGGGTCTTGGTGATGGCCGGGGAGAGCACGCCTGCCAGCATCATGGCGTCGACCATGGGGCTGGATTCGCCACTGATCTTGGCCTCTGCGGTGGACTCCCTGATTGCCGCCAGACGCTGTAGCGGGTCTTTGATATCACTGTGCAGAGAGGCAAACACCGAGCCTACCTGATTGTTATCATCGGTCGTGCTTCGTCGCGTACGCATATTCAATGGCAGGGCGGCGGCCAGCGAGCCTTCCTCCGGCAGTTCGCCCTTGGCCTCGAGATAGCGTGCAAGGGCGCCACCAACAACCCCCAGGGCGACGTCATTGACGGTCACGCCAGTGGCTTTCTTGATATCCTTGAAACCTTCCAGGGGGAACTCGGCTGCGTCGAATACCCGGTGCGGACCAACCGATTTGTTAAGTATGGTTTTGGGTGCGGAAACATCAGGGGCCGGGATTTCCTCGCGCATAATGGCGCGGACATACTTGCCCAGCTCCCCGGTTGTCCTCAGCGTGCCCCTGGCCAGTTGCAGCGCGTTCTTGACGCTGTTCACTGAAGCCTTGGTCAGCAACTCCGCCATCGCCGGCTCGGTATCTACCAGGCGAGGTTCTGTATCCGGTTCGTCCATATCTACCGGATCTGGCACCAGGTCGTGCAGGGCGGCCATAAAAGAGGAGCCGCCGGCGCCGTCCACCAGGGAATGATGCATCTTGGTATAGACGGCAAAGCAGCCCTTGGGCAGATTCGGTATGTTGTCCAGCCCCTCTATGATGTAGGCCTCCCACAGCGGTCGTGACATGTCCAGGGGGCGCGAGTGCAGGCGGGCCACCTGGATGCACAGCTGACGCCAGTCTCCCGGCTCGGGCAGGGCGATATGGCGCAAGTGGAATTCCACGTCAAAATTGGCGTCCTTCACCCAGTAGGGGCGATCCAGTCCTCCCGGCACTTCTACCAGGCGGGTGCGAAACAGTGGCATGCTGCTTAGCCTCCGCTCAAACCCGGCGATCACGTCTTTAAAGCGTACGAATCCGCCGGGCGCGGTGGAGGGGTCATAAATGCCCATGCCGCCAACGTGCTGCGGCGTGTTGGTTTGCTCCAGGTTGATAAATGCGGCGTCCAGAATTCCTAGCTGTTTCATAATCTCTCAATGCCTCTATGGGCGATTACTGTACTTTAAAGATAGCCGTGTTTACGTGGCTTGCCCCGTTATTACGGCGACACTTGCGAGTGTGGCCGACGCGTGGCATGTTGGTCATTTCAGCGTTGCCGAGGCGGGCGACTTTATACCATTGATGGCGTTGGGGTTCTAGGACGGTTGGTTAAAAATTGTACATGAATGTGAATAGTTGTGCTGCCGGTCTTGTGGCGCGTCTTTACGCAGTGCTGATGGTGCTGCCGTGCCTGTTTGTTGCGGCCGACGCCAGGGCGGACAAGTATGCCTACGGGCAGGACTTCGCACGCGTGGGCCAGAGTTGGGCGGACGGCGGTCCACCGCTTGCAGCGGCAGTCCCCAACCTTGATTCTGGCGATAACCAGGGCGAGCGCTTTCACCAGCAGCTTGCCGCCCTGGAGGACAGTGAGGGGCCCTACAGCGATGCCCTGGCGGAACCGTTGACCAGCCTGGGGCGCTATTATCGCGCCAGCGGCGACCTGGAGCAGGCGACACGCATGTACCGCCGCGCCCTGCACCTGGTGCGGGTCAATGACGGACTTTACAGCGAGCGTCAGATGCCTGTGCTCAGGGAATTACTGGCGGTCTATCGGGTCACCGGTGACCTTGCCGCGCTGGATCAGCGCTATGAGTATTACTTTCGTTTATACGGCAATGGGCAACCGCCCTATACAGAAGTGCGCCTGCGGGCCGCCCTGGGTTACTTGCGCTGGCAGCGCGAAGCACTGCGACTTGATCTGGACGGCGATAGTATGCGGCGATTACAGGATCTCTATCGCCTGAATGAAGACCTTTTACAGGCAACTGCTACCGATCCCTCGGTCTCCCTGGCGCATTATCGGGATGTGGTGCTGAGCCAGGTGCGCAACCTCTACCTGCTGGAAGATCGGGTGCGTCCGCGCCTGGAGGAAGTCGGGAGGGTCACCGGTGCCCCGCAGTTTGCACAACAGTTTGACCAACAGGATTTTGAACAGCGCCGTCTGGAGAGTGTGCAGCGTGGTGCGCTTTCCCGAGGCAGCGAGCTGCTGGAGGAATTGATAGGTCGTTACGACCCGGGTGCAGATCCGCAGCAGGTAGCGCGCCTGTACCTGGAGCTGGGCGACTGGTACCAGTGGCATAGCAGCGAGTCGCATGCTGCGCGTCACTATACGCAGGCAGCTGAGTTGCTCACCGCGAGCGGAGATCAGGCACTGTTGCAGGAATGGTTTGGGCAGCCGGTTGAACTGCCCGACAATGGCGCTTTCTGGCAGCCACCGGTGCAGGTGAACGACCAGCCGCCGCTGGTGCTGGAGGTGGCCTACGATGTGTCTGCCAGTGGCCGCGCGTCGAACCTGAAGTCGATGGACGAAGATCCAGCCTATGATGGCAAGGTCAATCGCTTAAAACGCGCGCTGCGGCAAATTCGTTTTCGCCCGCGGTGGGTAAATGGCGCGGCGCAATCCGCCAGTGTGCGGCGTGACTATCAGCTGTTTGACTAGCAGTGCGGCCTAGGCGTTCTCAATCACCATGATTGCGCCGCGCGCCTTGATCGGCGAACGTGTCTGCCAGTCGATGACGTCGGCGCAGTGTTTATCAACGCAGCGTTCAGCCATTTCGTGAAAAGTCGGTCGCTCCGGGTCTGCGATCAGGATGTGCTTGACCCCGGCTTTTACCGCGCGGTTCACCATGTTGGTGACCGGCTTGACCAGTTCATCCCAGAAGCAGATATCCGCGGCGATCAGCATGTCGAACCGGGACAGTTCCTTGGTGCTGAGCTTTTCGAAGCGGGATACCAGATGCCTGGTTCGCACCTTGTTCAGCTCGGCGGTGGCCTCCAGGTAGGGGAATACGTCGGGATCGGCGTCGACGGAGGTCACTTTTGATCCCAGCTTTTTGGCACACCAGATACCCGACACGCCCCAGCCACAGCCTACATCGATCACCTTGGCGCAATGCTGTGGCCTGTTTTTGTGCAGGTAGTCCATCAGCAGGCAACTGGACTTCCACAGCTTGTCACCGTGAATAGACGGATGCGCACCCCGGCGCGTGACAGCGCGGATAGCCGGGTGCGAACGGGTAGGCATGATGACACCGCGAAAGCGGTTTTCGGTACGGTTCTTCTTGCTCAAGGTAGTTCCTTGTCTTCCTGACGGGGGTTGATCCATATTGGAGAGGTCCAGGCACGTTCCTGGATAGTAGGAGAATAGAAAGCTTGTTGCGCCGGGTCAAGGCAGCAGCGGCCAAAGACGTCGCCGATGGCACCTTTATCCTGTAATTCCCCATTTTTTCTCACGGCCTGTGCCGCGCAATTTTTCGCGAACGGGTTTACCCCGGCCGCCTGGCACTGCAGGGTGCTCCAACGGCAGGAGGGGTTTTCCAGGACACGGACATAGTAGAACGCGGACTGCGTTGCATCGTATTCGGGATCCTGCCATACATTGCATAGAGTCTTATGGCCGCTGCCTGTGGGTGCGCAGCTTTGGGGATCCACGCCGGCACCATTGTCCGCTGAGCCCGCTATATCGAATACTTTTTCGTGGGTGTTTCCCGCCGTATCCAACCAGCCCTTGATTACCTGGATGCGCTGCAAATCAATACCCGGGTGCCCGCGATATCCTGGATCTTTGGCGGCGCTCACCAGAAAGTCAGGGGATTGGTCGGGTGCGGGCATTTCCCCGCCCATGGGTATACCCTTAGCATAGGCTGTCTGCAGTAGTTGTGGATCGTCACACAGGTTTGCCGGCAACTGCTCGCCGGCAAAAAAACGCACCACTGGGCGGGTGCCGCTGGTGGCATAGGTCTCGCGTCTGCGCATCCCAGCAAAAATACTGTCCCGGGAATTTTCTTCCGCCCACACCACCGCCAGGCCGCCCGGATTATCGAAAAAGTGATCCTGTACGTTGCGGTAGCCCGCATCGCGCCGGCCCAGGTGCCCGACATAGTTGTCTTCCTCGGCGCCGCCCGGGGTTGCGCTATGGGTATCGGTACTGCCAATAAAACCCAGCCGGAAAGGGTTGATCCCGGTATCACCTTGCAACGCCAGGCCGTCCTTCAGTACGTTGCGGACCATGTTGCGGCGTCCAAAATCTTCCAGTTCAACCGGCGCGGCCTCATCCGAGCGCACCTTGCCGAACACGGTGCCCAGCATGGCGAGGTTGTCAGCCTCCACCTGTTCGAAATCACACAGTTCATCCTCGGTGGCCACACCTGCGCCCAACAAGCGGTTAAAGCGGCACTCGCTGGCGGCCTTGTGCTGTACCAACTCAACCAGGGGCTCGAAAAACCTGCGGTTCTCTGCCTCCTGTCGGTTGCCGGGATCCGGAAACATCAGACCTCGGCTGAGGTTGGGATTGTGGGGAATGGACATGACATCGCAGCCTGTATTGCCTTCGATGCATTGCTCGCGCAGGCGCCGCCACAAATCGGGAAAATTCATGGAGCCGGTGTCGTAGGTCGATATCGCTGTTTCGGTCACATGCTCGTTGCGAAAGATCACGTTGCGGTGCAGGTTGGAATAGTTTGGTGCGTCGGTGTACTCATAACCCACAAAGGTAGTGAAGCTGCATTCGCTACTGCGGTCATAGTGCTCTTCTGCTGCGGCCTGTATCCGCTGCCAGCTCTCCCTGTGGGCGGCATTGCAGTCGTCGATAGAGCATACAAAAGACTCCTCCTTCTGTGCGGAGGTGTCAGTCACCCCCAGGGAAACCCAGTAGTTGGCGGCCAGTAACTGCACGTAGAAAATTTCACTGCGCGATGCGATACAGGCCGGGAACCAGTAGGAAAGCTGCGAAGAGTCCTGGGTGCAGAGGTTGATGGGCCCGAGGAATTCAGCGTGATCGGTGACCGAGGTAAAGTCCAGTGGCCTTTGGATTTGTGCCTTGATCGACTGGTTGGCATCCGGGTCAGGCAATGTGATGGGTTCCCCTTTTGCGTAGCGGTAGGCGGCCCAGGGGTCGTTGCGCTGGCTGGAAACATAGCTGTCAAATGAATAGCTGGTGTGTACATGCAAATCGCCAAACATAGGTCGTTTGGTGACGCTGTATTGCGTGCAGGGTTCGCGTTGTTCGGTGCGCTGGAAAGGGGAATCAGCCCATAGCGGAGTGCCATGTAGGGATGTGATCAACATGGCCGTGGCGACCAGTGCGGAGAAAGTTGTTTTCATAGGTGCGTTCCCGGGTTGTGGCCTGCACACAGCGGCGCCCATTGTGGCATTTGTGGTGCCGGTATTTCCAGCACCCAAATGGCGGCGGTGTGCCATGGTGTACTGGCACCACCTGGGCAACTGGGATAGGATGTCCGATTAAAATCGGTGGGCAGTGATGCACCGGGCGCACGCAGGGACAAGGTATGAACGCCGTTCGGCAACAGGTAGAACTGCTGGAGAAAAACAAGCCCCGGCAGGAGCGGGCCAAGCGCACCTATGAAGGTATATTGGCTGCCGCCGCAGAGCTGCTGGTGGAAGTCGGGGTAGAGCGAATTTCCACCAACATCATGGCCGAACGTGCGGGTATTACTGTGCCCGCGCTGTACCGGTATTTCCCCAATAAGTATGCGGTGCTAAACGCCCTGGGGGCGGTGCTGATGGATCGGCAGAACGAGGTGTTCCAAGACTGGTTTGAACAGTATGCGGATGAGGGAAATCCACTGGCACCGTTGGACAGGCTTTATGAGCTGTTGCAGAAAACCTACGATGTGACCCGGGAGCAGACTGGCGGCCTGGAAATTATACAGTCATTGCGTGCGGTAGCTCCGCTGCAGGAGTTACGCCTGGCATCCCACCGGCTGGTAGCCGGCCAGTTTGCCTTGTTGCTTGCGGACATCCTGGGGCGGGAACTGGATCCGGAAATGGTGGTTCAGGCTCGTTTGTCTGTGGACACAGGATATGCCGTTGTGGAAATGGCCCTGGAGGATCCGACCCTGCCAGCAGAGCAGGTGCTGCGCCAGGGCGCGAATATGATAAGAATCTACTGGCAGGATACTCTGCAAGACCTTCTCTGATTATCTGTCCTTATCCCCGCGCCGGCTTCAGTCGGTCGCTTCCACATCTTCAGCCTGCGGTCCTTTGTCGCTCTGGGCAACCACAAAAGAAACGCTCTGGCCATCGCGCAGGCCGCGCCGGCCCTCTCCGCGAATCGAGCGAAAGTGAACAAAGATTTCCTCGCCATCGTCCTTGGTAATGAAACCGAAGCCCTTGGACACATTGAACCACTTCACTGTGCCAAATTCGCGATCGCCATCGGAGACGCTGGTCGCTTTAGTGGTGGCGGGGCGGCTGGAACTGCCGCCTGCTGCTGGCTTGGAGACTGGGGATGATGCTGTCGCGGAGGGCAGCAGGGCAGTGATGACGGTGGCGATGCAAAACGCGCCCAGCAGGGGCAGGTTGAGTAAGTCACCGCCCTGTAACAACGACACTGCGCTGAAAACGACTGCGGCGATAACGAGGCTGACAATGATTTTTACGACCTGATTCATGGAGATTCTCTGGTAGGTGAGTGGTTCAATAGTGGTGATGCCGGAACGACGCGCATTCTAACACCAATTGGCATTTAGGCCAGAGAGTCCGGGTGATATTCGTTTTTTTGCAGTCCGCTGCCGCGGAATGTGCGCGACCACTTTTCGCAATCAGCGGGCGTTTACAGCTTCATGACGTCCTCGGCCTGCAGGCCCTTGGGGCCCTCGATGAGTTTGAACTCAACAGCCTGGCCTTCATTCAGGGTGCGATAGCCCTCGCCCTGGATGGAGCGAAAGTGTACGAAAACATCATCGTCACTTTCCTGTCGGGTGATGAAGCCAAATCCCTTGGCGTTATTGAACCACTTTACCGTGCCGCTTACACGATCACTCATACCACTGTCCTCGGTTTAGCATATTGCTTTTATTATGCCCCGCCCACCTCGAGGAGAGCGGAGACTGGAAACCTGTCGTTCCGAGGTTGTTACATTTGCCGGATGCGCTGTGCCTGCTCCTGTAACTTGTCCAGCGCTTGCTGTTGCGCCTGCATTTTCTCTCGTTCCTTTTCTACTACCGCCGCAGGGGCCTTGTCAACGAAGCTTGCGTTACCCAATTTACCCTGGATCCGCGCCACATCTTTTTCCAGCTTTTCGACTTCCCTGCCCAGCCTGGCCAATTCCGCATCCTTGTCGATCAGGTCCGCCATGGGTACCAGAATCTCAAGTTCGCCAACCAGTGCCGTCGCCGCAACCGGAGCCTCCTCGCCCGCGGCCAGCCAGATGATATCGTCCAGCTTGGCCAGCTTTTTCAGGAACTGCGTGTTTGCGTCCAGCCTTGACTTGTCGTGTTCATTGCCGTTTGCCAGCATCAGTGTCAGCGCCTTACCCGGCGGGATATTCATCTCGCCACGAATATTGCGCACACCCACGATGACACCTTTCAGCCATTCTATATCTGCGTTTGCAGCACTGTCCACGCCTTTCTCGTCGGCCACCGGGTAGGGTTGCAGCATGATCGTTGCGCCGGATTTACCAGCCAGCGGCGCGACGGTCTGCCAGATTTCCTCGGTGATAAAAGGCATCAGCGGGTGCAGCAGTCGCAGCCATGCCTCCAGTACCTGAATCAGTGTTTTGCGGGTGCCGCGTTTTGCCGCCGCACTGGCATGCTCGTCCCATAGTACCGGCTTGGACAACTCCAGGTACCAATCGCAATACTCATTCCAGATGAATTCGTACAGTGCCTGTGACGCCATATCGAGGCGGTAGTTATCCACCGAGCGCGCCACCTCGGTGGCGGTTTGCTGCAGTGCGCTGTTGATCCATCTATCCGCAAGGCTCAGTTCCACCTCGGCGTCGGGGGCCAGTCCGCAATCCTCGTTTTCGCAGTTCATCAGCACATAGCGTGCGGCATTCCAGATCTTGTTGCAGAAATTCTTGAAACCCTCGATACGACCGATATCGAATTTGATATCGCGGCCCGTGGATGCCAGGGAGTAATAGGTGAAGCGCAGCGCGTCGGTACCGTAGGGCGCAATGCCTTCCGGAAACTGCCTGCGAGTAGCCTTGTCAATTTTTGCCGCGAGTTGTGGCTGCATCATACCGGCGGTGCGCTTGGTAACCAGGCCTTCCAGGTCGATGCCGTCAATCAGGTCTATGGGGTCAATCACGTTGCCCTTGGACTTGGACATTTTCTGCCCCTCGCCATCGCGTACCAGGCCGTGTACATAGACGGTGTGAAAGGGCACTTCCTTGCGAAAATGCAGGGTCATCATAATCATCCGCGCGACCCAGAAGAAAATAATATCGAAGCCGGTAACTAGCACGGAGCTGGGGTGGAAGGTGGCGAGCTCCTCGGTTTCTTCGGGCCAGCCCAGAGTGGAAAATGTCCACAGCGCGGAGGAGAACCAGGTGTCCAGTACGTCCTCATCCTGCCGCAGGAGCAGGTCTTGTGCCAGCTCATGCTCTGCACGCACCGCCTCTTCGCTGTCGCCCACATAGAAGTTACCCGCTTCGTCATACCAGGCGGGGATGCGGTGCCCCCACCACAACTGGCGGCTGATGCACCAGTCCTGGATATCGCGCATCCAGGCAAAATAGGTGTTCTCCCATTGCCTGGGCACGAACTGTATGGACCCGTCCTCCACGGCAGCGATCGCCGGCTTGGCCATCTCCCGGGCATCGACGTACCACTGGTTGGTGAGGTAGGGCTCGATAACCACGCCGGAGCGGTCCCCGCGGGGTACCTTCAGGGTGTGGTCTTCCACCTTGTCCAGCAAGCCCAGTGCGTCCATGTCGGCAACGATTTTCTGGCGCGCCTCGAAGCGGTCCATACCACGGTATGCCGCGGGGGCCTCGTCATTAATGGCCGCATTGTCGTCCAGGATGTTGATCATTGGCAGGCCGTGGCGCTTGCCTACCTCGTAGTCATTGAAATCGTGGGCAGGTGTGATTTTGAGGCAGCCCGTACCAAATTCCTGCTCCACGTAGTCGTCTGCTATGACGGGAATCTGGCGGCCGGTCAGTGGCAGTTCCACCATGCGCCCAATCAGGTGGGCGTAGCGTTCATCCTCGGGGTGTACCGCCACAGCGGAGTCTCCCAGCATGGTTTCAGGGCGCGTAGTGGCCACCGTGAGATGGCCCTCGCCACCGGCCAGCGGGTAGTTGAAGTGCCACAGGTGTCCCTGCTCCTCCTCGGATATCACCTCCAGGTCGGAGATGGCGGTATGCAACTCCGGGTCCCAGTTGACCAGGCGCTGGCCCCGGTAAATAAGGCCCTCTCGATAGAGGCGGATAAAGACTTCCTGTACCGCTTTGCTGAGACCCGGGTCCATGGTGAAACGCTCCCGCGACCAGTCCAGGGATGAGCCCAGGCGTCGCAGTTGCCGGGTGATGGTGCCTCCGGATTGTTCCTTCCATTCCCAGACCTTTTCCACGAAAGCCTCGCGGCCCAGGTCGTGACGGCTGACGCCCTGTGCCTCCAGTTGGCGCTCTACCACCATCTGCGTGGCGATGCCCGCGTGGTCAGTACCCACCTGCCACAGCGTGTTGTAGCCGCTCATTCGGTGATAGCGGATCAGGGCATCCATGATCGCTTCCTGGAAGCCATGGCCCATATGCAGGCTGCCGGTTACATTCGGTGGCGGAATCATGATGCTGTAGGCCTGTTCGCCACCCTGGGGGGCAAAATAGCCTTTGGCTTCCCACTCTTCGTACCAGCGGGTTTCAATATTGGCGGGTTGGAACGTTTTATCCATCAGTCTGGAGATCCGGAGCTAGCGAGGGGCGCGATTATACGCTCACAGGTCGTGCTTCTCCAGTTGGTAGCCGCGCTCCTTGTAGAAGGTCCATGAGCGGCGCAGGGCCGCCAGGCTATCCGGATCCTGGGTCACCACTTCCGCCACGCGTTGAAAACGGCTGAAGAAGGCGGGTATTTCCAGCTGCAGGTTGATCAGCAGGTCATTGTGCTGGTCAGGGTCCTGGCCCCAACCGATAGCGATGGTATCCGCGTGCTCTTCGCCACACAGACCGTGCGGCAGGAAACTGGCGGGACGAAAGCTCCACAACAATTCACTGAGCGCCTCCGCCTGACCCTTGTCGGTGGCATTGATGAAAATACGATGACCCCGGGCGAAGGCTTTGTCCGCCAGTCGCGCCGCGACGTGCAGGCGCTGGTTTTGCTCTGCCACCTGAACCACGTAGAAGCCAACTCGAGTCA
>Ga0316191_10004057_pt1 | contig 10894 bp, 7 predicted proteins | sample Eddworburr2cm_MG_FD_204928 | JGI IMG/M metagenome (GOLD analysis project Ga0316191, IMG submission 204928) | Coastal sediment microbial communities from Maine, United States - Eddy worm burrow 2 cm | ecosystem: Environmental > Aquatic > Marine > Coastal > Sediment | place: USA: Maine | collected... | reverse complement strand
AGCGAGAGCGGACGTTACCATCTGGATCAGAAAGGCTTCTATGCCCAGGGCGTGTATCAGTTCCGTCAGGGTTGGCGATTCGGCTTGAGATACGACTGGTTGTCTGCGGATAACACATTGGTCGGTATCACCGTGCCTAACCCGCTCGATGACGACAATCGGGACCCGAAGCGTTACACCGCAATGGTGGACTATGCTCGTAGTGAGTTCAGTCGCTTACGTCTGCAATTCACCCGCGATGAGTCCTCCAGCGAGTCGGATAATCAGGTGTTTCTCCAGTACATAATGAGTATTGGCGCCCACGGCGCCCATCAGTTCTAGGGGTCAGACCATGATCACCAACAGATTTGCGCTGATCTGCAGCTTGCTGATTATCGCCGCTCCGGCGCATGCCGAGCTGAAGATATTTGCCTGCGAACCGGAGTGGGCTGCATTGGCAGAGCAACTCGGTGGAGACCGCGTAGACGTTTACAGCGCCACCACCGGTTTGCAGGACGTGCACTACATCCAGGCGCGGCCGAGCCTGATCTCGCGCTATCGGCAGGCGGACCTGGTTATTTGCACTGGCGCTGATCTCGAGGCAGGTTGGCTGCCGCTGCTGGCACGTCAGGCAGGTAACCCGCGCGTGCTGCCGGGCAAACCCGGGCTGTTGCTGGCCGCGGAGTTCGTGCCGATGCTGGAAGTGCCGGCCAGTGTGGATCGATCGCTAGGCGACATCCATCCTTACGGGAATCCTCATATCCAGCTTGATCCCGAAAACATCGCCCGGGTAGCAGCCGTTCTCAGTCAGCGGCTGGTGGAGATCGATCCGGAAGGCGGCGCGGACTATCAGGCCCGGATGCAGGATTTTTCCGGCCGCTGGGGCCGGGCGGTCTCCGGCTGGGAAGCACGTGCTCAGGACCTGTCAGGGATGAAAATCGTGGTCCACCATCGAAGCTGGGTATATCTGGTGAACTGGCTTGGCCTCCAGGAACTGGGCAGCCTGGAACCGAAACCCGGTATCGAGCCCAGCGCCAGCTATCTGGCCACCTTGCTGGCAGGGCTCCAGGGCAAGGATCTGAGTTTGATTATCCGCTCCGCCTATCAGAGCCCGCGGGCTTCCGACTGGCTGGCCGCGCGGACTGGCGCGCCGGCGATAGTCGTGCCGCAAACCGTGGGTGCGATGCCCGGCACAGATGACCTGTTCAGCTGGTACGACACTATCCTGCGGCAGCTAGAGATCGGCCGGGAATGAACCCTTCAGGCCTGGAACCGGGGATCCTGCTGCCAGGCTTTCTCGCCGGCCTGATCGTGCTTGCGACTCATGTGCCGCTGGGGCGGGAGGTGCTCAAGCGCGGCATCATCTTTATCGACCTTGCGATTGCCCAGGTCGCGGGTCTGGGTGTTATCGCGGCTGGCGCGGCCGGATGGGACCCCCATGGCATCAGCGCGCAAGCGGCCGCGGTTGGAGCTGCGCTTGTCGCTGGGTTCGGATTGACCTGGACCGAGACCCACTTTGCGGAGGTGCAGGAAGCCATTATTGGCGCCCTGTTTATCCTCGCCGCCACCGCTGGTCTGATCCTGCTCGCCAATGATCCGCACGGTGGTGAAGCGCTGCGGGATCTGCTGGTCGGCCAGATCCTTTGGGTAGACTATGCCCAGCTGATACCGGCGCTGGGCGTTACTATTGCGGTCCTGGCTCTGTGGCTGCCCGCAAGGCGGCGCCTGAGATCCGCCTGGTTCTATGTGCTGTTTGCGTTCAGCGTGACCGCTTCGGTGCAATTGGTCGGTATCTACCTTGTGTTTGCGAGCCTGATCCTGCCGGCCCTGGCTACCCGCCGGTTGCCGTTCGGGCGTGCCGTTGTGATCGCTTATGCCTGTGGTGCGGCCGGGTACGCCATCGGCCTGGTTGCGTCGGCTCTGTTTGATCTGCCCAGCGGAGCGGTTGTGGTTTGGGCCCTGACCGGCGTAGCGCTGGCCACTGGTGCGCTCAGTCGGCGTTTGCGCCGGGATTGAGTTCGTTTATCATGCGGCGCCAGGTCTGAAAGCAGCACAACTAACCAAACAACCAACGAGGAGGCCGGCCATGCAGGTTTCGTCTGCACCCCACGAAAGCTGGTCCTCCCGAATCGCTTTCCTGATGGCGTCAGTCGGCGCCGCAGTCGGTCTGGGCAACATCTGGAAGTTCCCCTACACGCTGGGTTCGGCTGGCGGCAGCGCCTTTATCATCGTCTATCTGATTGCTGTATTCGTGGTCGCGCTGCCGATCATGATGGGCGAGATGGTGATCGGTCGTCGTGGCCGGATGAGCGCGCCGAACAGCATCCGCAAACTGGCCGCCGAAGCCCAGGCCTCGCCTGCCTGGGAAGGCCTGGGCTGGATGGGCCTGGTCGCTACCTTCCTGGTTTTCAGCTTCTTCAGCGTGGTGGCCGGCTGGTCAATGGCTTACGTTTTCAAGACTGCCAGTGGCCAGATGCAGGGCCTCAGTCCGGCACAGGCTGGTGCGATGTTTGACGCTTTTCTGCATCAGCCAGTGCAGACCACGTTGTGGCATCTGGGCTTTATGGTCGTGACCGTCTTTATCGTCGCTCGCGGTATCAACTCCGGCATTGAAAAGGCGATGAATGTGCTGATGCCCGGTCTGTTCCTGATGCTGCTGGGACTGGTCGGATACGCGCTGACCACTGGCGCGGGTAGCCAGGCGTTTAGCTATCTTTTTGTGCCTGACTTCTCCCGCCTCACACCGCAGACTGTGCTGATGGCGGTGGGACAGGCCTTCTTTTCGGTCAACGTCGGCATCGGCATCGTGCTGACTTATTCGGCCTATTTGCCGGCGCACGTGAATCTGCCGCGGTCCGCGCTGATCATCTCCCTCGGCGATACGATAGTGGCCCTGCTTGCCGGGCTGGCGATATTTCCGATCGTGTTTGCATACGGTCTGGATCCCGGCGCCGGCCCGGGTCTTATCTTTGTCACGCTGTCCTCGGCCTTTGGCCAGATGACCGGTGGCGCCGTCTTTGGCAGCCTGTTCTTCCTGTTCGTGTTTGTCGCCGCCCTGACTTCGTCGATCGCCATGCTCGAATTGATGGTCTCGAGAGCCGAAGAGAGTGCGCGCTGGCCGCGGCGCCGTGTGGCGCCCTTACTTGGGCTTGCGGTGTTCCTGTTTGGCTTGTTGACGGTGGGCTCCTTCAGCTGGTGGGACGGGGTGCGTGTATTGCCCGGTGTTCCGCTGATCGGAGATCGTTCGATCTTCGATTTCCTGGATAACCTGGTGACTAACTTTATGTTGCCGGCCGGCGGGATGCTGTTTGCGCTGTTCGCCGGCTGGAAAGTGTCGACCAGGGTCGCACGCGAAGAGCTGGATCTTGATGATTTCTGGTTTGCCGTGTGGCGTTTTCTGGCGCGCTTTGTCGCGCCGATCGCGGTCGGCGCGGTTTTTGTCAGTCAGATTCTGTGAATCTGGCGCGTGATTGCGATCAATGCTGAAGTGTGGCTAGCAATTCAGTATTCTCCCCGGCGATGTCAATGGAACTCAAGCCCCTGGAATTCTTCCTGCGCGGATTCGCCCCGGCAGCGATCAGGGAATCTGCGCAAGCAACGCATCTGTTCGCTGCCGCAAGCATGAGCGCTGTATAGCTACTGTTGTTTCGCAGCTCGTAGTCGGCATCCGCGGCTAACAAGAGGTCAACAATCGCCGGCCGGGACTCTGCCGCCAGCATGAGTGCGGTGTTGCCGCTGCGTGTCTGATGATCAACATTGGCGCCAGCCTCGATTGCCCGGGATACGCAGTCCGGCGCATCCGCGATGACGGCTCTCATCAGCACCGTTTGTCCGTCGTTATCTGCCTTCTGTACAGAAGCGCCTCGGGCCAGCAATATCGCCAGCACATCGCAATGACCCTGATCCGCGGCCAGCCACGCAGCCGAGCGACCGGTCCGATCGACTCTGTTGATATCAAAGCCCCCGGATTGTAGTCCCAGCGCGACGGCAGTCACGCCCTGTTGGCTGGACAGCATTAGCAGGTCCATGCCTGTTTCGTCCGTGCGACGATCCGGCGCTTGCCACGCCATTAAATCCATCGCAACCCGGGCCTGTTGAGATCGCACGGCAAGCCATAACGGGGTCTGATCAACCGGCAGGAGACTGGCGGACTCCGGTGGCACAACTTCAAGCAGGTCTTTTACCAGCTGCTGCTTTCCGAGGCTGGCTGCAAGCGCCAGCAGCCTCAACGCCTCGGCGCTTTGGCGCGTGTCATGAACCGGCGATACCTCCAGCAGCGCGCGGGCCAGCGCTTCATGGCCGCGCTCGACCGACATGTAGATAGCGCTTGCGCCGCCAGGCGCTGGCAACCATGGGTCGGAACCACTACTGGTCAGCGATAGCGCAAGATCTGCCTCGTCCTGCGCCACGGCTGCCGCCACTATGGGCCATCCCTGGTAGAGGCTGCCTGGCTCAACAATCTGGCTTTTCAGCAGGCCCAGACGCTGGTTCTGACTCGCGGCTGTGGCGACGCGTCCCTTGCCAAGCAATCGCGTCATCGCCGGGTCACCCAAATGAGCGGACAGGTCTCTGGCCGAGCGGCCTTGTGCATCTTTCTGATCGGGCGAAGCGCCCGCAGCCAGAAGTTGCCCGGCAATATCCGCCCGGCGTTGAGCGACCGCGAACATCAGAGGCGTTCGACCGTCCTGGTTAGCGGCGTCAATCCGGGCGCCAGTCGCTATCAGGCGCTGAGTCACTTCAACCATTCCCTGGCGAGCGGCCAGATGCAATGGGCTGGTGCCCGACCGCTCAACTTCGTTCGGGTTCGCACCGCGCTCGAGCAGCCAGATTGCCATCGGTTGCTGGCGGCTGTTCAGGGCAATAATCAAGGGCGTGTCGCCGTTGGCGTCCGGCATGTCGAGATCTGCCCCTTTCCCCAATGCGATTGTAGCCCGCGCCAGATCCCCCGCGCGCGCCGCATCCCACAAGGCCTCCTGGGCCTGGCCGCTGGCAAATTCTTCTGTCTGGTCCAAACCGTCAATGCGTCGCAACAGGTCTTTGGCGAGACGATGATCCTGTTGGGCTGCTTCGAACAGGTAGTACTTGGCAGCCTTCAGATTGGGTTCCACAACTTTGCCGCGATAGTAGATCGATCCCAGAAGATAGTTGGCCTTGGCATGCCGTGCTTCCGCTGCCTCCCGAAGCAACTCGATCGCCTGGTCCGGGGCCTGAGTGATGCCGTTGCCCTCGAGCAGGCAAAGGGCGAGCTGATACTGGGCTTCGGCATTGCCGGATGCGGCCAGCTGCTGCAGCTCCGGAACGGCGGTCTGATACTGCCGCAGTGCCAACATCTGGCGTAGCTCGACGGGCAGTGAGGCACTCTCTGCAACCCACGCGATGCCAGGCAGCAGCAGCATCGCCGGTAACAACACAAAAACCGGCAGACGATCACTCAGTGCCATATTTTTTCACCACTTCGATGCCTATCTTCTTCAGGAACGGTGTCGGCAGAATGCCGCCGGCACATACGATGATTGACGTGTTGGGAAGTACTATTCGCTCATCGCCGCGCCGAATGGCAACGGCGCGGTCGCTGATTTCCTTGACCTGAGTACCGAGCAGTACGGTCAGGCGATCCTCTGACTCGAGGCGTTCAACGCGCAGTCGATTTCGCGGCTTGGCACGTTTGAACGCATCACCGCGATAGGACAATGACACCTCCGCCTGACCCAATTCCGCAATCTCGCAGGCCGCTTCAAGCGCACTGTCTCCGCCTCCCACCACCAGCACTTTTTCCCCGGCATATTGCGCGGGGTCAGTCATGCGATAAGTCACCTTGCTGCTGTCTTCCCCGGGGACACCCAGCTTGCGCGGCGTGCCGCGGCGACCTATCGCCAGCAATACGGCTCGGGACAGGTATCTGGCATTACTGGTTTCTACTTCAAGCACGCCATCGTCTCTGCGCGTGACGTTCTGCAGGGACTCCTGGTCGCGCACCGTGATGTTGTGCTCGGCGATCACCTGGTGCCAGAATTCCATCAACGCTTCCTTCGAAATTTCGCTGAACTTGACCTGGCCGACCAGCGGCAATCTGGCCGGCGCGGTCATGACCAGCTTGCCACGGGGAAAGTGGGCGACGGTCCCGCCGACCGCATCCTGATCGATAGTCACGCTGTTGAGATTCAATTCCCGCGCACGCAGCGTCGCCGATAATCCCGCCGGTCCTGCGCCTACTATGACTGCGTCCAGCACATTCGCGTTTCCCGATTTGCCGGCAACATGCTGGCGGATGGAGTCCATCGCCTGACGGCCTTGCTCTATCGCATTGCGAATCAGTCCCATGCCGCCCAATTCTCCTGCGATGAAGACACCGGGAACGCTGGATTGAAACTCCGGCGACAGCTCTGGCAGCTCTACGCCTCTGGTCGCGGTGCCGAAGACCAGGCGGATGGCGTCCTCGGGGCAAGCGGCTTTACAGGCACCATGTCCGATGCAGTCCGCCGGGCTCACCAGTTTTGCCTTGCGATCAATAAGACCCAGAACATCATGCTCCGGGCAGGCCGACACGCAGGAACCGCAACCAATACAGCGCAAGTGGTCGATGACCGGATGCAGGGAATCCGGCTCGCTTAGCCCGGCTGCCAGAGATTCGCTCAGAAAATTCAGGCTCCGTTCGTGATGCCGCCGACGCCGCCAGGCATAAAACGAGAGAAACGCCAGTAAAGGCGCGAGGTAGATAGCTGCTGCGGCGGTTAGGTTTGACATAACAGATTCTTCAGTTGACCGATGTTGTCATGGCCGAGCTCTCGAGACTGTGAATTTGGTCTATGTCTGCGACCTAAGGCAGGATCGCGGCCGCGGATCATCCGGAGACTCTCCACTCCATCGTTTCGCGAAAATAAACACAATAAAAACACTAGTTTGCAGCATATTTTGTGAACCCTGCACATTGACAGGCCGACTTATGTCATGGAAGACTGCGCTGAACTGAAAAAGGCAAACCCGCCGCAAGGCGGGGACGCAAAGCCACCGGTCTGCTTTTAAGCAGCAAGACAGCGGGGTTGCCAGAATGAGTGTCGAACCGGCCACTGTGCGGGAAAATCTCGCGCATGCGCCTTCCAGCCCGGCGGTGAATCGGGCGTCTTCGGTGGCGAACGCCGGGCCCAGACTTGTGACCAGCAAGGCTGACTCTCCAGCCGTGCGTTCCCTGTCGCAACGTCTCGCCAGTCTTCCCAGTGCGCTGTTCTCCGTGGCCGTCGTTGCCTTGCTGGCATGGGGCTGGTGGGAAAGAGACGAATACTGGTTCTCTGCGGAAGAAGGCTGGGGTTATGCATTCGGCATTATCGGGGTCAGCATGATGGCCCTGCTGTTGCTGTATCCGGCGCGCAAGCACTGGAAGCCGATGCGGAACCTCCTGCCCATCCGTTACTGGTTCCAGTTGCACATGTTGCTGGGCATCGCCGGACCAGTTTTCATCCTGTTCCATTCCAATTTCCACGTCGGGTCTTTGAACAGCAACATGGCGCTGTTTTCCATGCTGACCGTTGCTGCGAGCGGACTCATTGGGCGCTACGTGTATCGCCAGATTCACCGGGGCCTCTACGGTGCGCAGATCGAATTTAAGGATTTGCGGGTCGAGTACGAGGACAGCCGGCAACGCTTTGTCGGCAACGCATTGGTGGACGAGAAGACCGCCGGCCGCTTGCAGAAAATCGAGTTGACGTTGATCGACCGGTCTCTTTCTCTGCGCGGCAGCCTGTGGGCGCGATACGCGGTGCGGCGGCTGCGTACCATCGTCGCCCGTCGACTTTCCCACGCGTTGCGCTCCGGATCTCTGGGCGCAGGGCAGATCCAGGCGCTCAGGGCCTCGTATGCCGGCTGGCGTCTGGGTACCGACAGATTGGAGCGCATGGCGCGATACGCGATCTTCGCCCGGCTGTTTTCGCTTTGGCATGTCCTTCACCTGCCGATCTTTTTCATGATGCTGATCGCGGCAGTGATCCATATCGTGGTCGTGCATATGTACTGAGGGCCGACCCTCAATACATTCGCCGAAACGAAGCAAAACAATGAGTTGCCTGGCTGCACCTGGATGTCCAACAACTAAAGACAACCGGCGGCTGGCGGGAAGGGTTTGGCGACAATTTCGGCTCATACAACATGGCCAGATGTGACACAGTAGGCTTGTATTCTATCCATATGTGACTAATATGCACAAATATGAATTTCGCTCATCGGGATCTGCGGACTCTTTGGCCTGTTTCGACGGCCTCTGGCAGACAGGGTCATTCCGTCGCCCGACGCGCTGCGGAGCATGACCAGGGCCGGCCATGAAACGGTTGATCCTGTTAACAGTGCTGTGTTGCGGCGCGACCGGGGCGCTGGCCGAGGAAGGCGGCTTGAGTCTGCGCCAGTTGCTGTTGTCACCCGGCAAGTTGACCCAGGGTCATGCCGAGTTCGAGGGCGACTGCGACAAATGCCACGTGAGTTTCGACAAGGCCAATCAGACACCACTTTGCATGGATTGCCATGAAGAAATCGCAGCGGATGTCAAAACCAAACGCGGGTTCCATGGAGGCGTGGCTGGAGCACGGCCAATCGACTGTGGCCGTTGTCATACTGACCATAAGGGTCGTGAGCAGGACATAACGGGCATTGATCCCGATCATTTCAATCACGATCGGACCGATTTTCCGTTGCTTGCCTCCCACCAGTCGCTGCGCTGCGAAGATTGCCATCAGAGCGACACGAAATTCAGGGATGCGGACAGGGCCTGTTCCAGTTGTCACGAAGATGTGCACGAGGGACGGCTTGGTGATGATTGCTCAGTGTGCCACTCGGAAACAGGTTGGCAGGCCAAGGCCTTCGACCATTCGAGCACCGACTTTCCGCTCGAGGGCCGACACGCGGATGCGGAGTGTTCCGCTTGTCACGTAGATCAGACGTTCGAGGGCGCGTCGACCGAATGCGTGACCTGCCACCTGAGCAAGGACCGACACCTCGGTGTATTCGGTCGCCAGTGCGGCTCCTGTCATGTATCTGAAACCTGGGAAACGATTCGCTTCGACCACGGGCGCCAGACCGAATTTCCGCTGCGGGGGCGGCATGGGAAGGTGGCTTGCGAGGCATGCCATCGCAAGGGACTGCCGCTGAGCTTGCCCACGGCCTGTACTGATTGCCACGCTGCAGATGATGTCCACCGGGGAGCAAACGGTACGGATTGCGCAAGCTGCCACTCGGAGGACAGTTGGCAAACAGTCGAATTTGATCACGGGCGAGATACTGACTTTCAGCTGGTAGGGGCCCATAGCGATGTGGTTTGTGCCAGCTGTCACGCCACGGGGACTACGGTCGAGAAACCCACCGAACCGCGGGTCTGCGCAGACTGTCATGGGCCTGCAGATCCGCACCAGGGGGAATTGGGCAAGGATTGCCAGCAATGTCATGGCCAGACGGCCTGGAATCTGAATCTGGTTTTCAGCCACGATTTCACTGAGTTTCCATTGACCGGATCCCACCAGCCTTTGCCCTGTGAGAGTTGCCATTTCTCCAGTGCTTTCCACGACACGCTGAACACCTGCGGTAGCTGCCACCAGGGTGATGATTTCCATGATGGTGTGTTTGGCGCGACCTGTATCGAGTGTCACAACACGGCAGCGTGGATCAGCTGGAATTTTGATCACGATGTGGCTACCGAATATCTGCTGCAGGGCGCGCACGTAAGGCTCGCTTGCGGACTATGCCATGAGCCGGATCTTTCCGATCCGACCCATCCTTCCCAGCAGTGCGCTGATTGCCACACTCAGGATGACATCCACCGGGGTGGCTTTGGGCCGGACTGCGGCCAGTGCCACGGAATCGAGGCGTTCGACCAGGAACGGTAATTCCCATGAATGCAATGAAGCAAAATCTGAATCAGCGGCGTATCAGGCCAGCCTGGGCGCCGAGCGGATTGGCGATTCTTCTGGTCTGTGTCATCGGTGGTGTGAGCGGGGCGGTGATGGCAGCGGTAGGGGGCTTTGATCACTTTGCCACTGGCTTTCCTCTGGAAGGTCAGCATCGGCTCATCGATTGTCAGGAATGTCATGTCAATCAGGTTTTCCAGGGCACCCCGACCGAATGCGAGATGTGTCATGACAATGTCGGCATGATCAATGCCTCGATCAAGCCGACCAACCACATGCCGACAACGGACCACTGTGCCGACTGCCACCTGACGGCTGGCTGGGACCAGATCGAGTTTGTCCAGCATTCGGCCGTGCTTGGGCAATGCCAGGACTGCCACAACAACGTGGTCGCGGACGGCAAACATCCGCAGCATGTGGAGACGACTGCGGACTGTAGTGCCTGCCACGCGAGTGAAGCATGGACGCCAGCGCTGTTCGATCACTCCGGCGTCACCGGCTCCTGTTCAAGCTGTCATGACGGCAGCACGGCCACTGGAAAGAACCGTAATCACTTGCCGACAATGGAAGAGTGCGATGTTTGCCACAGCACATTCGCATGGGAGCCGGCCACTTTCGACCACAGCGGAGTAACGGAACCGTGTTCGACCTGCCACAACAACGTCATCGCCGAGGGTAAGGACAACCAGCATCTTCCCACCCAGGGTGAGTGTGACCTTTGTCATCTGACCACGGCATGGACGCCTGCGACCTTTGATCACAGCGCCGTGACCCAGCCATGCTCTACATGTCACAACAACGTGATTGCCGAGGGCAAGGATAACCAGCATCTGCCGACGCAGGGCGAGTGCGATTTGTGTCATCTGACCACGGCATGGACGCCTGCGACCTTTGATCACAGCGCCGTGACCCAGCCGTGTTCGAGCTGTCACGACAACGTGATTGCCGAGGGCAAGGATAACCAGCATTTACCGACCCAGGGTGAGTGTGACCTTTGTCATCTGACCACGGCGTGGACGCCTGCGACCTTT
>Ga0316191_10004056_pt1 | contig 10894 bp, 10 predicted proteins | sample Eddworburr2cm_MG_FD_204928 | JGI IMG/M metagenome (GOLD analysis project Ga0316191, IMG submission 204928) | Coastal sediment microbial communities from Maine, United States - Eddy worm burrow 2 cm | ecosystem: Environmental > Aquatic > Marine > Coastal > Sediment | place: USA: Maine... | reverse complement strand
CACAGTCATTTACTACAGGGCATCGTTCGCAAGCTGGCTTGCTTCGCGTACACAAGGTTGCACCCAGGTCCATGATGGCCTGTGTATAGGCGGCGACGTTTTCCTGCGGCGTGCAGTTGTCGGCGATCTCCCACAGCCGCTGTGCCACTGCCGTCGTACCCGGCCAGCCTTCCACCGCTTTGTGCCGTGCAAGTACACGCTTGGCATTGCCGTCGAGAATCGGGTGGCGCTGTTCGAATGCGAGCGCCAGTATCGCCCCGGCCGTTGATCTGCCAATACCGGGGAGGTCCGTTACATCCTCAAACGACTGTGGAAATTTGCCGCCGAACCTGTCGCGCACGATCTGCGCGGCCTGGTGCAGGTTGCGGGCGCGTGCGTAGTAGCCAAGGCCTGACCAATGCTGCAGCACTTTATCGCGCCCGGCGTCTGCGAGCGCGTTCACGTCCGGGAAGCGCTGCATGAAGCGCTCGAAATAGGGAATGACCGTCGTCACCTGGGTCTGCTGCAGCATGATCTCGGAAACCCAGATGCGATAGGCATCCTGCGGATGCTGCCAGGGCAGGTCCTTGCGACCGTGCGTATCGAACCAAAGGAGCAGGCGCCCGGCGAAGTCAGTCAAGGATTATCCCGTCACGGCTCTCCATCACCTGGGCGATTGCCTCGATGCGGTTCAGCGCATTGGTCCCGTCTTTCTTTAGCTTGCGCTTGATCAGGTACGGCCCGATGGCCGGTGGCACCCAGAAGTCGGGCTGCATGTCCAAGGTGTATGTAACGATGGTGCCGCCACTCTCCTCGGCAAACTCCCAGGCCTCGTTGCTGACCTTGAAATCGCTGTGCAAGGGATCTGCGAACGCCCGTAGTACCTTGCCTTCTTCACTTTCGACGTAACCCTGCCGCGTCAGTGATTTGCAGAAGAACAATACGCAGCCGCGATTGACGACAAAGAAACCGGGGCGACCATATTCATCGGGTTCCAGGTCGCGCGCCTCAACAACGGCACCGGAGAACTCCGGGGACAGCTCCCAACGACTAAAGACGTCAAACATCGGGCCGACCCCGGCATCAAACCAGACGACGGACACCACCATGTAGTGACTGTCCTCATACTGCACATCGATGCTGCGCATCTCCGCAGCCGCTCCAATGCTCTGTCCGGCCAGGACGATCAGAATGACGGCCAGGAAGCGTGTCATCGTTTGAGCAAGTCCTTCAACTTGTCCTCGAGTTTGTCCTTGAGCTCTTCCTCGACGCGTTGACGCAAGAGCTCTTCGACATCCGGGCTAACCTTGGGCGATGCCAGCGAACCGGTGATCTTCAGCGGAACGACAACCTTGGTGAAATCATCGACCTCTTCCGGGGTCGCATCTTTGAGCGCCTCAGGTTTCTTGTAGACCCGGGCACGAAGACTGTAGTCGACGGTGCCTGCCGCAATATCTACATCGCCGTTGCCGGTCAGCTGCATGAACGGCAGGTCGGCAACGAGATCCTCATTGCGCATGACGCCATCGTTGACGACGCCCGTCGCAGTGACCGAGCTGAACCTGGTTCTTGCCGGCAACACCGGTTCGGGTGGTGGCTCCTGCTTGAGTACGGCGCGCGCCCGGCGCAGCTCGTACCAGATATCCGTGCCCTCGTAGGTCCCGTCCTTGAGTTCAAACGACATGCTGCCGTCCAGGCTGCGCTGCAGCTCGACCATGTCCTGGCCACGACCTGTCAGCTTGAAGTTCCCGTTCATCGAGCCGGTGATGTTTTCCTGCTCGAACATCGCAAGCGCCAGTTTCGCCAGGTCAACGTCCTGCACAGTTTCGTCAAATGTAAGGGCGGGCTTGGACCCCGTGACGTCGATGCGAACGTCACCGCTGTAGCTCCCGTCGTACAGGTCGGACGTAATCGGGTGGAGTCGCATGCGGCCATTGGCGGCATTCAGGCCAAGCGCCACCCGTTCGAGCTGCAGGTTGCCCAAGACAACGGACCCGATCTTCAGTGTCCCGCGCGCATTTATTGGCTCGATCAGGTCTGAAGGTATTTCCATCGGGGCAGAAGCGGCAACTTCCTCACCACTGGCTGCCTCCTGCGGCGGCTCCATGTAGCGATTAAGGTCGATCGCGTCGCCGACGAGATCGAAGCGATAACTGCCGTCAGCACTCTGCGGCACTGTCAGCGAGCCTGTGAAGGTCGTGTCGTCGAGCTTGATGTTGACGTTCGTCAGCGCGATAGCCGTCTCACCAACCGCGGCATCGGCATCCATGATCAGGCGGCTGAGCGCGACCGGGTCAGCCGTTTCGGGCGGCTCCACGTCGAAAAGCGTCATCAGGCTGCGAGGGGAAAACGCCGCGACCCTGATCGCCGCTTTTGGCTCGATCGCATCGGCATAGGAGAATGGCTGGATGTCCGCGTCGATTTCGAGGCCCAGTACAGCCAGTTCGACGGGCTGCATGGACACAATTTCTTTGACCGAGTCCACCACGATGCCGGCCGTCGAGAAGCCGACACGCGTCGGCGATGACACGATTCCCTCAACCACACCCTCGAGCGCCAAACCGTTGAACGACACCCCACCCGTCTCCGGATCAAATACGACCTCGGTTTCAATTTCGATATCGCCGCTATAGCCAGTGGGCTGCACGTCGAAACGCAGGCTGCCGCTGGCAGACACCGGATCGTTGCCGTTCGAGATACGACCGATGCTGAGATTGACGTTGGTCAGGGAATACGCATCGCCGTTTTGTGCGTGGCTGTAGGCAATCGATGCGTCGCGAATTTCGACGCCCGAGATCTCGAGCGAGCCGCCACCCTCCCCGGCATCCGCAGACGCAGCGGCTTCGTCCGCCTCGAGAAGATCCGACCAGTTTGGCACGCCTGCTTTGTTCACCACCAGGTTGAGCTTGAGCGCATCGAGCTCCGCGGCACCGATGGTCACCTCTCGTCGGAACAGCAACGGCAACAGGCGCACGCTCAATCGGGCGCGATCGAATTCAGCGAACGGCTCGTCACCGAAGCCCGGTGCATTCCCAAGTGTTGCGTGACCTACTTCGACGGCGAGCCACGGAAACACCTGGAGCTTCATATCGCCCTCGATCACGAGGTCGCGACCGGTCGATTCGTTGACGGCTTGCTCGATATCCTCGCGAAAATCGTTCGGATCGAAGAACAGGAACAGCGCGATTGCGGCGAGCGCAAATACGGCGGCGACTACAACCATCGCCAATGCAATAACCTTTGTTAAACGACCCATTTGGACACCCTTCGATAATGGAACCGTAGCGTATCAGATACGACAAAAAACGGGCCGCTAAGTGCGGCCCGTCTGGTAAGAAAAAAGCTGTCAGCTAGCGGCAGATCGAAACGTCGCCGTTGAGCGTTGATACCTTGACGCGAGCGTCGCCATCGCCTTCCTGGAAGCTCAGCTCCAGGCCCGGCGTGTACTTGCTGGTGCGCTCGGGCTTGGGCCCGAAGCAATTGTCGATATCGCCATTGAATGTATCAATATCGAAGCGGCCTGATACCGCGCCATCGAACTCGATATCGACACTGCCGTTCACCGTCTCGGTAACCAGCTTGCCCCCGTCCCGCAGCCCTGCCCGGAACAGTATGTCGCCATTTACCGTATTCATATCGACACGGTCGAACGATCCCTCGGTGACAGTCACATCACCGCTGACCGACTGGGCATCGGCGGTTCCGGCTACTCGAACCAGGATTACGTCACCGGACACGGTATTTGCGCGCGTGTTCGCTTCCTTGTTCTGGCCGTTCACAGTAACGTCGCCGCTTACGGCTTCAGCGGATACGTCGCTTTCGCCGCCTTCCGTATCAACATCGCCGCTCACGGTTTCGAGCATCTGCTCACCACGAACCTTTTTGACATCGATGTCTGCACTCACCGTGGACACATCAAGGGAGCTGCCTTGAGGTACCTGGATATGCAGGTCGCTATCGATACCACGACCGCCGTTCTTTGGCACCTTCACTTTGATAATGACCTTGTTGCCATCGCGCTCAAAAATGAGCTCTTCGACGTTGCGACCCAGCTCGCCGGTGACCTCAACCTGGTCGCGCGACCAGCCATTCACTGTCACCTCGCCGGCAATATTTGAAATGTGCACGCGCCCGTTCGACGCAGCGTCGAGAGTCCGGTTGACCTCTTCGGCCGTCGCTGGTGCAGCGAGCAATATACCCAGAACTATCGCTATCAGTTTTTTCATCATGATTCTCTCTTCAAAGTCCAGCCGGCACAAAGCCAACTAGATATCGTTCCTTCTCATTACGTTACGCGTCAGACCGCCTACCCTGCGCAACAGTGTCAATTCCTCCCGATACGCCCGTAACAGCTTTTGCTGCAGCAGCACGTTGTCAGGCTCCTGCTCGAGCGCCGTATTAATGTCGACGATCGCCTGGTGGATCAGATTGAGGTTCGCCCTGATGTCTTCGCGCGCTTCGAGCGACAAGCGAGACAGCTCGACATCGAGCTCGGCACGCAAGCTATTACGCGCGTCCTGGAACCCGGGGCCCAGGTGGTAATTGCTGCCGAATGCAGCCTGCTCGAAGACAAGTTCCGGGGCCACAGACACTATCGGGCCACCATCGTTCTTGGTCGCAATGTAGGTTACGGCCGATGAAGCGCCTACCAGCATCACGATTGCCGCAGCTTGCGCCAGCATCGGTGTCCAGCGCGAACGCTGCGGCGTTGTTATCGCCTCGGCGATGCCGGGCCAAAGATCACGCTCGGGGCTGATCTCTGTTGCCAGCTGTCGTGCTGCGCTGTCCAGTTTGTCGTCAAATTCTTCAGTCATGCCTCGAATCCCTGTTCCTCCAGTTGTTGTGCCAGGAGCCTCCTTGCCCTGTGCACCTGTGCCTTGCTCGTTCCTGCAGCGATGCCCAGCATCTTCGCGGCCTCATCATGGCTGTAGCCGTACACCGCATGCAGAACAAAAACATGTCGTGCTTTCTCCGGCAGCCTGTCTATCGCCTCGGCCAGGTCGCGCATCTCACCGCTATCGCCGGTGGCTAAGCGAGGCTGGTACACATCCGTCACGGCTACCATCCTGTCCTGCTCACGCTTCGACTTTCGAATCCTGCCCAGAACAGCGTTGACTGCAATGCGGTGTAGCCAGGTCGAAAACGCACTGTCACCGCGAAACTTCGTCATTTTTTTCCAGGCCTGGATGAACGCCTCCTGCGTGCAATCCTCGGCTTCACTGACGTTTCCCGTCATGCGCAGACAAAGTCCATATATCTTGTCCACATGCAGCCGATAGAGGGCTTCAAATGCTCGCGCATCCGCTCGCTGCGCCTGGCGTATCCAGGCTTGCTCGTCGGCGACTGATTGCTGGGGATCCGATATCATGTCCCGACTATAGTCGCTGCTCGTCACGGTCAAAAGCGCTGCCAAATGCCTTTTCTCCCTCTGTCTTGATATTTGGATGCCCCACAAAGCGATATGGTTTGAAAGTCTCATGCCCGATTGGTAAAAAAATCGCTTAAGCGACTGTCTTTGTTTACTATTCTGGTATTATCCAACTGGCCTACACGAACAACGAAAGCAATATATGGCACGTTTTCCAACTTGTCCGCCCTGCGATCACAAAGATGCACCCGCGGCCAAGTTGCCCCTGACGTTTGCGAGCCTCTAGATGTCGGGCCACTCGATTCTCTATCTTGGCCGCGGTGAATTCGCCGCTGACTACCTGTCCGAACTCGAAACTCTTCCGTGCTGCACGTTGCTGACGCGCAGCAATACCCTCAAGCTGCCCGAAAACGCCTCGCATGTTGTCGATCTCGTATTGCTGGAGGCGGGTCCGATGATCGCCCAGTCCGGACAATCACTTGCTGAGCTGATCCACTCGCTGGACCCGTTCCCCGTCGTGGCCCTGACACAAAAACAACACGAGCATCGCGGTATTGCGGCCATGCGCGCAGGCGCACAGGGTTATGTTTGCGTTGACGACGTCACTGTTGAAGGACAGGACGCAGTCTTTGATTTCGCCGTGCAACGTGGTCGCCTGCAGCAGCGCCTCTCGGAAACCGACGTCACTGTTTTGTCGATCCTGCGCGATATCAATGATGGCGCCATTGTGGTTGATGCCGCTGGCCACGTGCTGGACATCAACCCGGCCGCAAGAACCATCCTTGGCCTGGGTCCTCGTGTGCAGCCGGACCCCACATGGGAGCAGACCTTCTGTTGCATCGACGAGAATGGCAACCCCTATCGCAACTCCCACGACCTGCCGTTGATGCGTGCCCGACATGGGGAGAAGTTTTCGAACCAGGTAGCCATCTACCGCACGCCCGAACAGCCCGACGCGGTGCTCAGCATCAACGGTCAGGGCCTGTACGACGGTAATCGCGAGCTCGTTGGCGGTGTAATCACGTTCCGTGACACCACAGAGATCACGCACAGAACTTCCGAGCTCGAGAGGCGCGCGCAGTTTGACAAACTGACCGGCCTTGCGAATCGTGGCCTCTTCCTCGAACAACTTTCACGAGCCATTGGCCGCAGCCAACGCAAGAGCGCGCCGCTTGCCGCACTCGTTATCAATCTCGATCGCTTCAAGTCCATCAACGACACTCTTGGCCACGATGTTGGCGACGCCCTGCTTCGCGAGGTTGCCGGTCGCCTTAAGAGCAACCTGCGGATCGGCGATTTCAGCGGGCGCTGGGGCGGTGACGAGTTCGCCATTTGCCTCGAGGATTTCGGTGAGGCTAACAATGCCGCAGCTGCCGCACAGAAACTCCTGCTTGTATTGTCCGACAAGTACGAGATTGGCAACAGCGAAGTCTATGCGACGCCGAGCATCGGCATCGCGCTGTACCCGGATTCGGGTGACACGGCCGAGCGCATGGTCAAGGCCGCCGAGATCGCCATGCACGAGGCGAAGAAACACGGTGGCGGTCGCTTCCAGTACTACTCGAACTCACTGAACGCCAAGCTTGCACAGCGGGAAGAGCTGGAGATCGGATTGCGACACGCGCTGGTTCGTGATGAGTTTGTCCTGCATTACCAGCCACGCATTGACCTGGCATCGGGGCGCCTGATCGGGCTCGAAGCCCTGTTGCGTTGGCAGCACCCGCGCTTTGGATTGTTACCACCTGCTCGCTTCCTGCCCATACTCGAAAGCAGTGGCCTGATTCATTCTGCCGGCGAGTGGGTAATCAAGACAGCCTGCCGACAACTCGCAGGCTGGCAACAACGATTCGAATTGCCGGACCTCTCGATCGTCATCAACCTGTCGCCGCAGCAGCTCATGCATAAACGGCTCGTCGAAGTCGTTGCTAAAACGCTGAGCGATACGGGACTCGATTCGGGCTGCGTCGAACTGGAAATTGGCGACGGCGACATCGTTCGCAAGCGCAGCGCGGAACTTGAGACGCTGCGCGCACTTCGCAAACTCGGCGTGCGACTGTCGCTCGACCACTTCGGCACCCGCGACGTGTCATTCGAGTCGCTCGACAACGGATTCATCGACAGCTTTGTGCTTGATCGCGACCTGGTCGCTGACATTATCGACAACAACAGTCATCAACGCATCGTGCGTGCGGCAATTGCGATGGCCCAAGGGCTGGACATCGAAGTTGCAGCTGAAGGCGTGGAGACGCTTACGCAGCTCGAGTTCCTGAGGGACTGCAACTGCGACCTCGCACAGGGCTTCCTGATCAGCCGTCCAATGCAACCCGAGAAGGTCTCGGCCGTGTTACGTAGCGAGATTGCCGGTACATCTCTACTCGCCCGCGGCATGCCCTAGGGATCAGCTGCCTCGCCGCACTTCCAGCACGCCGCAAACTGACCTTCGTTTTCTTCGCCACAGTTGCGGCATTTCCACGGCGCGCTCGGGCTTTCGTCATCGACTGAATCGATAAGCTGCGTTGCGCGATCAAAATCCAGGTCGTTCACGATCCAGAGCTGCGGCCATGTCTCGAAGAACGGCATCTCGCCCATGATGGAACCCAGGTGCTGGTTGCGCACTTCCGTGGGAATGCCTTCCGACGCCAGCAGGTTCTTGTAATGGTTGATCGTTATGAGCGATTCGGCTGCGGTTAGTTTTTTCACAGGTCTCATCATCTCGCGAAATTTCACATACGGCCAGCAATATTCGTTTCCGCGTCTATACTGGTGTAGACACAACAACAAATAGGAATGAGATTAATGATGATTAAGAAGATAGTTTTAGCGGCAATGGCCGCGATGTTCATGCTGGCGTCTGTCGGCGCTAGTGCCGAGCCTGTCGTGCAAGTGCTTAACTGCAAGCTCAGCGATGGCAAGACCAGCGATGACGCACACGCTCTGAATGCAAAATGGTTGAAATGGGCTCATGCCAAGGCTGGCACCGACGAAATCACGAGTTCTTTTGTGACCACCATGGTCGGCGAGCTCAACGGCTTCATGTGGGTCGACACCTACCCCAGCCTGGCAGTGTGGGCGAAAATCGCTGACCTGGAATTCGAGGACGACGAGCCGGAAATATCCGCCGCGTTTGACGAACTTTCAACCTGCACCAACAGCCGCCTCCTGCGTTCCGAGCAATCGGTGGCTGCCAAGTAATCAGTCGCGCAGCGACCCCAGGTATTGCCTGGGGTCGTCGCCGCGCTCCAGCACTTCAACCAGCGCCGAGCCTACGATCGCGCCCGCGGCATGCTTGCCGACCGCCGCAACATCTTTCGCCTCACGGATACCGAAGCCGGCACACACGGGAAGACTCGACATGCCGGATACCTTGTCGAGGTAATCGGTCAGATCTGCCGGCAAGCCTGTGCCACCGCCCGTGATACCGGTGATGGTGACCGCATATACAAATCCACGCGACGCATCACAGAGTGTTTGCAGCCGAGCGTCCGGTGTTGCCGGCGTCACGAGCTGAATCAGCCCCAGACCTTTCGCCTCGAGCGCCTCCCTGATGTCCGCTGACTCTTCGAACGGCAGGTCGGGCACAATGAAACCGCAGACGCCTGCTGCGAGTGCGCGCTCAGCGAGCGCCTCGTAACCGAAGGCCAGCAGCGGATTGAGGTAGGACATCATCACTAGCGGCGCGTCGATATCGCCCTGTGCGGAATCGAGCTGGTCGAAGATCCATTTCAGGCTGACGCCCTTTTTCAGCGCCTCGAAACTCGAGCGTTGAATCGTCATGCCGTCCGCCATCGGGTCCGAAAACGGAATACCCAGTTCGACAACGTCACCGACCTGTGCAATTGACTTCAAAGTCGAGATGAAGTCCGACGGCTCAGGGTAGCCGGCCGTGATGAAAGGGATGAGTGCCGGGTGGCCGGCGTCGTTCGCGGCGGTGAGCGCCGCTCCTATGCGTTCATGCGCCTTCATGACTTGCGAGTCCTTGCCGGGTACTTGGTCAATGTGGGCATGTCCTTGTCCCCGCGGCCAGAATTGCCGATGAGAATCTTCTTGCCCGGGTTTTCTTTTGCGTATTCTTTCGCCGCTGCGAAAGCGTGCGAGGTTTCGAGCGCCGTAAGGATTCCTTCGGCCGCACACAGCTCCTCCAGCGCTTCGAGCGCTGCATCGTCTTCGGCGGAAATGTATTTCACTCGCCCGGTCGCCTGCAGCATTGCGTGCTCAGGGCCTACACCCGAGTAATCGAGGCCGGCCGAGATCGAATGCGTCTCCTGCACCTGGCCATCGTCATCCTGCAGAATGATCGTGTATGAGCCCTGCAATACGCCCGGCGTTCCCGTCGCAAGTGTTGCCGCATTCTGGCCGAGGCCCGTGCCTGTGCCGCCGGCCTCGACACCGATCAGTTCGATATCGTCACCGAGCAGCGGATAGAAAAGGCCAATCGCGTTCGAGCCACCACCGACGCAGGCAAATGCTACGTCGGGCAATGCGCCGGCCTGGTCCAGCATTTGTTGTCGCGACTCTTCGCCAATGACTGACTGCAGTTCTCTAACGAGATAAGGGTACGGGTGTGCGCCGACGGCTGAGCCGAGCAGGTAGTAGATGCCCTTCGGGTCCGTGACCCAGGTGCGCAGTGCCTCATCAATGGCGGCACGCAATGTCTGGTCACCGGATTCGACCGCGACAACTTCGGCACCGAGCCGCCGCATGCGATCGACGTTGGGCGCCTGGCGCTCCATGTCGACGGCGCCCATGTAAACGCTGCAGGGCAACCCGACCCGTGCGCACGCTGCCGCCGAAGCAACACCGTGTTGCCCCGCGCCGGTCTCTGCAATGATTCGTTTCGCACCGAGGCGCTTCGCCAGGATTGCCTGGCCAATCGCATTGTTGATCTTGTGAGCACCGGTGTGCGCGAGGTCCTCACGCTTCAGCCAGACCTCCGCCCCCCAGATTTCCGAAAGACGCGGCGCAAACGTCAGTGCCGTCGGCCGCCCGACCCACTCGCGCAGTTCCTTGCGATACTCCGCCTGGAAAACCGGATCGTGCAGGTGCTCGCGGACGCCTGCTTCGAGACGCTCGAACGCCGGCACCAGTGTTTCGGGGACATATCGACCGCCGAACGGACCGAATCGGCCGCGCTCATCCGGCAGTTCGCCGTTGATGGCTGCGTCGAGAAGCGCCTTTGCTTCATCGGCAGCAAACAGTGTGCTCATAAGTCATTCTCCGCGGCTTTTGCCGCACTGATAAATTCTCTGATTAGTTGTGAATCTTTTTGTCCAGGAGCAGATTCGACCGCGCTCGACACATCTACTCCATACGGGTGCACCGTGGCTATTGCCTCTGCGACGTTGTCCGCGCTGATGCCACCGGCAAGAATCATGTTGCCCTGAGCCGCAATCGTTGCCGCTTGCGACCAGTCAACTTTCTCGCCACTGCCGCTCCGCGCACCCTCGTACAAAAAGGTAACTGGAACCTCTGTACTCACTCTAAAGGTTCCAGTTACCTTTTTTCCTTCACGGTAGACGGGCCAGCATTCGACCGACTCGGGCACATCGA
>Ga0316191_10004054_pt1 | contig 10895 bp, 11 predicted proteins | sample Eddworburr2cm_MG_FD_204928 | JGI IMG/M metagenome (GOLD analysis project Ga0316191, IMG submission 204928) | Coastal sediment microbial communities from Maine, United States - Eddy worm burrow 2 cm | ecosystem: Environmental > Aquatic > Marine > Coastal > Sediment | place: USA: Maine... | reverse complement strand
AGGTGAATCTTTTACATTACTGATATATTCCCAATTGGCAGTGCCTTTATACATTTGTTTTCTGGTCCTGCCATGAATGGTTAACGCTTTTATACCCACATCCTGCAGCCTCTTGGCTACTTCCATTATCTTAATGTTGTTTTCATCCCAACCCAACCTCGTTTTTACAGTAACAGGAATACTTACCTGATCCACGATCTCCTTTGTCATGGCCTGCATCTTAGGAAGATCCAATAATATTCCGGCACCTGCGCCCTTGCATGCTACCTTTTTAACAGGGCATCCATAATTTATATCGATGATCTCAGGATTGGCTTCCTCTGCTTTTTCTGCTGCCCTGCGCATAGAATCTATCTTATCTCCAAAGATCTGTATGCCAATCGGGCGTTCATAGTCGAAAATGTCCAGTTTTTCCAGGCTTTTATCAGCATCCCTGATAAGACCTTCAGCAGAAATAAATTCTGTAAACATCAGGTCAGCCCCATTTTCTTTACATAATGCCCTGAAAGGAGGATCACTTACATCTTCCATGGGTGCTAATAGTAATGGAAAGTTGCCTAACTCTATGTTTCCTATTCTAACCAAAGATTTATTTCTTTAAAAATGTAAATTTACACCAATTATGCAAATAACTACCAAAAATCCACTGTATAGCGAACCACCAAAACCCTGGTATTCAATAATTATCCTGGTCTTGATGTTTTTTGCCGGGATGTTTATAGGACAATTTCTCGGCCTCTTTATATCGATAATTACCACTGACTTAAGTTTGTCTGAAGTACCGGAACTACTTTCATTGCCTTTGACTGAAGAAAAAAAGGCAGCCATCTTGATGTTGCAGGGGCTTGGGGCTATTGGAGGCTTCATTATTGCTGGTCTTGTATACCTTGTAATTGTAGAACGGATTCAATTATCGGCCTTATTTAACCTGAAGCAAATAAATCTCTGGGCCATAATTTTAACTATTATAATAGTTATTTCATTCATGTTCGTTAATACAGTGTTTATTGAATGGAATATGAACTTCTCTTTTCCAGGATTTTTGAGTGGTTTTGAGGAATGGGCCCGTGAGAAAGAAGAAGAGTTAAAGCTGATAACTGATTTTCTGACTGAGTTCAATTCTTTTGGTCAGTTCATCATAGTATTTATTATAGTTGCTGTAATACCTGGCATTGGGGAGGAGCTGATATTTCGTGGTATCCTGCAGAATAAATTTCATTTGTTTTTTAAGAATATCCATGTAGCCATTATCATAACAGCAATTTTATTCAGTGGCTTTCACATGCAGTTCTTCGGTTTCGTGCCAAGGCTTTTCCTTGGCATCTTGTTTGGATATATCTATTACTGGTCAGGGAATATATGGTACCCAATTTTAGGACATTTTATCAATAATGGGTTCACTTTAATCCTGATCTATTTATATCAGACAGGATATATTGGAATTGATATTGAAGTTCAGGAAGCATATCCTCTAAATATTATCCTGATATTTTCTGTTATTACAATTTATATGTTATTTTCCTTCCGGAAACAATTCCAGTATCAAAAATTCGCAAATGAGTAAATGGCAAACCGTGTTTTCAACACCATTATTGCATAAAGCTGAAATTGTAAAAGGTGTTTTGGAAGAACATAATTTAAATCCTGTTATCATTGACAAACAGGATAGTATGTATAAATTTGGTTATTTTGAGGTACTTGTTAATCCAGATGAGGTCATCAAGGCTATAAAGATAGTTGAGAATGAGATTAACATTGAATAGATATAATAACCTGACCCAGCGCCTGGTTACCGGGTTAATTGGTGCCGGATTGGTGATATATGCTTCATATTTTAGTGAATGGACATATTTCGCTGTTTTTCTGGTGATCTGTTGTCTTTCAATCCTGGAATTCTACAGGCTTACTGGATTAGATGGTATGTTGCCTTTGAAGTATATAGGTACTTTAAATGCAATAGTAATATTTCTTTTATCATTTTTGGTTGAAAAAGGAATTCTCAATCCCACCTTTTATTTTATGATATTCCCGGCTATTGCCCTGATTTTTCTAATCAAACTTTATAAAAAAGAGAAGAAGCCCTTTACCAATATTGCTTATACTTTACTGGGTATTATTTATGTGGGCCTTCCTTTTGCATTATTGAATATAAGCGTTTATGCCGATGGGGGGTATAACTATCAAATCATTATTGGTATATTATTACTCCTTTGGGCATCTGATACCGGAGGGTATATTGCAGGGGTGTTATTTGGTCGAACCAAGCTTTTTGAAAGGGTTTCGCCCAAAAAGTCCTGGGAAGGAATGATAGGGAGTTTTATACTGGCAATGGTTATCGCAACATTTATCGGTAAGTATTTTGATGTGATGACCTGGTATCAGTGGTATTTAGTAGCAGTTATTATGGTGGTAGCTGGAACTTATGGTGACCTTATTGAATCTTTGTTCAAACGAAGTATTGAAATTAAAGATTCAGGAACCAGCTTGCCGGGACATGGAGGATTTTTGGACCGTTTTGATGGTTTGCTTATTTCTGTCCCCTTCATTGTATTCTTATTGAAGGTTTTTATTTTCTAATTGAATAAATAATTATAAAAAAAGAATATTATTTTTAACAATTCCGTAATTTTAGCACCGATTTGGGCCATTAAATTTTTGATTTGCTATGTCTTATATTGAACCTGCTCCTATTAAAGATAAAGAAAATCCTTTCGAATCCATGATGTTTCGATTCAGTTTAGCAGCTGAAAAACTGGGATTAAATGAAGAAATCTATAATGTTTTAAAATCGCCTGACAAACAAGTAATTGTTAGTGTTCCGATAACAATGGATGATGGATCCGTAAAGGTGTTTGAGGGTTTCCGGGTGATCCATTCCAACATATTGGGCCCTTCAAAGGGGGGAATCCGCTATGATATGCATGTTAACATTGATGAAGTTAAGGCTCTTGCGGCATGGATGACATGGAAGTGTGCAGTTGTTGATATTCCTTTTGGTGGTGCAAAAGGCGGAATAAAATGCAATCCTATGGAAATGTCCTCAGGAGAAATTGAAAGGCTGACGAGGGCATATACTACTGCCATGTCCGGGATTTTTGGACCTGACCGGGACATTCCCGCACCTGATATGGGGACCGGTCAAAGGGAAATGGCCTGGATGATGGACCAATACTCCAGATACCACGGCATAACCGTATCTAGTGTAGTAACAGGTAAGCCCCTAATACTGGGTGGTTCACTCGGGCGAATAGCCGCTACCGGACGGGGTGTAATGGTTTCTGCATTATCAGCCATGGAGAAATTAAAGATCAATCCGTACAATAGCAAATGTGTCATCCAGGGATTCGGTAATGTAGGGTCTCATGCTGCTTTGCTTATGGAAGAAAGAGGTTCCAAGATAATAGCCATATCGGATATAAGTGGTGCCTACGTTAATGAAAAAGGGATCAATATTGAAAATGCTATACAGTATGCAAGTAACAACCGCGGTTTGCTCGATGGCTATTCCGAAGCAGATAAAATAAATGGTGAGGAAATTCTCGAGTTGAAAACAGATGTACTTATCCCTGCCGCTATGGAAGATGTGATCACTCTCAGTAATGCTGACAGGATCGATGCAAAACTAATCATAGAGGGAGCCAATGGACCTACTGCAGCAAAAGCGGATGAGATCATCGCAAATAAAGGGATTATGGTCGTACCGGATATTCTGGCCAATGCGGGAGGTGTTACTGTTTCTTACTTTGAATGGGTACAGAACCGGCTGGGCTATAAATGGACCCGGGAGCGGGTAAACAGGAGATCTGATAGGATCATGAAGAGTGCCTTCAATAACGTTTATGATATTTCGACAAAGTATGATGTATCTTTGAGGATAGCTGCATATATGGTGGCCATTGATAAAATAGCCAGAGCTTACAGCCACCGTGGTGGTTTTTAAAGATATGTACATTTATGAGTATACATAAAGAAGGTTTTAGGATTCTCGTATTTCTGATTTTATTATTACTTGTTCTTAATCTGTTGATCAGGCATTTCTTCCTCGAGGATATGGTGCTGAGGTATTTTGTGATATCCGCCAGTCTATTGGTTTTCTTTTTTGTATTACAGTTTTTCAGACATCCAAACGTTGAGGTTCCATACAATGACAATCACATTCTTGCACCTGCTGATGGGAAGGTGGTTGTAGTTGAAAAGACCATTGAAGAAGAATGTTTAAAGGATGAAAGGATACAGATCAGTATTTTTATGTCACCCCTAAATGTGCATGTAAACAGAAGCCCGGCAGAAGGAATTGTAAAATACTTTAAATACCACCCAGGGAAATATTTAGTAGCCTGGCATCCAAAGTCCAGTGTATTAAATGAGCGTACCACTATGGTATTAACCCTGAAAAATGGATTGGACATAGTCGTAAGACAAATTGCGGGGATAATGGCCCGAAGGATCAAGTTCTATGTAAAGGAAGGTGATAAGCTTGACCAGGGAGCTGAATTTGGGTTTATCCGATTTGGGTCCAGGTTGGACGTTTTCCTGCCTACTAATGCAGATATCCAGATAAAACCAGGGACAGTTGCCAGGGCCGGGCGGACAGTTCTGGCGGTTATAAATGAATCATAAGGCCTGATAAAACCTTTCTTCCCCACTGGTTCAAAAACGATCAGAACCGGATCAATTCTTCAAATATTTGTATCTTTTTTGGAAAGGAAGAAACTTACAGCATAGCTTTATAGCCCTTCTCTTCTACCTCGTCAGCAAGTGTTTCTACTTTTTCCCTCATCTTATCTTTGAATTTGGCTAGTTTCTCAGCTATTTCAGGTTCACCTGTTCCAATGATCTGAGCTGCTAAAATTCCTGCATTCCTTGATCCATTGATTGCGACTGTTGCAACGGGTACTCCGGGAGGCATTTGAAGGATAGCCAATACTGCGTCTAACCCACCAGGTGAATTGTCAGCTTTGATTGGTACACCAATAATAGGTAATGTAGTAAATGCTGCTACTACTCCTGGTAGATGTGCTGCCATTCCGGCCCCTGCTATAATCACCTTAATGCCCCTGTTTTTAGCTCCTTCAGCAAGTTTCATCACCCGATGAGGAGTTCTGTGAGCCGACAGTGTTGTAAGTTCATATCCGATTCCCAGTTCTTCCAATACCTCTGGGGCCCCTTTCATAACAGGTAAATCTGATTTGCTTCCCATTAAAATGCTAACAAGTGGAGTGCTCATATTATTGTTTTTGATTTATTGATAAATACTAAAATGTGTTTCGACAGTTTCTACGGGATAAAATAAATGAATATTCTTTATTTTTACTTATAAATTAATACAAAAAATATCAGCCAGAGGAAAAACCAGAACACATAGGAGGAGAGAACTATGTAAAGTGATATATCAAATCGCTTACGTGATAGAAATTGAATTCCATATACTAGAATTGCCCAGTATAAGACCTCGAATACATTAATTGCCTTCAAAGGATAAAGCCAGGCATCCGGCACCTCCCTGTAATCAAAAAGATTAATCAAAGATAAGGGATAAAAAGCCTTTACATCCCAAATTTCAGGGTCTGTTTCAATAAAAACGAACCATCCGATCTTTAGCAATTCAGCGCCAAAAAAAATACATTCGGCGAACATTACCAATTGCCAGAGTTTGGAGTAAAACACTTTATACCCAAACATAAAGCAACCTACCCACAAGATAAAAGCAATTACAGTGAATTTATACAGGTATACAATCGGGATTGAGAAATACTGAAGTGCATTAATGAAATGATAAAATCCCATTTGTCCTCTTTGTTCCAGAATTTCAAAGGCCGCAATCTGACTCTCGATGAAACTTTTCTTGAGATAAAGCAGTAAAAAAGTTATCAGGCATAGAAAAACAAAAAAAAGCCGTTTATCTATGGCTGTGAATTCTTCAAAAATACCTTTAAGCGGATTGCCGGATGTACTCATTGTAATGACAACTGTCAATAATATTTTTGGTAAAACAAATCAAAAAAGTCCATATCATATCATTAATCTTTATAGAATTGATGTATTCTTTCAATTTTTTAAAAATATATTTGTTTTAGTATTAAGATACTCCTGAATTATTTGATGAACCGGTTATTGAGGATTTCTTTCATATTCCTGTTTATGCCTTTAATAGCAGAGGCTGATAAGAATCCGGATGAGGATACCACGCAGGTACTTCTTCTTGAGGACATAAATATTCAGCTTGAAGCTACTCAGGCCATCAATGATATGTACAATTTTCAATTTACACAGGCAGAAAAACAATATCGCTGGATCAAACAGAAATATCCAAATCATCCCTTATCCTATTTCCTTCTCGCCCTGAGCGAATGGTGGAAGATCGCGGTGAATGTTGAAAACACACAATATGATGTAAAGTTTGAAGCTTATCTCGATACCGCAATACTAAAAGCAGAGCTTATCTACCAATTACCCCAGTTTAAAGTAGAGGGGGCTTTTTTCCAGGCTGCAGGCTGGGCATTCAAAGGCAGGCTTTACGCCGAACGTAGAAAATGGGGGAAAGCTGCAAACGCTTCCCGAAGCTCTTTAAAATATCTTGATGATATAAAGGATAAAGGTTACCTGAGCCCGGAACTTCTCTTTGGGGATGGTCTGTATAATTACTTTAGTGTATGGATCAGGGATAATTACCCCATGTTGAAACCAATTATGGCCTTTTTTAAGAAAGGTGATAAAGATTTGGGATTGAAACAGCTGCGTACCGTTGCAACACATGCATTTTATACTCGTACTGAGGCACAATATTTTCTGATGAGAATTCTTGCGTATGAGGAAAAGGATATGGGTGCGGCATTACAGATCTCACAATATTTATATGAAACTTTTCCTCAGAATGCATTTTTTCACAGATATTATGCCCGCCTGTTATATTCCACTGGTCAGATCCGGAGAACAGAGTTGGAATCATTGTTGATTCTTGCACGAATTGACAGTGGGAATACTGGATATGAAGAAGTTTCAGGACGATATGCAGCATTTTATCTTGGACAGATCTATGAGCAAAGACGCAATTTTGAGAAATCAAAATATTATTATAGCAAAACAATTGATTTTGCTGAGGATGTTGGAGCTACGGATTCCGGATACTATCTTTATTCGCTCATAGGACTTAGTGAGATTGCTGTTTCGGAGGGAGATGAAAAAACTGCGCAAGAGTATCTCAAGCAGGTTAAAAAGGAATCCAAGAAAAAGCACCCCGCCAATAAACGGGCACGTACACTATTGAAAGATTTATAATGGGTCTGCAGGATTTTATTGTCACTCCAGTATTATTGATTCTGGTCTATGTTCTCGCCATAGTAATACGGAGAAATGTGGCTGATAAATTAACCAGAAAGTATTTTATTCCAGGTCTATCTTTAAAGATAATTGGTGCAATCAGTCTCGGTCTAATATATCAATTTTATTATGGGGGAGGGGATACCTTCAATTACTTTGACAACGGATCAAAATATATCTGGGAAGCATTCTGGGACTCACCTTCTAAAGCTTTACAATTGATATTTGCTAATGGCGAGTATAATCCGGAAACCTTTGAATACGCCTCTGAAATTATTTTTTATAACGACCTGCCATCTTATTTTGTAGTCCGGGTTGCCAGCTTTTTTGATTTATTTACATTTCACACATATTCCGCAACAGCTATATTATTTGCAGTATTTAGCTTCAGCGGATTATGGGCAATGTATATGGTATTTTATCGAATGTTGCCGAAGATGCATTTACAATTAGCCATCGCTATATTTTTTATCCCTTCTGTCTTCTTCTGGGGTTCAGGCATTTTGAAAGATACAATAACTCTTGGTGCATTAGGCTGGAGCGTGTATGCTTTTACGCAGATCTTTATGTTTAAAAGGAATTTTCTATTGGGATCTGTTATGCTGGTTTGTTCGTTTTTCATGATATATGAAATTAAAATATATATTCTTTTATGCCTCGTACCAGCTTTAATGATCTGGTTCTACCTGGCAAGAATTGGTAAAATCAGAAACCTGGTTTTAAAGATACTGATCCTTCCATTTACAATCTTATTGTTGGCTTTTGGCGGATATTATTCTGTCAAATTCATTGGCGAAGAAAATCACAGATATAAATTGGAAAGGCTTTCATATACCGCTGAATCAACTGCCCGCTGGTTGAGCTATGTGAGCGAAAAACAGGAAGGATCCGGGTATAGCCTTGGAGATTTTGACTATTCGGCTAGTGGAATATTAAGAAAAACACCTGCTGCCATTTGGGTTACACTTTTCCGGCCTTATTTATGGGAAGCTAAAAATCTTGTCATGTTTTTTGCAGCTGTTGAAAGTCTTTTGCTTTTAATTTTTACTGGTGTCGTAATTGTAAGTGTTATTGTTAAAAAAAGAATTGTGGTTTTGTTTTCTAATCCAATAGTGGTTTTTTGCCTTGTCTTCTCAATTGCCTTTGCTTTTGCCATCGGATTGTCAACATATAATTTCGGCACCCTGGTAAGGTATAAAATTCCTATGATGCCATTTTACCTAATGGCTATGTTCATATTGTATTCCTATACAAAAAGACCCAGGAAATTTGTGGTATTTACTTCCAAAGAATAATATTTGACCAAAGTATCCCGGCCATTTTTACCAATTCGGTCCCTTAATTCTTTTGAATTTATTAATAATTCTATACTCTCAATCCATGCTTCTTCCTGGGCACACAAATATCCGTTATCTCCATGCCTTATTAAATTGGTATTGACACCTACCGGGGAAGCAAGGGCAGGTATCCCCAATGCAAAGTATTGCAGAATCTTAAACCCACATTTGCCCTGAGTCCAGGGACTGGATGGTAATGGCATCAATCCGATATCGATACCCGCCAGGTCTTCTATTTCTGTAGATTTAATCCAGGGGATAAACTCAAGGTTGGGCAAAGTCCAATCCGGTTTTTTATTGCAAATAATTCGAATACTTATCTGTGGATGCTTTTTTATAACACTTTCAAGAACGGATCTTATTGAACTCAGATAAGGTAAAGTAGAATGTGTTCCTGTCCAGCCCAGGATTAAATTATGTTCATTATTAATTTTTGCGAAAGGACTCCATCTTTCAGCATCAATAGTTGTTGGGATAATAAAAACCTGAGGATTCTTTTTCCTGGCATTGGCTGCAAGGTATTCATTACAACAACTGATCTTATAACTCCATTTGCATATTTTGAAAAACTTTTGATGATATTTCAACTTTGAAATGAAAATGTTTTCTTCCGAAGTGTTTTGTAGCCAGATGGCATCGTCAAAATCATAAATAATCTTTTTACCCATGATTTTTGCTATGATCCATTCAAAAACCGGCGGGCCAAGAGGAGTTATTTCCCTGTGAATAAATATATAATCTGCCGATAGGGCATACAAGACATGTATATTTCTCTTTAAAAATCCCCATATTATACCTGTTAATTTTCGAATGTATTTCTTCTGTAAATATAATATTTTGTAGGTCTTACTATTGTAAAAAGATTTCTGCCTGATCTTGAAATTATTCCTGTCAAGTACACTGAAATATTGCTCAAACCGGAAACGCTGAGAGGCCACTTCATCATAGGGATATGGGGATAGGAATAAGATCTTTGTTTTTCTAGCCAAGGGGATTGAATCAGGTTATTTTAAGCATTTTACACTGGATTTGTTGTGAATATAAATAAATAATTTGCATTAAATAATACATCGCCTCTGGCAATATACTTTAAAAACAATTTATTCACAGCTATGCATAAATTCTTTTAAAATGTTATCTTGTTTAAACGATCATAGAATAATTAACGTAAATTATAAAGTATGAAAAGACTATATCTTTTTACCTGTATGCTGATACCACTAATGGTTTGCGGTCAGGATATGATCGTTTTAAAAGATAAAAGTACGATCTCAGTTAGAGTTGTACAGGAAGACAAGGAATCTGTTGAGTATATCCTCCAGGATGATCCAGATAAAAAAGTTAACAAACTGACAAAAGGTGAATTCAAGAAAGTAAAATATGAAAAAAAACCTGGCACTACCAATCTGATAAAGATCGTACATGATTCGCTCGTTAATGAATTCTTTTTAAATGACATAATCAATCAATTTATTGAAGCGGGGTATATGATCGAGTCCTTTGACAATAAATATTATACCGTTAGTACGAATTCAGTAAATGAAGAGAGGTTTACAGCAGAAATTGTTGAGAACACGGCAAACTTCAGGTGTTTTTATTTTCCCCCAGAAAATGAAGACTATCCCCCAAACGCTGCTTCAGCAAGGGTAATATGGGGCATAAAACCTGAAGAGGGAGAAAAAGTTGGGACACAGGGCAGCCCAGCCTTTAAGAAACTTGATGCCTTTTGCAGGGCTTATCTGAAGAATGGCAAGTGTTTTATGGAATATAGTACAGAGCCTGGCAGCCAACCCTGATTGGTTTAGTTTCTAATACTGCAATAAACATCTGCAATGATCAAACAATCTTTTGGGATTTAACAAATAGCCCTGAAGAAAAATATGTTCTTCTTCAGGGCTTTCCATCTGTAATTCAGTAATAGATGATATCTTTAGAATGCTAGACGTATCCCCATTGATTTATAATGTCAAGGTCTTCTTTCATACAATCCAATGGAGTTTTGCCCTGATATGATTCCTGTTCTATGATAAATAACCAGGTTCCCTGATCTCTACTCATATCGGTAACTTCTTTTGTGCCAATCAGGCCTTTACCTATAATAGTACTCTCAAATCCATGTTCTTCTTCAGATTCAGTTTCTATCATATCTTTAACGTGGATGGTCTCAAAGCGACTAGGATATTTCATAATAATATCCTTGGCTTTCGCTCCGGCTATATACATGTTTCCCACATCCAA
>Ga0316191_10004052_pt1 | contig 10896 bp, 7 predicted proteins | sample Eddworburr2cm_MG_FD_204928 | JGI IMG/M metagenome (GOLD analysis project Ga0316191, IMG submission 204928) | Coastal sediment microbial communities from Maine, United States - Eddy worm burrow 2 cm | ecosystem: Environmental > Aquatic > Marine > Coastal > Sediment | place: USA: Maine | collected... | reverse complement strand
GATGTACCAGGGTGCCGTTCTGAAAGCCCCGTAGAACTTTCCATACTGCCCGGTGAAATCTTCGTGATGAAGGTGCAGCCATTCGTACAGGAGCAGCTTTTCATCCAATACCTCCTGATCATACACCACATCATAGGGAATTTCAGCGTATTGCAGAACCATCGTAACCGCATCGTCCCAGGGTTGTTTGTCCTTAGGAGAATAGACGGCAATTTTCGGAGCTTTTTCGAGGATCACGGATTCCATGTTCTGGGAAGGACTTCCTATAAATGCAAGAATATCAAGGGCCTCAGAATCGGAAATCAACTCATAGCTCACACCTCTGATCACACATTCATTTCGAAAGTCCTCATTGTCCTCGAGCAAAAACGATCCGCCGCGATAGTTCAGGAGCCATTGCACTTTCTTTCCCTTTAAGAGGGAATAAAACGTGATCCCGTAAGCCTTCAGGTGATTTTTTTGGGAGGTGTCATCCATGGGGATGAGCAAATAGGAAGCAAATCCTTGAAAACTAAAGAAAAGGATAAAAACAGCCATAGCCCAGGAACGCCGAACCGATCCGAAAATCTGAATTCGCATGAAACGTAAGCTTTGCATGTTCAATGAAATTAAAATGGGACGTCGTCATTGTCCATTTGACCGAATGCCTCATTGGCGCTGTTAAAATTGCTCGGAGATATGGAGTCATTGTTCATTGAGGACTGGAACTCAGTCTCAAAGCCCTCTTCGAGGTTGGCAAATTTGGCAAGTCTGCCAATAAACTTCATCCGTATGTTGTCCAACCCGCCATTTCGGTGTTTGGCCACGATGAACTCCGCCTGACCTTCACAAGGGGTTCGCTCCTCGTCATCCCACTCGGTAAGCCCGTAATACTCCGGCCGGTAAATAAACGAAACGATGTCGGCATCCTGTTCAATCGCGCCCGACTCACGCAGATCCGACAGGAGGGGGCGTTTGCTTCCTCCCCGGGTTTCAACGGCTCGTGACAATTGCGACAGGGCGATGACAGGAACGTTGAGCTCCTTGGCCAGGGCCTTGAGGTTTCGCGAAATCGTTGATATTTCCTGCTCCCTGTTACCTGTGCTTTTCATCGTTGAACCCGCCGTCATCAGCTGCAGGTAGTCGATGATCACCGCTTTCACATCGTGCTGAGACACAAGGCGTCGCGCTTTGGCCCGAAGGTCAAACACTGAAAGCGAAGGAGTGTCGTCAATGAATATGGGGGCCTCAGAAAGCTTTTTCACCTTGACATTCAGGGCTTCCCATTCGTAGGTCTCAAGATTGCCTTTTCTGAGTTTTTCGGATGAGATTCCTGTTTCACTGGAGATCATACGCGTGATGAGCTGAACCGATGACATTTCAAGGGAGAATATCGCCACGGGTTGATTGAAGTCAATAGCCATGTTCTTGGCCATCGACATGACAAATGCTGTCTTCCCCATACCGGGTCTTGCCGCAAGAATAACCAGATCGGAAGGCTGCCAACCCGAAGTCAGCTGATCGAGCTTGTCGAAACCCGTCGGAATACCGCTCATACCCTCTTTGTTGGAGATGTCTTCAATTTTCTTCAAAGCCTGGGTCACAAGATTGTGAGCTGCTTCCGAGCTCTTCTTGAGGTTTCCCTGGGTAATGTCGAAAAGCTTGGATTCGGCATCATCCAACAGATCAAAAACATCAACCGTCTCATCGTATGAATTCGTGATGATCTCGCTCGAGATGCTGATGAGCTTTCTCTGAATGTATTTTTGAAGAATGATTCGCGCGTGAAACTCGATATGCGCCGCGGAGGACACCTTTTGACTCAGGTTGATCAGGTAAAAATCCCCGCCAACGGCCTCGAGCTTTTCGTCTTTTTTTAATTGATTGGATACCGTGAGCAGATCGATGGGCTCCGAATTTTCAAAGAGAGTGAAAATTGCATTGTAAATAAACTGATGAGCCGGTTTGTAAAAGGCCTCGTAATGCAGGATGTCAATGACGTCATCCACTCCCTTTTTATCGATCATCATGGCTCCAAGCACTGCTTCCTCGAGGTCAGTAGCCTGCGGTGGAACCTTGCCCTGCTCGAGGTTGATGATCGTGCCCTTTCCTTTTTTCTGCACCGAAATTTGTCTTGCGGAATCCATGTGGCAAATGTATATGTTTATGCAGCAATCCCAATTTTTTTGGTCAACATTAAAGTTAACAATATTTGTTAACAAAGCTTCAAATGTTAACAACCTCACGGTCGAATTCTCCGATTTCGCAACCTTGTGAAACGACAAGCTGAGAAACACGATTGGAAAAGTGCCAACCTAAAAAATTAGTTTGCAAATTATTAGCAATTTCGAAGACCTCGAACCCGGCGGATGCAAACCAAAAACACATTGTCAATGTTGTTAATAATTTGTTCTTTTGTTCCGTCTTCCGAATGCAATGTATAAAGAAAAACGAAATATTCTACTTACCCTCTTCCTTTTTTTTCAGGTGGGTCTGGTTCATTGGTCATCCAAACATTCGCAGTGGATTGAAACCTATTACAGCCTCGGTATATATCCCCATGTCTCTCGTTTTATGAGGCGAATCTTCGGGTGGCTGCAGATGTCCGTGGGTGACCTGGTCTACCTTGTGCTCATACTCCTGTTTATCAGATTGATCTATCGGGTCGTGAAAAAACCAAAGACCTGGAGATCACAACTTTTCAGTTTGGGCGCAGGCATATCGCTGCTCTATTTTGCGTTCTATTTCCTTTGGGGACTCAATTATTCTCGAATATCTGTGGCGGAAAATCTCGGATTGGTCAATGAGTCTTATGACATTGAAAAAATTGAGAATCTCACAGAAAGAATTCTGAAAAGAACCCAAACACTTCACGGATATCTGTCAACCCATGACACCCTTCCGGTATCCTCACCTTATACGAAGAGAGAAATTCTAGGAATGACGAAGTCAGGATATGCAAGTTTGTCTGAGTATTTGCCACAATATGCCTATGATATCCCCTCGATCAAAAATTCTCTATTCAGCCTTCCTCTGACCTACATGGGGTTCGCCGGATATTTGAACCCACTCACCGGGGAGGCTCAGGTTGACGCCTTGATTCCCGAGGTGAGCTATGCCCTTACCGCCTCGCATGAAGTGGCCCATCAATTGGGCGTGGCCTATGAAAACGAGGCGAATTTTGTCGGATTTCTGGCAGCGGCGATGCATGAGGACCCCTATTTCAACTATGCCGCCATGTTATTTGCTCTTCGCTATGCCTTGTCGGATATCCGTCGCTATGACCAGGAACTCTTCGAAAGCTACCTGGAGAAAGTACCGGAGGGCGTGCTCGAAAACCTCAGGGAATCGGATCGTTTTTGGAGGCGTTATCAGAATCCCCTGGAGCCTTTTTTCAAAGGATTCTATGACAATTACCTTAAATACAATCAGCAAGAGGACGGCCTGGAGACCTACAATCAAATCACGGGTCTTCTAATTTCAGCCGACGAGGTCCACGCATTTGATATTTATTAATACTTTTGAAGCAATTCCAATTTTCAACTCTACTTATACTTTTTTATGAAAAGAATACTGATTCTACTATTGCTCCTGCCCATAGCGATCGCAAGTGCCCAGGAGTACATACCTAAAAATGACGGCGTGAAGACCCCCGAAAATGGATACGTGGCTTTCACAGGGGCAAAAATATTCATGGCACCCGGGCAAGTCATCGATGACGGAACTCTTCTGATCCACAAGGGTAAAGTGGCCCAGGTCGGAAAGCAGGTGAATATCCCTGAGAATTCTGCGGTAATTGATCTTAAGGGTCTCTCTGTTTACCCTTCCTTTATAGACGTCTATTCGGATTTCGGCATTGATTTGCCCGAGTCCGACAAGGATGGATCCAGGAGTGCGCAGTACGACAGCAAGAGAGAGGGTTACTACTGGAACGAGCATGTCATGCCCGAAACCGACGCAACCTCGAAGTTCAAGTACAGCAAGGTCAAAGCTGAAGCCTACCTGAAGCAAGGGTTCGGAGTGGTCAACACGCACGTCCAGGACGGAATCGTCAGGGGGACGGGAATGCTGGTCGCGCTGAACAATTCAGGAAACGACAACAAACGAATCCTGGAAAGTAATTCCGGTCAATATCTTTCTTTCAGAAAAAGCAAGTACCACAACCAGTCCTACCCTACCTCACTCATGGGTTCCATGGCTCTTTTGAGACAATTGTACTCCGACCTGGATTGGTATTCAAAAGGGAATATAAAGACAACTGACATCTCCCTGGAGGCGTTGAAGGAGAATCGCCCATTGGTACAGATTTTTGACGCGGGAAATAAGGGCAATGTCCTGAGGGCGAATCAGATCGGTGAAGCCTTCGGAATCGATTATGTGCTGCTCGGAGGAGGAGATGAATACGAACTGGTCGAACAAATAAAAAATACGCAGTCCTCGTTGATCTTGCCGCTGAATTTTCCCAAGGCTTTTGATGTTGAGGATGTTCACACTTCACAATATTTGTCTCTGGCAGAAATGAGAGCCTGGAATCAGGCCCCATCCAATCCGGCAGTCTTAAAGAAGAATGAAATCGACTTTGCACTGACCCTTCACGGTCTCAAGGATTTCAAAGATTTTCACACCAATGTCAGAAAGGCTATTCAGTACGGTTTGTCGGAGGAGGATGCTTTGGCCTCACTCACCACAATACCCGCCGGGATCTTGAAAAAAAGCGATCAGGTTGGGAGCCTGAAACAAGGTGCTCTGGCTAACTTTTTCATCTGTGACGGCAATGTTTTTGCCAAAGACCGCAGAATTCTGGAGCATTGGGTTCAGGGCGAGCCCCATCGAATCGAATCCCTTGACAGCCCTGATCTAAACGGAAAATATGAATTGACCATTGGAGGTGATGCTTATGATTTGGCAATCAGCGGCGCACCATCCCACAGGTCTTCTGCTGTAAAAAAGGACGGTAACAGCCTGGGTAGCAAACTGACGATAAAAGACAATTCCTTACAATTGTTTATTGAATCTGACAGCGTGTCCAAAAAATATATTCGACTGTCATCCCAACTGGGTCGGAATAAAAACCTCGCAGGAATGGCCATCTTCCCTGATGGGAGTAAAAAAGACTGGGCGGCGCGCTGGGTGAATCCTGGGAGCTCAAAATCCAAAGAGGAGACCATTTATCCCCTTGTGCCTGTCACCTATCCCAATGTGGCCTATGGATTTGCTGAGCTTCCAGAGGCCGAGGATGTCCTGTTCAAAGGGGCAACGGTTTGGACCAATGAAGCGGAAGGAATCCTGGAAGCGACCGATGTTCTGGTGCGAGACGGAAAAATAAGCAAGGTCGGAAAAGATCTGAAAGCGGGTCGTGCCCGCGTCATCGATGCCCACGGCAAGCACCTCACAACGGGAATCATCGACGAACATTCCCATATCGCCACATTGTCGACTAATGAGGCAGGTCAAAACTCAACGGCTGAGGTCAGCATGGAGGATGCTGTCAACCACGAGGATGTGAACATCTATCGCAACCTGGCGGGAGGAGTCACTCAAGTTCAAATCTTGCACGGTTCGGCAAACCCGATTGGAGGAAGATCGGCCATTGTTAAGCTCAAATGGGGAAGACCCGTCGATGAAATGATTGATAAAAAGGCCCCCGGCTTCATTAAATTCGCTTTGGGTGAAAATGTCAAGCAATCGAACTGGAGCAGCAACTCAAGGTTTCCACAGACGAGAATGGGAGTTGAGCAGGTATATGTGGATTATTTTCAAAGGGCGAAAGAATACGATCTCAATCGTAAATCCGGGGTGGAACAGCGAAGAGATCACGATCTTGAAGTCCTGGCTGAGATCCTTAACCAGGAACGCTTCATCTCTTGCCACTCGTACGTTCAAAGCGAGATCAACATGCTGATGAAGGTAGCTGAGCATTTCGATTTCAAAGTGAACACGTTCACCCACATTCTCGAAGGCTATAAAGTGGCTGACAAAATGAGCAGGCACGGTGCCGGCGGCTCGACTTTCAGTGACTGGTGGGCCTATAAATACGAGGTCAACGATGCCATTCCTTACAATGCCGCAATCATGCACAGCCAGGGTGTTGTGACGGCCATCAATTCGGATGACGCAGAGATGAGTCGCCGTTTGAACCAGGAAGCCGCGAAAACCATCAAATACGGGGGTGTGAGTGAACAAGACGCCTGGAAGTTCGTAACCCTGAATCCGGCTAAATTGCTCCACATCGATGACCGGCTGGGAAGTATCAAAGTGGGTAAAGAGGCTGATCTTGTATTGTGGTCGGACCATCCGTTGTCGGTCAGGGCGAAAGCAGAGAAGACCATGATCGAAGGAGTGTTCTATTTCGACCTGGAAAAAGACCTTCAAATGCGAAAGAATATTGAAAAGGAAAAAAATGAATTGGTCAATATGATGCTGAGTGAGAAAATAAATGGCAAGCCCACCACGGCCCCTAAGACAAAATCCTCAAGGCTGAATCACTGTGATACCGTTGACTACTAAACTATTGAAAACATGAAGAAAATAAGATATACCCTATTGGCCGCTCTCGTTCTGGGACTGATCGGACTCCGTGCACAGCAAACGCCAGGCGACAAACAAGATGAAACTGTGACTATTTCAGGGGCAACTCTGCACCTGGGCAATGGTCAGGTCATAGAAAAAGGAACGATCATCTTCACCGGCGGAATCCTATCTGAAATAGGCACCACAGACGAAATTCAGGCCAAAGGAAATGTGATTATTGCCAACGGCCAACATGTCTATCCCGGTTTCATTCTGCCCAACTCGTCCCTTGGGCTGGGAGAAATAGACGCAGTGAGGGCCACCAGAGACTTCGATGAACTTGGATCGTACCTTCCTCATGTCAGAAGCCTAATCGCTTACAATGCAGAATCGAAAGTTGTTGAGAGCATGCGACCCAACGGCATCCTGCTCGCACAGGTAACCCCGAGGGGTGGAAGAATTTCAGGGACCTCTTCCATTGTTCAACTCGACGCATGGAACTGGGAGGACGCAGCGGTAAAACCAGATGACGGCATTCATATGAACTGGCCGAACACCTATCATACAAAGTACTTTTCATTTGGCAGCGTGAGAATCTCCGGCGGGAATGAAGAGTACCCAATGCAGGTTGACGAGCTGAAGGACTACATGGTCAGGGCCAGGGCCTATGGTGAAAATTCTTCTCCAAAGAAACGTCATTTGCCCTTTGAGGCCATGCAGGGGATATTCTCGGGTGACGCCCGTTTGTTCATACACGCGAAACGCGAAAAAGAAATCCGGGATGCCCTCGACCTGGTGAAAGATCTCAAAATTGACAATGTCGTCCTTGTCGGTGGTCATGAGGCCTACAAGGTGATTGACCGCATCAAGGATCAGAATGTCTCTGTGCTTGTCTCCAGGGTGCACAGCCTCCCGTTGCAGGAAGACGACGACTACGACAGACCCTACAAGAATGCCGCAGTATTGTCCCAAAATGGGATTCTGGTTGCCCTTGAGAACAGTGGGCAAATGGAACGCATGAATGGGAGAAACCTTCCATTCTATGCAGGGACAGTTTCTTCTTTCGGACTCACCGATGAACAAGCCCTGAGCCTGATCACTCTGAATCCTGCGAAAATACTCGGGATTGACAACCGGTATGGATCCCTTGAAAAAGGAAAAAGTGCCACGCTTTTCATCAGCGATGGCAATCCTTTGGACATGCGCACCAATAATTTGACGCGGGCCTTTATCGATGGCAGGGAGATTAGTTTGGAGACGCATCAAACCGAACTTTGGAAGCGCTACATGGGCAAGTTTGAAGCCTCGTCCGACTGAGAAATCCTGTCTGAATGAAAAAGCATATTTCCAGCCTTCAAAACGAACTGATAAAATTCACTTTCTCGCTTCAGAACAAGTCCAGAGTCAGAAAAAAAGAGGGGCTCTTTGTCGTCGAAGGCATTCGCGAATCCTTGTTGGCCCTGGAATCGGGTTTTAGCTTCCGGTACTGGCTGGTTTGTGAGGACATTGCCCAGGAATCAGATTTACAGGAGCTGGAACGACTGAGTCACTCAAAAACCAAAGCAGAAGAATCTGCAGCCGAATGGATTTCTATCTCCTTAAAGGTTTACCAGCACCTGGCTCATCGAAAAACCACAGAAGGGGTCATCGGCATTGCCAGCAGCCGGAACAGATCCCTTCTGGATCTGAATCTCGGCAGGAATCCATTGATTTTGGTGGCGGAAGCATCCGAAAAACCGGGCAACATTGGGGCTTTGCTCCGAACTGCGGATGCCGCCAACCTCGATGCCGTCATCATTGCCAATCCGCGAACCGATCTCTTTAATCCCAACATCATTCGATCGAGCGTGGGCTGTGTATTCACCCAAAATGTGACAACAGCATCCACAGATGAGATCATCTCCTTCCTCAAAAGCAATCATGTTGTAATTCTGGCGGCTGCCCTTAAAGACAAAAGTATCCCCTATTTCAATGCCAACTACATCAAAGCTACGGCTATTGTCCTGGGAACAGAGGATACCGGACTCAGCAATATGTGGTTGGACCAGGCCGATGAGCTGATAAAAATACCCATGGAAGGTAAAATCGATTCATTAAACGTTTCCGTTTCAGGCGCAATTCTTATTTTTGAAGCCAAAAGGCAACGGGCGTGGTCGAAATGAAAACGCCAAACGCAACTGCTATGGATCCTCAACTACTTTTTGCAATCATCATTTCGGTACTGGTCGTCAGTTTTTTGGTCGACAAGTGGATCGACCATCTCAATGCCCGACACTTTGACGATGAAATCCCTGAGCCACTCAAAGATGTTTACAAAGAAGATGAGTATCTGCGGTCTCAAGCCTACAAAAAGGAAAATTACAGATTCTCACTCATCACGAGCACCTTCAGTATTCTGGTGACGCTGTGCTTCTTTTTATTCAAAGGCTTTGCCTGGGTCGATGGGATTGCTCGCAGCCTCGGCAGCAACGAGGTGGTCATTGCCCTGATATTCTTCGGAATCATCATGCTGGGAAGCGATCTGATCAACACACCCTTTTCCTATTACAGAACCTTTGTCATCGAGGAGAAATATGGATTTAACAAGAGTACCAAAAGGCTTTTTTTCACTGACAAGCTCAAAGGCTGGATGCTGTCTATCCTGCTGGGTGGAGCCATTCTTGCCGTCATTCTGTGGTTCTACAACAAAACAGGGGCCTATTTTTGGATCTACACCTGGATCTTTATAGGTCTTTTCACGATATTCATGACCTTGTTCTATTCTACGCTGATCGTGCCCTTGTTCAATAAACAGAATCCCCTGGAAGAGGGGCCACTTAAATCCGCGATACACAATTTCGCCGAAAAAGCTGGCTTTGAGCTTCAGAACATTTACGTGATTGACGGTTCCAAGCGCTCAACCAAGGCCAATGCCTATTTCTCCGGTTTCGGATCCAGGAAAAGGATTGTTCTTTATGATACCTTGATCCAAGACCTAAGTGCCGAGGAAATCGTCGCTGTCCTGGCTCATGAAATCGGTCATTACAAAAAAAAACACGTGGTGGTCAACATGTTCATGTCACTGCTCCTCACTGGAATCACCCTCTTTGTTTTTTCTCTTTTTATCGGGAATCGCGTCCTTTCGGAAGCACTGTCTGTCGAGACTCCAAGCTTTCACATTGGGCTGATCACTTTTGGTATTCTCTACAGCCCGATCTCGGAGTTGACGGGAATTTTGATGAATTACATTTCTCGCCGTTTCGAATACCAGGCCGACGACTACGCGCGTGAAAACTACAACGCCGAAGCGCTGATCTCCTCTCTGAAGAAATTGTCCGGCAAAAGCCTGAGCAATCTGACTCCGCACAAACTCAATGTTTTTGTGCATTACTCTCACCCTACTCTTTTGCAAAGGGTTTCAAATCTCAAAGTGAGCAGCTGATTTCCTTCTTTCATTCACCCACTTGTACATTCCCCCTGTTATTAGTATTTTTAATCTATGGCTTATACGATAACCCTGGAAGAAGAAAAGAAAGAGATCGCGAGTCGCTACAAGGACATGCTCAAGGATACGTATCAAACCTTGTCGAATGAAGACAAGCTGTTGATCCGTAAGGCTTTTGATGTGGCTGCGGATGCTCACAAGGATCAAAGACGGAAGACCGGTGAACCCTATATCTACCACCCGATAGCTGTGGCGAAAATCGTCGCCAATGAAATCGGGCTCGGAGCACCATCGATCGCATCTGCCCTTTTGCACGATGTTGTCGAGGATACGGACTATTCTTTTGCGGACATTGAACAACTTTTCGGAGAGACCATCGCAAAAATCGTAAATGGACTGACCAAGATCTCTCGTCTTCAAAAGGACCAGGACATCTCCATCCAGGCGGAGAACTTCAGAAAAATGCTTCTCACCCTGAATGATGATGTACGGGTGATTCTCATTAAAATAGCGGATCGCCTGCACAACATGCAGACCCTCGATTCCATGAAACCCGGCAAGCAAGTCAAGACGGCTTCCGAAACGTTGTTTATCTACGCCCCGTTGGCACACCGTTTGGGCTTGTACAACATCAAAACCCAACTGGAGGACCTGGGCCTGAAATACACTGAGCCCGAAGTCTATCTCGACATTAGGAATAAAATCTCAGAGAGTCGGGAACTTCGTGACGAGTATATCGATAAGTTTACCGATATTCTAAAGAGCTCCCTGGACAGGGAAGGTTTCAAATACAGCATAAAGGGGCGCACCAAGTCGATCTATTCGATTCGGCGCAAAATGCAGATTCAAAATGTTTCCTTTGAAGAGGTCTACGATAAATTTGCTATTCGGATCATCTATGAATCGTCGGATAAAAATGAAAAATTTGACGCGTGGAAGATTTACTCGATCGTAACGGACCACTTCAGTCCAAACCCCAACAG
>Ga0316191_10004051_pt1 | contig 10896 bp, 9 predicted proteins | sample Eddworburr2cm_MG_FD_204928 | JGI IMG/M metagenome (GOLD analysis project Ga0316191, IMG submission 204928) | Coastal sediment microbial communities from Maine, United States - Eddy worm burrow 2 cm | ecosystem: Environmental > Aquatic > Marine > Coastal > Sediment | place: USA: Maine | collected... | reverse complement strand
GCGGCTGCTTGTTGGCTCGTCGAGCTCGGGAACGGCGAGAAGTTCCTGTTCGACATTGGGAGCGGGTGTCACGAGCGACTGGCGGCGCAGAAGATTCCGTACGACCTGATCGACAAAGTCTTCTTCGGGCATCTCCACGTCGATCACATGGGCGACCTGCCGTCGTTTTGGTTAGGCGGCACCGTGATGAATCGCCTGACGCCACTGCGTATTTGGGGCCCGAGCGGGGCGACTCCTGAGTACGGCACCAAGCATGCGATGGACCTCATGGAGCAAATGTACGTCTGGGACATAGGGACTCGAGGAGGCGTGATCGATTTCCGTGGCGGGCAGTTGGACGTGACCGAGTTCGCATTCGACGCGGTCAACGAGGTCATCTACCAGGAGAAGGGCGTCACGATTCGCAGCATTCCCGCGGTGCACGGACTCGATGGAGCGGTCAGCTTCATTCTCGAGTGGAACGGGCTGAAGTTCGCTTATTCGAGCGACACCATTCCCAACAAATGGTGGGCCGAGCACACCAAGGGCGCCGACATCGCGATTCACGAGTGCTTCCTACCTTCGGTGCTGCTGGTCACGAAGCAAGGCTTTGCGCCGCTCGAAGCATTGAATGTTGGGACCCAGGGTCACACCTCGCCGGAGCAGTTCGGCAAGGTGATGTCCATGACGAAACCTCGCCTCGCTGTCGGCTATCATTTCTACAACGACTTCGACACGCAGCCCGAGGTGATGCGCCGCGTTCGCAAGACCTACGACGGTCCCCTCGCATTGGCGCTGGACTACATGGTCTTCAACGTCACCAAGGACGAGATTCGTGTGCGGATGTCCGCTGTCGACGAAGAGATCTGGCCGAGCCCGCCGTTGAAAAAGAGGAACCCGCCCGACACGTCAAAGGTGATTCCGTTTTCAGACTTCACCAAATCCGGTGTGATCGCATACCCCGAGGTGGTCCAGCCGATCTACGACGAGGTCAACGAGCTCTACGACACCGACTACGAGCCGATGTTCAAGTAGCGGTGGTCTACGGGCCGGTCATGCGAAGCCAGATGGCGGCCAGCATCGCCGCGACCATGAGCGTGAGTCCCACCGTCCCGACGATGTCCTCGACGCGCTTTCGTCGTTGACGGTCTTGGCGCCATCCCGGAACCGTCGGATCGTTGATCGAGGTTTCGGAAGGCAGTGGCGCCGGGGGGGGCATCGGCCGCTGGAGGAGAGGCTCCGGTAGCGTAGGCGCTCGGTTGATCTCTTTGCCCCACTGCTCTTGGCGCGCCCTGGGACTCTGCACAACGTGACTCACGTCGCTCTGTGCGGATGAACCCTCTCGTGCAACGCGGACCACTTTCGTCGTGGTGTCCCGGCGCTTCTTTCGGAAATGGCTCGGCCGCCGCTCCGCTTTTCCAGGCCTTCCGGGGAGCTCCGGGTCTTCATCGGGATGCGGCACGAGTTTGTTTCCTTCCGCCGCCCCCGTCGGCTTCGCTTTCGAGTATACCGTTCAATCGTTCAGTGTCATCGTGGAGCTCGTCTTTTCGAGAGTTCGCTTACAATAAAAGAATGGATGCAATCGAGGCGGTGGAACAGATCGATGGCGACTTCGACAGTCGCGTGGTGTTCACCTGCGAGCACGCCTCCGCGAAGCTGCCCGAGCCATGGACGTGGCCTGGCGAAGATCGCTGGCTCGTCGATACGCATTGGGCCAGCGACATCGGCGCCGCCGCTTTCACCCGAAGGGTGGCGCAATTAATGAACGCACCGGCCGCGCTTTCGCGGTTTTCCCGCCTTTTGATCGACCCAAACCGGCCTCTCGATTCAGACACACTGTTTCGAGAAAACGCTGAAGGCAGGACGGTGCATCTGAACGAAGCGCTCCTCGAAGCCGAGCGAGCGCGCCGAATCGATCACTTCTACCGTCCGTATCACGCCGCCGTGAGCGCGATGGTGGAGCGGAGCCGAGGCGACACGGTGTTCTCGATACACACATTCACCGACAACTACGAGGGCGAGGCGCGTGCATTGGAGATCGGCGTGCTGTTCGACCACGACGAAGAGCCCGCATACCAGCTCGTGCGTCATCTCGAAGAGGCGGGTTTCCACGTCGCGCCGAACGAGCCCTGGTCCGGGAAGGCGGGCCTGGCTTACTCGCCCGTGCGCCACGCGCAGGAGTTTGGGCGGTGCGCGCTCGAGATCGAGGCGCGTCAGGACCTCGTCGTCGACGAATCGTTTGCTGCGCGGCTTGCGGAAGCGCTCGCGAGCTTCTTCTTCTAAGCTAGCGGCGATGCGCCGATTTCGCTCCGAGCAGACAGGGCTCTCGTATCTATCCACGGGGGCGCCAAACGCGCCTCTGGTGGTTTGCCTCCATGGTTTTGCGGACATTCCACGGACCTGGGCACCGCTCATGGAACACCTCCGCGAAGCGGGGTATCGCGTCGTGAGCCCTTGGCTTCCCGGCTACGCCCCTTCCACGCTCGAGGGACCCCACGACGCTCCATCCGTGACTCGGACGGTCCTCTCCCTCATCGATGAGCTCTCTCCTTCCGAGCCGGTTCGGATCGTCGGCCACGATTGGGGCTCGATCATCGCCCAGTGTGCGCTGGCTCAACAGCCGAATCGATTTCGGGCGGCCGCAACGCTCGCGGTTCCGCACATCTTGGCCTTCGAGACCAATGTCGAACGTTATCCGCGCCAGCTTCTGCGCAGCGCGTACATGGGACTCTTCCAACTACCCATCGTGTCGGACCGTATGGTGAAGTTTCGCGACTTTCGTTTCATCGAACGGCTTTGGGATCGCTGGTCACCGGGTTTCGATCCTGGGGCCGACTACTTCGAAGAGCTCAAGTTGTGTTTGCGCTCGAGCATGCCAGCCCCGCTGAAGTACTACCGCGCGATGGCCTCGCTCAGAGTGACGCGTGAGATGCGCAGGATGGTCGCGTCCGGCCCTATCGTGGTCCCGACGATGTATCTGCACGGCGAGCGCGACGGCTGCATCGGTGTAGAAATGGCCGAGGGGCAAGAGGAACACTTCAGCGCGCTGTTCGAAATGGTAAAGCTGGCCGACGCCGGGCACTTCCTGCAACTGGAGAGGCCGACTGAGGTGAATGCGGCGATTCTTCGGTGGTTCGAGGCGCACCGATAGCCCACCCACCCAACCGCGAACCGCGAACCGCAAGAACCCCGACCTAGCGGTCTAGCGGTCAGCGGTCTAGCGGTCAGCGGTCTAGCGGTCAGCGGTCTAGCGGTCAGCGGTCAACGACAGTGTCAGACGCCGACCAGGGGCAGCTGCCTTCGCAGGCCTACGTCGTCGGTTACTGGGATTGGGTAGCGGCCGCTGAAGCATGCGCTGCAGAAGCCTTCGCCGCCTACTGCGCGTTTCAAGCCCTCGAGCGACAGATAGCCGAGGCTGTCTGCTGTGACGTAGTCGTTCACTTCGGCGACCGAGTTGTGTGCAGCGATGAGCTCTTCTCGCGTCGGGGTGTCGATACCGTAGAAGCAGGGCCAGCTGGTAGGCGGGGAGCTGATTCGGAGATGGACTTCCTTGGCGCCGGCGTCGCGGATCATCTTGACGATCTTGCGGCTCGTGGTGCCCCGCACGATCGAGTCATCGATCACGACGACGCTCTTGCCCTCGAGGAGGCTTTGAACCGGGTGTAGCTTGAGCCGAACGCCGAAATGGCGAATCGACTGAGCCGGCTCGATGAAGGTACGGCCGACGTAATGGCTTCGGATCAGACCGAGCTCGAAGGGGAGGCCCGCGGCTTCGGCGTATCCGAGAGCTGCCGCAACGCCACTGTCCGGCACGGGAACCACGATGTCGGCTTCGACGGGTTGGTCCTCGAAAAGGGCGCGTCCCATGCGCTTTCGGGCGTCGTAGACGCTGATCCCGTCGAACGAGGCGTCGGGCCGGGCGAAGTAGACATACTCGAAGATGCACATGTATCGACGCTTCGCGTCGGTGCGAAACGGCCGAAGACTTTGCAGCCCGGACTCGTTGATGACGACCATCTCACCGGGCTCGATGTCACGGATGAATTTCGCGCCGATCAATTGAAATGCCGGCGGTTCCGAGGCGATGACGTACGCGCCATCGAGCTTGCCCAAACACAGAGGCCGGAACCCATACGGGTCACGTACGGCCACCAGCTCGTCGGGCGAAAGAAAGACCAGCGAGTAGGCGCCCTCGACCTGATGCAGCGCGTCCGCGACACGGTTGACCATGGTCTCGGCTTTCGAGCGCGCGATCAGGTGCACTAGCACTTCGGTGTCGCTATCGGACGAGAAGATCGAGCCGTCCTTCTCGAGCTGATGTCGCAGCGCGAGCCCGTTGGTCAGGTTTCCATTGTGGGCGACGGCGATGGAGCCGTGTCCGCAATCGACGGCAAGCGGCTGCGCGTTCTTGATGTGACTGCCGCCGGCGGTGGTGTACCGAACGTGGCCAATCGCGCTACTACCGGGCAGCTTGTCGATCTGATCGGCGGTGAAGACGTCTTGCACCAAGCCCATCCCGCGATGGACGAAGAGCTGCCCGCCGTTGCTCGAAACGATGCCTGCGGCTTCTTGCCCTCGATGCTGCAGGGAGTGCAGGCCGAGATACGCCAGATTCGAGGCCTCATCGGCCCCAAACACCCCAAACACGCCGCATTGATCATGAAAATGATCGTCGTCCATCACCGGCACCGCGCCTACATAGCGCTGGCGCCGCCTCCCGTCCATGACCCCTGCATGCCACCCGTCCAGGCGTGCGCTAGAACCAGTCGGTCGGAATGCCGCGGGTACTAAAGCGAATCGAATCGGTCGTTCCTCGAAGGGCGTCCGGCTATGGCGGCAAGGCTCGCAGCTTGGCTGCGCTCGCCCGAGCAGGGTTCCCCGTCCCGGCGGCCTACGCGATGCCCGGCTGGGTGGGGGATTCGTTCTTTTCGAGCATCCTCGAGATCGAGGACCGCCCAAGGGCGCTTTTGCGAACACCGCACGTGCCCGATGTGCGCCTTCAGTCGATCGCAGAGCGTGTCCGCGAAGCGACGCTTCCGCAGGACGTCGTGCGCAGCGTGAGCGACGCGCTACTCGCGATGACGGACGAGGGAGCTACCGGCTTTGCGGTGCGTTCGTCGGCCACGCACGAAGATCAAGAGGGCGCTTCCGCCGCGGGGATGCACTCGACTCTGCTCAACCTGATGCGCGAAGACGAGGTCCTCGACGCCATCAAGGTCTGCTGGTCGAGTCTCTTTCGCCCCCGCGTGCTTTCGTACTTGCGCGCGCTTGATGAGGACATCCCGGTCTCCGTCGGAGTTGTGATTCAGGCCATGGTTCCGTCCGAGGTCTCCGGGGTTCTCTTCACGGCCAATCCGCTCACGGGTGATTCAGGGGAGGTCGTCATCAACGCCGCCTACGGACTGGGTTCTTCGGTCGTCGACGGTCGCGTGACGCCCGACACCTATCGAGTGGACAAGGCCACCGGGCAGCTACGCGACCGGATCATCGGCGACAAAGCTCATCAAACCGTGCTCGAACGCTCGGGCGGTGTGCGTGAGGTGGCGGTCGCACCGGCGCAGCGCGAACGCCCGGCGCTGAGCGAGCAGCAGCTCCTGCACTTGAGCGACCTCGCCACTCGAGTCGAAAGCCACTTTGGAGATGCCCGCGACGTCGAGTGGGGGATCGCTGAACAGCAGGTGTACGTCCTTCAAGCGCGTCCGGTCGTCGTCCCGAGCACACGCAACCGTCGTAGCTCGCGGCGCGACCGGCCATGGGATCGGCGAAAGATCGTCTGGAGCAACGCGAACGTTGGAGAGGCGCTTCCCGGCGTCGCCACACCCTTCACCTGGTCGGTTCTCAGCCAGTTCAGCGACCTCGGCTTTCGGCGAGCGTTTGGTGCCATGGGTTGCACTGTTCCGCGCGACGCGGAGCTCGTGGGGGATTTTCGCGGACGCATCTACATCAATCTCACGGAGCTCAGCTCGATCATGTCGCAGGTTCCGTGGATTCATCCGTCGACTCTCGTGCGGCTCGGCGGGGGTCAGTACGCTGCCGAGCTCGACGAGATCGTGGCCGAGCGGAGCTCGACCGGTTTCTTTCTGCGATTGCCTCAGACGGTTTCCCGGTACGCGAGGGAGAATTTCCGGCTTCAAGCCCGCATCGACGAGTTCGAAACCTATTTCTCCGACGAGCGGCTGCGGATCCATGGGATCGACCCGCGGCTTCTCGAGCCGAGCGGCCTCGATCGGATGCTGGGCGACGTCGAGCACCTGTTGGACGAGACCGGTTCAATCCTGCTGACCGCGTACGCGAATCTGCTCACCTCCGTACTCGCACTGATCGGCCTGCTGCGCGCATTCGCCCAAGACCATGGATCGGGCTTCTATCGGGAGCTCCTGTCGGGGCTACAAGACGTGGACAGCGCGCGCCCCGGCTTCGTGCTCTGGCGAATTGCTCGAACCGCCCGCGAAGAGCCCGAGGTGGAGGAACATATCCGCGTCGCAGAGCTCTCGGAGCTCACAGTGGCCGGCCTGCCCGCGGGCCGCACGCGGGATGCATTGCGCCGCTTTGTCGAAGACTACGGGTATCGTGGCATTCGCGAGGCTGAGATTGCGGCGCCGCGCTGGTCCGAAGACCCGACGCTGATGTTCGCTGCGCTGCGTTCGCACCTCGGTAGCACGACCGACCTCGATGAGCGCGATAGAGAATTGCTACGGGCGCGCCACGAAGCCGAGGACAAGCTGAGGAAGTGCGTTCCATTCCCGCTTCGTCCTTCCGTGACGAAGTTACTCGAAGTGGTGCAGCGATTCACTCGAATGCGCGAGCACCTGCGCGGCCACGTGGTCGAGGTGCTTGGCATGTTTCGCCGCGTCGCACTCGAGGCCTCTCGCCGGATCGAAGCGCGTGAACCCGAAGCGGGCCCGGATGCGGCGTTCTTTCTGACGCTCACCGAGGTGCGCCGCGTTCTCTACGACGAGAACGAGCGTGTTGCGATCCGCGTGCAGCGGCGCCGTCTGGAGTACGCGCGCAATCAGGCGCTGCCCGAGCCGCCCACCACGTTCGTCGGGTTCCCGCCGGAGGACGCCGGGATCGCTTCGACCTCGAAACGCCTGCGAGGTCTGGCGGCGAGCCGCGGGGTGGCCGAGGGCAGGGTGCGCATCCTTCGGGATTCGTCGCAGGCCGCGGACTTCGAGCCAGGCGAGGTGCTCGTCGTCGCGGCCGCGGACACTGGGTGGGCTCCGCTGTTCCTGGCAGCGTCGGGCGTCGTGACCGAGCTCGGCGGTCCTCTTTCTCATGCAGCGATCATCTTGAGAGAGTACGGGGTGCCTGCTGTGGTCAACGTCATGAATGCCACAGGATCCCTTCGCGACGGCGACCTCGTTCGCCTGGACGGTGACGCCGGTACCGTGGAGATCCTGGGTGCCTGAGGCCGAAGACCTCGGACCCGAGATCGTTCACCACGACGAGAATCTGCTCATCATCCACAAACCACCGGGCTTGCCCACGACGGCCCCGACCGCGACAGAGCCCTGCCTCGCTCATTGGGTCCGCGACCGCTTTCCTGGCCTTCAGGCGCATGCCACTTCTCGGCTCGACTCCCAAGTCAGTGGTCTGGTGACGTTCGCACTCAGCCGCGATGCGAATCGGCACCTTCTCGATGCGCGGCGAGCCGGGGCATACGAACGTGTCTACCTGGGCATCACGATTCGGGACGTGTCCCCCGACCAAGGGGAGTGGGCCTGGCCGATTTCAATTGATCCGCGCGATCCCAGACGCCGCGTAGCCGGGCCGGGGCGCGGGGAGCGAGAAGCAGTGACGCGTTATGAAGTCGCCGCCCGCGCGCCGGCTGCGACGCTTCTTCGGCTCAGACCTCAGACGGGCCGGACCCACCAACTTCGCGTGCACGCAGCCAAGGCTGGTGTGCCACTCTTCGGCGACGCCCTGTATCACGGCGAGCGGCGCAAGGTGCTGGCGGACGGCAGTGTCGTCACAGCGCGCCGCGTGATGCTGCACTGCGCCCGAGTGAGCTTCCCGTCGGTGGAGAGTGCTTCAGCGGAGCGCATGCAGCTCGAGGCTCCGGCGCGGTCGGACATGAATCGGGTGTGGCAGGCGCTCGGCGGCCTGCTCTCGGAGCTTCAGCCCTGACGCTTGGGCAAGAACTTCATGCCGCTGGACTCGTCCTTCGGACGGTTGAAATGCGCTTCGAGCTCCCGACTCAGAATCTCCAGGACGTCTTCTTGCAGCCCGAGCGGGTGACGAATTAGGCGCTCGATGTTGCGCTGGTACACGAACAGGCGTCGCTGCTCTTCGCCACCTGCGGTGGTGGCCATCTCATCCAGCAAGAGGGGGGTGCGTGGGTCGACACCCTCGGCCACGACCTCGAGACCGGGTAGGTCGGTCACCATGATCAGATTGCCTTCCAGCCGCTGTGCCAGCTCAGGCGGCAACTCACGCAGCGCGGCCTGGACGATCTTTTCGAACCGGGAGTGCGACGGCGACCATGGAGGCCGCGGCAGAACCCCGTCGAGATGCCGGGTCTTGAGAAACGCGAGGGGCGCTTCATCGGTGCGCCCCTGTCGATCACGCAAAAGGCCGAGGTAGTACAGGACGTCTGACGATGCGTCGGAGCGAGCGGCCGCGCGCTCGATCAAGCCCGCCGCAGGCTCGATCTGGTCGAGCTCAAAGTGGGCCCGCCCGATCAAGAACTCGAGCTGTTGGTTTTCGAAGGGCCCCTCGGGGAGTCCCATCAGCAGCTCCGCAGCCGCGGCGCGGTCGCCCTGCTGGAGCAGCGCGTCGACCTTGAGCACGGAGGCATCGGCGATGTCGTCCGCCGTCTGGCAGCTCTCAAGCGCCTGGTCGAGGACGCGAATTGCCTCTGCAAAGCTTCCGAGCGGGTGGATCAGCAGCTCGGCGGCGTTGAGCATGGCTTCGAGGTAGTGCTCGTCCAGGTCGACGGCCTGGCGGTAGTGCTCTAGGGCCATGTCGAGGTTGCCGTTGGCGGCGTGGATGTACCCGATGAGGTTGTGCGCATCGGGCGAATCGCCGTCGAGCTCGAGGGTTTGCTCGGCGGACGCCATCGCGCCGTTCAAGTCCCCCTGCGTGACCAGCTCCCAGCCGCGGTCGAGATGCGCGCTCAGGCGGTCCATGAATCCTTCGTTTTGCTCGGACATCACTTAGCCCCGAAACTTACGTGGCGGGTTTGGGACGTCAAGCCGAACCGTGCGCTATCATGCATTTGGAATGGTTAGGTTTTTCGCCGCAGTCGTAATCACAGCGATCTGCTCCTGTGTGACTGAGCCCCTGCCGGTCGGGCAGACGATCTCGGTTGGCACCACCGATCGTGGATATCTCCATGATCCGGTTCGCCTCGCGGACCGGGGCGACGGCTATCATCGAGTGCGTCCTGGAGAGGGGACCCAATTTGGAACCCCCACGTTGGTGGGCGCGATCGAGCGTGCTGCGCGGCAAGTAGCCGAGGCTTTCCCCGGTGGCCACCCGCTTCGCGTCGGTGACCTATCGATGCCGCGCGGAGGCGTACATTCCCGGCATCGCACCCACCGCACCGGGCGCGACGCAGATTTGCTCTTCTTCGCGCGAGACGCCGGAGGTCTGGCTGGCCACGGCGATGGCTGGCTCCGCTTCGATCGTCTCGGCCTCGCGACTCTGCGCGATCGGGTTTTCCGTTTCGACGAAGCGCGCAACTGGCACCTGGTCCGTACTTTGCTCATGGACGATCAGGCGCGCGTGAAGTGGCTCTTCTGCTCGAATGAGCTCAAGGCGCGTCTCCTTCGGTATGCGGCTCGCTACGAGCGTTCGCCGCAAGCGGTGGTTCGGGCCACATGGGTTCTTCATCAGCCGACGCATGGTGAAACCCACGACGACCACTTCCACCTCCGTGTCGGGTGCGGGACGACCGAGCGAAGCCTCGGCTGCCGTGAGCAGGCGCCGCACTGGCCATGGTTGAGCGACACGGCGCGCAAAGAAGACCCCGGCGCAAGCGCAGCGGCGAGCGACACGCACCTCGTCGGTTGGCTACTTGCCGAGGAGCATGTGGATCAGCGACGCGACGTCGCCGGGCGTCGCGTCGACACCACAGCGCAACCAGCCTCGATCGCGGGTCGCTAAGTCGGTCAGATCCCGGTGTTGCTCGGTGGCGCCCCAAACCAGTACCCCGGAGTGCCTCGGAAGCTCATGCGCCAAGGTGGCGATCGTCGATGGTTGGACCGACGCCGCGACGCAATCGATCACGACGAGTGGGCTCAGCGAGGCGGTAGCCTTGAGGTTGTCGAGAAACGCGACGACGTCTTCGATCTGCTGAACCGCAGCGGCGTCACCGACTTCCTTGGCAATCCCTTCGCATCGTTCGCGATCGCAGGTGGCGACGAAGACCATCGGCAGCGCGGACCCAAGCGGTTGCACCGTCGGGTACTTTGAGGTGTCGGTGTCCGGTGCGTCGGCCGGATCTTTGCGCGTGACGCCCGAGTGTTGCCGGTCGCGACCGAGCTTTCGCGTTTCGTCCGGGCGCACCGTCTTGCGGGGCGGCTGCGAGCTGATGCGGTCTGCGAGCGTGAGCATGGGCGCCAGGTTCTGCATCACCGCTTCGCTGGCTTCGTTGCCCAAAAAGAACGTCATCGCGGTTCGAAGATGCTTGTCCGCGAACTGGCGCAGCGGCTCTCCCGCCCCGGGGATCTCGTGCTCGCGCGCCATGTGGAGCGCGCGGTGGAGGATCTGGACTCGCACCTCGGGCGTGGCGACCGTTTCGATCGCCTCTCGCACCATTCGGGCGATGGGGGTTTCCCTCTGCATCCGATCCTCGTCCCCAGAGGCAGCACGTATCCTAGCTACCACAACACCATAATATTACCGTGATTTGACCATTTGGCCAAGCCGACCCTGCTGGTGCCGGCTCCAGGCCCCGTGGTACATGGCGGAGAT
>Ga0316191_10004050_pt1 | contig 10896 bp, 9 predicted proteins | sample Eddworburr2cm_MG_FD_204928 | JGI IMG/M metagenome (GOLD analysis project Ga0316191, IMG submission 204928) | Coastal sediment microbial communities from Maine, United States - Eddy worm burrow 2 cm | ecosystem: Environmental > Aquatic > Marine > Coastal > Sediment | place: USA: Maine | collected... | reverse complement strand
CTTTTTGCCCATAAGGGGGGCAATAATTATACTGAGGATGAAAGACCATAAAGTCCAGATGATAACCATCGCCACCATATTGGGTGTTACTTCGGCAATAGCAAGAACTCCGATCAGGACAGCGGCTATATTCCGGGTGCCTATTCCCAGTGACATGACAACTCTCTCAGCCCGGTTTAGACCGAATCCGAAATAAAATGAGATCAGTCCCATCACAATCATAAAAATAGTCAGGGAAAGCATCGCCATACTGCCTGCAGTAGCCCACATCTGTTTGGAATAGAGCAGAAAGCAAAATATGATTGTCAATATTGTAGTCAGGCCTGCCAGCTTCTTTACAGGATTGAATACCTTATCAGCCACTTTACTTGCATAAGTCTTGATTAGTGCGCCAATTATCAATGGCATGAGCACGGTAATAAAGAGAGGTTTCAGCAGCGACATGACACTCAAATCTATCCCCTTGACCAGGAGAGGTGCAAATAGGGGCATTAACAGGGATGTGCCGATTGCAGCCACCGGGATGAAGGCTCCTGCAAAGACAATGTCCCCCTTCGCTTTAGGGAGAAGCGGCGGGAGGAAGGGTGCACACGGAGCCAGACTACCGATAAATAACACGATTACATAGGCCGGATCCAGGGGTATGATCAGGGTGATCAGATAAGCGATAGCGGGGCCTACCACCCAGCCTAATCCAAAGGTTAGCCCCAGGAACTTCAAATTTCCTACTACCTTGAACATCTTGCCAAGATTCACCTGCAGCCCCATGCTGAGGAGGTTTGCCACAGTGAAGACAATGACCAGCGGATTGAATATGGGCTGGCAAAATTGAATTATCTCGTTCATAATATCTATTATTAAAAGTTAAACTGCACGATGTGAACGGGCCAGCATTCCACCGGAGATATTTCTTGCCTTGAAACCGTTTTGCTGCAGGATTCGGGTTACATAGTATGCCCGCTGAGCCGAGCGGCAAAGGATATTTATTTCACGGTCGCGCGGCAATTCTCCCAGCCTTCCACGGAGTTGTGGCAAAGGAATATTTACAGCACCTTCGACAGACTCCACTTCCAGTTCAGGAGGATTCCTGACATCAAGAATAAATCCATCCCCTAAATCCTCCCAATGTACGATTGGCATGTCGCCGCGCAATACATCAGCGGCAACCATACCTGCAAAGTTTACAGGATCCTTGGCGCTTCCATAGGGAGGAGCATAGCTGAGTTCGGCTTCTTCCAGGTCATAGATGGTACAGCCCATCTGAATGGCCATGGCAAAAGAATCAATTCGCTTGGCTATACCATCTTCGCCAAGCACCTGGGCTCCAAGTACCTTTCCGTCTGATTTGCGGAACAGGAATTTAATGGGCATGATCTTGGCACCGGGGTAATATCCTGCATGTGAATTGGGGTAGAGGTAGATCTTTTCATAGTCAGTTTCCCCAGTTCTTTTAAGTGTTTTTTCGCTTATTCCGGTCTGCGCAATGGTCGCACCGAAAAGTTTACAGATGGAGGTACCCTGTGTTCCCCTGAATTTGGAATCACGGCCCGCAAGTACATCGGCTGCAATTCGTCCCTGCCTGTTTGCCGGCCCTGCCAGCGGAATGAGGGTCCAGTCGCCTGTCATGAAATCTTTCACTTCCACAGCATCGCCCACAGCCAGAATATCAGGATCAGAGGTGATCATTTGCTCGTTAACACGCATTCCTCCACGTTCCCCGATCTCTATGCCGGCCATTTTGGCCAAGGCAAGTTCCGGTTTTACCCCAATGGCCATGACCACCAGGTCGGCCGGATGAGTTTTCCCCTTCTCCGTAAGGACCTCCAGTCCACCCTTGGAGCCCTTTTTGAATCCGGCAACACCGTCACCTAACTCGAGGTTCACGTTATGTTTTACCAGGTAACGCTCCACAAGGCGTGCCATCTCTGGATCCAGAGGAGGCATAACCTGATTGAGCTTTTCAATAAGGGTCACTGAGAGCCCTCGTTCTTTAAGGTTTTCTACCATCTCCAACCCTATGAATCCGCCTCCAATCACCACAGCATTCTTTGGTTTTGAAACCGTATCGACACCGGTGAATGAGTTACCTACCGATCGGTCGATATCCCTTTCAAGCCACTTGCGTATGTTTGTTGCGTCAGCCACTGTCCGCACCGAGAAAATGCCCGGGAGATCAATCCCTTCCAGGGGAGGGCGAATGGGAGCCGAACCAGGCGAAAGTACAAGCTTATCGTATTTTTCAGTGCTTAGCTCACCAGTCAGGTGATTCTTCAGTTCCACGGTCTTTTCCCCTGCATTAATCCCAACTACTTCACAATTCGTCCTGCAATCCATGGCAAAAATCACCTTGAACATCTGTTCGGTTGCTACCAAAAGATCAGCTTCGTTTTCAATGCTGCCCCCCACATGGTAGGGCAGACCGCAGTTGGCGTATGACACATAGGGCCCACGTTCCACCAAAAGGATTTCTGCTTTTTCATCAAGTCTGCGAAGACGGGCTGCGCACGATGCGCCGCCGGCTACTCCACCAACGATAATTACTTTCATACCTGATATATTTATTGGTTATTGTATATAAATGGAGAGTTATTAACCTCATTATTTGACAGTTAATAACTCTCATTGCCACTTAAGGATTGACTTATTTTCGAATAAATGGAATTCCTTCCAGTACTTCAATCCTGATACCCGTAAGAACATAGTACTCAACCTGGTAAAACTGGGTGGCCACCAAGCCATCAGATGCGGCCTTTATCTTCTTATAATACTTCGAGATAAGTTTATCAGTGTTTTTCTGAAGCGCAATAGCCTTGGTTGTCCAGGCATCAGCCTGTTCGCTTGTCAGTTTCTCGTATTGTTGAGCATATTGTTCTAACAAGGCAATCCTCTCCTTACCCAGAGCTTTTCGTTCTGTTTCATACTGGTCATAAAGCGTCCAGAATGCTTCACCCTGTGAGGCTGAAGGCTGTACAAAGGCAGATACTATATCTTTCTTTGCCATCCCGAATGCGGCCTGCATCAGGTCCACCTCTTCGCTGTAGGACTGTGCAAAGGCAAAGGAGGTAAAGAAAGATGCTACTATAATTAACAGGTATTTTTTCATTGGTTCTTGATTTTAAGATGAATTACTTATTTGAGCTATCTCGTCATACCGAGTGCTTTATCCTACTCTTCCGGCTCCCTGAAGTGGATCGGCCGTCTGTGGAAGTTTTGCCCTGGTCCTTTTTGCCCATTCTTCTTCCAATAGTTGTCTGGCAGCCTGCTCTAAAAATTCCGGGGCAGCCCATTCATTTACATCAAAATCGTTCTTGATATACCCGTGGCTCAGCATAAAGTCCTTTCCGATATCCACTGAAACCAGATTTTGTGGTGACAGGTTGGGCACCAAATCAACCCGCCTGATTCCATCATAGGTATCCTCTACATCACGATAGAAGGTCTGCTTGTCCAGAATGGCTGCAGCGGCCTGCTTGTGCTCATTGGCCCAGCGTCCTACCTTGATCATTCCTTTCAGAAAGGTGACAGCCAATTCGGGATGTTGTTCCGCCATCTCCACTGAGCATGTAATTGCTGCAGGGATATTGGCAACCTGAAGGGTCCAGTCGGGATACCTTGCAAGGTCCTCGATAGACTTAAATTTACCGGTTGTTTCTGAGAGCACACTAAGTACTCTACTCTGGCTATACATGGCGTCAATGGCGCCTTTTTCCAATGCAGTTTCGAGTGGGCGGAAAGCCAGGTCGTTTTTATGATCGCGCTTTAGCCATAATTCAGAGGGGTTTTCCATTTCCGGGCCCATCATTTCGGGATTGTCGTACCAGTCGTCAGCATAGGGGAATTCCACAATCTCAACATCATTCCGGGTCATGCCGTTCATCCGCAGCATCAGCTCGATGCCTTGTTCTTCCTGAATGCCCCACCAGTCGGTTTTAATTTTATTCTGACTTCTTGAAAGTCCGATTTTTTTCCCTTTGAGGTCTGCCATGGTGTAAATGTCATCCCTGGAGCGTACGATCATCACACCACCCTCCTTTGGCACATGGGTAACTCCCAATAGCCTGGTTCTGCGAATATCAGCATGAACATGAATGGGTGGGAAGAGGCCTCCAAAACGGATTATATTATCCATGTTATGGATGTAGTGGGGGTACCAGTCGTTCTCTTCACGGGCGCGCAAATAGAGGTACTTTACATTAATCTTCTTATACTCTTCCTTGGTCCAGCCTAATTCCTGATCCACGTTACTGGCCGAGATCAGAGGACAATTGGTGTAGTAGACTTCATTCCAGTCCAATGGCACTGTCTTGAGTTTGCCTTCTTTCTTTGCATTGGCAATAATTGCATCCATGTCTGGTGCGGTTCTTTTTACTTCGTTTCCCATTGTTTTTGATATTTAAAAGATTAGGTTATGCTTATTAATTCTACTTATCGGTTGAATTAGATGGGTTTACACTGACTTCGACCTGGCCGGAAGCACTTGCTTCAGAGTCTTCTTTCTTCTTATTTTCAGCCTTCAGCCATTCTTCATAAAGATCTCCCTTTCCGCAGGCACAGGCTGGGCCTTCATTTTCCTTTGTTTCTTTCTTCATTTTTCAGCTGTTTTTGGATTCACCTAAAAATAGATCAAGTACTGATCAAGATCAATAGTTAGTAATCTGTATTTTTTGTTACTTTGGAATACATTTACAAGCCAATACAATTGAACACAAACCTGACCACACCTACTAACTATATTGACTACAGTCTTTTTTTTGAGTTCATTGAAACCTTTTCCAAGGATGGCTTCATAGGGATTAACCCCGGTCATCCATTGATGCTTGAGCTTGAAGAGGGGATGGAGCTTAGCAATCAGTTCTTCTATATAGCCGACGTCATCCAAATGAGTATCCTATATACAAGCAAGGGTAGTACCCGGATGATTGGAATCGATCCCGAGGAACTCACCTTTTATCAGTTCATGGAACTAACACATCCTGATGAAATTCCACGGCTTAATCTGGGAAGGACGAAGATCGTTAAAATGGCACAGGATCTTTTCACCGAGGAGAATGGCTATAGTTTTTTATCCACTGATTACAGAATGAGAAATCCCCTGGGCGATTACTCGAATATACTGGTACAGTGCTATCTGGTATATACCGAAACCCCCAGAAAATCTGTCTACTTTTTAAAGCTTCATACAAACATAGATTGGTGGAAAAAGAAGGATTTCGGTTTCCATTATTATGTGGGAGAAGACCTGAACCATTTTAAATATCCGGACAAGGAACTGCTGGATATGGGTATGCTCATCTCACAGCGTGAATTTGAAATCCTCAAACTGGTTGAGCTGGGGCTGAGCAGTGAACAGATTGCTGAGAAAATATACCTGAGCGTGAATACAGTTCACACCCATCGTTGCAATATGTTGAAGAAGACCGGAAAAGAGACTGTTGCAGATCTGATCTACAGCTATAAAGAAAGAGGTTTGATGTAAAAGAAAAACCCGCATGACAGCAATGCGCCATGCGGGTTCCTAAATTTTATGAGCTTCTTAGTTGGAAGAAATCCTGAAAATTATTCCGCCTGAAAATTCACCCTGGAATGGAGTGATGCGGGTATAAATTCCTGCTCCACAGCTGGCTCCACCAGTTCCAATACCACATCCAAGTCCTGCACCATTATATACCAGAGGCATCAGCATGCTACCCTGGAGCCTGATGCCCAGGAAATCGGTAAGCCAGATCTTTGCGCCGGCTCCAAATGAGAAACTGAACTGGGTATATCCTGAATATCCAGAGCTTTTTGGGCTCCATACGGTAAGTCCTGCAGCCAGGGTGGCAAAGGGGGAAATTCTTCCAAGATCCATCTGCTGCAATCCTCCTATCTGGACATAGTTGGAGCTTAGTTCAACCACATCACCCGGAGTTCCGATCGAGTAGGGAAAGAACTGTCCTTTGGTATCGGTCCTCATATAGGATAATTCCACAAAGGTGGTTGTGGAAAGGCCATAGGCCAGTTTTCCACCGTAATTCTGTGAATCGTCGAGCCGGAATTCGCCATCATACAGCTTGGCTTTTCCGTTCAACTGCCATCCGGTAAAGGCGTTGATTTCAAGGGTCTGTGCACTTAAGTCCTGGCTTGTATAGATCATCAAAGCCATTATAAGTACTATGAAAAGTTTATTAAGCTTAGGGTTCATGGTCATGGTTTTAGAGTTCTTAATGATATCAATAACAAAATAGTACAAAAAAGGTTTACCGTGCATGCTTAAAAGGGTATTACTTTGTTACAAAAGGAAAGGTGGCCCCAAACTGAATCATGGAGGAGGTGTATTTGGCGCTTTCAGAGGATTTTGACAGATCCATGAAGCCTTTGTTGTACCGAAGAAATAAATTTATGCCTTTTCCTCCTTTGGGATGTACAAGAATATACATCAGGTCGATAGTAGCCCCCACATCCATCTTGTTCACAGCATCTTTAATGTCTATTTCGGTGGTTAATCTCACATCCTCAATGGGAATGGATTTATAGGTGTCGGTGGCCCCGGTAAGGAAACTTATCTGGGGACCGGCAGAGATACTAAAACGTTCGCTTAGTTTAACCTTCAACAGGATTGGGATGTCGATGTAAGTAAGTTTACGATCGGCCGATTCCACCTCCACCAGCAGATTGTCCAGGTCAGGATTGCCGGTGGTTAACACAGGTACATCCTTAATTTGCCGGGGAGCCAGGGGGATAAATTCAGGAACCAGGGTGAGCTTATCCGACAGCCGAATATTGTTCACCAGACCGAAATTTAAGCTCGCAGCGTTTTTTCCCTCCTCATATCCATGAATGATGGAATAATTGACCCCCAGTTTCAAACTGAAATGAAAATTTTCAGTGGCTGCCTTTTCTCCGAAAATCAGCACCAGCAGTGCAGCCTGGCCTTTGACTACCGAGGAGGACAACAATAGAAACACAAGAGAAATATATAAGGTTTTTTTCATGATTTTACTGTTTATGTTATGATCACCGGTCCTATGAAATTCAACTAAACTGATTTCATAAAGATAGAACAAATTGATTTCAAGCATGGATGGTGATTCAATAAGTATGCTATTTTTGTATGAATGAACTGGCGGGCCCTCATCTATTTCGGCATAATTTTAATCATCCTTTCGGGCAAGACTGCTTCTGCTCAGGTGATCGACAGAATCGAAAAGGTGCAACTGGATACGAACTTTGTGAGATCCTATAAGGATGAATTGACTGTCAGAGCATATGTTTCCAGAAAGCAGAACGGTTTTAGCCTGAACGACAGGGTATTCAGCCCCTGGCTCAGATACAGGACCAACGACAATTTATTGCTCGGGCTGGGTTATACCTATAGTTTTCTTACCCTGAACCTGGCGGTTAAAATGCCATTTATCAATCAGGATGATAACCTGTATGGAGAATCGAAATACATGGATTTGCAGGCCCATAGTATTTTCAGAAGTTTTATCATTGACTTTTACCTCCAGTGGAACAAAGGCTACTATGTTTCCAATCCGGAAAAGGTTGACCCCGACTGGCCTCCAAATTCAGGATATCCCATAAGGGGCGATCTTCGAACTCATATCCTTGGACTCAATGTGCAATACCTGTTCAATTCCTCGCGCTATTCGTACAAAGCCTCCTTCCTGCAAAATGAGTTTCAGAAGCGAAGTGCGGGTTCACCCATTGCAGGGATCGAAGCATACTGGATGCTCGGAATGTCGGATTCGCTTATGGTGGGGAACAATATTCCCCCTTCGGGTTTCATGGAAGATAACCTGTTTAACCAGGTGGATATTTCGAATATGGGTGTGAATGGGGGCTATGCTTATACCTTGGTTTGGAACGAAAAGCTGTTTCTCTCACTTTCCACAGTATTTGGAATTTCAGCTGGGTATAACCAGATTCATTACACAGCAGGCTCAGTGACCTTCAACTCAGGCATTACAGCTGGCTTGACCAATTCCAGCCGGATAGCGCTGGGTTTCAACAGCAAAAAGTTTTATGTGGGATTGAGCTTAGTTCATTTTTCCATGACTAATCTGAGTCCGGGTTACGGAGACTGGTTTACCTATAGCACCGGAAACATCCGCTTCAATGTGGTCCGACGCTTCCATTTGAAAAGACCCATTGTAGTCCTCCGGCCCGATCTATGGATCATTAATAAATAGCTGTTTTTGTGATATTCCAAAATTTCAAAGAAATAAATAACTTGTATTCGATTTATCCATAGATTGCATGTATTCCAAAAAACTTCCTTTATTTCTTAGTCTGATCGGCCTGTTTTTTGCCTTCGATTCGCTGGCTGGCTCCAAAATAGACACCATCTATTTTCAAAAGGGAGATCGAGTTACAGGTGAGGTAAAATCATTGGAAAACAATCAGTTAAAATTATCCACTGATGACGCAAAGACCATTAATGTGGAATGGAGTAAAGTGGATAGCGTGAAGATTCTCAATAACATGCGCATCGTCCTGGAGGACGGTACGATCTTGCACGGGAAGTTATTAAGTGCAGGAGAAGTGGGTAAATGTTATATATGGTCCAGTGAAGGGGATCCTGCCTTGCTGAAACTTATCCGCATCGTATCTCTTTCACAATTGGAAGATCAGTTTTTTAAAAGGCTCAAGGGAACCCTCAGTTCAGGATTTTCTTATGTGAAAGCCAGTCAGGTGCGACAATTGAATTTTAGCGGAACCGTTGATTATCAGACCGAAAAAAACAGGGTGGCCCTTGCTTACGATGGCATATTTACCAAAGATCCCAATTCGGGATATAAGCAAAACCAGTCTGGAGCAGCCACATTCTATCGCTTCCTACCTAAAAACTGGTTCCTGGTATCCGCACTTTCACTGGAGAGCAATACGGAACTCCAGTTGGACCTGAGGACCTCGCTGGCCGTGGGAGGAGGGAATAGAATAGTCAATACCAATTCGACCCGCTTGTATATTGCTTTGGGCATTCAGGCTACCCGTGAACTCTCCACGGGAGGTACCCAGAACAATATGGAGGGACTAGTGACTGCCAATTATTCGGTGTTCATTTACGACAATCCTGATGTCTCCTTTAACCTTTCTCCCAAACTGACCCCCAGCCTGAGCAATCTGGGCCGGGTGCGTTTTGATATTGATTCCAACCTGAAATGGGAAATCTTCAGTGATTTCTACCTCAAATGGACCTTCTTCTACAACTTTGACAGCCAGCCTCTCACCGAGGGTGCTGAAAAGAATGACTGGGCTGTTACCCTGCTGGGGGTAGAATATAAATTGTAATCTTTTTTCCTCTTTTATTTCTCTTTTTTGAACAAGAAGCTTGGAAACTTGTTTCTCAGAAAACAATAAACAAACTATGAGGAAATTATTTGTATTTGCTACACTGTTATTTCTTGCACTTGTTTCTTTCGGACAGGGTAAAAACGACAAACCCAATATTCTCGTCATTTGGGGCGATGATATTGGAACCTGGAATATTAGTCACAACAACCGAGGCATGATGGGATACCAGACTCCCAACATTGATCGAATTGCCAAAGAGGGGGTTGGATTTACTGACTATTATGCTCAACAGAGTTGTACTGCCGGTCGGGCAGCATTCATAAGTGGCTCAGTGCCTGTGCGGTCGGGCATGACCAAGGTCGGTTTGCCGGGAGCCAAGGAGGGCTGGCAAAAAACCGATGTTACCATGGCAACAGTGCTGAAAGCACAGGGGTATTCCACAGGACAGTTTGGTAAAAACCACCAGGGAGACCTGGATGAACATCTGCCTACCATGCACGGATTTGATGAGTTTTTCGGAAGCCTCTATCATTTAAATGCCGAAGAAGAACCTGAGCACCGCGATTACCCGGGTGACATGGTTCTTGCCGATGGCAGAACATTCCTGGAGACCTTCGGGCCCCGGGGCATCTTAAAAACCAAGGCAGATGGCAAAGGGGGACAGACCATTGAAAATATGGGACCTCTTACGAAAAAGCGCATGGAGACCATCGATGATGAGACCGTGGCTGCAGCTAAGGATTTCATTAAAAGGCAGGTAGAATCGGGTGAGCCCTTCTTCTGCTGGTGGAACGGAACACGGATGCATTTCAGAACGCATGTGAAAGAAGAGCATATTGGCATTTCCGGCCAGGATGAGTACGGAGACGGAATGGTGGAGCATGACATGCATGTGGGAGAGCTGCTGGATCTACTTGACGAACTGGGTATTGCCAACAATACCATCGTCATGTACTCGACCGATAACGGACCCCATTACAACACCTGGCCCGATGCAGGAACCACTCCTTTCCGTTCAGAGAAAAATTCCAATTGGGAAGGAGCCTACAGGGTACCCACCTTTGTGAAATGGCCCGGACATTTTCCCGCCGGAGTAACCCTGAATGGTATTGTTTCTCATGAGGACTGGCTGCCCACTTTTGCGGCTGCAGCGGGTGATACGGATGTGAAAGAGAGACTGCTGGAAGGAACAAGCATCAACGGTCGCCAGTACCGCAACCACATTGATGGCTACAATCAGTTGGATTATCTTTCCGGTAAAACCCAGGTATCGCCTCGAAACGAATTCTGGTACGTGAATGACGATGGTCAGGTGGTAGCTGCCCGCTACAGTGATTGGAAAGTGGTATTTCTGGAGAACAGGGGCCAGGCCTTCGGTGTATGGAGAGAGCCCTTTATTGAATTGCGTGTTCCCTTGTTGTTCAATTTACGAAGAGATCCCTTCGAAAAAGCACAACATAATGCCAATGTATACGAGGACTGGTTCCTGGATCATCCTTTCATTATTGTCCCCATTCAAAGCCTTGCAGCGAAGTTTTTACTGTCCATGAAGGAATATCCGCCCAGTCAAAGTCCGGGAGCCTTTAACCTCAGTAAAATTGAGGAGATGTTAAAAAGTAC
>Ga0316191_10004048_pt1 | contig 10897 bp, 7 predicted proteins | sample Eddworburr2cm_MG_FD_204928 | JGI IMG/M metagenome (GOLD analysis project Ga0316191, IMG submission 204928) | Coastal sediment microbial communities from Maine, United States - Eddy worm burrow 2 cm | ecosystem: Environmental > Aquatic > Marine > Coastal > Sediment | place: USA: Maine | collected... | reverse complement strand
TCAAGATCAAATAGGTATTATTAAAGAAAACTTAGAACTTTTTAAAGATATTATGTATCATCGTCAGAGTAGTAGCTTAGAATGGATCATAATTATTCTAATTTTAGTAGAGGTTATAGATATGTTTATTTTAAAGTTTTTATGATTAATAATTTAAAAGAATATGTCACTATTAAATTAATATCAGAACAGTGAGCATAGAACCAATATTGTCCATTTTGCCGTCATTTTGAATTTTGCATGTCACAAAAATTTAATTCCGCATTTTTCATAGGAGTATTATCAAATGGTATAACCAGAATAATTGTTGTTTTATAGGAGATAATTTCTCCTGCCTTTTTAAATGAATCAATTATTGTAAATTCTTTGCATTTCGAATTTGAGTCTCAGTTTCATAAATTTTATTTATACATATATAGATTTAAAAAATAAAAATTAACGCAAAGAATTTTGTAAATTAGACTCAGTAAATAATATAAAACAATCAAAAATGGAAGGTAAAAAAAATTCGAGTACATCATCTCACAATACGAATGGTGAAAGCAAGTGCCCGTTTACAGGTGGAGCTGTAAAACAAAGTGCTGGAGGTGGCACGAAAAATAGTGACTGGTGGCCAAATCAGTTGAATTTGAATATTCTACGCCAACACTCTTCCCTTTCCAATCCTATGGGTGAAGATTTCAATTACGCTGAGGAGTTCAAGAAACTAGACCTGGATGCTGTGAAGAAAGATCTTTTCGATCTGATGACCAATTCTCAAGATTGGTGGCCAGCCGATTATGGTCATTATGGTCCGTTGTTCATAAGGATGGCATGGCACAGCGCAGGTACTTATCGCATCTCTGATGGTCGCGGTGGTGCAGGTTCAGGTAGTCAGCGTTTTGCACCACTCAATAGTTGGCCAGACAATGGTAACCTTGACAAGGCTCGTTTGCTTTTATGGCCTGTCAAACAGAAATATGGTAAGAAAATTTCGTGGGCCGATCTTATGATTTTAGCTGGTAACTGTGCCTTAGAATCAATGGGCTTTGAGACCTTTGGTTTTGCTGGTGGACGCGAGGATATTTGGCACCCGGAAGAAGATATTTATTGGGGGGCAGAAACAGAATGGCTTGGAGATAAACGATATACGGGTGAGCGAGAACTAGAAAATCCTCTTGGAGCCGTTCAGATGGGGTTAATCTACGTAAATCCTGAAGGTCCAAATGGCAACCCGGATCCGCTTGCATCTGCTGTAGATATTCGTGAAACTTTTGGCAGAATGGCTATGAATGATGAAGAGACCGTGGCACTGGTTGCTGGCGGACATACATTCGGGAAAGCTCACGGTGCTGCCGACCCAGATAAATATGTTGGAAGAGAACCTGCAGGAGCACCTATTGAAGAGCAAGGTTTAGGATGGAAAAATACATTTGGAAGTGGTCATGGAGATGACACCATCACTAGTGGTGTAGAAGGTCCGTGGACACCAAATCCAACTCGATGGGATAATGAATATTTCGATGTACTATTGGGTTATGATTGGGAATTGACCAAGAGTCCTGCCGGAGCGCATCAGTGGACCCCCACTGCAGCATCCAATGCAAAAAGAGCACCTAGAGCTGGAGACCCATCTAAAACGCAGGCCCTTATGATGACCACAGCGGATATGGCGCTTAAGATGGATCCGATCTATGCTCCTATTTCGAAGCGTTTTCATGAGAACCAAGAAGAATTTGCAGATGTTTTCGCTCGCGCATGGTTTAAATTGACACATCGTGATATGGGACCAATTGCACGCTATTTAGGTTCTGAAGTACCTAAAGAAGAGTTGATCTGGCAAGACCCAATTCCGGCTGTTACTCATGAGTTAGTTAACAATAACGATATAACTGAATTAAAAACTAAAATATTGGATTCAGGACATTCTGTGTCTCAGCTAGTCTCTGCTGCCTGGGCATCAGCATCAACATTTCGTGGTTCCGACATGCGCGGTGGCGCCAATGGTGGGCGTATTCGCCTTGCACCACAAAAGGATTGGGAAGTGAACAACCCAACTCAACTAGCTTCAGTGTTAGAAACTCTTGAAGGTATCCAGACAACGTTCAATAACGCTCAGTCTAGTGGTAAAAAGATTTCGATGGCCGACTTGATCGTTCTGGGTGGATGCGCAGGTATTGAAAAAGCTGCAAAGAATGCTGGTCATAATGTAACCGTGCCTTTCACACCTGGACGAGCAGATGCCTCACAGGAACAAACAGATGTAGAATCATTTGCTGCTTTAGAGCCAGCTGCAGATGGGTTTCGTAACTATTTTATGCCTAAACACAAAGCATCAGCGGAAGAAATGTTGGTAGACAGAGCGCAATTATTAACACTTACTGCGCCAGAAATGACGGCGCTTGTTGGTGGTATGCGTGTTCTTAATACGAACTTTGATCAGTCTCAACATGGAGTTTTTACAAAACGTTCAGAAGCACTCACAAACGACTTCTTCATTAATCTACTCGATTTGGGTACAACCTGGAAGGCAAGTTCTGATTCTCAAGACGTTTTTGAAGGTCGAGATCGTGTAACAGGTGATCTTAAGTGGACTGGCACTCGAGCCGATCTGATCTTTGGTTCCAATTCAGAACTTCGGGCCCTGGCGGAAGTTTATGGATCTGAGGACTCTAAAGAGAAGTTCATAAAAGATTTTGTAGGTACTTGGAACAAAGTAATGAACCTTGGCCGCTTTGACCTGGCCTAATTTCAAGAACGTCAACTGGAGGAAAATCTGAATATTTTTAATTACTGATCTTTGACAATGTAAAACCCACAATTTGATTGTGGGTTTTGTTTTTTGGAAAAAATTGAAGAGTAAAATTTATGTCTTTTATAATTGTTGAAGTTACAAAGGTTATACTTTTGAGTTTTACCTTTGAAATTTCATTATTCTTTCTCTAAAATTTCTATGCCCCTCTGAAGAACAAAAGAGGTCGGTAAGGTTATATTTTCGCCATTATCTGTTCTCATAAATACAAAAAATCCGGTAATGTCTTTCACCTCCCCTACAAAATTATAGTCTTTTTCAATTACCCTAATCCTATCACCGATTCGCATAGGATGGTTGAAAAATAGAATAACACTCGCCGTTAAATTTGATAGTATTGACCATTGTGCAATAAAACCAACTCCTAAAATGGCAATTATTGAAGACAAAAATATGAACAGCTGTTTGAATTCCACACCCCAAATGGCCGCTATGATCACACTTGCAAAAATATATACCAACAGAGACGTTAAATTTAGAATAACCTTCCTTCTATTCACATCAATTGCTTTAATGATTGAGAATTTCTTAAGAAAAAATCTAAATAGAATTCTTAATAAAATCAAAATGATTATAATAATAATCGTCTGAAATATTTCTTGATGATAATTGATCATAATTGTTAAACTTAAACTAAATGAAAAAAATAAAATTAGTTAATAATACCATTTTCTAAAATGAGATCATAAATATATCCCGCACCAAAATCCTTATTTAAGGATACTGTGGCTTTTACGGTTATCATAGATCCTTCAGCCACAAAAGTGTCAGAGGTGATCACAAGATCATAATCATCTTTACTACCATCTTTAATGTGTATCCAATTTCTACCCATTATGTTTGCATTTACTTTCACACATTTGCCACTAATTTGTACTGTTTTTCCTTCGTATTTCTTATAATTTTCAACCAATTCAGCAATTGTTATAGATCCTTTTTGATCAATTTTTATATTATTTTTTGCTGCCATCTTATCTGGTTCTGAGGTATTGATTTTCTTTTCACTGGAACTCATTTTAGTTGCCACTGCATTATCGTTCCCGTGATTATCTGCTTGAACTAAATTTGTTACTAAATAGATTTTTTCGAATAATTTATTGTGCTCTTTACTTTCAAAATTGGTTTTAAGCAAGGCTCTTTTATAATAATAGGTTTCGCCTATTTTTACATCTTGTTTTCTAACAGCAATCCAAAACAATTCTTTACCTTCTTCAACTTTTAGATACACATATTTCATAGCTTGAAGTACTTCTTTAACTTTTACGGTATGTAATTCATTACTTAAAGATTCATTAGAACTTGAAGGGTTTGAAGATTCATTAGAAAACATTCCGGAACTTTGCCCTGAATTTTTATGGCCCGTAGATAATGGTTTATATTCCGGTTCTTTTTTGCATGATATTGCCATTAATATGACCATTATAAAAATAACGGGTAATTTATGCTTTAAGATCATAATATTTATTTTTTTCTTTTACTGTTAAATCGTTTTACAAGTTTAGTATAAATTCTATAATTATTTTCCTGATCAGTATTCGAATACTCCCCAGATACACTTAGCATCAATTTTCTTGTAATATAAAGCGACAGGTTCACTCCATAATAATTTTGGTTTAAAGTTGTATTAAAAGTATTACTATTTAAATAAATGTAATTTACTAACCTATAATAAAAATCGGCGTTTAATTTATTTTTTATCAATGTTCTTGAATGTCGTAATGATAAAACATTACTTTGTAAATAGTTTGATGAATTTACATTATAATTCACAGATACCCTTCCTCCAATACCAGGAATTTTAGACAACCCTAAATATAAATATATATTATCTGATTTATTTTGATCATCACTTTGAAATCTTTTGCTATAACTAAATCCGGCATTCACGTTGTCTGTTGGTCTCCCATTGATCCTTATTCTAATTCCTTGACGGGCTATATCATCGTCAAGTAATCTTTCAATTTCTGTTTGGAATGTCTCATAATAAAGAATTCTTTTTCTGGAATCAAAAGATAGAGTTGCATTGAAGTATCTATTAAATCGATACCTCGCTGAGGCAAATAAATTAGTAAGTCTAATATCATTGCTAGTTAGGCCATTTACCCGATTATATATATCAAGTTCTAGGGTTGAAAAAAGATATAATTTTTTAAAGATGGTACTCGAATGCTGAAAGTAAGTATATCTTCGGTCAATCTCTCCTGCATTTCTCTGCTCAAGGAAACCCAATGTTGTTTCCGAAAAGAAGTTTTCTTGGTCTGAACGTCTTCCAATGTAACCACCGTATTCAAACAGATCTGAATTAAAATTATAATCAAAAATATCCGGTCTAAAACCGGCAATAGCACCAATATAATTTTTTCCAATATGTTTTTCAACTTGTAAACCATCTATGGCTCCTAAGGATGATATTTTAGGATTTATTTTTCTTCCAACTACAAAAGACAATGTTGGATGGGCATCAAAACGGGCTGACAAACCATAGACTCTAAAAAATTCATTCTTAACAGGGTTGGTTGTTTTTTCGGTATTAATATTTTGTCTATAACTTAAATATGATTCAAAAGAAAATTTTGAATTTGCTATATGATCAGCATATATAGAAAAACGAGACATAACTCTGTGCCTGTCTTCCCTAATATTCGATAAAGTGCTGTATCCAGATGCTGAAATCCTCCCTTTAATTCTTTCTTTATATTGAAATTCCTTTTTTTTATCCTCTTTTTTAACTGCAATATCTTTTATAATAGTTATTTTTTTACTTTCGAGTTTATCTTTAGATATTTCTTTCTTTATATTGAAATTTCTAACAAAGACTTCATCTCCTTTATTTATTTCACAATTATTGATGATAGAACACACCACAGAACTTGAAGATTTGTTTTTTACTAATAAACACCCAATATTTTTATCAGAGACTTGTAATGTATCTCCCACATTAATGGTTGACGTGTTATCAAACTTCACATAAATATTATTGGAAGTAATAAACGACACCTGCCCCTTAATTAATTTACGAGACTCCTGTCCAGAAACATTAAGGCAAAGGAATACGAATATGAAATTAAATGTATATTTCAAATCAATTTAATTATTACCATCAGGATGGCATCGTAAACATTCACTGCTCACATATGAATAGTCATTAACTTCACTATGATCATTATTAGTTTCTGATTCTGCATGACATTGAAAACATGAATAAACTGAATAATCACTTGGGTTTGTATGGCATTCAATGCAATCATTCCATGCTTGACCTTCTATATGTTTCCCGCTGTATATTGGAAAATATTGTCCATCGTGATCAAAAGTTGCAGGTGTCCAACCCGGGTTGGTTGTATGACAGGCTGCACAATCTGTCGGGAAATGAGCCGCTAAGTGATTAGGATCATTCGTATTATCATAATCTGTTTGATGGCAACTAACACAATTAGGATCCGCATCAGCATAATTCGCCGTTGTATGACATTCATTACAATCCTGTATGTCATGTCCTAAGGTAAGTGGGAAAAAATCGTGGTTAACGGTTGCCGGTGTCCAACCCGGATTCGTTGTGTGGCATGATACACAATCAGTTGGATAACCAACACTTGCGTGATTAGGATTCGTAGTATTTGTATAATCATTTTGATGGCAACTAACACAATCAGGATCGGCATCAGCATAATTAGCTGTTGTATGACATTCATTACAATCCTGTATGTCATGTCCTAAAGTAAGCGGGAAAAAATCATGATTGACAGTCGCTGGTGTCCAACCCGGATTCGTTGTGTGGCATGATACACAATCAGTTGGATAACCAACACTTGCGTGATCAGGATTCGTTGTATTTGTATAATCATTTTGATGACAACTCACACAATCAGGAGATACGTCAGAGTATGTACTTGTGGTATGACATTCATTACAATCTTGAATATCATGCCCCAACGTAAGCGGAAAAAAATCATGGTTACTAAAGTCTGCTGGAGTCCATCCTGGATCTGTTGTATGACAGGCAACACAATTTGTAGAGAATCCTCCACTTGAATGATCAGGATTGGATGTATTCACATAATCATTTTGATGACAGCTCACACAATCAGGAGACGCATCAGCATAACTACCAGTGGTATGACACTCATTACAATCTTGAATATCATGCCCCAACGTAAGTGGGAAAAAATCATGGTTTATATTATCAGTTCCCCATCCAACACCAAGCGGATTGTGACATTCTAAACAATTAGTAGAAAATCCGGCACTTTCATGATTTGGACTCTCCGTAGTTGCATAATCATCTTGATGACAACTTATACATTCATTTCCAATATTGTCAAACCTCACATTCGTATCAGAAATATGGCATTCTATACAACTCAAATTGCTGTGCGCACCTATCAATGGAAAACCATTTTCCTCATGCAATTCAGGAATATCATCCACCAACCAATTTTCTGTGGTATGGCAACTTACACAATCATTCCCTACGGACATACTATGGATATCATTATGACATGAAACACACTGAGAGGGTGCTTCATTAAAAACTAAGGTTTCGTGACATAGCTTACAATCTGTTTGTTGATGTGTCCCCTCTAATTGAAAATCCGTAACACTATGGTCGAATTTAATAGTTTCGTAATTCATAGACCAACCTTCAGAATCATGACATTGGGCACAATTGATCGTCAATTCATCTCCATGAGGTGATTGAGCCAGGATAGGAACAAATCCCAAAAAAACTACTATTATGAATGGCAATTTATACATTCGAATTTTTTTATTTTATATTCTATTGTTGTTTTTCCATCTAATATACTAGCGGTGTGGCATTCACTACAATCTATTTCTTTATGGCGACCTTTAAGCGGGAAGGATGTATTATTATGGTCGAAATTTTTTGGATACCAACTATCTGTTACATGGCATCTTATACAGTCTGTTTCACCATTGACGGCAAACAGATCATCATGAATGTTATCATGACATTGTACGCAGTTACTTTCTAAAGTATTAAACGTTTGATCGATCACAATATTATTATCAGACATTTCAAAATGACAATCTCTACAGCTAACTTCTTTATGTTTACCGTCTAATGGCCAGTCAGTAAGATTATGGTCAAAATTTACTGATGACCAGGTCTCATTAACATGACAAACTACACAATCATCCTTGGGATAATATTTTTCGCCTATATACCCTTCATGTAAATCCTGATGGCAATCTATACAGTCTGAACCCAAATCAACGAATGTCCATCTCTTATCTTCCTCACTAACGTGACAGGAAAAGCAAGGAGTGGCATCATGGGCACCTTTAAGTGGAAACGATGTTGCTTGATGCTGTTCTAATGTATACAGGCTATAATCAAAGCCGTTTTCAAGAGAATGACATTCTATACAATCAGGAGTAATCCCATTTTTAGTGAACTCATTTCTGTGATAATCTTCATGGCATTTATTACAGGCAGAATAATCAATGGGAGTTGAAAATCGTTTATTATGACATTGTTTACAATCTACCGAAAGATGTTTTCCTTCTAAAGGATAATTGGTTATGGTATGATCAAAAAAACTCATTTTTTTAAGCGATAAAAAACTACTTTCCCGGTGACATTTAACACAGTCATTTCCATATTTACCTTCATGATTATCTTCATGACAGGCTACACAATTATTTTCTTTGGTATTAATTTTATCTTGAAAAACAACCAACGGATTACTTGACCTATCGTGACAAGTAAAACAATCCATCTTTTTATGCCTCCCTCTTAAAGTGAAATCTGTAGAATTATGATCAAAACTACCTTTTCCTGTAAATGTTGAGAATGACGTTTCAGTATGGCATTCTATACATTTTCCTTGAATCTGATCATTATGAGGATCTGAATGACAGTCAACACAGTCGTTAAATGGAATATTACTGAATTCCTGAAATTCTTTTGCGTTTTTGGTGGATACCTGATGGCATTCAATACAATCAACGGATACATGCTCACCCAACAATTTAAAATCTGCTTCCATATGATCGAATTTTGGAGCAGGTTTAAAAGCTTCCATATTATGACAGGACATACAATCAGTAGACAAAGTATTTTGATGAAAATCATCATGGCAAGAGAGACATTCTTGATCTAAACCAAGAAAGGTATTTTTTCGTTTTTTTATCTCAGTATTTTGAATATTATCGGACACATGGCATTTTCTGCAGTCAACCACTTCATGCTTTCCTTCCAAATTATAACCGGTTAGATCATGCTTAAAACTCTTTTCGTCAAATCTGACCATATCGAAATTACGACCGAAATGATCACTGTGACATTCAATACAATCTTTATTTTTTATGCTTGAATTGGCGTGATAACCCCTATTTTGATCTAAAAGTGATTGAATATCATCATGACAATCAAGACACTTTGCATTTGTGACCTTTTCTCCAAGCTCATGGCATAAAGTACATTTACTCATTCCTTCGAGCTTAGAATGAGCATTTGACAAATCTCCAGGAGATATTTGACCATAACTCACCGTGACAATCAGCGTAAGTAATAAAAATTGATATTTTAAACCGTTGCTCAATTTATTTATTAGTATTTTTTAACTACATGCCCATATCGTTTTGTAATTTCCACACCAGCTTTTTGTAAAAAAGCTGTAGGTAATTCTCCCCCGGCGAAAATATAGACCAGGTCGTTTTCAATTTGTTTTATAGCGTTATCTACATCAGTCTTAATTAATGCACTTTCATTTTCTAACGAAACTAAATTCGAGTTATAAATTATATCAACTGAATTGTCATTAGTAGCTTCTAAAATCTTTTCTTTGTTTTTAGGTTTTAACCTGGCAAATTTGTCTTTTCTATATGAAAGTACAACCTCATTTTCATCTTTTAATAAAAGTGCAGATTCAATTGCAGAATCGCCCCCACCAACAACAATAATTTTCTTACCGGCTATCTGTTCGGGTTCTAATAACCGATATGCGACTTTTTGAGATTCCTCACCTGGAATATTCAATTTTCTTGGAGTTCCTCTCCTTCCCGTCGCAAGAAGAACATTATTGCTAATATATTCGTCACCGGTATTGGTTATAATTTTAAAGGTGTCATTTTCTGAAGGAATTATACTATCAACTTTGGTCTTTTCAAAAATTTTTAATTGATGCTCAGAAATAACTTTTTTCCATAATGAAAGTAATTCGTTCTTTGAGGTTAAGAATAACTTTACTTTACCGTATAGCGGTAAATCCATAGGTGAGGTCATGACTATCTTTGCCCGAGGAAAGGTATAAACGGTGCCTCCTAAAGAATCTTGCTCTAAAGTAATACTGGATAAGCCATGTTTCTTGGCGGCCAAGGTAGCCGATATCCCCGCAGGTCCTGCTCCAACAATAATCACGTCGATTACATTTTCTTTAGATCGTTTTTTGCTTTTCACAATACTTTCTATAGCTTGTTGTCCTTGTTCTACACTATTTTTAATGAGTCCCATGCCTCCTAACTCTCCAGCAATATAAATGCCTTTCGTGTTTGTTTCAAAATTTTGATTTACGTGTGGAAGATCAACACCTCTAGTCTCAGTACCAATGCGAAGTGATATTGCTTCTACCGGGCATGCATGGAAGCATGCGCCATGACCAATGCAATTAGATGTATTAATAACTGTTGCTATTCCATCAACTATTCCCAGAATATCTTTTTCAGGACATTCTGCCACACAGGCTGCACTCCCTATACAAGTATTCAAATCTATATGAGGATATAAAGACACCGGTTCGTACAATCCCTCTTCTTTGGCAATAGCCACTTTTTTGATGGTTTCTTTTGATGTCACTTTTTTTTTCCATAGATGAAAATACATAGTTATTGCGCATATTATAATTATGCCACCATATACTAATATTTGTTCTAATAGTACTTCTTCCATTAAAATATCCATTTATAACCAAAGGCCAATGTAACTCCAACATGAATAACAACAATGATCAACATGATCAAGGCAAAAGGCATATGAGCGACATGCCAATACTTAAAAAGTTGTTGCATGGTTTGCAATCTTGCTATTTTTCCGGAAAGTGATATTTCATGCTTAACCATTTTCAGAATGGTCTTCCTATCTTT
>Ga0316191_10004047_pt1 | contig 10898 bp, 10 predicted proteins | sample Eddworburr2cm_MG_FD_204928 | JGI IMG/M metagenome (GOLD analysis project Ga0316191, IMG submission 204928) | Coastal sediment microbial communities from Maine, United States - Eddy worm burrow 2 cm | ecosystem: Environmental > Aquatic > Marine > Coastal > Sediment | place: USA: Maine... | reverse complement strand
CCGATGGCCGGACTCGAACCGGCACGGCTTGCGCCACTGCCCCCTCAAGACAGCGTGTCTACCAATTCCACCACATCGGCTAATCGTCGGCCACTTTTACTCGTTAACCGCTTCGTCCTCGCTTGCGGAAGGCTGTTCGCTGTCCCCGCTGACCGGGATTTCAGGAAGCTGGAGACTTTCTTCCGGCATCGAAACATCCGGCGCGGGCAGCATCTGCTGGATCGATTCCGCGGCCGGCTCGATCTGTTCGAGCAGGCTTTGGGGTGCCTGGCGCTGGCTCGCCAGGTATGCCAGCGTCATGCTGGTTGCGAAAAACAGCGTCGCCAGCACCGCGGTCGAGCGACTGAGGAAGTTCGATGATCCACGTGCGCCGAACACGGTCCCGGAGGCGCCGGCGCCGAACGCCGCGCCCGCCTCGGCACCCTTACCTCGCTGCATCAACACGAGGCCGATCAGCGCCATGGCCACAAAAACGTGCACTATCAAGATAGTCGTCTGAAGCATTGCCTAGTGTCCTCAAGCCTTCGCGGCAGCGCAAATCCGGAGGAACTCCTCCGCCTGCAGTGACGCGCCGCCAATCAGACCACCGTCGATATCGGGCATCGCCAGAAGCTCGGCCGCATTGGCTGCCTTGACGCTGCCGCCGTAAAGCAGCCTGATCGAACCGGCGATTTTATCATCCCTAGCGGTAATCATCCCGCGAATTAATGCGTGAACGTCCTGGGCCTGTTCCGGCGATGCCGTTTTCCCGGTGCCAATAGCCCAGACCGGCTCATATGCGATCACGGCGCCAGCAAAAGCCGCGACGCCAGCTACATCCAGCACCGCATTGACCTGGCGCTCGATTACCAGGCGGGTCTCATCGGCATCGCGCTGCGCCAGCGTCTCGCCGACACACAAAATCGGCTCAAGACCGGCTTGCAGCGCTGCAACGAATTTGCGCGCCACGGTGCTGTCGGTCTCGCCGAAGAGTTCGCGTCGTTCGGAGTGACCCACTATCACAGAGCGGCAGCCGGTTTCCGCCAGCATTGATGCAGCGACCTCGCCGGTGTAGGCGCCACTTTCCTCGGTCGAGCAGTTCTGGGCGCCCAGCAGAATACCGCTGCCATTGAGCAGGCGGGCGACTTCAGCCAGATAGGGAAACGGGGGGCACACCAGGATATCGCTGACTCCACGCACATCGTAGCCGTCCAGCAATCCTCGGATCAGCCGGGAATTGGCATCCCTGCTGCCATGCATTTTCCAGTTGCCTGCAATTAGCGGCGTTCTCATAGGCACCTAAGATGTTGAATTTCAGAAATAAAAAAGAGCTCTCCAGACGACACGGACATAGTCCGTTTACCGGAGGCCCTGACAAATCGCGCGCAAGCTTACCGGGCTGACCGGTTTAAATCAATGATAGGTCCCGCGGCCCCGCGCCTAGGCCGGACTCCGAACCGCAACCTCCACCGCGTGCGCGAGGTCGGCGGCGGTTTTTTCCACCAATTCCAACTCGTCTCCCTCGACCATCACGCGAATGACGGGCTCGGTCCCCGAGGCACGCAGCACCACCCGTCCCCGATCGCCAAGATCGCTTTCGGCTCGCGCCTGAGCCGCCTGGATGCCCTCATGGGACTGCAGATCGACCCTCGCTTCGGCGTGCACATTGATCAATTGCTGCGGATACAGGCTCATTCCCCGGCCCAGTTCGCTAAGCGGCTTGCCGGCGCGTTTCACAATGGCCAGCACCTGGAGCGCGGTGACGAGACCATCACCGGTGGTCGTCCGGTCAAGACAGATCATGTGACCGGAGGTCTCACCCCCGAGAATGCCACCCGATTGTCGTAGCTTTTCCAGTACGTAGCGATCGCCGACCTTTGCTCGCACGAATTCTATGCCGCGATCGACAAGTGCCCGCTCCAGCCCGAGGTTGCTCATGACAGTGCCCACGACCGGGCCGCGCAGCTCACCCAAACGCTGTTTCTCGGTAGCCAGCAGGAATAACAGCTGATCACCGTCGAGCAGAGCACCCTGCTCGTCCACCATCAGGAGGCGATCGCCGTCGCCGTCGAGAGCGATACCGAGATCGGCGCCAACGCCCTTGACCGTGGTCTGCAGAAATTCGGGAGCGGTCGATCCGCACCCGTCATTAATGTTGCGGCCATTCGGTGAGCAGCCAATCGGCACGATTTCCGCACCCAGCTCGGCCAGACACCGGGGGCCCACCTTGTACCCCGCGCCGTGCGATGTGTCGATAACGATTTTCATACCGGCCAGATCGAGGTCAGGAGGAAAGGTCGAGCGGAGAAATTCCTGGTATTTGATACGGGCAGTGTCGACGCGCTTGGCCCGCCCCAGACGGCTGGAGTCGCGGGTCAGCACCGGCCCGTCGACAAGCGCCTCGATCTGCAGTTCGATTTCGTCCGACAGCTTGGTGCCGTTTGAATCGAAGAACTTGATGCCATTATCGAAAAACGGATTATGAGAAGCGCTGATCACAACGCCGAGATTGGCGTCGAAACTGTTCGTGATGTAGGCAATGCCCGGCGTCGGCAGCGGCCCGAGCATGTAAACGTCGAAACCTGCGGCTACAAAGCCTGCCTCCAAAGCCGATTCAAACATGTACCCGGAAACACGGGTGTCCTTGCCGATTACGACCGAACCACCGTCGGGCGCCATGACCCGCGCCGCGGCGTTGGCCAGGCGCAACGCAAAATCTACGGTCATGGGCTCACGCCCGACCTGCCCGCGAACCCCGTCCGTGCCAAAGTATTTCCGACTCATCTGTGTAAGATCCTTCTATGTCTGGGTTGCCCCGAGCGCCGTCACAACCCGCACCGCATCGACGGTCGGCGCGACATCGTGGGTGCGTATGATACTCGCACCCTTCAGCAAAGAAATCGTTGCCGCAGCGAGACTTCCGTACAGGCGCTGATCAACAGGCCGATCGAGAATTGCCCCGATCATGCTCTTACGCGATATACCTACCAGAACCGGCAGCTCAAATTCCGTGAGTCGTTGCAGATTATTCAGAATAAGCAGGTTATGTTGCAGCGTCTTACCGAATCCGAAACCGGGGTCGAGCACCAGCCGTTCCCGCAAAAACCCTGCCCGCAAACAGGTGTCGACGCGCTCGGCGAGGAAAGCCATTACATCGGATACGACATTGTCGTACTCGGGGGCATCCTGCATTGTGCGCGGTTCGCCCCGCATGTGCATCAGGCAAACCGGCACCTTCAGCGACGCCGCGGCTTCCAGCGCGCCCGGCTCGCGCAGCGCGCGCACATCGTTGATGAAACTGGCACCGGCCGCGACCGCCGCCCGCATGACCTCAGGCTTGCTGGTATCAATCGAGACCGGCACGTCGCAGCTGCCACGGATTGCTTCGATTACCGGAACGACGCGGGCAATTTCGCTGTCGCCGTCTACCGCGGCCGCACCGGGCCGGGTCGATTCGCCGCCAACGTCGATCACGGCAGCACCCTCCTCGACCATCTGCAGAGCCCTGGCGGCCGCTAGCGCCGGATCCGGATAGGCTCCGCCATCGGAAAATGAGTCCGGCGTGACATTGAGGATACCCATGACGACGGGCCGCGACAGGTCCAGACGCCTTTTTCCAAAGTCGAGTTGCATAACCTTGTGCCCGAAACGAAAGGACCGGCAGTGGGAAACCACTGCCGGTCGGTTTAGTCGAACTTGCTGGCCGGACTAGTGCTGGCTGGCCGGGCCGCCAATCTGGCCCTCGCCGCTTTTCGATTCGTCCGGCTCCATCCCCGACGGCGCCGCCGGTGGCGTTGGGGTGTCAGTCCAGTCCGGCGGCGGACGCGGATCGCGTCCCGCCATAATGTCGCTGATCTGCTCTTCCGATATCGTCTCGAATTTGATCAGCGCATCCGCCATCGAATGCAGCTTGTCGATGTGTTTTGTCAGTATCGACTCCGCTCGCTCATAGTTGCGGTCGATGATCGAGCGCACTTCCTCGTCGATCACGTGCGCGGTAACGTCGGATACCTGTTTATGCTGGGTTACAGACCGTCCGAGGAATACCTCGCCGTCTTCCTCGGTATACGTCAGCGGACCGAGCCGCTCCGAGAAACCCCACTTCGTAACCATGTTGCGGGAGATGTCGGTGGCGCGCTCGATATCATTGGACGCCCCCGTGGTCACGCAATCCGGGCCGAAAATCAGCTTCTCCGCGATACGCCCGCCAAACAGACTCGAAATCTGGCTTTCGAGCCGCCGCATGCTGTGGCTGTAGCGGTCCTCCTCCGGCAGAAACATCGTCACGCCGAGAGCGCGGCCACGCGGGATGATTGTGACTTTGTAGACGGGATCATGATCGGGAACGCTGAGCCCGACGATCGCGTGGCCTGCCTCATGATACGCGGTGAGTTTGCGCTCATCCTCGCTCATGACCATCGAGCGCCGTTCGGCGCCCATCATGATCTTGTCCTTGGCCTTCTCGAACTCTTCCATGGTCACGGTGCGCCGGTTTGCGCGAGCAGCGAAAAGCGCCGCCTCGTTGACCAGGTTAGCGAGGTCGGCGCCAGAAAATCCCGGCGTGCCGCGGGCGATGACCATCGGACGCACGTCCTCTGCGATCGGAATTTTGCGCATGTGGACTTTGAGTATCTGCTCCCGGCCACGCACATCAGGCAGCGGAACGACCACCTGGCGATCGAACCGCCCGGGCCGAAGCAGCGCAGGATCGAGCACATCGGGCCGGTTGGTCGCCGCAATGACGATGACCCCCTCGTTCCCCTCGAATCCGTCCATTTCGACCAGCAGCTGGTTCAGGGTCTGCTCGCGCTCATCATGGCCGCCGCCCAGCCCTGCGCCACGATGACGACCCACCGCATCGATCTCATCGATAAAAATGATACAGGGCGCATGCTTTTTCGCCTGCTCGAACATGTCGCGAACGCGCGAAGCGCCCACCCCGACGAACATTTCGACAAAGTCGGAACCCGAAATGGTAAAAAACGGAACCTTCGCCTCACCGGCGATGGCGCGTGCCAGCAGGGTCTTACCGGTGCCGGGCGAGCCGACCATCAGCACGCCCTTGGGAATCTTGCCGCCGAGGCGCTGGAATTTTGCGGGGTCTTTGAGGAACTCGACGATTTCGACGACTTCTTCCTTGGCCTCCTCGACTCCAGCCACGTCCGCAAAAGTCACGTTGACCTGGTCCTCGCCAAGAAGGCGAGCCCGGCTTTTGCCAAACGCCATTGCCCCGCGGCCACCACCGCCACCCTGCATCTGGCGCATGAAATACACCCACACTGCTATCAGCAACAGGATCGGGAAGGACGAGATGAACAACTGCATCAGGAAACTCTGGCGTTCCGGAGGCGCCGCCTCAGTCCTGACATTGTTCTCCTGCAACACGCCGATCAGCGCAGTGTTGTCCGTCTCCGGGTTGTAGGTCATGAACTCCCCGGATCCGATCCGCTGGCCGATTATCTTGTCGCCCTTGAAAGTCACGGTATTGACGTTGCCATCTTTGACATCGCGAAGAAATTCCGAATAGGCGATCGTGGCGACCTGTCCGGTACCGGTATTGAAACTGTTGAAGACCGAGATCAGCACAACAGCGATCACGACCCAAAGCAGGATGTTTTTAGAAAGATCGTTCAAGTTCCGTCCTCAGTCATCGAACCCGGCATGTCCCATGCCATGGGGCTTCACAGCGCCCTGATCCGGTGGTCCGACCCTACACCATACGTAATTTCCGCGCCAGCAAGTAGACCTCACGGCTGGCGCTGCGCGATGCGGGGGGCTTGCACACTTTTACCTTCGAAAAATTCTTCCTCAGTTCCAGCAAATACGGGTCGAAACCCTCGCCCTGAAACAGTTTGACCAGAAAAGCACCATTCGGTGCCAGCCAGCCGATGGCAAAAGCCAGCGCGAGTTCCGCGAGGTAAACCGATGCCGGCTGATCTACCGCCGACACTCCACTAAGATTGGGGGCCATATCCGATATAACAAGATCGAATTTCTGCTTTTCCAGCGCCGCCTCCAGTTCGTTGAGAACGGATTCGTCGCGAAAGTCCCCTTGGATGAACACAACGCCCTCTATTTCCTCCATTGGCAGGATATCGAGCGCCACGACCCGGCACTTTTCGCCATACCGGCGCGTTACGTATTGCGACCAGCCGCCCGGTGCGGCGCCCAGATCCACCACGGACATACCGGGCCTGAGCAATTTTTCGCGCTGGTCAATTTCGGCGAGTTTGAACGATGCGCGCGAGCGCCAGCCCTGCTGCTCGGCCAATTTGACATAAGGGTCGCTGAGATGGCGCTGCATCCAGCCACTGCGTCGCCGTTTCGACATCACCTTCCCTCCGCCTGCTGCGGCGCTATAATCGCCCGATGACCCTGACCGATCAGCAAAAACGCAAACTACGCGGCTATGCGCATGGCATGAAGCCCGTGCTGTGGCTCGGCGCCGAGGGCGCAAGCGAGGCCGTCCTTGCCGAACTCGAAACCGCCCTGGACCACCACGAACTGATCAAAGTCAAACTCCGCGTCGGTGATCGCCAGGCCCGCGATGCCGCCATTGCCACGCTGTGCGAGGCCAGCTCGGCAGAACTGGTCCAGCGCATCGGCAATGTCGCTGTGCTATTCCGGCGAAACGCGGAAAACCCGCGGGTCAACGTCTAGTCTCGTCCGCCCAGACCCCGGCAAACAGCAACGCGAAACCGCCGCCGGCAACGCCGAAATACATCAGGCTGGCGGCACCATGCAGAAACGCGAAACTGGCCAGCGCGCCGTCCCCTCCGTCGCGCGCGGCCGCCATCAGCGGGCGCAACCACCACTCCCCTGCCAGCGCCAGCAGCCACATTGCTACAACGACCAATTTCGGCCATAGCGGCAGTTGCGGGTAGCAGCGCCGCCACAGCAGTAGCAGCAGTGGCGCGCTGACCAGGCTGACAAGCGCCTCGATGGTGAACAATCGGCCCGCCACCAGACCCGCCAGCGCGGTATCCGGCAGCACTGCAAACAAGACCGGCGCCACGATGAGACCGATCGTCCACAGGCTGCCGATCCAGAGGATCAGCACGGCCCGTCCGGCAGTGCTCAGTATCTTGCTCATAAGGTAATCTGCAAGCGGAGTTGAGGCGGTCGGGTATGATCTGCCCGCTGCGGCGGTCAGATGTATCGAACCTTGACGATCTCGTAGGTGCGAGTGCCGCCCGGAGCCAGCACATCGACGACGTCGTCCACCTGCTTGCCGATCAGAGCCCGCGCGATGGGTGACGCAATGGAAATCAGACCTTGCTTGATGTCCGCCTCGTCTTCACCAACTATCTGGTAGGTAATCTCTGATCCATCGTTGTCGTCGAGGAGATCGACCGTCGCACCGAAAACCACTCGACCCCCGGCCTCCACTCGGGTTACGTCAATAATCTCGGCGAGCGAAAGCTTGCCCTCGATTTCCTTGATCCGGCCCTCAATGAACCCCTGCTGCTCCTTCGCGGCGTGGTACTCGGCGTTTTCCTTGAGATCGCCATGGGCGCGCGCTTCGGCGATCGCCTTGATCACAGTCGGCCGGTCAACGCTCTTCAGACGCTTTAATTCGTCACGCAATTTTTCCGCGCCGCGCGTGGTCAGCGGGACTCTGTTCATACGCTCATCTCCCGATGCAGATCCTGCAACCGATTCACCTCGACGTCGTCGATATGATCGAGTGCGTCGCAAGTCGCTTTTGCTGCCGCGATCGTCGTGTAATAAGTGACCTTGTAATGCACAGCCTCGGCACGAATCGACTGCGATTCCATAATCGCCTGTTTGCCTTCCGTGGTGTTGACAATCAGGCTCACTTCGCCGTTTTTGATCATATCCACGATATGCGGCCGCCCTTCGCGTACCTTGTTGGCACGGCGGCATCGCACGCCCGCCTCCTCCAGCGCGTCGGCGGTACCGTGGGTACCGACGATTTCGAAACCTCGACCCTCCAGGCTGCGCGCAAGTTCGATAGCGGCAGGCTTGTCGCGATCCCGAACCGACAACAGCGCGGTACCCGATAACGGCAACACGACACCTGATGCAAGCTGGGCTTTCGCATAGGCCTCGCCGAACGTGCGCCCGGTGCCCATGACCTCACCGGTCGATTTCATTTCCGGTCCGAGAATCGGATCGGAATCGGGGAATTTCGCGAACGGGAATACCGACTCCTTGACCGCAAAGTAAGGTGGCGCGCTCGGACTCTTGACCCCTTGCTTGCGCAGCGATTCTCCGACCATCACGCGCGCCGCAATCTTCGCCAATGGCATGCCGACCGCCTTGGACACAAAAGGAACCGTTCGCGACGCACGCGGATTCACCTCGAGCAGGTAGACCACCCCGTTCTGAATCGCAAACTGGGTATTCATCAGGCCTCTGACATCGAGGCCGCGCGCGAGCAGCCGGACCTGCTCGGCCAACTCATCCTGGGTAGCGGTCGAAAGCGTGTTTGGCGGCAGGCTGCAACCGGAATCACCCGAGTGCACACCGGCCTGTTCGATGTGTTCCATAATGCCGCCGATCAGTACGTCCTTGCCATCGCAAATGGCATCGACATCGACCTCGACGGCCTGGTCGAGAAAGCGGTCGAGCAGCACCGGGCTGTCGTTGGAGACGCTGACCGCATCGCGCATATAAACACGCAGGTCGTCCTCACCAAAAACGACCTCCATCGCCCGCCCGCCAAGCACGTAGGAGGGACGCACGACCAGCGGGAACCCGACTTCCTGGGCCATCGCCACGGCTTCCTCGGTGGTTCGCGCGGTACGATTCGGCGGTTGCTTGAGCTCCAGTGAATCAACCAGCTTCTGAAACCGCTCGCGGTCTTCAGCGAGATCGATACAATCCGGCGAAGTCCCGATAATCGGCGCGCCGGCTTTCTCGAGGTCGGCAGCGAGTTTTAGCGGGGTCTGGCCGCCGAACTGAACGATTACGCCCTCGGGCTTCTCCAGATCGACGATCTCAAGTACGTCCTCGAGGGTCAGCGGTTCGAAATACAGCCTGTCCGAAGTGTCGTAATCGGTGGACACGGTCTCCGGATTGCAGTTGACCATGATCGTTTCGAAGCCGTCCTCACGCAACGCAAGCGCGGCGTGGACGCAGCAATAGTCGAATTCGATGCCCTGACCGATACGGTTCGGGCCGCCGCCGAGGATCACGATCTTGCGCTTGTCACTTGGCGCCGCTTCGCATTCATCGTCATAGGTCGAGTACATGTATGCCGTCGCGGTCGCAAACTCGGCCGCGCAGGTGTCGACGCGTTTGTAAACCGGTCTGAGCCCGTGTTCGTGGCGAAGCGCGCGCACTTCGTCCTCGCGCGTTCGCAGCAGGGCCGCGATCCGGCTGTCAGAAAACCCCTTCCGCTTAAGTCGCCGCAGCCAGGGCCGATCGACATCCGTGAGAGCGGCGGCCGCGAGCGCGCGCTCTTCCGCCACCAGGTCCTCTATCTGATGGAGAAACCAGGGGTCGATATTGGTCATGCCGGCGACGTCATCCAGCCCGTAGCCGTGACGAAACGCATCGGCTACATAGAAAATGCGGTTGCCGCCCGGGGCGCGCAGTTCATACTCCAGCGCATTGCGATCGTCATCGCCGGCCAACCCATCGATATGCGGCGTCAAACCGTCAGTGCCGATTTCAAGTCCGCGCAACGCCTTCTGCAAAGATTCCTGGAACGTTCGCCCGATTGCCATCACTTCCCCGACGCTCTTCATCTGCGTTGTGAGCCGGGTATTGGCATTCGCAAACTTCTCGAAGGTAAATCGCGGCACTTTAGTTACCACGTAGTCGATGCTCGGTTCGAACGAGGCCGGTGTGGCACCGCCGGTGATCTCGTTTTTCAATTCGTCGAGGGTATAGCCAACGGCGAGCTTGGCCGCAACTTTGGCGATCGGGAAACCCGTTGCCTTGGATGCCAGCGCGGACGACCGCGAAACCCGCGGGTTCATCTCAATAACAATCAACTCGCCGTCCGCCGGGTTCACGGCAAACTGCACGTTGGAGCCACCTGTATCGACGCCGATTTTGCGCAATACCGCGATCGATGCATTGCGCATCAGCTGGTATTCCTTGTCGGTCAGCGTCTGTGCCGGCGCGACGGTGATCGAGTCGCCGGTGTGCACCCCCATGGGATCGAAGTTCTCGATCGAACAGATAATGATGCAATTGTCCTTGCTGTCGCGGACAACCTCCATCTCGAATTCTTTCCAGCCGAGCACGGAAGTCTCGAGCAGGACCTCGGTCGTCGGCGAGAGATCCAGACCGTTGGCAACGATTGTCTCGAATTCCTCGCGGTTGTAGGCAATTCCTCCACCACTGCCACCCATCGTGAACGACGGCCGGATGATGGTCGGAAAACCGATTTCGGCCTGGATTGCCAACGCGTCTTCCATGCTGTGAGCAACCGCGGCCTTCGGCACCGACAGGCCGATCTCCTGCATCGCGTTGCGAAACAGCTCGCGGTCCTCGGCCATGTCGATCGCTTCGCGCGACGCGCCGATCAGTTCGACGCCGTGTTGCGCGAGCACACCCTCACGGCTCAGATCGAGCGCGCAGTTCAATGCGGTCTGACCGCCCATCGTCGGCAAAAGCGCGTCAGGTTTCTCTTTCTCGATGATCCGCGCAACAGTGCGCCAGTGGATCGGCTCGATATAAATCGAGTCCGCCGTCTCTGGGTCGGTCATGATGGTGGCAGGATTGGAGTTGACGAGAATGACCCGGTAACCCTCCTCGCGCAGCGCCTTGCACGCCTGGGCACCGGAATAATCAAACTCACACGCCTGGCCGATTACGATCGGTCCGGCACCGATGATGAGAATGCTCTGCAAATCCTGTCGTTTAGGCATGAGAAGCTCCGCCAGCGGCGGTCGAGTCCGAATAATTCACTTTATATTTCTACCGTAAGCTGTTGAATAGAT
>Ga0316191_10004045_pt1 | contig 10901 bp, 9 predicted proteins | sample Eddworburr2cm_MG_FD_204928 | JGI IMG/M metagenome (GOLD analysis project Ga0316191, IMG submission 204928) | Coastal sediment microbial communities from Maine, United States - Eddy worm burrow 2 cm | ecosystem: Environmental > Aquatic > Marine > Coastal > Sediment | place: USA: Maine | collected... | reverse complement strand
GGCGGGACACGGGCTGAGACTTTTTATGCGAACACTGCGGGCCGGGGGGGCTCAAGTGTCCTTTTTGAGCAGCGAGGCGAGATCCCCAAACGGCCGATGGGTGGTCTGCGTCGCGTCCACCCCGCCACCACGGCCTTGCGCCGCCATGTGCTCTTCATAGCGTTGGTGTTCGTTGTCGTGGCAGTAGAGGCACAGGAGTTCCCAGTTGCTGCCATCCTTTGGGTTGTTGTCATGGTTGTGATCACGGTGATGGACGGTCAGTTCGCGCAGGTTTGACCGGTCGAAGCTGCGGCTGCAGCGTCCGCAGACCCATGGGTAGAGCTTCAACGCCTGCTCGCGATAACCCTGTTCACGCTCCTCGCGGGCCCGCCGTGCGTCAGCGACGACGCGATCGAGGCGTTCGCTGTCGATGTCCTTGTTACCAGCGGGACGACCCGGCGTGGGTTGTTTTGTCATCTTCGAGATCTCCCGGTCGTAGTTTGTCAATTGATCTTATTCTAGCCGGAGCCCCGTTTCTGCGGAACTCACCAGTCCAGGCGGCGGGCGATGCGCAGTCCGCGCTCCGACCCTGAAGCATCGATGGAATCGGACGGGCACGATGCGACGCAGCCGATGCGCAAGCCCGCACGAGCCTGCCAGCTGGTGGTGCCGTTCTGGGTGAAGTGACCGACTGAAATCCGCCTTCATGAAACAGCGCCAATACTGTCGCGGTCCGCTGGTGCCTAATGCCTGTCTTTGGGGTGTTGCACCTTCATTCGGTACGGTGCCGGGTCGATGTTGTGCGCCCTCAGCTTCTGGTGCACAGCACGGGCGGTGATACCGACCTCCCTCGCGACGGCACTGACGTTGCCACCGCGCCTGAGCAGCGCGTCCCTCAGCAACTGCGTCTCGGCGGCCCGGGCCGCATCGCGCGTCTGTGTGCGCAGATCCATGTTCTGCCCCGCGCCGGACCCAGGGTCGGGGCCAGGAACGGGCGCATCGATGTCTTCGATACACGACCCACGCGCGAACAAGAAGGCGCGCTCGAGGACGTTTTCGAGTTCGCGGACATTCCCGGGCCAGGCATGCCGCATGATCTTGGACCATGCCTGCTCGCCGAGAACCTTGCGTGGGCGCTGATACTTGGTGCCCAGGCGCCGGAGTATCAGGCCAACCAACTCGGCAAGGTCTTCGCGCCGATCCCGCAGCGGCGGTATGACGATCGGGACGACGTTCAGACGATAGTAGAGATCGCTTCGAAACTGTCCGTTCGCCACCATGGCCTCTATTTTTCGATTCGACGCTGCAATGATCCGCACGAACGACTGCATGACCTGGTGTCCTCCGACGCGCTCGTACTCACCCTCTTGGAGCACCCGCAGCAGTTTGGCCTGGGCGAGCAGTGGCAGGCTGTCGATCTCGTCCAGGAACAAGGTGCCGAGTTCGGCACGCTCGAAGAAGCCGCGATGCACGCTGTACGCGCCAGTGAATGCCCCCTTTTCGTGACCGAACAGGGCACTCTCGATGAGATCCGCAGGAATGGCGCCGCAATTGACTGCGATGAACTGGTTCTCGCTGCAGGTGCTCAGCGCATGGATTGCCTTCGCAATGATCTCTTTGCCGACCCCGGTCTCTCCGGTGATGAACACCGTGGCCTCTGTAGGTGCCACCACCTCGACCGCCCGCAGGGCCTCGCGCATCTCGCGGGACTCGGCGACGATGGTCGGTTTCGCGCGGGGCTGTCGCTCCGTTCTGTTTGCATTAGAGGCACACCAGGCTTGTTCCAACTTTTCGGCGACGCGCACCGAAACACCGTCATCGCCCAAACTCGAAACCAGGGCGCCCTCGTGATCACGATACTCGTCCCCCACTGCAGCCTCTGCCAGTTCTGCATCGGTGTAGATGCAGACTTCGCAGCGCGTGTCGCCGGCGGCAATACGCTGCTTTAGCTCGACCTTGGCATAACCGAAGTTACGCGCCGCGATGCCGCCGAACACTGAAGATGTCATGCGGCACAATTCCGGTGCCTCTTTCACCATGTCTCCGAAAGGGCAGCGGGTGTTCTCTACGTGGATGACGCCGGGCTGACTGGAGGCGCGCGAAAAGGCACCCCCAATGCAATTCTTGACATGGGTGATGACATCGGCGTACTCAGCCGGTGTTATCGGACCGCTCAAGCCCAATTGCCGACGGGCCTCTGTCTCAAGGCAGCCGCTGGCCGAGAGCCCCATGAATTCGACAAGATTGAACTTATCGTCGCAGGCAGCACACCCTTTCTGCGCGGCAACTCTCAGGCTCTGGACGACGAAGGTCTGGAGAAAGGCGATCGGATCCAGGACTGCAGGTGTCTTCTGAGACTTCATCCCCATCGCCTCCGGTAATTCGCATGCTGCAATGACTTGCCTGATCCGGGATTACACGGATCGGCCACGACGCCGTTGCGGATCCATCCAATGGGTCGCGGCGATACGAAGCCGGTGAATCCATGCGCGCCGATACGCTGCGGAGATCTTCAGCGCAGACGCGACATTGCCGGCAATAGTAGGCATTCGTCAGATGCGCGGAGATCAGTAATATTCCGCCGGCGAGGGTCAACCCGGTTTCAAGCGTCTCGCTGGCGAGCCGCTCGGGAATGCACACCGCCAGAACAAGCATAGCAAAGCCCAGTCCGGCCACCAGGCCCATGAAGGGTTTGTTGTGCTGGCGGTAACCGGGCAGAAAGGCCAGCAGCCCGATGAGCATGAGCATCAGCGTCAGGCCCAGGTGTGTCTCTTTTTCGGTCACCGCAAGAATAGGCAGTGTCGCTGCCAGGAAGGGTGTAGCGACACAGTGAAAAATACATAGCAACGAACCGACGACGCCGGCGCGGTCCCATTTTGCAGCTACGAAGTCCTCGGTTGTTGCGGCATGCATAGCGAATCCCCCGATTTCACGTCAAGATTGTCGTGTTGCGGTTGTGGGTTTCAGGGACAGCAGCGGCAGCCCTTGCCGCATTGCGGCAGAGCACGCATCGCCGTCTCCCGGCCGCTGACCATGGACCCGTGGACCGCCGGTGCGCTCAGCAGAACGCGTTGTGCCTTGCCCCCGCACGAGGGACAGTCCGGCGCAAAGGCCATGACGGCATGGTATGCCTCGAAGTGCGTGCTGCATTCACGACATCGGTAGTCGTACGTCGGCATGGTTCAGTCCCTCCAGCCGATGCGGTGAAAGAGGGCCACCGGACAGGCTTACCTGTCCGGTGGCCAGGGTCAGTTGATCAGAGCCAACGTGGTGGTTGATCGCCCTTCACCTTCATCGAGGCGGCGGTCGCCTGGGTGACGCCGCGGTTCGGCGCATTCAGGTCCGGCGCGCGAAGACGGCGGAACTCCGTTTCCCAGATCCAACCGCTGATGATGATCTCATTCGGGATCAGTGGGTGTTTCTGCAGGTATTCCACACACTTGATGCAGGTCGCATCCACGTCATCCATCATCCCGATCCACTTGGCAAAACTGCCTGGGGCGAGGGTCATTTCGGGGAGCGAGGGGTCGACAGGGATGTTGTCGACATCGATTCCCTTCGCGCGCAATGCCTTCTCCAGGTCACTGCCGTTAGCCGAAAGCATGCCGCAGCCGGTGTGCTGCAGAACAATAATTTCCTTGGTGCCGAAGAAGTTGATGGTCAGCATGGCTGACCGAATCGCGTCATCCGTCACGATGCCGCCCGCGTTGCGGAACAGGTGGGCGTCGCCGCCACCGACCGGCGTGTCTGCCTGGATGCCGAGCGCTTCATCCACCGGCAGTCTCTCGTCCATGCAGGCCAGCACCCAAAGCCTGCGCTTATTCGGACCGTCGGCTCCGTACTGGCGCCGTATCTCCCATTCATCATAGGCCTTGATCCTGGCCTCCAGATCTGATTTCACCGTTGTCATGTTGAGCTCCTGCACCTTGCGCTAGTGTGGGCGGCGCCAATACGCCGATGCTGTTGCTGTTTGCACTTCCAATGCCAAGCATTCAAAGGCTGGAAAATCAGCCGCTTAGCCAACAGGCTGTCGCATGACCGGTACCCGGTGCTTCGCATCGCCCTGGCGGCAGTCCCGGTAAACTCTCATACTGCTCAATGGCTTAAGCCGATGCGAAGTCGCACTTCCCACTGCGAAGTTGACCTTCCGGGTCCGCATGGTCGGCATGGGTGCTGCAGACATCGCTTTCACCATACAGCGCTGCCGGGTCGACGGTATCCGACCGTATTGTCGGGTGTGAAACCGCCATCGGGTCGGCGCGTGTCGCCCATTCGGCGCGTCCGTCACGCCAGGCATGGCGACCGCGTCCGGGCCGCGTATGCTCAGGTCGAGCCGCCGGTGGGTGGGGCAGTGGATTGAGGCGACAAGTCCACCCGGACTGGGCACGTCGGCAACGCGTCGATGAATGGCAGCCGATGGTCATCGGGGTATGTCCCCTGTTGCAGAACGCGTCGAGATACCGTTTGAATCAGGCGCGATCCCGGGACCCTCATCGACCCGCCGTCAGACCCCGGCTGATTGATTATTCGGGCGATACCCTGAAGCGAGCCCATAAAAAGATATCTATAGTCTTAGGGGTCAATCATGTGCCAACGGCCGGTCGAATATCCATGACGAAAACAGAACACCCGGCGGCAATGAGGAAACAGAAAAGATGCCCATATTGAGCCTTCGCGACATCGATCTACATTATGAGATCGCCGGTGAAGGTGACCCGATTCTGTTCATCCATGGCCTGGGGTCCAGTAGCGGTGACTGGGCGCCACAGGTCGTTGTGTTCTCCAAAACCCACCAGACGATCACCTTTGATGTGCGTGGCCACGGTCGATCTGACAAGCCGCCGGGGCCCTACAGCGTCCCGCTGTTTGCAGCCGACACCACCGCATTGATGCAGGCACTCGGTGTCGGCCCGGCGCACGTCGTGGGGCTCTCCATGGGCGGAATGATTGGCTTCCAAATGTCGATCGACGCGCCGGAACTGGTGAGAAGCATGACTATCGTCAACAGCGGGCCAGAATTGATTCTTCGCGGCTGGAAACAGCGTCTGCTCTGGCTCCAGCGCCAGTCCGTCGTAAGGCTCTTCGGCATGCGCAACATGGGAGAGATGCTGGGAAAACGACTTTTCCCCGAGCAGGCGCAGAACGACAGGCGCGAGCTGTTTGTCGAGCGCTGGGCCGAGAACGATAAACGTGCATATTACGCGGCGATGCAGGGGCTGGTAGGTTGGACGGTCGCCGAGCACCTTGGCAAAATCCAATGCCCGACCTTGTTCATTGCGGCGGACCAGGATTACACCCCGGTGTCGCTTAAACAGCACTACGTCGAGCAGATGCCGAATGCGGCGCTGAAACTGATCGATGAATCGCGCCATTTCACGCCTGTCGATCAGCCTGCGCGGTTCAACCAGGTCCTGGCGGAGTTCCTGGCAGGCGCCGCCGGTTCGGGGCCTGTCTGATGCCGGGGCAGGGCCAAAGTGGGAGAATATCGTCGTTGGCGGGGAACGGCACGGCGTGCCGGTGCTGATACCGGTCCTGCTGCAGGCAGCTTGAGACCAGACCAGAGAGCCGCACCGCTAAACCACTCGAGACGCCAGAGATACTGGTTTAAAACGCGATGTCAGCGGTGGCTCGGGTGGTACGGGCTGATCCCGTCGGCGGCTGTTTCAGTCGGCAATATCGATGATCATCCCAACGCCTGCGCCTATGCTTGCGCCCGCGGCTGTGTTTCCCGACATCGAGCCGATGCCGCCGCCGACCAACGCGCCGGCCGTGGTGGCACAGCCCGCGACGGCGGTAATGAGCGATCCGGCCAGGATGATTGCTGCAAACGGTTTCATGTACGTTTCTCCTTGAGGCAGGACCGGCTCATTTGCCGGTCGCAGGTTTGACCATATCGAGCCAGATGACCGCGATCACCGGTGTATCCAGTCGGGAGGGATTCGCTTCGTACCAGTGATCGATCCGTTTCAGCATATCGTCGATCGTCAGGTCACCGAGCGCCTGCCCGGTACGTTCGCTCAAGGTCTTCCTGCCGGTATTCGGGGCGGTCTTCTGCGCATAGGTCCACTCGGCGTCCATCATGTTGGCGACGCCGATCAGGTAGGCGCGCTTCTCCAGGGCCGAGGCATCTGACCAGTGCGTACCGTTCACCTGCCTGAGTTCATCGGCGGCGACGGGGCCCGCCGCACAGAAGGCGCCCAGTGCCAGTACCAGTGCGGTGCCGGCGAGCGCTCTTTTCCATCGAGACATCGTGAGCCTCCTCGTTGGTTCAAGTCGGGATCGGCGCAGGGGCGCGAATCCGGGGGGGATTATAGGCCGAATGGCGGGTGTTTTCCCAAGACTCATGGATCGTTGCCCGGGATACCGTTCGGCCGCCGCGCGCTGCATCGTGGACGGCTTGCGGGCGAGGCGGGTCTTCGTGAACTCACCAAGCCGTACATCACACTGAGCTGAATATGATGTAATGGTCCAAGTATCCGCCCTCGCAAATTCAACGATACGGAGCGGTCGTGAGCGAAACCAGTTCCATGGAAAAGCGATCGCCGGCTGGCGCAGGCATTCGCTGGACACGAGTGGCAGCGGCGCTGCTCCTCGTGCCGCTGTTTGTTGCGGCCGCCGTGCTGACCTGGCTGGCGATTGACAGGGAAGGCGTAAGACGGGCCGTCGAAGGCATTGTCAGCCATATCGGCGAGCGTCCTTTCACCATCGAGGGTGAATTCGACTACGAGCTGGGCAGGATCATTCGGGTCCGCGCAGGCAAGATCCGTTGGCGGAACCTCCCCGCTGCCACCTCGCCGTACATGCTGGAGATCGAAGACTTTTCGGGTTCGTTCGACCTGTTCAGCCTGTTCGACTGGCCGATCGTCGTCACCGGCCTGGAGGCGAGTGATGCAAACCTTCGATTTGAATGGAGTGAACAGGCGGGCTTCAACTGGGATTTGAACGGTCCCGAGGAGTCGGCGTCGAACAGGCCGGAACCCAGCGATCCCTTGCCGCTCGTCATCGATGAGGCCGCGGTAAGAAACGTGAACATCGGGTTTCGTCATCCGTCCCTGGCCGAGGAACTCGTGATCATCGTGGATCAGGCCGAGCACCAGCAGGACAAGGCGCACCGGCTGGTCGTTTCTGGCGTTGTCACGCTGGACGGGAGCGAACTGGCGCTGGCCGGACGGATCGGGCCGTTTCCCAACCTGGCGGTCGCGGGTGCGGTGGATCTTGACGTGGTGATTACCGGACCGCTTGCCACCCTCACGGCCATGGGCAGCGTGTCGTCGCTGGCGCAACTGCAGGATCTGAAACTGACGACGGTACTCGAGGCGCCGAGTGCAGCCGATCTCGCGCCGCGATTGAAGGTGCCGCTCGATACCACGGGTAGGGTACAGCTCAGCAGTGACATCGTCACCCGGGGCACGGGCATCGATACGACTGTCCGCGGGACATTCGGCGAGTACCAGGTGGATTCGAGGTTCGTCAGCGAGCACCTGGAATCGCTCCAGGGCCTCGATGCCGATATACGATCCACAGGCCCCAGTCTTCGTGATGTCGCGGCGATGGCGGGCCTACCGGATATGCCGGATGTCCCCTATGCGTTTGAGGCGCGTGCCCAGGATACGGAACAGGGACTCGAGGTCCAGCGCTTCCGGCTCGATACCTCCGGGCTGCGCGTCGATGCCTCGGGCAGGGCCGGTAGCGTGGCGGAACTGCGAGATATCGATCTCGATCTGACCGCCGAAGGCGCGGATTTCGCGGCTGTCGCCCAGCTGTTCGGCCTGGATATCCAGGCGGATCTGCCGTTTCAGCTCAGCGTCGCAGTCGAGAGCCATGGCCGGGGCAAGGACGACGAGCTCGATGCCGAGTTGAAGCTCGGTGACGCGACCGGGGTTCTGACGGGTTCGCTCAGCGAGGCAGCGGATTTTGCCGGCTCCCGACTGCAGTTCAGCATCGATGCGGCCGAAGCGAATCAGCTGACGGCGATGTTCGGTGTTGTCGCGCCGGCGCGGTCGAGGTTACAGATTCAAGGCACCAGTGGGATCACCGGTGAACAGATCGGCTTCGATGATATCAAGGCGACCATCGCCGCCGCGGAGCTCAATGGCAATGCCTGGATCGGTCGTGGACCCGGGCAGCCTGCGTTCGGCTTCGACGGTCAGGCAAAGGGCCCGAATCTTGCCGCGATCCTGGGCCCCATGTTGCCCGAAGAAAGCCGGTCCCTTGTGCCGAAGCTCAGCTTCGTGACGGCAGCCAAGCTGCGGTTGGCCCAGGGAGACCTGAATCTAGAGTCGATCACAGCCACTGTCGGTGGCAGCAAGGCGGGTTTCGTTGGCCGCATCGACGCGGAAAAACCGGGTATCAACCTGGATGGCGAGCTATCGGTCAGCGGCGACAGCCTTGCAGAGCTGCTCGGTGGGCTCGCGCTGGACGATATACCTGCCGAGCCGTTCAAGCTGGACAGTCGCTTGCGGTGGGCAGCGGGGGCGGTTCATCTCGATGGACTCAAATTCACGACCCGGCCAGTGAGCGCTGGTGGGGCGATCGGCCTGATTGGGGATGACTATTCCCGTGTCGAATTCGATCTCGATGTGAGCGGCGATGACCTGGCAGTGCTGATCCCCGAGAATGATGTCTACGAGCCTGCCCAGGTGCCCTTTCATTTGGATATGCGCGGTGCGACAGATCTGGCTGTTGTCGCTGTCGAGCGGTTAGAGGCGCAACTGGGCGATGCGCGACTGGCGCTGTCGGGCAATCTGCAGCTCCAGCCGACGCTTGCCGCGCAACACTTCCAGCTGCAGGGGCAAGGTAAGCGTCTTTCCGACCTCGGCACGTTGGGGCGATGGCGGCTGACGGATCGCCCGTTCGCCATCTCCGCGTCGCTGCAGGGCAATGCCGATGAAAAGCGGCTGGAAGAGCTGAGCTTCGAATCCGGTAACAACAATCTCATTGGCCGTCTTCGCTATGTCGATAGAGACGTACCCTTCATAGATATCACAGTAGAGTCGACCCGGCTGGATCTCGACGAGATTCGGATACCCGATTATGCCGATAGTGAGTCTTCAGCAACCGCGACCGGCGAGGACAGGGTGTTTTCCAAAGAACCGCTGCCGTTCCACCTGATCGACAGCATTGATGCAGAGATCAGCCTGCGGATCGATGATCTGATCACGCACGATCGCCGCTGGCGCAATCTGACAGCAGATGCCACGATAGATGAAGGCGTAGTCCAGATCCGGCAGGCGCAGGTCGATGCCGCGAAAGGCAAGGTTAAGCTGCGCGGCGTGCTGAAGCCGGTACCCGGAGGCAGAAACATCACGCTCGAGATTACCGCAGCCGATGCGATGATCGTAGTTCAGGAAATGACGCCCGACGAACTGCAGCAACTGCCGCGTCACGCCATCGATGTCCGCCTATCGGCCACCGGCAACTCGCCCCATGAACTTGCTGCATCGCTTGATGGTTTCGTCTGGATGATCGGCGGCGCAGGCAAGGCCCGCCGCACCGAGCTCGACGCGCTCATTGGCGACTTCCTCACGAATCTGTTGAAGAACATCAAGCTTCTCGAAGACCAGGGCCAGTACGCCACGATTGTTTGTCAGGCCGCATTCTTCGAAGTCGATGACGGCAAGGTCCAAACCTCCCCAGCCGTTGTCATCCGTGCCGAGCACGCCATTGCCATTGCCGCCGGCACGATCGATCTGGCAAGTGAAGAGATCGATTTCACATTCGAAACCACACCGCTCAGCGGCATTGGCGTCAGTGTCAGCGACTTTGTGAATCCGTTCACCAAACTGACCGGTACACTGAGCACGCCGCAGATTGTACTCGATCCGTCCAGTAGGCCGGGCGAGAGCGTCGCGGCCGTCGCGACAGCCGGCCTGACCGTCGTGTTGAAGAGCCTCTGGAAGAGCTGGTTCGCTTCGCGCGACGTCTGCGAAAAAATGGCGGGCGAGGCCGTCGCGATTCGCACCCAACGCGATCCGCGTCACGTGCCGAACATCGAGACCATGGTTTCAGGCACCGAAAGGCCCGGCCAGCCTGCAGCAGCGCCGCCTGCGCCGCCTGGCAAGAAGGTGGAGACGGGTTCGTTTCTCGACGAATACGAAGACTAGTGGGCTACATGTAGCACCAGCATCCCGATTCAGGCGATTTCTCGCTCGCCTTGCCCGGACGCGTCAGCAACAAGGGTTTGGTCCTTCGGTCGTCCGCTGAGTTCGTCGCACAGCTCACGGTCTCGATCACTGCCGGTGTATGGGATGATGTGATATCAGGGACAATTTGTGTATCGACCCTAACGGGCAGGGGATGACACGCGATGATGTGCCGGGCCCGGCGTGGTTGAGGGGAAGGGACGTAGCGATGGCGATATTCAAGTATCTGAGTCGGAAGCTGAGACACTTGCTGATGGCGCTGACCTACGGGCTGCTCGGGCTGCTTGTGGGCGGCGTGATCATCTTCATCGTCCACATGGAGAGCCGCCCCGATCTCTCGCCGTGGCATACCGCGATCCTCGATCATGAATTCACCGCATCGAGGGAGGCGGAGGTTGGGGATCTGAATGGATACCTTGCGCTGGAAGAGACACTGTTCGCGCAGCTCCATGGGCAGGTCGTCGACAAGGTACCGGACGCCGGCTCGCCGAGACAGCGCATTAACCGCTATGCCGCAGGTAGCCAGGCGAACCCCTTGGCATTCGATGCTAACTGGAACCGTACCTTCGAACTCGACAGCGCGGAACCGCGTGCCGCGTTCCTGATGCTGCATGGCCTGTCGGACTCGCCGTACAGCATGCGCGCGCTGGCCGAGGACCTGCATGCGCGCGGAGCCTCGGTGGTCGGCCTGCGTCTGCCGGGGCACGGTACGGCCCCCACCGCGCTTGCCCGTGTGGACTGGCGCGACTTCACTGCGGCAGTGCGTCTGGCCATGCGAAG
>Ga0316191_10004043_pt1 | contig 10903 bp, 8 predicted proteins | sample Eddworburr2cm_MG_FD_204928 | JGI IMG/M metagenome (GOLD analysis project Ga0316191, IMG submission 204928) | Coastal sediment microbial communities from Maine, United States - Eddy worm burrow 2 cm | ecosystem: Environmental > Aquatic > Marine > Coastal > Sediment | place: USA: Maine | collected... | reverse complement strand
TATCCCTATCAGTCCGGTTCGCTGAAGCTCGACGGCGAAGAAATTGCCGACCTGAACCGACAGTGGCTGCGCCAACAGGTTGGTGTTGTGCTGCAGGATCCGTTTCTGTACTCGAGAAGCATTCGCGCCAACCTGGCAGTTGGCCGACCGAATGCACCGGAGCCGGAAATCATGGAAGCCTGCCAGGATGCCGCCATCCACAGCGCGATCGAAGGTTTTCCAGACGGTTTCGATGAGATGGTCGGCGAGCGGGGAGTCACTTTATCGGGTGGTCAGCGGCAACGTCTGGCATTAGCGCGGGCGTTGCTGAAAGATCCGCCGGTACTGGTCTTGGATGATTCTCTATCGGCGGTGGATACCGGAACAGAGAGACGCATTCTAGATGCAATGACCCGACGCAAAGGCCGTCAGACGACGCTGATCATTGCCCATCGATTGTCTTCGGTCATGCACGCTGATCGAATCATGGTGCTCGACGAGGGGCAGCTGGTGCAGCTCGGCGATCATCGGACACTGGCAGCCCAGGACGGGCCCTACCGACGACTGTGTGAGATCCAGGGCGCGCTGGATGCGTCTATTCGCCAGGATATGAGCGCCGCGGCGACTGGAAAAAGCGCGGCGGCTGGAGAAAGCGCGGCGACAGGAGAAGACCATCGTGGATAACTACGACGACGAAACTTACAACGACGGCTTCGACGATGACGCGCTGGCGTCGCGTATGAATATGGATCTGTGGAAAAAGCTGTTTGCTTACGCAAAGCGCTACCCGAGAGATCTCGGCTGGCTGGCCGCCTTTGCCTTCGTGACCGCCTGCATGGAAGTTACCTATCCACTGCTGACCAAAGGCGTTGTGGATGCGGTGGAAAAATCCGGCGCGGACGCACAACTGTGGCCATGGGCGCTCGGCTATCTGCTGTGCACGATCACCATCGCGTTAGCCATTGGCGGCTTCATCTGGATGGGCGGCAAGATCCGTACTCACGTCAGTCACGATATTCGCCGCGATGGCTTCGACAACCTGCAGCGGCTGTCCTTCAGCTACTACGACTACCGCCCCGTCGGCTGGCTGATGGCGCGCATGACGTCCGACTGTGAGCGGTTATCCAACATCCTGGCCTGGGGATTTCTGGATCTGGTCTGGGGTTCAACGATGATGATCGGTATCGCCGCAGCAATGCTGGTGATGAATCCGAAACTGGCGCTCATCGTGCTGGCAATTCTGCCGTTTCTCGGCTGGATTTCCGCAAAATTCCAGCGTCACATCTTAAAGAGTGCCAGAGAGGTGCGTGCCACCAACTCCCGCATTACCGGATCCTATAACGAAGCGATCATGGGGGTTCTGACCAGTAAAGCTTTCGTCCGGGAGAAAGCCAACCTGGGTGAGTTCCAGTCTCTGACCGACAAGATGTTCTCCTCTTCAGTCCGCAATCAGACCCAGGCGGCAATCTATGTGCCCACCGTTATCACAATGGCGAGTCTGGCAACCGGGCTGGCTTTAGCAATCGGCGGTCACGACCTGCTTGGAGGGCTGATCAACGCCGGGACACTGGTCGCATTCATGGCCTATACCCGACACTTCTTCGAACCCGTCGAGCAGATGGGTCACTGGTTTGCCGAAATGCAGATGGCCCAGGCGTCTGCGGAACGCATTCTGAGTCTGATCGAAGCTGATCCAGAAATAAAAGATTCGGCATCGGTGCTGGATGCGATGGCAGCACCAGCCCTCGCCGCAGGTGACTATGCGGCGGATGGTGGTGCGCAACAGATTCACAGCATCGAGCTGAACAATGTGAGCTTCGCCTACGACCCCGCCCAACCGGTCCTCACCGACATCAACCTGAAAGTTGAGCGCGGTGAAACTCTGGCGATTGTGGGTCCGACCGGAGGTGGTAAAAGCACTCTGGTCAACCTGATCTGTCGTTTCTATGAACCAACGCGTGGCAGCGTCACCATCGACGGGCTCGACTACCGTAACCGCAGTCTGCACTGGCTGCAGTCGAACCTCGGCATGGTGCTGCAGAACGCACACGTTTTCAGCGGCTCTATTTTAGAGAATATCCGCTACGGCAAACTGGATGCCAGCGATGCCGAAGTGGAGGAAGCTGCGCGGATGGCGGGTGCTCATGATTTCATCGCGGCAATGGAAGAAGGTTATCAGACGCAGACGGGCGAAGGCGGCAGCCGCCTGTCTGGGGGTCAGAAACAGCTGGTGTCGTTTGCCAGGGCCATTCTTGCCGACCCGCAGATTCTGGTGATGGATGAAGCCACTTCTTCAGTGGACACAGAAACCGAGCAGCGTATCCAGCAGGGTATGGCCAACGTGCTGCGAGGGCGGATTGCGTTTGTAATCGCCCACCGGCTGTCGACCATCCGTACCGCGGATCGCATCGCCGTGATCGAAGGCGGGCACATCACTGAGCTGGGTACGCACCAGCAGCTGATGGCGGCGCAGGGTCACTACTATGAACTCTATCGCCAGCAAAGCCTGCAGGAAGCCTCTGCCGAACTGCTCGATATGCAGCCCAGCAGTGCTTGAGATCGACTAGAGCGTGCGACGCAGAGCTGACCGTTCAGGGTGTGGATCGAGATAGGTCTGATAGGCAATGTAGTCGTCGGGATGGCGCCGGAAGTGATGTTTCAGCAATGCTAACGGCGCCAGCAACGGCTGCTCGCCAATGCGATAGGCACTGATCAGAGCGTCCAGTTCCTGACGGCTGTCAGTGTCCAGCGAACGTTTCAGATAGCCCTGCAGATGTGACAGCACGTTGGCATGACCTTTCCGGGTAGCCGGTCTGCTCAAGCCCGCCATCAGCGCTGCCACGTATTGCCGGGCTTTTTCGGGCAGATCGCGTTTGAGATCGCTCAGCAGGCGGCCTGCTTCGTTGTAGTGCGCCACGCTATGAGCCATCAACAGATATTTGTAGCGGCTGTGGAATTCGATCAATCGCCTCGCCGATAAACCCAACTCCATCAACTTCAGCCAGTGGCCGTAGGTGAAAGTTCGCAGCACGAAGTTCTCGCGCAGCACAGGATCATTCATCCGGCCGTTTTCTTCTACCGGCAGATTCGGCAGTTCGTCAGTCACTGCAGCTGCATAGATGCCTCGACCGCGCAGATCGGGAGCCCCGGTGACCTTGCCCTGCTCATGCGGGTAAACCTTGACCCGGAACAGACCACAGCTTGGCGAACCCTTCATGAACACATAGCCGCACACATCCTGCAGACCGGTTACAGCCTTGCGGCCATAAACATCGAGAGCATCAGTCACGTCCAGATCGGGTTGTTTCACCCCTACGGCCCTGGGCTGCACGGCTTTACCCACCAGTCGGATCGGCTCTCTCGGGACACTCATACCAATGCCGACTTCTGGACAGATGCCACGATATTCGAATAAACCGTCTAACGCGGAGTGCGGGAAGGAGGATTTAGCGCCGCTGCCGTCATAGCGAACTTCGCTCCCGAGCAGGCACTCGCTGATGCCAATGGGCAACGGTGCTGAGGGTCTGCTCGGAAAATTTTCAGTCACGGCTGGCAATGAAACTCCACAGTGCATCGCCACCAGCCGCCGCCAGCGCACTGCCAAGGCGTTGCTGCCAATAGGTTTCGCCGCCAAATTCATCACGCCACGCCCACAACCTTCGCGTCACATGATGCAGTTCATGTTCATAGGTAAATCCCATCGCACCGTGAACCTGGTGGGCAACTTCGGCGACAACGCCACAAGCCTCACCAACCCGCGCTTTAGCTGCGGCGATTTCCAGCGGCAGTCTGTAGGGGTCGGCATTGTCCAGCGCATCCGCCGCTGCATCAGCAGAACGGATGGCAGCCGCGGTTTCCGCAGCCATGATCGCAAGATTGTGCTGGATCGCCTGAAATCCAGCGATCGGTCGACCAAACTGTTCCCGCTCGGTGGCATAGCGCAGAGACAGCTCAAGCGTGCGCTCCAGCCCGCCGGCCATCTGCAGGACCCGCGCCAGCGCCAGCAGAGCCAGCGGATCTTCTTCGCTGTTCAGGATCTGCAGTTCGCTACCACTGACCCGATCCCGGGGTTCACCGGCAATGTTGGTGCCAGCAATCACCGTATCCGCCTTGAGTTCCCGAAGACCCTCAGCGCTCAATGCCAGCACCCGATCTGCGCGTCGGCCCCAGGGCACTGCCACAGCATCGGGATCCTGAAACAGACCCACACTGACAAAACCATCGCTGGCGCCCCGCCAGCGATTTCCCAATATCAGCTCCGGCAACGGCAACGGCACAGCAAACCGTCCAGCGACCTTAAATACGGCAAAAACGTCGGCGAGCGCTATACCGCTGTTGGGGAGAGCCATTTCATGCAGGCCGTTGGCTTCCAGGATCTGCCAGAGCGCTTCAGGGAATTGCCCCGCTTCGGCAGCGTCAAGGGCTTGCTTGTCGGTATGGTCGGTAAAAATTTTCTCTGCAGTTTCGATCAGTAATTGTCTGGTACTCATCAGCGCAACCCCAGCCCGCGGGCGATCACGCCTCGAAGAATTTCCCGGGTACCACCGCGAATCGTGAATGACGGCGAGAGCAGCAGCGTATCGGCAAAGGTTGCCCGAAAAGTCTGCCAGCGATCGTCACTGGTCGCCGGGTCTGGTACTGCCAGAGCGCCTGAACTAGCCAGTGCGTCTGGCGCTGCCAGTGCGTCTGGCGCTGCCAGACGGGCCATTTCGGGCAACAGCTTTTCGAAGTCATTACCGAGCGCTTTGACCAGGGCTGCCTCCACGTCTGGACTCTGTCCAGCCTGCAACATGCCGGCCACCGAAATCGACATCCGCCGCAGAGCCAGCAGATGGGCTGTCGCGCGGCCGATCAGCGCCGCTTCGGTTGGCGACGGTCGCTTCCCGGCGGCACGAACAAATTCCACCAGAACTCTGAATGCCGACAGAAACCGTTCCGGTCCGCTGCGCTCATAGGCCAGTTCACTGGTAACCTGCTGCCAGCCGTTCCCCGGCTCACCTACTACACGATCAGCGGGCACCAGCACGTCTTCAAACACCACCTCATTGAAATCTTCACCGCCTGCCATATTTTTGATTGGACGTATCTGAGCACTGTCATTACGCAGATCCACCAGGATCTGCGACAGGCCTGCGTGGCGATTGTCCGATGGGGCCTCGGTGCGCACCAGGGCAACCATATAATGATTGCGGTGGGCGTCTGTAGACCACAACTTAGTGCCGTTAATCAGCCAGCCGTCCCCTTCCCGTCTGGCTGTGGTTCTCACAGACGCCAGGTCCGAACCGGAATTCGGTTCACTCATGCCGATCGAAAAATAGCTCTCGCCGCGGGTGATGCCCGGCAGGTATTGCTGTTTCTGGGCTTGCGTGCCGAAACGCAGCAGTAGCGGCCCACTCTGGCGATCGGCAATCCAATGTGCGGCAACGGGCGCGCCGGCAGCGAGCAGTTCTTCTGTCACTACATAACGCTCAAAAAAGCTGCGTTCACCGCCACCGACGGCTTCAGGCCAGGTCATTCCTATCCAGCCTTTTGCGCCGAGCTTGGCGGAAAAGGCTGGATCATGTCCGGTGGTGAAATCCGAATTGCGTGACTGCAGGTGGGCGCCTTCCCGGCTGAGAAAGTCTCTCACCTCCTGCCGCAGCGGTTCGGTGTTCTCCGGTAGGCTGGTCGGTTCAAATCGAAGCACAGTGTTTCCTGACTGATTGGGCGAAACGGCAGCTGAAACTACCGGGCTATCAGGTACATTTCAACGCATTGACTGACAGCTTATCCACAGTCAATCATGTAGCCGTGAAATTCCAGGGTGAGCCCGGTGAAATCTGATAAGAAATCTCAGAAGTCTGATGAGCAAGCAAAACCTGCCAAGCCAACTTATCTGGGCCTGCTGAACGCCATTGCAATTGGCGAAGCTCGCGCGGATGCGGTACTGCGCATCTGGCGAGACACAACCAGCAGCTCCGATCTTGCCCAGGTGCTGGATTTTGTGGCGATTCGCGAGCGGGAACATGCCGCTGCGTTCACCAAACGACTGTGTGAGCTGGGTTTTGCGCTGCGGGAAAAAACCTCGGAGACTCACGACGCCCATTTGAGCCTTGCCGCTTCAAACATCGGGGATCGCGAAAAATTCAAAGCTCTGCTGAACATCGATGCGGAAAGCGCAGCGGAAGACCCCTTCTGCGGGCTGTTTCAGGACACAAGCATTGATCCGGCCACTGGCGCTCTACTCGGACGCTACATCGCGGAAGAACGCGACAGTGATCGCCGACTGCGCGGTGCATTCGCACTGCTTGCAGAAGATGATGCGAAAGACGACGTGCTCGACGACATCGCCCGTCGCCTCGAGCGGCTCACCGAGACCTTAGATGAGCTGAAGTCTATGAGGGGCTGATGTCACCACAGGAACTCGAATATGCCTTTACACCCGTTCTCGAAGACATCGAGAACCGTTCTCAGGTAGCTGAAAGATTCATCGATCGCAATCTGTATCAGATCTACATCGCCACCCTGTGGTCGAACGTCGTGATGAACCCGTCTGAGGTCGGTCTCACCGAAGACCGGCTACCGGATCTGCACGATCTGCTCAATCAGCGCATGGCCAGCGTGCTCGGTGAAGGTGCCGGACTGCACAGCTGCTTCAGTTTCATCAACTCGAAAGTCGGTGAGCGGGCGATGGCGGACGCCAGTCTGACCCAAACCCACAAGGAGCTGTTGTTGTATTTCGCGTCGATGATCTTGGATCCTGAAGGTCACAAACGCTGGATGGAGGAAGTTTCCGACTCTTCCAGCTGATCCTCACCAGTTGGAATGCAGCAGATTCAACACCACTTCGCGCTCACCTCGATGGTGACGATGCTCCCAGAGAAAAATCCCCTGCCAGTTACCGAGCATCATCGCGCCACCACTGACCGGAATCGACAGGCTCGCCGCCGTCAAAGCGGACTTGATATGCGCGGGCATATCATCTGGCCCTTCAACCGTATGGGTGTACAGCTCGTCATTTTCGGGGACCAGCCGATTCAGCCAGGCCTCGAGATCACGCTGAGCACTCGGGTCAGCGTTCTCCTGAATGAGCAGGCTGGCAGACGTATGTCGGATGAAAACTGTGACCAGACCCTCATCCAGGCCGGCACCATTCAATGTTTCTATGACTTTGTGAGTGATGTCATAGAGACCCTGGCCACCTACCGTAAGCTTCAGGACGTAGTTCATGGACGGAACACCAACCGGTTTTGCCAAGCATAACGAGCAAGCTACAAGACCGCCAATAGCCTATGTTATCGAAACGCACCTACCAGATTCTGGTAATCGCCTGCCCCGCTTTTGCGCTGGCAGCGGGCGCACTGCTGTATGCCCACTATCCGGAATTCGTCTGGCATTCGGGCGGCGGCATCGTCGCAACTTTGAGCCTCATCCTCTACCTAGTCCGTCCCGACCAGCGTCAGGCGCGGGTTCGCCAGCTCACAGCGTCGTTGCGCCAGGTACAGGATGCCTGCGTGGCAGTAAATCTGGATGGCCAGATCCAGGCGTTCAATACCGCAGCAGCGGATCTGCTGGGCGAACGCGCAGAAGACTTTATCAGACAACCATTTGGTGAATTGGTCGACCCGAAAACCTGGACCTCGATTCAAGCCGAAAGGCAGAAACTGCTGAATGACGAATCGCTTCAGATCGACGCCTCGATCACGCTCCTGGATGAAGAACCGATACTGACCCGCTGTGCGGTCACGCTGATCCGCGATGACGCCGATCGTCCGGAATACATCCTGATTACCCTGTTGGACATCCCCGACAGCCCGGCGGATGATGCCGGCACTGCTGGCGCGGAAACACGCCTGCAGCAGACGCTGGAGCTGACCTCAGATCTCATCATCACCCTGGACGGCAAAGGCCGTATCGCCCGGGCAAACACCAGAGCGAGCGACGTACTGCTCGCTGGTAAAAATTCGTTGCTCGGCACCGGAATCATCGAGTTTGTCGAAGCCGCTGACCGCAAGCGTTTCATCCGGGCATTTTCCGCCAGTCGCAAAAATCCAGGTGAAGAGCAGTATTTAGAAAAACTGAAGGTCCTTCCGGGCGGCAGAAAACAACTCGCGGTCAATGATCGTTTCGTGAGTGTAAAAATGGTCAGCCTTCCTGGCTCCAGCTCATGCACCATGCTCATCTGCCAGGACATCACTGCTGAAAACCAGTCCAGAAATCTGTTGCGCAGCAGCGAAGCCCGCTTTTCGCGAATATTTCACACCAGCCCGGATGCAATTCTGCTGGTGCGGTATCACGACTCGGTCATATTCGATTTCAACCAGTCGTTTACGCGTTTGTTCGGATACACCCGTGAAGACGCGATTGGTATGCCGGAAAACGAAATGAGCCTGTTCTACGATCGCGACGACCGAGACAGGATTGTCAGTCAGCTGCAGCAGCAGGGTGAGTGCACTGACATAGAAACCCGGCTGCGCAGCAAATCGGGGCATATCCTCACCGTGGAAGTCTCTCTGCGCCACATAGAAATCGACGGTGAGCTGTGCACGATGTGTGTCGGCCGGGACATGTCGGAAAAAATTCTGGCCGAAAGGGCTCGCAGGGAAAGTGAGGAAAAATTTTCCCGCATCTTTTCTGAGAGTCCGGATGGCATTATCATCCTCAGGCAGAACGATCTCACCATCTACGATGTCAATGACGCTTTCATCAATGCCTCCGAGTATTCACGAGAAGAACTGATCGACAAAGATGTGATGACCCTGAACGCGGTCACCGACATCGAGGCATTTAAAGACACTCTCACCGAGTTTGCAGCCGAAGGCGCGCTGGCAAACGAAGAAATGTCCTTCAAAACTCGCTCCGGCAAGGTTATTCCTGTGCTGATTTCCGCAGCATTGATCGAATTAAACGGTGAAGCCTGTGCCCTGTGTATCACCAAAGATATCCAGGATCTGCGGGACGCCGAGCAGCGACTGATGCAGAGTGAACAGCGGTTTCGCGGCGCTTTCGAAAACGCCCCGATTGGTATCATGCTGGTCAATGCATCTGGACAGATCTTTGAGGCCAATCGGTTCGCTGCTGAACTGCTCGCCTACGATCTGGAGAAGATGGAAAACCTGCACATCTCACGACTGATTCCTGCGGAGGATCGCGGCGAGTTTAAAGAAACGCTCGGGCGATTGTTTTCCGGGCAGGACGACACGATGCGCAGCGAAAAACGCATGCTGTGCAACGATGGCATGCAGATCTGGACCAATTTTCATATCGGCATGCAGCGCACCGAAACCGGCGGTTACGGCATCATTCAGATCGCCGACATCACAGAAATGAAAAGCAACCAGCGTCGTATCGAACGCATGGCTTTTTACGACACCCTGACTGATCTGGCAAATCGACGGCTGTTCCACGACCGAGTCAGCCACGCCATCAGTCACTCGAAACGCTCGAAAACGCTTGGCGCCCTGCTGTATCTGGATCTCGACCAGTTCAAACGGGTGAACGATACTCTGGGCCACGAAATGGGCGATGTGCTGCTGCAGGAAGTGGCGACCCGACTGTCTCATTGCGTGCGTCAGGGCGACACGGTTGGACGACCCGGTGGCGATGAATTCACCATTCTGCTCACTGACATCAAGACACCCTCAGACGCCGGCTTCGTCGCAGAGAAAATCTTGCAGACGCTTGCCAAACCGATCGGTCTGTCCGGCCACCAGATAGTCATTACGACAAGCATCGGTATCACGATCATCCCCGAGGACGGTACCGAGGTTAACGCGCTGATAAAAAACGCCGACCTGGCGATGTATCGGGCCAAAGAACACGGTCGCAATAACTACCAGTACTACAGTGAAGAACTGAACACCAACGCCGTGCATCGGCTGCGTCTCGAATACGAGATGCGCCGGGCGCTGGAGCGCGACGAGTTTGTGCTCTACTACCAGCCCAAAGTCAGGCTGTCTGATCAGCAGGTAACCGGCGTCGAGTGTCTGATTCGCTGGCAACACCCGGAGCGAGGTCTGCTGTCGCCAGTGGAATTTATCGACGTTGCTGAAGAAACCGGGGCAATTGTCGAAATCGGCACCTGGGTGATTGAGCAGGCCTGCCGGGCCGGAAGAGCCATGGTGGCTCAGACCGGTCATGAAATCGAAATCGCGGTCAATATCTCACCGCGTCAGTTCAAAGATCCGAACCTGGTCAACAACATTCGCAGGAGTTTAAGAGAAACCGGCTTGAACCCCCACGTCCTGGAAGTGGAGATCACCGAGACCATGCTGATGGGTGACATCGAAGCCGCCAATCAGACCGTCCAGCGGCTGCACGAACTCGGGGTGAAGCTGGCAATTGACGATTTCGGAACCGGCTATTCTTCGTTGAACTATCTGAAGAAATTCCCGATTGATACAGTAAAAGTCGATCGCAGCTTCGTCATGGATATCCCCGAAAGCAGCGATGACATGGCGATCACTTCTGCGGTTATCGCAATGGCCCATCGGCTGAACATGGTCGTAGTCGCAGAAGGGGTGGAAACCCGGGAACAGCTGGAATTCCTGCAGGAACATGGCTGCGAATACGCACAGGGCTATCTGTTCAGCAAACCTATGCCACTCGCCAAGGTGAAGTCCATGCTGGCACCAAACGTTCGGCTGCTGCGCGGCACCTGAACACTTCTAGTCGATGAAAGCCAGACTGAACCAGGGTACATAGGTGATCAGCAGCAGTGCCACCAGCAGCACCAGCATGAACGGCAGACAGGCACTGTAGAGTTCCAGCAACGGTTTTTTGAAACGATAGCTGGCAATAAAAAGATTCATACCAACAGGTGGCGTGAAATAGCCGATCTGCATGTTCGCCAGAAACACGATGCCAAGGTGCACCGGGTGTATGCCATAACCGGCAGCCACCGGCAGAATCAGCGGCACCACAATGACCAGTGCGGAGAAGATAT
>Ga0316191_10004042_pt1 | contig 10903 bp, 9 predicted proteins | sample Eddworburr2cm_MG_FD_204928 | JGI IMG/M metagenome (GOLD analysis project Ga0316191, IMG submission 204928) | Coastal sediment microbial communities from Maine, United States - Eddy worm burrow 2 cm | ecosystem: Environmental > Aquatic > Marine > Coastal > Sediment | place: USA: Maine | collected... | reverse complement strand
CCGCCCTGGGCGCCATCGTCGCGCTCGTGCTCATCGTTGGCATGTTCGTGCAGACCCCGACTGAGCCTCCGATTGCCCGACCCACATCCGCCGAGGAAGGTGCCAATGGCTATCTGGGCATGTCGGAATGGTTGCAGGCATCCGCAGTCAACGTGCAGAGCCTGCGCCTCCGGTACGGCTCGCTCAAAGGGCTGGAAGGCTTGCCCGGCACCGGCCACGTGTTGCTGACGACACCGCCCTACAGTAAACGCGCCCGGGCTGACGAGCTTGGCGAGCTCATGGCCTGGGTGGCGAGGGGTAACACGTTGATCGTAGCCGCGGCACTCAACGATACGCCCGAGTGGTCTGAGGCTGCGGATACCACTGGTTTCATGTCCAATCTGCAAACCCTCACCGGCACCGTGTTCGAAGCGGCCCTGAATGCTGATGGAGAAACCATCCGTGTCGGCGAGCCGGACCGGGGAGTGGATGTCTACTTTCTCGGTGAGGCCTTCAGCCGACACCCGCTTGCCGAAGGGGTCGTCGAGGTGGTTGCCGTCACCGATGGCATCGCGTCGATCTGGGTGCCCGTCGAAGCGGCGCCAGGCGAACCTTTTCTGCAGGAGTCGAGCACAGGGCTTGCAGCAGGCTGGACCCGGGTGGAAGGCAACGGCCACGTCATCACCCTTGCCGCGGGCAGCCTGTTCAGCAACCGGGCCATCGGCAGGGAGGACAACGCCAGGCTGCTGAGTAACCTCATTCAATGGCATCTGGCGCCGGCGGGCACGGTCCTGTTCGACGATCTGCATCATGGCCTCTCGGAGATCTATGATCCCGAAGCTTTCTACTCCGACAGCCGACTGGGCTACACGCTGCTGTTCGTGCTCGCCTTCTGGTTCGCTTACATGGTCGGCACCAGCAACCGTATCCTGCCGGTGCGGGCAGCGCAGGCCGTTCCGAAGCAGGCTGATCTGGTCCGCTCCATGGGCGGTTTTCTGGCGCGCAAGCTGCCAGCCAACGGCGCTGCGGGATTGCTGTTCGAGCGCTGGTTCGAGACGCTCGCAGCGCGGGCAGGAAGCGCTGATCGGGCATCGATCTGGGCCTATCTTTCCGCCAGCCCGCTGGTGAGCGCCGATGCGCTCGGTCAGGTGCGGCGGATGCATAACGACTTCGAAGCCGGCGGCAAAGTAGACATCAACCGCCTGCACAACCTGATCCTGCGCATAACCGAGGCAATTGGATGACCGAACATGCATTAGAACTGGAAACCCGGCTGCAGAATGAGCTTGGGAAGGTGGTATTCGGCTCTGAGGAGGTGGTGCATGCGCTGACCATCGCCCTCCTCGGGCAGGGCCACATCCTGCTGGAAGGTGCGCCCGGCCTCGGCAAGACGCTGCTCAGCAAAAGTTTCGCCCGCGTGCTTGGCGGCGCCTTCAAGCGCATCCAGGGCACCGCCGATCTGCTGCCAACAGACATCACGGGTGTGCATGTTTTCAATGCGCAAACGGCGGCCTTCGAGTTTCAGCCCGGTCCCCTGTTCGCCGACGTGGTGCTGATGGATGAGGTGAACCGGGCAGGGCCGAAGACGCAGTCTGCCCTGCTCGAGGCCATGGAAGAACGCCAGGTGACCGTGGACAAGGAGACTTTTCCGCTGCCGGATGGCTTTCTCGTGATCGCGACGCAGAATCCGCGGGAATTCGAAGGCACCTATCCTTTGCCGGAGTCGCAGATGGATCGCTTCATGATCTCCGTGCCGATTCAATACACGGCTCGAGAGGACGAGCTCAGGGTGCTCGCGGCCTACAACCTGCCCGGACCCCGCAGCCAGTCGGAAGTGAATCTGGAGACCATCAGCTCGGAGGACATCGCCACGGCGCGTGCTGCGGTTGGCGACGTGCACCTGTCCGACGACCTCATGGGTTATGTGCTCGACATTGCAGCGGCCACCCGGGACAGCGCCCACGTCACGCTCGGGCTTTCCACCCGTGGCGCACTGGCACTGGCCCGCTGCGCCAGAATCGAAGCCTGCCTGCAGGGTGCCGAGTATGTGGTGCCCGATCATGTGAAGCGGGTGGCGCCCTGGGTGTTGGAGCATCGCCTGCTGCTTTCCGCCGAGGCGGCGCTGGAAGGGTTGACGGTCGCTGCGGTGGTTGGTCATGCGCTGGACAACGTGGCGGTTCCGCGCTGAGCGACGCCGGAGCATGCCCAGCCTTTCAGCACTGAGCTACCTCATCATTGCCCTCATCTGCGGTGCGGGTGTGGTGGAAGTCTGGTCAGCTTCAGACGAAGCAACTCAGGCCTTCTCCTGGTGGCGGCTGATGCTTGCCAGCTATCTGCTCGCGCTGATCTACGAGCGGGTCAGGTCGGGAGCCAGCATGCTGAAGGTGTCAGTGCCGTCGATCGCGCCGCTCCGGCTCGGTCGGCGTGCCGGAATAGATGCATCGATCATGAATGAGGGTGTGCGTGCCCTGGCGGTTCGCTATGCGCTCGACCTGCCTGAATCGCTGGACGCCTGCCGGGAGACGCAGCAGCTGACATTGGCCGCCGGCACCGCAACACCCTTTTCCTTCGAGCTGCTGCCGTCATCCCTTGGCGATGCCGTGTGGGCAAGGCTGCCGATGCGAATTCTGGGCCCGCTTCGACTTGCCTGGTGGTCGACGTCGCTGCCGGTGGACGAAACCCTTTGCGTGGTGCCGGATTCTCTCGCTCCACATGACCGTTCCACAGGTCTGGTTCGAGCAGGTGCAGCCTCGCACCGTCGCCAGGGTAGTGGTCGGGAGCTGCATCATCTGCGCGAGTATCGACCCGGCGACCCGAGGCATGCCATTGACTGGAAAGCTACAGCCCGATCGGGGGAGTTGATCACCCGTGTATTCGGCGAGGAACAACATCTGGACATCGTGCTGGTGCTGGACGCCGGCCGCACCAGCAGAAATGAGGTCGATGGTCTCTCCCAGCTCGGTCACTACGTGAACACGGCCGCCCGGTTTGCCGAGCGGGCGGTGGCCAACGAGGATCGGGTGGGTCTGATCGCCATCACGGACCGGCCCGTCGCCCTGGTGGCGCCGGATGGTGGGTTTCGCGCAGTGCGGAAGATCCGCCAGGCCCTGGCCGGGCTGGCAACTGAGCCGGTGGAATCGGACATGCTGGCCGCAGCCCACGAACTGGGACGCATGGTGCGTCATCGCAGCCTGGTGATCGTGTTGACAGACTTTTATGGCAGCGACCCGTCCTCCCGTCTCGGCCAGAGCATTCGCCTGTGGGTGCCCAAGCATCAGCCGATGGTGGTTGGGCTTGTTGGTGGGGAGATCCGGGAAATCGCTGGTCGCGAAGCGTCTGAGTGGCTTGATCCCTATGAGAGCCTGGCGGCCATGACTTACCAGCAGGATCTGCAGCGGGGTATGGAGGGTCTGCGTAGGCTCGGCGCCGAAACGTTGCTGGCGGGTCCCGGTGAGCTGGAGCAGGCGGTCCTCAGGCGCTATCAGCGGCTGAGGGCAAATCGCCGCGTCTGAACAGCGGCCCCGTCAGGACGAGCACGAAGAGCATCCAGTAGGCGAGGCCGATGCCGAGGCGCATGCTGAGCGGAAAGCGATTGTCGGGGGATATGTAGCCCTCGATCAGACCTGCACCCACCAGAAATACGACGCAGACGGCGATCAGCGGGCTCATCTCGCTGACGGCTCGACGGAATGACTCGATTCGCCCCTGGTGTCCGGGTCGTGCGATGCACTCGCCGATGTAGAAGCCGATCGCGCCGCCGATAGAGATAACAGAAAGCTCCACGAAGCCATGGGCGGCCACAAACTCGAACAACCTGCCCGCCAGACCGTACTGGGCGGTGAAAGCGAAGATGCCACCCAGCATCAGTCCGTTCAGCCCCATGATATAGAGCGTGCCGAGCCCATAGAGCACGCCCAGGCTGACGGCCGTTAGGGTGACCACGATATTGTTGGTGAAGATGCTCACGGAGAGCAGGGCCGAAGGCATGATGTTCAGCAGATTGTCTGTCCACAGCTCGCCGCCCTGCACCTTCTCGATCATCTCTTCCGAAGCGAACAACGTGGCGAGTTCGGGGTAGGTGCTCACCAGCCACCAGCCTGCCAATCCGGCCAGCACGAAGCCGCAGGTGACGCTCGCGATGTGCAGGCGGATCCGGTTGGCGGCCAGCGCGGCGTCCCGGCTGAAGGTCCGGGCAAGCACCCGGCCGAGAGAGCTCGGCTTTCTGAAGATGACCCTGTGCAGACGGGTGTAGAGCCGCTGCAGGTGCCGGGTGAGGGTGCTGTTGGGCGCTGCTCTGCGAGCCAGGGCCAGATCCCGTGCGAGCTCAGGGTATTGTCGTATTGCGGCAAGGGCCTGATTGGTGTCGACCGGCTTCCGGTCTTCCAGCGCATCGAGCGACGCTTCGGTGTCCTGCCAGCTGCTGGATCTTTTCTCGATCCAGTTCGCTGTGAGTCTGTCCTGATTTTCGGCCACGAGCTGCTCAGTCAGTGCCCTGCTGCTGGATGCGCATCAGAGCCGCCAGCACATCCGCGTCCGCGTCCGGCTGATCGTGACCGAGCCGGGCCAGCAGACGCTGGCCGAGGTCAACACGGGATGCCGGATCCAGACCCTCCCAGCGGTCGATCACATCATTGACCAGCTGCAGGTTCTCCAGACCCATCTTCGCCACGGTCGGGCTCACCAGATGCCTGATGTCTTCGCTGTGCACCTCGTCTTCGTAAACCAGCAGCGTACCGGCGGCCATATCGCCGATTCGCACGGACTGCTCGGTCAGCACGGTAGCGCCGAGACCGATAGCGTAGACGCCAGGCAGGCTGTCGACGAGGCGGAGGATGTTGCGGATGAGGATGGCGCCAACGCTCGGCACCTCGCCAGCCTGATTGACGATCCGTATGCCGGCCATGCGCTTGCCAGGGGTGCGCCCCTGCATGACGATTTCGAGCACCGGGTGATAGAGGAAAAAGAGCGCGGTGGCGGGCAGCACCACAACGTAGACGAAAGCTGAGCCTGCATCCGGGATCGCCTCAGCCGAGAGGGTGCCGATCAATGCAAGCGCACCGAGCACGTACCAGGCGAGCGCCAGCAACAGCCGGATGTGCCAGTCCACCACGAAGGCGAAGCTGCGTCCGCCGGGCCCGGCGATCTTGAGCTCAACGTCCACGCCCGTGATGGATTGGATCTGCAGTGCGTCGTTCATGACGCCATCATAGTCCTCGACAAGCAGGGCCGCGAAACATCAGCCGTTTTTATGTGACCGGGTTCAATCCTGTCTGGCTCTGAAACGTTGCCAGAGCGGCACCAGCCAGACCAGCACCAGCAGAATGGCCAGCACCAGGAAGGCGGGGCGATCGAGCAGCATCTCGAAACCGCCTTCGGCCAGAAACAGCGTGCGGCGCGCATTCTCTTCCAGCAGCCCGCTCAGAATGAAACCCAGCAGCAGCGGCGCCAGGGGAAAAGCGAACCAGCGCAGAGCCAGCGCCAGCAGAGCCAGACCCAGCATCAGGTACAGGTCGAAGCCATTCAAAGTGGTGAGGTACACACCGATCAACGAAAAACCGATGATCAGCGGAATGAGCAACGTGCTGCGAATTCGGAGCAGTCGGGCCAGCAGCGGGATCAACGGCAGGTTCAGGGCCAGCAGGAACAGGTTGCCGAGATACATGGAGGCGATCACGCCCCAGAATATCTCTGGTTGCTCGGAGAGCAGCCGTGGACCAGGCTGCAGACCGTAGCTCAACATGACGCCGAGCAGCACGGCGGTGGTGCCGGAGCCCGGTATGCCGAGCGTCAACAAGGGAACGAACGAACCTGTCGAAGCCGCGTTGTTGGCAGACTCGGGTGCCGCAACGCCGGCTTCCCGGCTGCCATCGCCAACACGTTTCTCCACGTCGTAAGCAAAGAAGCTGGCGAGGGTCGCGCCGGCGCCCGGCAGCACGCCGGTGATGAAACCGATGGCCGAGCTGCGGCCGACCACGGGCGCGAGCCGTCGGGTTCGATTAAGGGACAGCCGCAGCTGCTTTGCCGATACATCAGGCAGCACGGGTGGGTCATCCTGCAGAACCATTCTGAATGCCTCGGCCAGCGCGAAGGTCGCCATCACCACCAGCACGAAGTTGAGACCATCGGCCAGGTCCAGGCGGTCGAACGTGAAGCGGGGGATGCCGGCGAGCTGATCGGTGCCGATGGTGCCGAGCATCAGACCGATGAGCAGCGTAACAAGGGAAGGCAGCCTGGCCGAGGACGAGGCGAACACCACCACCGAAGACAGTGCCAGCAGAAGCAGCAGCGTGTACTCAGGCGACTGGAAGGCGAGCGCCAGGGCAGCCAGATAGCCGGCGAACAGCATCAGTGCCACGGCGCCCAAGGTGCCGCCGGCGAAGGAGGCGTAGGCGGCAATGGCGAGCGCCCGGCCAGCCTGGCCGTCCCGGGCCATGGGATAGCCGTCGAAGCTGGTGGCTACCGTGCTGGCAACTCCGGGGGCGTTGATCAGGATCGCCGAGGTTGAGCCGCCGAAAACGGCGCCGTAGTAGACGCCCGCCATCATGATCAGACCGCCGGCCGGGTCCAGTGAATAGCTGACCGGAATCATCAGGGCAATGGCGGTGATCGGGCCGAGACCCGGCAGCATGCCGATGAGCGTGCCCGCCAGGCAGCCGAACAGAACCCAGCCCACGTTGGCCAGAGTGAACGCGGTGCTGAAGCCGGTGATGATGCCTTCGAGCATGGCTAGTCGGGGAGATAGACGCCGAGGCCAACCTCGATGCCCAGGTAACCGATCAGCGGGACTGATACAGCCAGGGAGAGCATCGGTAGCCAGCGGCGTTCACCCAGCCACCAGGCGGTTACCAGCAGCAGGATGCCGAGGCCGAGCCAGAGATCGAGCCAACTGATTGCGGCGACGAATGCGAGCACCAGGCCGGCGATGCCGGCGAGTCTGAGCACTCGTCCTGGCGCAATCCCGACGGCTGCGGGCGAGGTGCGGAACAACAGGACGAGCACTGTCAATGCGAGCAGAATGCCGTAGACCGTGGGCAGCGTCTGGGCATTGATCAGCTCCTCGGCCGTCCAGGCATCCATGGGGATATGCCTGGCGGTAAGGGTATACAGCACGCTTACTGCGAGCAGGCCGATCAGGAGCAGACGGTATGCCATTGCAGTCCGGGTCTCAGCGACGGATGAAGCCGAGCGCGTTCAGCGTGGCTTCGAGTACGGCGGCCTGCTCGTCCAGATACTGCGTGAACGCCTCGCCCATGAGCTCGAGTGACGTCCAGCCATAACGGTCAATTGCGCCTTGCCATTCCGGCGAGGCAAGGGCCAGGCGGATCTCCTGCTGCCATTCGAGCGCCCGATCCTCGGTGGTCCCTGGCGCGGCGAACAGCCCTCGCCAGTTGGCGAATACCAGCGGTGTGCCGAGTTCGCTGAGCGTCGGCGTATCGGGCAATTGCGGCAAGCGCTCCGGACCGGTCACACCGAGGATGCGCACGTCGCCTGATTCTGCGTAGCCAATGGCCTCGCCGATACCGGTGCTCAACACCTCGATCTCGCCGCCGAGTAGCGCCAGCATGGCCTTGCCGCCCGCGTCGTAAGGCAGATAGCGGACGCTTCTGGGTTCGATGCCTGCCTTCTCCAGCGCCAGCGCCAGGATCAGGTGATCCAGGCTGCCGCGCACGGAGCCTCCGCCCACGTTGATGGCGCGTGGATTTTCCTTCAGTAGCGCAATGAACTGCGCCCAGGATTCGATCCCGGAATCCGAGCGAGCCACGAAGGCGCCGTACTCGCCTACCAACCCTGCGATGGGCACGAGGTCGTGATGGTCATGGGGAAACAGACCCTGCAGGGAGCGGATGATGAGGGGCGTCGAATTGATCAACAGGGTGTTCTGCTGTCGCTCCGCCGTTTCCACGAAATGCGCCATGGCCCGACCGCCACCGCCGCCGGTCATGTTCTCGTAAGAAACGGGTGAGCGGATGTCAGCGCCTCTCAGCGCTCCGCCGATGGCTCTGGCCGTGCTGTCCAGACCGCCGCCGGGACCGGCCGGGATGAGCAGGTGCAGGCGCTCGGCCGCGACCGCCGAACAGGTGCTGATCAGCAGGCAGAGGACGCCTGCGAACTGTCTTGCGCCCATCGGGGGCCCCTTCACATCGATGGGGCCATACTACCGGACCCTGATTGATAGAGCTGACCCCGGGCGACATTTATTCCGCCCTGTGGAACACTCGACCCATGAAACGCAACATTCTCTTCATCACCACTGATCAGATGCGCTACGACGCCCTTGGCTGCAACGGCGGCACGGTCGCGCGCACGCCGGCCATCGACACGCTGGCGGCAGCGGGTATCAACTACCGGCGCGCGCACAATCAGAACGTGGTCTGCATGCCGGCCCGGGCCACCATGATCACCGGCCAGCACGTGGGCTCGCACGGCGTGTGGATGAACGGTGTGTGCCTGCCGGAAGACCGACAGACCGTCGCCCATCACCTCAATGCCCATGGCTATCGGACCGGGCTGCTGGGCAAAGCCCACTTCGAGCCCTGGCTCGGGGATCCGGCGGAGTTTTTCGAGAACCGCATGGCTTCGCTCGAGAACACCGGCCCGCATCGTGGCTTCGAGCATATGGAGCTCGCCAACCACTTCTTTGAAGGGCACAGCCACTACGACCTGTGGATGAATGAGCATCTGCCGCAGAAGGAGAAGTTCTACCCCATGGTGACTGACAAGGGGCAGAACACAGCCAGTCATGGCCAGACGGGTGCGGTGCAGGTCTGGCCCATGGAGGTGCCCAGAGAGCTCTATCACACGGACTGGGTGGCGGACCGCACCATCAACTGGATATCGAGCCTCGGCTCTGAGGAGCCGTTTTTCTGCTGGATGAGCTTCCCGGATCCACACCATCCGTGGGACGTTCCCGAATCCGAGCTGCATCGAGTGCGCTGGCAGGATGTGCCGCTGCCGAAGCTGTACCGGGAGGAGGCGTCGGCGCGGGAGGCGCTCCTCGAAGGCAAGCCGAAGCACTGGCGCGGCTACTACGATGGCACGCTCTGGACAAACCTGGAATCGCCCCGTGAGTTCGTGCCCGCAGAGATGACGCCGGATCAGGTCCGGGAGATCAACGCCATGACGCACATTGAAAACGAGCTGATCGACGAAGCCTGCCAGCGGGTCTTCGACTTTCTGGAAGCGCGTGGACAGCTCGATAACACGGACATCTTCTTCACCACCGATCACGGTGAGCTGCAGGGTGATTTCGGTCTCCTGTTCAAAGGCCCTTACCACGTGGATGCGCTCATGCGTCTGCCCTTCATCTGGCGCCCGGCTGCACAGGCTGGCGTAGCGCCCGCGGAAGTCATGGCGCCGGTCGGTCATCTGGATCTGGCCAGCACCTTCTGCCACATCGCCGGGATTGACGCGCCCGACTACTGCGAGGGGCGGAAGCTGCCGTTGAGCGATGCAGAAGCTGCGGAGCAGGGTCGCGAGTTCGTGCTTACCGAGTGGGACTCCGAGCACGGGCCCATCGATATGCATCTGAAGTCGATCTACGAGCAGTCAGGCTGGCTGTGCACCGCCTATGGCAAGAGTCACCTCTACGATGGCAGTGAGGGCGAGCTGTACGACATGAACGAGGATCCGGACCAGACGATCAATCTCTGGAATGACCCGGGTCATACGGCGCGGCGCGACGCGCTCGTCGCGCTGCTTGATGAGAAAGTGCCGCCGATGCAGACGCCGAGGCCCGAGCGCAGGGCGCCTGTTTAGAGCGGCTGCGTTCGATCAGCGCCAGAAGCTCGTCTTTGGCGCGGCATCCGTCATGTCGAGGGCCTGCTCTGCCGCATCGAGGAAGTCTTCCGGATCCATGTCCGCACCCAGATCCACCCCGGTATTGGCATAGACCATATCGCTGGCGAAACGCCCGCCTGCGGCCTGAATGATCCGTCCGTTCGGTGCGTCCTCGCCCGCCATGTACAGCACCGCAGGACTGACCAGACCGGGCAGGTTGCCCTTGTCGGGATTATCCAGGTCGATGGTGCTGCCGGGGACGCTGGCCGTCATTCTGGTGGCTGCGCCAGGCGACAGGCAGTTGGTGTGCACGTTGTGCGACGCCCCTTCCCGAGCGAGGTTGTTCATCAGTCCGACCATGCCCATCTTCGCGGCGCCGTAGTTGCCCTGACCAAACGAGCCGAGGATACCGGAGACGGAGGAGGTGAAGACCACCCGTCCGTAGTTCTTCTCATACATGATCGGCCAGGCATGCCAGGTAACGTAAGCTGAACCGTTCAGGTGCACGTTGATGACGATGTCCCACTCGTCCAGCGTCATCTTCTTGAATGACTTGTCACGCAGGATGCCGGCGTTATTGACCACGATGTCCACGGTGCCGAATGTGTTCACTGCCGTTTCGACGATCCGCTTGGCGCCTTCGCGATCCGACACCGAATCCTTGTTGGCCACGGCATCACCACCAGCGTCCTTGATCTCTTCGACGACCACGTCTGCCGCGTCACCCTGGCCGGAGCCGTCCACATTGCCGCCCAGATCGTTGACCACGATCTTTGCGCCGTGCTTTGCAAGCAGCAGGGCGTGCTCGCGACCGAGCCCACCGCCCGCGCCCGTGATGATGGCTACTTTTCCGTCCACGCTCATAGTTTTCCCCTTCAGAATATGCAGACCCCCAGATTGCCGAGGCGGCCTGGCTGCGTCAATTACGCGGATACGCGGATACGCGGAGTCGCAGCACCATATACTGGGAGTCTTGAGGACTAAGGTATTGGGGAGAATGAATTTGGTGACGACGGATAAGGTTACAGGTGGCTGTTTCTGCGGCGCGGTGGGCTTCGAGATCGAGCTGCCCACGGCGTTCTGTATCCACTGTCACTGCTCGATGTGCCGGCGACCGCATGGTGCGAGTTTCGTCACCTGGACGGCG
>Ga0316191_10004038_pt1 | contig 10905 bp, 8 predicted proteins | sample Eddworburr2cm_MG_FD_204928 | JGI IMG/M metagenome (GOLD analysis project Ga0316191, IMG submission 204928) | Coastal sediment microbial communities from Maine, United States - Eddy worm burrow 2 cm | ecosystem: Environmental > Aquatic > Marine > Coastal > Sediment | place: USA: Maine | collected... | reverse complement strand
ATCTTGTCAGATACCGGGTGGAACTGGATGTCCTGCAAGATTGCCTTGTACTTTTCGCCATTCTCCAATTCAATCATCGCCATGTACACGTTAGGAGTGTAGACGATTTTGCTGAATGACAGTTCGTCAGCCGAAAAGTGCATTGCCTTGTCTCCTCCGTAAAGTACACAAGGAACCTTTCCAGCATTACGTAAGGCCTTGGTCGATGCCTTGCCCACGCTTTCTCTTTTAGATCCTTTGATTGTAATAGATTTCATTACTGTTTATTAAATAGATTTACATTAAAAATTGTCCACTGATGGACTTGTTAGACTGTACCTTTTGCATCACGTCCGCAAATAAGGGCGCGCAAGATACAACTTTTATTTTTGGGCTTTGTTTCTGAAGGGGAATCGAATCGGTCACGATCAATTCCTCCAAAGCCGACTCTTCAATTCGTTCATAAGCCGCTCCTGAAAGAATGGGGTGGGAAGCAATAGCTCTTACGCTAACCGCTCCTCTTTCCATCATCAGATCCGCTGCACGTGTAAGTGTTCCAGCCGTATCGACCATGTCGTCCACGAGGATCACGTTTCTGCCTTCCACGTTACCGATCAGTTCCATGGTCTCAATCACGTTGGCCTTTTTGCGTTGCTTGTAGCAGATCACCACTTCCGAGTTGAGGTATTTGGAGTAAGCATAAGCGCGCTTTGAGCCTCCCATGTCAGGGGATGCAATGGTTATGTCTTCCAGTTTCATGGCTTCGATGTATGGAAGCAGGAAAGTTGAAGCATACAGGTGATCGACGGGTACCTCAAAGAAGCCCTGTATCTGATCTGCGTGCAGGTCCATGGTCATGATTCGCGTAGCGCCCGCCGCTTGCAGCAGCTTGGCAACCATCTTTGCCGCAATCGGGACGCGTGGTTGGTCCTTTCGGTCCTGCCGGGCCCATCCGAAGTAGGGCATCACGGCCGTGATGTGTCTTGCCGAGGCTCTTTTTGCCGCATCGATCATGAGCAGCATTTCCATTAGATTGTCATTGGGGGGCATGGTAGATCCAATGATGAAAATACGTCTTCCCCGAATCGACTCCTCATAGCAAACCTGAAACTCTCCGTCGCTGAACATGTTTTTTCGAAACTTGCCCATTTCCATGCCGTAAGCGTCGGCAATGCTCTTGCCCAACTCTTTGCTTTGGGACAAGGCGAAAATTTTTGGCGTCAGGACCTCTGAATGCATAAGGTTTTGTCTTTTAGGAATTTGATGGTCGTATCAACGGACTGCAAAAATAATCAAATATTTGATTTCGGTAAATTTTTAAAGAAGATTTTTAAACCCGTCCAGTCGCCTCATCGATTCTTTCAAAACCTGGAAATAAGAGTTTCATATTTCTGTAAAAAGTTTATATTTGCAAGCCCAAAACAAGTCTACCTGTTTGGAGGAAATTTGCCTTGGTGGCGGAATTGGTAGACGCGCTGGATTCAAAATCCAGTTCTGGCAACAGAGTGTGGGTTCGATTCCCACCCAAGGTACAACAAATCGAAAAAAAGAGTGAATTGTGAGCGAGCTTCCAAAAAGAAAGCTCGCTTTCTTTTTGGAAGCGAGTGAGCGATTCTTTTTTTCGATTTTCACAGTTTACCAGCCCATGGCTGGCGCAGCTTGAAGGGAACATTGACGTCAGTCAATGAATCCCACCAGCTCAAATTTTTAGTTGGAAATGAACCTAAATTTGGATCATCTAGTTCAGATGCTTTTATCCTTAATTTTTAACCTGTATTAAATGCACGAGCCATCAATTCAACTTCTGAATTCTTTATGCCCAACTTTTTAGCAACCGCCTTCCATTCTCCGACCGCTGCCATAACCTCATTGATGATGACATCCATTTCATCTGCGCTTAGCCGAAAAAATTTCCCTACACTCTTAGCCAATTCATAGTCCAAGGCATTGTCATCCATATCGATGTTGAGGGCAAGTCCTTCTTTTTCGATGGATGGATTCAAGTCATAGGCCGGTGACAGTTCCCATCCTTTCGGGTTTAATAGGAATCCGTGATTTCGTAAATGGTCGTCCGTATTCGATATCGCGATATTGAAGACTATTCTGCGCCAAAGCTGATGCAGGTTAGCTTCGACGTTGGTTCCGTAATTCTCGATGACGTCTACTAGATCGAGGTAACTCGCCATTTGGCCCTTAAGCGTTTCTTCGTTGTTTCCAGTCATCGTCATAGCGGATGCAAAATGAATTCGTCCACCGTTTGCACGGTCGAATCGTTTTGTGAGGAAGGTGTGGTGCGGACCTGCTATCTTTTCGATTTTTGATTCTGCCATTTCAATACCGCAGGCAGTAGCAAGCTTATGGGCCAGGAATTCCCAGGCGGCCTTATCCATTGTATCCGTTTTTGAAGGAAACTTGGCAATCCACATGCTTTTATCTTTCGCCAGAATATTTGCCTTTGGCCTTGCTCCGCCCAAAGATGAACCCGGTGCAATCAATACGGCCAACCATTGCCTTGTTTCTTGATTTTGGGCGTCACTTTCCAGTTGTTCAACAGCCTTTTGCAAATCGCCGAGGGAGGACCAGGGGGGTGTAGGGTTTTGATCGTCGTTATCCAAGAACGGACCCTCCACGTCTGTCTTAAATCGAAGTGCGCCCATACGGCTCTCATCATAGACCCCCAGCAAATAATCAATTTCATACAGGGTTTTTGCTTTCTCTCCACGCACCCTTGCACTCTGCGCCTCACGGCGTTTCATCAGGGTTTTTCCCCAGGTGTCCGGCATACTGTCCAGGAATATGCCAAAATTTTCCTTGTCGGCAGGATATTGTGGACCCGAATAGAATGCAATATCCGGATCCAGGTTTTGATAAAGGCCTTTATCCAACCAATCCTTGTTATACTCAAAACTGAAAGCTTTTTTTCCTTTGGCAAAATGTGCCGAAAGAACACCAACTTGAATAGGGCCATTTATCCCAATCCAATCCGCATATATATAAATATCAAATTTGCCCTTTGCCATGTCCTATAATAAATCCAGGTCTTGTAGTTTGCGACCGAATTCATCGTCTCGGGCAATTGTTGAAAAAACGTCCTCAAGATTCAGTACCCTGAGCACATTGAAATAGATTCCTATGGCGACGGCCGGGTCTCCTTTTTCGATTCGGTGCAGCGTAGCACGATGTATGCCGGCACGTTCAGAAACCTGTTCTGTTGTAAGTTTTCTACGCTTGCGTGCCAGCTTGATATTTTCGCCTATGCCATCAAATATCTTTTGATACTTGGGAAGTATTATCGCTTTCTTCGAATTCATGTTGTTGCTTATTAACGACAAATATAGTAAATATGTTGTAAATAAGCGACATTAATTATTTTTTCACAGTTTATCAGCCAACGGCTGGCGCAGCTTGAAGGGAACATTCGTGAAACGAATGAATCCCACCATTCAATGAACCCCACTTCGATGAACCCTTCTTGGGGCTTTGCTTCAATCCCGTGTATACCCGATTGAAGATTTTAAATAGATCGAATTCAAAAATCGCTATCTTGAGTTCAGATGGATTTTCTATTCAACCTGTCCGTGGGCAGGGCAAAACCAAAATCGAAGTATGTGGGTTAAAATTCTCTTCATTGTCTATTTGATCGCATTGGTCTATACCATCATTAGAATCTTGCTCGACACTGATTCCACTCCGAAAACCCTGGCCTATCTCCTGCTTGTATTTGTTTTTCCAGTCTTCGGAATGGTGTTCTATTTCTCCCTGGGAGTGAATTACCGGCATCAGAAATCAACCGCAGAAGGGGTAGCACAGCATTATGAACTTGACCACAAATACCAAAAAGAGGTTGCTGATCATACCCATGAGCTTCTCAGGTCAAGCCGAGACGAGATCGGGCATTTCGAGCCTTTAATTCGATTTCTTCGAAAAATTGGAGGCGAGCATTTGAGCCAGAGCAGACTCTCACTGCTGATCAATGGAGAGGAGAAATTCCCTGACGTTCTGGAGACGCTTGAAGGAGCTGAGCATCATATTCATATGGAATATTACGCCTGGGAAAATGACCAGAGAGGAAATCAGATCAAGGACGTGCTCCTCAAAAAAATTGCTCAAGGCGTCCGGGTGAGAGTCTTGTACGATGATTTTGCCAGCGCAAAGATCAAGAAGAATGTCGCCAGGGAGTTGAAAGAGGCCGGAGCTGAAATTTACCCGCAGATCAAAGTCCTGCTCTGGCAGCTGGCGAACCGTTTGAACCATCGCGATCACAGGAAAATTATCATCGTGGACGGAAGAGTAGGATTCGTCGGGGGAATCAATGTTTCAGACCGGTATGACAATTCCATAGATACGGGTTTATTCTGGCGTGACACCCATGTCAAGATCACGGGCCCTTTGGTGCGGAGTTTGCAACGTCATTTCACGGTCAGTTGGAATACAAGCACACCTGCGAAGGTGGAGTTCGGAAAGGATCTTTTTCCTGATATCGAGGTAGTCACAAGCGAAAGATTTTCTCTGGGTCAGATCGTAGCCGGTGGTCCGATCTATCCAAAATCGAACATCATGCTCAGTTATTTCAAGATTTTTACGTTGGCCCGGGAAAAATTATATGTGACAAACCCTTATTTCATCCCAAGCGACAGCATCATGGACGCATTGAAACAGGCCGCCCTTTCGGGAGTTGACGTAAGGCTTTTGCTACCCTTTAAATCGGATTCGAAGATCGTTGGCGCGGCTTCCAGGTTCTATTTCTCAGATCTTTTGGATGCCGGTGTGCGTATTTTCCTTTACAAGAAAGGTTTTGTTCATGCCAAGACCCTGGTATGTGACTCGATGCTCAGTGTCGTGGGCACTGCCAATATGGACATCAGGAGCTTCGATCTGAATTTTGAGATCATGTCTGTGATCTACGACAAGGCCTTTGCCCAAGAACTTGAGAACGCGTTTTTGAAGGACCTCGATGAATGCCTGGAGGTAAGCCCTGAAGATTGGAAGAAGAGAGGTTTTCTCGAAAGACTCGTTTATTCTGTTGCAAGATTGATTTCATCTTTGCTTTGAGAGCCAGTCATGCCTCATTTTCAGCTTTTAAACCTTTCAGGTTGCTGAATAATTTCGTAACTTTGAATAACACCAGATTCCGAGTGAATCGCAAACTCCCTCTAAGATGCGACTCCATTTTTCCATTTTATTACTGCTCGTCATTTTCTCTATTCTTCCGACTCAGGCCCAGGAAGAAAAGTTAAACCCGCTCAATGAAGATCGGTTCCTTGTAGAAGCGGGTGTTTTCACGGTCTCGAGGAGCTTTAAAATCAGAGCGGATGGAGAATTTCCTAATGAGGAGATCGATTTTAATGAGTCCTTCGGTTTAGCTGATACTGAACCGACATATTTTCTTCAGTTCGCCTGGCGCTTTTCGAAACGATGGACGGTTTCCCTTCAATCCTTCGGTGTCTCAGCGAGTGATGGGGCTGTATTGGAAGAAGATGTCGAATTTGAGGACATCACTTTTGAAAAGGGCAGCTTTGTGGAAGGCGGAATTAATTTTCAGCTGTATCGCCTGTATTTCGAAAGGAGGGTTTTCATGCGTCCGAAGCATGACATCACTGTGGGCATTGGGATTCACGGGATGAACATTGAAACGTTTATTGAGGGAGAAGTCAGAACAAGTGAGGGAAACCTGGAACCTGATCGCAGATCTGTCAGTGCTCTTATACCACTTCCGAACGTAGGGTTTTCCTATGCCTGGTTTCCGCACCATCGCTGGATGTTGGGTGCAGATGTTGATTGGTTCGGACTGACCATTGACCAGTATTCGGGGGGGCTTTGGGATGTGGTCCCTAAAGTGAGATTTCAGATCATAGACCATTTCGGCGTCGGAATGGAATATAGATTCTTCGCAATCAATGCGAAAGTGGACACTGAAAACTGGAACGGAAAGTTGAATCTGGACTTTAAGGGACCCTCATTGACCTTGTATAGCAATTTCTGATCGGTACTGTTCCAAAGCTGTCCAAATCTTCACGAAAGAATCGAAACTCTCCTGACTCAACGAGGTGTTGAGAAATACGACTTGACCCGTTAGGGATTCTTCGTTGAAGAACATAAAGGTGGAAACTCCCGGATCGCCTCCGGTATGACCGATATTTCCCTGTCCTGAGATTCCCATGAATATTCCCATGTCGTATTCGTCATTATACGGATTATCGGGGTCGCGCTCCTCGAAATAGGAATCGCCAAGTTGTGGTTGGAAGAGCTCTTCATAACTCTGTGGGGTCAGGATCGTTCCCTTTCCGTTGTAACCGTTGATCAGTTCATTCAGGTATTTGCCAAGATCCGAAACCGATGAGATGAGCCCTCCATCGGGATAGGTGATTAGCCGATACAGCGGATAAGGGGTTTGATTTTCGGAATACAACACCGAGTACTGGTCCATGTTGACTTTGTCAAAGCCCCATCCGGAGTCATTCATTTCCAAGGGCTCCAGAATGTGTTTGCGGGTGAATTCCCGGTAGTCCGATTGAGTCGCTTGTTCCAGGGCATAGGCGGTCAATGCTGCGGCGACATTGGAATATTCAAATTTTGTCCCGGGTTCTGAGTCCAGATAGACATCCTCGCTGTACCAAAGACCTTCCCGGGTCAGAACCCGTTTAAAAAACTCATCCATGGAAACGGCCTGAGCCGGATCATTGAAATTCTCATTGGCCTCTAGTTTCTCCTTGTCGTCTTCTGAAATAGATTTCCTGAGCACATACGACCTTTCATCATAGGTGTCTGTATCTTGTATTGAAGAAGTGTGACAGCTCAATTGTCTCAAGGTAATCGGTTTGTCCGGGTGCTTTGGATTGAACACCTCAAATGGCAGGTATTTGTTTACCGGAGCATCCAGGTTGAGGTAGCCCATCTCCTGGGCCTTCAAAAGCGAGATTCCGATAAAGGTTTTGGAAATGGAAGCAATGGTCTGAATGCTGTTTTCCGTGTAGGGAATTTCTTTCTCCTTGTCGGCAAAACCAAATCCATGAGCGTAGCGAATACCCGAGGTGTCGACAACCGCGGCTCCAAGACCAACGAGACCACTTTCCTGCTGAATAGTGCGGATTCGCTTCGTCAAAGTGTCCTCATTGATTTCAGGGGAAAGCGAATGACTTCCTCCATACCCCGGTCCTCTGACCACACGACCCGGTTGAGCACCCGTGTGCTCTCCATTTTTCAAAACCTGCTGTCCGTTTACAAACACATGGACCATACCCGTTGCATACTTTTGCGGTTCTTCATAGGTGGCATTGTCTTGTATCTTTTCAGGATCAAAGATCGCCAGGTCTGCGAAGTAACCTGTTTTCAAGTTGCCTCGTCTTTTGATTTTCAGATTCGACGCCGGCAGACCCGAGAGCTTGTAGATCGCTTCCTCCATGGGGATGACCTTTTCATCACGCACGTATTTTCCGAGAAGACGTGCAAAGTTGCCATAGGCTCGCGGATGAGTGCTTGATTTCAGGAAAACTCCTTCAGGCGCCATGGACCCTGCGTCGGATCCAAAACTCATATAAGGAAGTGCGATCTGCTTTTTCACATTCTCTTCGGACATCAAAAAGTAAACCGTTCCCACCCGACTACCGTCCTGGATTACCAGATCCATGGCCGTTTCTTCCGGGCTGGTTCCACGCATTTCAGCCACCTCTGCCAAAGATTTGCCCGTCAAATATTTTAGACTGTCATTTTTAAAACCGATGAGTAGGATCTGGTCCGGTCCCTCGGTCATCTGCATGAGGCTTTCCCAGTCGCGAGCCGGTTCTTTCATTTCTTTGAGCACCTTTTTTCTGCTTTCAGGATCTTGAAGGCGTTCGGCCCATTTCTCGTAGCCTCCTTCCTGCACCCAGGGAGGCATAGCGGCATCCAGGCCCGTCGCACCCGCAGTATAGTTGTACATGTCAGTTGTGATATGAAGGCCCGCGTTACGAGCCGAATCGATTTTAGCTTTGACGAGTTCAAATTTATTCCAGTTCACTTTGCCACTCTGCTTGAGATGATAAACCTCGGCCCGGATGTCAGCCTCATCCGCAATTCTCAGTAGTTCATCCAGACTTTCCAGCAGCCGAACGCCCTCGCTCCGTATATGGGAGATGTACATGCCATCATATTCAGAGGCCACCTTGCAGATCTCGATCAGCTCCTCTGTGGTCGAATAGAAAGCCGGCGCGTAAATGAGCGAGGCGCCGATACCCAGGGCTCCCTCTTCCATGGCCCGACGAACCATTTCTTTCATTTCTTCGAGCTCTTCTGGGGTAGCTTCCCGATCCTCATATCCCACCGTGTTGATGCGAAGCGTTGTGGCGCCCAGAAAAGAGGCCACATTGGTGGAAACCCCCTTGCGTTCCAGGAATTCGAGGTATTCATTGAGGGTTGTCCATTCAATGTCGTATTTGATATCTCCCTGCTGCTTCGCCATTCGCTCTTTGATTTCCGGGCCGAGCGGTCCCATGGACCAACCTTCCCCAAAAACCTCCAGGGTAACCCCCTGTCGTATGTCACTCTGTGAATTACCGTCTGCGATCAGGTCTTCATTGGCCCAACTCAACATATTGATAAATCCCGGAGCAACGATCAGTCTGGTGGCATCGATTTCCAGATCGGCAGTCACACTTTCCAGGTTGCCCAGAGCGGCAATGGTATCCCCTGAGATGGCAACATCCCCTTTGTAACCAGGGACACCCGTTCCGTCCAAAATGAGGCCGTTGCGAATGACGATGTCATAGTGGGGTTTGGGTTTGCAATTGAAAATAAGAAGAAAAAAAACAGAAAGCAGATAGACAGAGGTCAGTCGGAGGAATTTCATGAAGTTCAATTTTCAGCGCCGGATTGCGCAACGCTAAATTACGAAAATTAGGAAGAGCCTTTCTCTAGGCCTGCTAAAATGAGATCCAAAGCCTATTCCAGATCGATCACCATGGGAGCTCCTCACCCAAGTGAATGAATCTCGAATTCGACTCTTTGTCATTTAGAACAAGGTCCACGATGGTTTTGGCTCCTTCCTCGATGCTCAAGGTGGCTGCATCCGTACCCATGTCGGTTTTTACCCAACCCGGATGCGCCGAATTGACTCGTATCCCAAACTGTCGGAGAGCACCTGCGAGGTGAATGGTAAAGGCATTCACGGCTGCTTTGGATGCATTGTAGGCAAAAGGAGTTCCAGAGGGTCCTTCCGCTTCCCTTTCGATGGCCAGATTCAGTGAGCCCAAAATACTCGAGACGTTCACGATTCGACCGTTTTCAGACTTTTTCAATAAAGGAACCAGGTGCTGCGTCAGGTCGACAAGACCAAAGAAGTTTGTCTCAAAGGTCTCCCGAAGAATAGAGGCAGGGACCCCAAGAACGGTGCTGCTCCCAAGACCTTCTTCGCGATGCAGTATCCCTGCATTGTTTACCAGAACATCCAACCGATCGTATTTTTTCTCAAGTTCATTGACGGCCTTCTCGATGCTATCCGATTTTGAAACGTCGATTTCGAGAAGTTCAACATCGAGTCCCTCCTGTTTTAAGTCATCTACGGCCTTATTTCCTCTTTCGAGACTTCTGGCGCCCAAAATGACATGCATGTCGCTTTTGGCCAATTCCCTGGCAATTTGAAACCCAATACCTTTGTTGGCCCCGGTTACTAGTGCGATCTCTTTCATTCTATCTTGTTTTTACGTTTTTTTACCTCAATTTCAGGCGCAGCAAATAACTGTCTGCGGTCATGAAAAGCTCGGATTTATCTTCGTTAAAGGCGCAGTTCGCTGTCGCCTCTCCCGTTTTGATGGTGCCCAAATGCACTCCTTCCGAAGAGAGAATCCATACACCGCCTGGCCCTGTCGCAAATAGATTTCCTTTGTCATCGACCTTGAGGCCATCGGGCAACCCCGGTGCTTTTGGAACCCAATCGGTAACATCATAGAAGACCTTTTTGCTTTGGATCTTTCCTGCATCATCCAGCTCATAGGCCATCCAAATCGCCTTTTCCGGATCCGAATTTGCCACGTACAGTGTTTTCTCGTCAGGTGAGAGGGCAAGACCGTTGGGTCGGGTCAATTCCTCGGTGAGTAGTGTGATCTGCCCCTCAGGAGTCACCCTGTAGACTCCCTGGAAGTCTATTTCTTTGCCCGAATCTTCCATGCCTCCGGGAAGTCCATAAGGCGGATCTGTAAAATACAGGTTGCCGGCCCGATCGAAGACCAGGTCATTGGGGCTGTTGAAACGCTTGCCTTGAAAGGTCTCAGCCAGGTATTCATAATTGGGCCTCGGCTGAGACAAGTCAGCTTTCATGACAGATACCGCCCGGTTTCCATGCTGGCAGAGCACGAGCTCTCCCCGGTTGTTCAATGTGAGTCCGTTTGATCCGGGTTCGCTACCCTCAAAATTCTCTCCGGTGAATCCCGACGGGGTCAGATAGACACCGGCCCCCTTTTCTTCCGACCAGGAATAGATCGTGTTTTTAGGGACATCCGAAAAAATCAGCATCTCTAGCTTCGGCAGCCACAAAGGTCCTTCTGACCAACTGTAGCCCTCTGCAAGGACTTCAATGGGCGCATCAACATTCAATACATTTTGCAGTGTTTGATCAACGACTTCGATGCTTCCTTTTGAGGCGGGTTCAGGTTCGGTTTGTACTTCAGTCTCCATGGTTTGTTTTTTCTTGCAGCCGCAAAGTGCTGCAGTTACAAGCAGGATAAGAATAGTTTTCTTCATGAGTTTCCAAGGGTTGAACTGGGATACTCAAAGGTAAAACAATTCTGTCCATTTGGAATCCGCAATTTCAAATGTCCATTTGAATCGTTTTGCCAAGGTATGCGATGTAAATGAACATGGTGAAAACCAGAAAGCGTTGAACGAGTCCGTAGTACTTCAATGAGTAGAGTTCGGGATTGAATGCTGGGGAAAGGTTCAGGAAGATCCCGATCA
>Ga0316191_10004037_pt1 | contig 10905 bp, 12 predicted proteins | sample Eddworburr2cm_MG_FD_204928 | JGI IMG/M metagenome (GOLD analysis project Ga0316191, IMG submission 204928) | Coastal sediment microbial communities from Maine, United States - Eddy worm burrow 2 cm | ecosystem: Environmental > Aquatic > Marine > Coastal > Sediment | place: USA: Maine... | reverse complement strand
GCTGGCCATCACCGTACCTGTCCCTGTCTGGAAGCCGGGCAAAAATGATCGTGAGGCAGCAGCACTGACACTGGCGACTCAGATTCTTGCCGGAGGCAGGGCAGCACGCCTGCAGCGCGAGCTGGTAAATGAGCAGCGCAAGGCGTTTGCTGCGGGTGCGGGCTATGATGGTCATGGCATGGGCCTCGACCTCTGGTATGCCTACGGCATGCTCGGTCCCGGCCAGACGCCGGAAGCATTTGAGAAAAGCCTCTGGGCACTGCTTGATGACATGGCAGAAAATGAGGTCGATGAAAAAAGGCTGAATGCAGCCAAGCGCAACATCATCGCCGCAGAGGTTTTCGCCCAGGATTCGCTCTATCTGCGCGCCAAAGAGATTGGCCGCATGGAGGTGGTCGGCATAGGCGCCAACAACCGCGACCTTTGGCTGAAATCTATACGCAGTGTTACGACTGAAGATATCAAGCAGGTTATGGGTCGCTGGCTGAAGCGGGAACGATCCACCACAGGTATCCTGCTACCGGAGGTGAAGTCATGAGGCATCGTCTGTTTGCACTTGTACTGCTGCTTTTGCCTTTTACTGCACATGCCGTGCCAGCGATTCAGGAGGCTCACCTTGAAAACGGCCTGCGTATCCTGCTGATGGAGGCGCACAATGTGCCGATGGTCTCGATGCGCCTTACCATGGCGGCAGGCTCCCGTTTTGATCCGACGGGTAAAGGGGGGGCGGCCAGCCTTCTGGCTTCAATGCTCTCCGACCATACCGCACAACATGACCACGATGCATGGGCCGACCTGCTCGATAGCGATGCGATCCAGCTGGGCAGCAGTGTCGGCCGCGATGAGTTGAACCTTTCACTCACCACCCTCAAGGATGTGCTGAATCCGGGCATCGATGCATTTGCCGAAGCGCTGCTTCAACCGGGCTGGAACAGAAAACGTTTTGCCCTCATGAAACAGGATGCTCTGGCAGCGGCCCAGAAGGAACTGGAGGATGCGGGTACTCAGGCATCTGAAGCTGCGGCCGTACTGCTCTTTGCCGGCCACCCCTACGGTCATCGTCCAAATGGCTCCTTGGCATCACTCACTCATGTTAATCTCGCCGACCTCAAAAGGCTCTATGGCAATCAGGTCAAACCGCAGGGGGCTGTGCTTGCTGTCAGCGGTGACATTACGATGGATGAACTGAAGCCGTTGCTGGAGAAAAAGCTGGCTGACTGGCGAGGTGCTCCCGCCACAGGGTTGAATGATATAATCCCGCCACAGGCTGTACGCGGTAAAAATGTGGATATGCAGCTGCCAACCAGCCAAACACAGATTCAACTGTTGCGTCTGGGGCCAACACGCGGTGATGAGAACTTTTTTCCGGTCTTTGTCCTGAATCATATTCTGGGTGGTGGTGGTTTCGGTTCCCGCCTGATGGAGGAGGTGCGTGAAAAGCGCGGCCTTGTTTACGGCGTCTACTCCTACTTCTCTCCACTGGCGACCAACGGCGCTTTCGTAATCAGTCTGAGTACGCGCGGCGATCAGGCAGATAAGGCTGAAGGGGTGGTTCGCACTGTGCTTGCAGAGATGGCTGCAGGTAAGGTCACTAAAAAACAGCTCACCGCCAGCAAAGAGAACCTGACAGGCAGCTTCGCCCAGCGCATGGACTCCAATCGCGAAAGGGTTTCGCTGATTGCCATGATCGGCCTTTATAACCTGCCTCTTGATTATCTAAGCGTTTGGACTGAACGGGTTGATGCAGTGACGCTGCAACAGCTTCGCCACCAGGCTGCGACCTACCTGAATCCCGATGAGTGGAACCGCGTCCGGGTCGGAGCAGGTCTGAAGTGAGAGTCACAGCTGGCTCGCTACGCGGGCGGGTACTCAATGTGCCGGATGTGGAAGGGCTGCGCCCAACACCGGCAAAGGTGCGTCAGGCACTGTTCAACATTCTCGGTCCTGTTGAAGAGCTGAGTCTACTAGATCTCTTTTCCGGCTCCGGTGTCATGGCACTGGAGGCACTCTCACGCGGCGCTGCCTCAGCACTCTCCATCGAACAAAACCGTAACCTGACGCGCAACCTTTCAGGTATCCGAACAGCATGGCATCTTGAAAAGGAGTGGCAGATCAAAACCGCTACGGTCGAAAAGGGGCTGGCCATGCTGAGCGGCCAGAAGTTCGACTTGATCTTTGCCGACCCTCCCTACCAACAGGGTTTTACCGACAGACTGCCGCAGTGGCTGGATAGTAATGATATTGGTTGCGAGAAACTGGTGATTGAGGAGTCGGCACGCGTGGAGCCTCTCTGGCCTGATGGATGGCAATGTGAACAGAGCCGCCGTTACGGTGATTCCACCCTTCACTTTCTCTCGCGAACCGCCTGATTTCAGAACATTGATATTCAGAGGTTTCCTAATAAAGGCTTCAACGCTACGGTTCGCTTCCTGATCTGGAGGTTTCTGTGACTCATATCCGTATTGCGACCCGTCGTTCCCCGCTGGCCCTGTGGCAGGCTGAATATGTATCGGCTGAATTGAAGCGGCTCGACCCATCCGTCACCACCGAGTTGGTCAAGATTGTCACCAAAGGTGATAAAATTCTCGATGTGCCGCTGGCACAGGTGGGTGGCAAAGGGCTGTTCACCAAAGAGATCGATGAAGCACTGCTTGATGGCCGTGCCGATATCGCCGTCCACTCCATGAAAGATGTACCTACTGCTTTGCCAGAGGGAACCAGTATTCGCGCCCATCCAAAACGCGAAGATCCGCGTGACGCCATCGCAACCATCACTGGCGGTGGTCTGGACTCACTGCCTGAAGGATCAACAATCGGCACCTCAAGCCTGCGCCGTATCGCCCAGCTTCAGGCTAAATACCCCTCGTTCATCTTCACCTCCATTCGCGGCAACATCCAGACCCGCCTCTCCAAGCTTGGCGTAGAGGTCGATGCAGTGATTCTGGCCGCAGCAGGTGTATGCCGTATGGATATGGTGGCGCAGATGCACGAGTTCATTGATACCGAAGTGATGTTACCGGCGGTAGCACAGGGCACGCTCGGCATTCAGACCCGCGATGCCGATACGTTGATCAATGCACTGGTCGATCAGATGAATGACCCTGTAACCGTTGTTCGCACCAAAGCTGAACGCGCCTTCCTGGCTACCCTTGAAGGCGGCTGCCAGGTACCGATTGCCGCATACGCCACACTCGATGGCGATGCTTTGCATCTGAAAGGGTTGGTCGGTTCAGTCGACGGTAAGGTTGTCATTGTTCGCGAAGCAACAGGTCATCGTAGCGATGCCGAAGCCATCGGCTCTGCACTGGCCAATGAGGTGCTGGATGCCGGTGCCCGCCCAATTCTCGAAGCGCTCTACGCCGAAGGCAAAGTCTGATCTTTATCTAACTGTTTTTGCCTTCGATCCAGCGGGACATAAACTCCGTACTGCGCTGGTGATGATGACGCAGCATCGCACCAGTAAAATTGTTGCGCCGATGCTGCTTAAGATCGTTGCGAACCTCTATAATACGAGAAATCAGTGACTTGCCGTTCTTCTCGGCACTGAACAGTGAATGCACAATATCAAAACCGTGCTGCCTTGCAGCCTTCCAGGCTGACTCATCGCGGTAGAGTCTCACCGCTGCCTCAGCAAAGCTCTCTGCTTCATCGGCCACAAGGCCGCTCCATGGCAGTCCATCATGCATCCCCTCTGCACCAACAGAGGTGGTGACATTAGGTGTACCGTTCATCATGGCATCAGCCAGTTTGGTTTTGATACCCGCCCCGAAACGAAGCGGTGCGAGGCAGACCCGAGCCTGGGACATGACGGTAGAGACATCTTCCGCGCGGCCAAGAACCCGGAATCCGCTTTTTTTATCATCCAGTGCTGTTGCTTTGGGCGGGGTATAAGCACCATAGATAAACATCTCGGCCTCGGGAAGTTCAGGCCTGATTCTCGGCCATATCTCCTGCTTCAACCACAATATTGCATCCCAGTTCGGTGCGTGGCGGAAGTTACCGATGCTCACAAAGTGGCTACGCTGGTCGAACGGGAGACGATTATTGTTGATCTGCGACAGATCGAACATAAAAGGGCAGCAGTGCAGTAGTGAAGGGTCGATGCTGAACTGCTCTTTGAGCAGCCGCATTTCATAGCTTGAGACCAAAATAGAAAGATCGGAACGCAAAAGTGCTGCAACTTCACGCATGGCGACTGCATTGGATAACTCATTTTTTGAAAGCTCACAGGTGACCACATGACTCTGTTTGAAAGCGTTATGGCGTGCATCGCGCAGCAGGTGCAGATCTATCGTTTCAACAATGCGCATCGCATCCGGGCAGACTTTTTCTACCCGCCAGCCGAACTGCTCCTCCATCGTAAAGCGGTCAAATAGAACAATGTCGGGCTGAAGGGCTGCGATGAAAGCATCGAAGCTGCTGTCGTTCACCATAATCTCGGCGGCCTCTACTCCGATCAGCTTAAGGTCCAGAGAATGTTCATTTTCAGCTGCCGTAGAAGCATAGGTGACTCGCCACCCCTGCTGCACAAAGAGCTGGCTTAGCTCCAGCATGCGAAGGCCCGCACCGGATGAAACGGGCTCCGGCCAGAGGCTTCCAACTATCAATACGCTCATATTATTATCAGATGACATGGGCGCCATCTCACCAGCGGCCACCTCGCCGGTCAATAGCCTCAAAGTCTTTGCGTTGAATTACAAACCTTTGGGTTCAGAATAGCTGATAATTTTTTGTTTTGGAGTTTTCATGCCAACAGTGATTTATCAGGGGAAAGCGTACAAATGTGAAAGCGATGAGTCCCTGCTCGATGGCGTAAACAGACAGGGAGGAAACCTCTCTTATGGTTGTCGTGGAGGTTTCTGTCAGTCATGCATGGTCAAAGCCGTAAAAGGAGTACCCCCTGTTGAAGCACAGGCAGGCATCAAGCCTGCATTGAAGGAGAAGGGCTATTTCCTCTCCTGTATCTGCAAGCCCGCATCCGATTTTGAAATCACACTGCCGGATAGAAGGGATGAATTTATTCAGGCTACCGTAACCGGGTTGGAGTACCTGAATCCAACCGTCATTCGGATGACAGCGAATCGACCGGATGGCTTTAACTACCGGCCAGGTCAGTTTGTGAACCTGATCAGGCCAGAAGATGGGCTGGCACGCAGCTACTCGCTGGCAAGCATCCCAAGTGATGAAGGGCTGGAGTTTCATATCCGGCTGTTGCCTGATGGAAAAATGAGCAACTGGATTATTGATAACCTGAAGTCCGGCACCGAGATACTGTTAAGTGATCCGATGGGCGACTGCTGTTACCGCAAAGCGTATGCCGATCGCCCTATGCTGCTGGCAGGCACCGGAACAGGGCTGGCACCTCTTTATGGCATCCTTCACGATGCCCTCACTTCTGGCCACAGCCAGCAGATTCGGCTACTGCATGGCGGCCTGAGCAGTGGTGACCTCTATTATGATCAACTGTTACGAGAACTTGCCAATGAGTACGATAACTTCAGCTATATTCCATGCCTGTTGAACGAGGAGGCTCCAGAAGATGGATTGAGTGGCCCGATCGACAGCCATATTCCCGCTCAGCTTGCATCCGACAGCAACTGGGTGGCTTTTCTCTGCGGCGACTCAGGAATTATCACCGCCATGCGCAATGTCTGTATCAGCCATGGCATGAACGAATCTACTATCCATAGCGACGCCTTCGGTTAAAGGTTTCGCGACCAAAAAAACAGCCACCCCATGGGGTGGCTGTCGTATCCATCTTCCGCGTTTGAACTGTTAATCGTTGTCTTTACCAGAACCTTCAGCTTGACTCTTTTTGAGATCACTCAGCTTACGCTCCCAGTGTGAAACAAGCTCATCACGGGTGATTTTATGATCCAGATCGCGATCGATACGCATGAATTCATTACGGGCTGGCTCCAGCTTTTCGTCTTTACTGATCTGACCATCCTTATCGTGATCCCAGCGTTTCATGATGCTGTTCATGATATTATTTTTTACAGATGGAGTCTTTATATTCATCTCTGAGCGGCCCGCATAACGATGCGCAAACATCTCATCACCGCTGATAACACCGTCACCATTGGTATCAATTTTATTGAACTTGTGCAAAGCCATAGCTTCAAACTCAGTAGGATCAATGACACCATCGTGGTTGGCATCCTTCACCTCCATCACCCGATCCGCCGTCTCCTGCGGATCATAGGAAGGCATAAAGGCCGCCTGGACAGGCATCGCCAGCATCATAAATCCCGCAAACAGTACAAACTTTTTCATCAATTTTTCCCCTTTCTCCAGCAGATACCGGATAAATTCCGAGCATCGCAAATCATAACGTATGCAGTTAAGTTCACCAACAATGGCAGCACGACTGCAAATTTTTGGGCAGCTTATCGCCACCCTCTTATTAGCAAATTAAAATATAATTAAAATATTGGCATGGCATTCAGTACCTGGCCTAGAGGGTGAATAGTTGCAAAGGCGGTGCCATCCAAACTGCAATGGTTACCGCTGCGTAGAGAAGCATATAGGAGATCCATGATCTCCTACTGAACAGGGTTAGCGCCGTACCAAAAGAGTCTTTAACCGTAACGCCTATGAAGTTAACGCTGTAAATCTCATCAAGCAGCAGGTGTAACAGATAACCACCACTGACAAAGGCTGCTGCCAACCAGGCAAAATCAGTTTGCCAGCCGAAGAAGTGGTCACCCGCAAAGAACAGGGCCATTCCGAACAGCAGGGCTGCTGGAACTGAATGAAACAGGCCTCTGTGTTCCGTCGTAGCCGCAAACAGGGGAAAGAGAATAAAACGCACGGATAGTGCGGCAAGCAGTGCCAGAAGAATCAGAGGGATGAGACTTAGTTCTGCATAACAGAGAAAGACTACGGCAATCGCAGTGGCAAAACTGAATATCGTAAATAGCAACCTAGTGGGGATGGAGTGGTCGGAATCAACATCGGGAAGCAGTCCTGCGTGCAGGCCGAGCAAAAAAAGAAGCAGTGCTTCCATCTGGGATAATGGAGCAGCCTGCAATGCTACCGCCGTAGCAGTTAATGAACCTGCCGCAGCAATCGAAAGGTGGGTCCTAAAGTTGGCCATGTTTCCTCCCTTCATCTTCAAGGAGGGGAAATTGGCACGCTTAGCTCTGTATAGCCGTGAGCCCGCTCACGCCATCATCGATATCCGGCTAAACCTCTATCTGCTCCGGTTCCTCCTCTGGCAGGAACGGTTTCAGGAGATCTTCGAACCACTTCTCCATTTTTTCCATGCCTTCTCGCACATCATCGAAATCTTTATCCGAGATGACCCCATCCTTGTTTCGATCCATGGAGTCGAAGGTGACTCTGGCTGACTTCTCCAATCGCTTCATCACCTCTTCAAACGTAACCTGCCCATCACCATTGGTATCGAATGCGCCCGCACTGCTTTCACCAGCGAAGACTGGAGTGGCTGATAACATCAGGGCCAGCAACGCCACTGCGATCGTTTGTAATGGTTTCATCTGTACACCTCCGCTTTCGCTTGTGCCTGATACTGCAGCAGTTTCAGCATCTATACAGCCGGGATTGCAGCGCCACAAATCGCATAAATTCCCCTTTAGCGCTTTATGAGCAGCGTGATCCCGTCTGCAACAGGCAGCATGGCCAGATCGATACGCACGTCCTCCTTTAGCTTACTGTTGAAGCTGCGAATCGCCTGCGTTGCCGTCGTATGGTTTGTGTCATCAATGACACTGCCGCCCCACAGCACATTATCGACCACAATCAAACCGCCCGGCCGGAGCAACCTCAGACAGCGCTCATAGTAGTGCTCATAATTCTCTTTATCCGCATCGATAAAGGCGAAGTCGAAGCTTTCCTCCTCATCGCACTGTAGCAGTTCATCGAGCGTTTCAAGGGCAGGGCGCAGATAAAGTTGAACCTTATCCTGCACGCCCGCATCCTCCCAGAATCGCCGGGCGACAAAACTCCAGCGTTCTGAGATGTCGCAGGTCACGACCTCACCATCATCTGGCAGTGCCAGCGCCATCCAGAGCGTGGCATAACCGGTGTAGGTGCCGACCTCGATCACCCGCTTTGCACCCATCAGTCGAATCAGCATTACCATCAACTGGCACTGCTCAGGGGCAGAGCGCATGATAGAGAGCTCCTCCGCCTCGGTGGCATGCCTCAAACGAGCCAGCACCTCCGGTTCACGAAGCCCCATCTCAAGCAGATATTCGTAAAGCTTTTCGTTCATGTTAATTGTGCGATTTGCCATATATGCCACCTACAAAAATGTGGAGAAGAAAAGTGAATAGGCGATGCTGGCTATCATCAGGCTGAAAAACATCGTGGGAATACCCACCTTCATCCATCCGGCCGGCGTAATAACGGCACCTTTAATGCCACAGCGTTCCGATTCAGCAATAGCGATCAGGTTGGCCGTTGCCCCTATATGCGTACCGTTGCCGCCAAGGCCGACGCCAATCGCCAGCGCCCACCAGAGTGGAGTGATATTAACCCCCATCGTTTCCAGCCCCAAAATGATCGGGATAATTGTGACCGTAAAGGGAATGTTATCGATGATCGCGCTCAACAGCGCCGCGCACCACATCACTGCAAGCCCTGTCAGCAGCAACCTTTCCGGGTCACGGGCGATATCGACAAGTTGCAAACCAACCCAGTGCAACAGCCCCGACTGCTCAACACCGCCGACAATAATGAACAGGCCGACAAAGAAGGAGAGCACTGACCAGTTCACCTGCCCGAACAGATCACTGGGCTCGGGCCGCTGCAGCACAAGCACGATGCAGAGGCCGATAAATGCTACATAGGCGGGATAGAGGTGGAGGTGGTGATGCAGAAAAAACAGCACAATAATCACAGCAAGGGCGAAGCATGCTTGTATCAATGCCCTAGGATCGCGAATGGCCTTCTTCTCATTCAAATCAATGTGGTTCTCAACCTTGATGAGGTGACTTCGGAAAACAAAAAGGATCAGCAGCACCGCACAAACCCAGACCAGAAAAATGGTAGGCCCCATGTGAATAAGGAAACGGCTGAAATCGATACCTCCTGCTGTACCGATCATAAGGTTGGGGGGATCGCCAACCAGCGTAGCGGCACCACCAATATTTGAGAGCATCGCCTCGGACATAAGAAATGGCAGTGGATTGATCTCCAGTATTCGGGCAATCAACACCGTGATCGGTGCAAAGATGATCACCGTTGTCACATTATCGAGGAACATACTGATCAGACTTACCACCAGGCTGAGATAGATCAGCAACAGTCTCGAATCACCACGGGAAAACTTGGAAACCATGATTGCGATATATTCGAAGGCGCCGGTCGGACGCAGCCTTGCCACGACCATCATCATCGCCGTAAGCAGCAGTATCGTATTTCCGTCAATGGCCGCAATCGCCATATCCTGCGAATAGAATCCGGCTACCGTCCCAATCCCGATCATCACCACAGCCCCGAGAATGGATGCGCTGGTGCGATGCAGTAGCTCACTGAATATCAACACATAGGCACCCAACATCACTGCCAAGGCGATCAGCATATCTGTGGTCAGAGCAGAGGAGTATTCAACCATATTTAGAATTTGTGGTATTTGAGTAGCAGGCCGGCAATCGCCATGCGCGTAATCACCCCGACATAACGCTCCTCATCAAGCAGGAAGATATAGGTGGAGTTGAACTTCTCCATGATTGAGAGCGCTTTGATCACCGGCGAGGTCGGGGTAATGGTCGCGACATTCTCTATAATGTAAGGATCAACCGTCATATTCAGAATCTCACCACTGACCACTTCCGGTGTACTCTCGCTGCATATCCTGTCCCCAAGAAGATGGGCGTGATGCGCCAGATCATCAGGAACACAGAGGCATTTGAATGTATGACGAAGCGAAAAACGGCCGATGATTTTTCCCTCTACATCGCAGTAGGGCAGGCCGCCAACGCCATGACGCATGCACTCGCGGAATGCATCCCCGATCTTCATGCCCGGATGCACTACGGAGGTGGGTACAACAACATCCATCAGTTTCATAAGGACTCCTCTGTCACCCCCGTTACCTTAGTTTAGTCGGAAACCGCAGTGATTGCATGACCTCATTCGTTCAGCAGTACTTTAAGCTTATCCACTTCAAACTCACTGAACACACTTATGCCATGACGCTTCAACAGCCTGGCAGTAACACCCTCACCTTCGATCTTAACGCCTGAGAAGGTGCCATCATTCACGCGTGAAACACCGCAGGAGGGGCTACCCTCTTTCAGTACGGCAAACAGGATCTGGTGGCGCATGCACTGGGCCAGCGCCAACTCCGCTCCATCGACAAAGGCATTAGTCACATCCTCACCATTTTGTCGCTGCACAGCTCCACGGCCAGATAACACGGTATCCGAATCGCCAGTGACAATCTCAGCAGGAGGCCTTGGCACCGGAAGGCCACCGGACAGCTCTGGGCAGATCGGAATCAATCGCCCTTCATCCTGCCACTGCTTAAGGAGACCGGATTGACGACAGTCACCGCCATCATAACGAACCCTCTCACCGAGCAGACAGGCGCTTACAAGTATCTTCTGCATCGCTTCAACCTAGAGCCACACCGCCAGTTCGGAAAGGGCGGTGGAATTTATAAGGTAGGTCGTATCACGTTTGATGGCAGCAGCCTGAATCGCTTCAAGCAGTGCAGAGGGCTCCGGGGGTGCTTCACCTTTCACATAACCCCACATATGCTGCAGTGCATTTATCAGGTGTCCCGGTTCAGGTTCGCTTCTGAGTGTCCTGATCAGCAGGCGTGATAACGCTTCGGTATTGTCATGGTATTGCCCCCCGTGCGCCACCGCTGGACCAAGCTGACGATAAAGGTTGGGATCGTGTGCCATCACCGAATATTTATGCTGGGCCCAG
>Ga0316191_10004035_pt1 | contig 10906 bp, 8 predicted proteins | sample Eddworburr2cm_MG_FD_204928 | JGI IMG/M metagenome (GOLD analysis project Ga0316191, IMG submission 204928) | Coastal sediment microbial communities from Maine, United States - Eddy worm burrow 2 cm | ecosystem: Environmental > Aquatic > Marine > Coastal > Sediment | place: USA: Maine | collected... | reverse complement strand
ACGAATCCGAGCGCACCGAAATAAAGCGTGAACACCAACGCACTGGTGATGAGCCCGGCCAGCGTTCGCAGTTTGTTCCAGCGCAGCATGGTATCGGCGGTCATCAATCGCTGCCCCAGGTGACGAATACCATATACGGACAGATGGGCAACAACCGCTATCACCACGATCACGATGATTCGCTCGGTGGTCCCGAATTCATTCAGCTCAAATATGCTCACAGAATTTTTCCCCTTAAACTACTTTAAGCAACCGAAGTTTCGATTTGATCGATTCACCTCCTGACCATCCGGCTCAGGCAACTATCTTCACAGGTAGGGCGAAAACAACCAGGCTGTCGCATCGCGAATCCGCACCGGCAACGACCGGCCATCGACCCCCTCGAGAGACTCTTCGCGCGCAGTCGTTTTAATCCGCTCGAAATGTTCACTCATCTGCGTTACAAATTCCGGCTGAAAGACTTCCAGCACGAGCTCGAAATTCAAGCGCAGACTGCGGGGATCGATGTTGGCCGAACCAATGTGCGCGTAATTATCATCGATCAACAATAATTTACTATGGGCGAACGGGGGAGGTTGATAATAAATCTGCACGCCGTACTGCAGTAACTCCCATAACATGTTGCGTGTGGCCCAATGGGCCAGGGGCTGGTTAGACTTCTGCGGCAAAATAATGCTGACCTCGACGCCGCGCAGGGCGGCCGCCTGCAAGGCGTTAATGAGCTCGGGCGGTGGCAGGAAGTACGGTGTCATGATAGCCACCCGCTTGCGTGCGAGCGCGACCGCGCCGGTTATGATCATGGCCAGTTTTCCAAGGTCTTCGTTCGGCCCGTCGGTGATGACACGACAAATCGCAGTCCCCTTCGCGGCAGGCTTCGCCGGGGGTTGTGTCGGCGCCTCGCCCGCGGCGAACAACCAGTCTTCGTCGAAGGTGGCCTGCAATTGTTCGATGATCGGTCCCTCGACCTGAAAATGAATATCGGCCGTCACCTGCCGCCCGGAAGGCCTTTGGCTCAGGTGACGATCTCCAATGTTCATCCCGCCGGTAAAACCCCTGTTCCCATCTACTACCACCAGTTTGCGATGATTGCGCAGGTTGATGTGAATCGATGGTGGCAAAATTCTGGGCGGGACGAAGCGCGCCACTTTCACTGCCCGTCGTTTTAACAGCGTGCCGGCGCGAGGGAAGCCATACAACTCACCGATACCGTCGAGCAATACGCGAACCTCGACCCCGCGCGCCTGCGCAGCTTCCAGTGACTTGACGAAAGCCATTCCGGTCTCATTGGTCTCGAAAATATAGGTTGCCAAACACACCGAGTGCCGGGCCTCGTCGATCGCCTTTAACATGGCCGCGTAAGCACTTTCACCATCGAAGAAAGGTTGCAACGCGTTTCCATCAGCAAGCGCCCGATGAGTCACCGCGGCCGATGAACGTGCAAGCGCAACCAGCCCGGGATCCGCAGTGACAGCCAAAGGTGGGTTTTCCTGGTCGAACTTGTCTACTTTATCCGGCCTTTCGTAGCGGATCTTGAGACGCTTTACAGGCTCGCCTTTGAGCTGATGCGCGCGGGTCCGCAAGCGGTTGATACCGAACAGGTAATACAGTACCGGGCCCACAATCGGGTAAGCGAACGAAACGGCAATCCAGCCCAGCGCGGCGCGCGGGTCACGCTTGTAAAGCAATGCGTGTCCGGCACTGATAATCGCCATCGCAAAGTGGGCAACAAGCAGGAACCAGGCATTGTTCAATGGGAGTTACTCCGTTGCAAAACGAGCGGCCTGCGAAATCCTGTTAGTCAAACTTCTCAAGGTGGAGCGGGCCTGCCTTGCTGGATACAACAGGCGATTACTAAACAGCCGGGCCATACTAGCATATTGGTTATCTCTCGGCATGGCTGTAGCATGCATCCATGCTTGAACTGCTGTTAAATGAATACAGTTATTCGGTCCTGTTGCTGGGCGACATCAAGCATTACGAACTCGAAGTGCTGGCATTTGTCATTGCCGTGGGTGTACTCGTATGGGCTGTATTTCTATCCAGGCGCCGTAAAACTCGCCTCTGAATGGCTCAGAACCATTTTTTGCGCCTGAAATAAGCCAGCATGCCGACCAGGATTCCAATAATTAACAGCCACACCAGCGGGTAGCCATAGTACCAACGCAGTTCAGGCATGGCCCACGGGCTGGCCTCGTTGCTGAAATTCATACCATAGACGCCAACAATAAAAGTCAACGGGATAAAAATCGTAGCGATGATCGTCAACACCCGCATGATTTCGTTCAGGCGATAACTGACGCTCGACAGGTAGATGTCCAGCAATCCGGTCACCATGTCCCGGTAAGTTTCAATCATGTCCATGATCTGAATCGTATGGTCGTAGCAGTCACGGTAGTAAACCTGGTTTTCCTCGGCGATAATCCCGCTCTCGTCGCGCACCAGGGCGCTCAGCACTTCGCGCTGCGGCCACAACATACGCCGCAGGATCAGCATGGTGCGCTTGAGGTGGTGCAACTCATGCAATGAATTGCGCGTGGGTGCATCGAGCAGTTGCTCTTCAAGCTGTTCAATTTCGTCGCCCAGTAGCTCGAGAACCGGGAAGCCCTCATCGATAACCTGGTCTATCAGGGCATAGAGGAGATAATCGGAGCCGCGCGCTCGAATACGCCCGGCATGATCGCGCAGCCGTAGCCGAACCGGTTCAAACGGATCGTTCGCCCCTGGGTGAAAACTGATCAGAAAATTGGGACCGACAAAAAGGCTAAGCTGCTCCATTTTCAGGTCCCTGAAATCAGTCTCGATCACCGGGTGCGCCATGACCACGAAGAGCTGTCCCTTGTAGTCATCCACCTTTGGTCGCTGGCCGGTATTAATTACGTCTTCCAGCGCCAGGTGATGCAGACCAAACAGCTTGCCCAACTGGCGTAGCGTATCGGGTTCAGCATCTCCCTGAACGTGTATCCAGGTCACGGTATCGCGCTTGAGGTAGGCGCTGCACTCCTCGGGTTCGACCAGCACCAGCTCGGTAAATTCACTGTCGGTGTAGTCGGTCAGCAGAATCTCCAGTGGAATACCCCTGGCACTTTCTCCCTGCTGCAAAGTGCCTGGAGACGTTCCGGGAGGATGGTAACGTTTTGGAAAATAGGCCATTCTTGAATCCTATAATTAGTATCGGCTTTTGAATAATAAGCCGTTTACTTAATGCCGTCATCCAATCCGACGATCCAATCAGGACTTTGTCGTGGATCGGGAAATCACAAGCCTGATAGCAGCGCCGTGTAAAATCGACATTAAATCTATCTCGTCCTGGAATATTTGCCGGCAATAGCAAGCTTCAGGCAAAGACATACTGGCGGTGCAGACTTTACGTAACTGGACCATGATGGCAATCTGCCTGGCCTCTGCCGCCATTCTAATCGGGTTGGGTGTGTTCAATCTGGCGCTGACCCTGGACAAACAGGGTGAGCTCTCGCTATTGGTGGGACGTTGAGCAGCGGTCAATAAACTATCAAAGTGGTGAGCTACAGGTCACCGGGGTTCACTAGGGTGGACAAAATCAGACGTTCTGAGAACCTGGATCGTTTCGATTTCGTTCATTAATCAAACCTCACCTGATTCGCAGGAACCCGGATATGGAAAGTCCATATACCGATTGAAGAAAACTCTGGAGCAAAACCCTTGTTGCATGAATTATCATGATTTACCGTTGCTCGGTAGCTTCACGGGTACCTGCGTACCTTCGATCGCATCCACTACAAGGCTATAGGTTACACGTGTGTTTGAGACCGAACGGTAGAAGTTGATCAGTTCATCCCAGGGATCAGAAACCTTTTGAAAACCGGAAATAAAAACGACTAGCGTACTGACATTTGTCTGGCCCTGGATCACCATATAACCACCCACAACTAGCACAACGAGTACTCCGAGGGAATTCAGAAAGTTTCCGAGAAAGGTCAGAATATACTTCTGTTGGTAGATGAACATTCGAATTTTGTAGACCAGTTCTACAAAAAGACTGGTGCGTGTCCGCGATCTTGCCTGCTCGCCTTCGGCGAGGTTGCCAAAGCCGACTGCCTCACTTCCGAGTTGGCGCATGATGCGTATCCGCCGGCGTGCCAGGCGGTTAACGTTGCGTTGGATTTTCGGCACCAGGAAAACCTGCGGAGAGTAAATCAGAATTGCCAAAACGGCGATTAATGGCTCCACCCATAGCAAATAGGCCATTATCCAGATGATCGTACTGGTCTGAAGCAGCGGTACGGAAAGGCTTGCACTCGCAAATTCGCCGACATGCTCGGATTCCGCCATGAGCATGGATACCGTGGTGCCTGAATCCAGAGCGCCGATACGCGACAGATCGCCCGATTCGGAAGTTATGAATTTCCGTTCCAGGATACGCTTGCGCAGATCACGTATGACCTCTTCCCGAACCCTCCCCTTAACCAGGTTCAGGCTATATTTGAGGCCACCCTGGATCAGCAAGACTACGAGATAGACGAATCCAAGTAGCACCAGCAACCAGAGATCATGATTCGAAACCGCGCTATCAACCATGCGACGCTGCAACTCCAGGGGCGCCACGGACAGGGACGCAACCAGGCAAACGAGCAGACAGATCTTGATCTGGCCAGCGCGACAAGTCTGCCAGACATAAACATAGATCGAATTGCCAAGCATGAGATTACTACCTGATAGTGAATCGGGACTATTGGAGAGAATATCAGAAGACAGGCGAAACAAAATTTACAATTACATTTTACCAAACGTAATAGCGACAATGAATTACGTCTTCATTTTTCCCTGCCATCAGCAATGGGTTTTGCTAGTCGAAAGTGCCCATCACCAACTTTCCGAGACCGGTCGATCTTCGCCGGTTGGGGCAAAAACCTGATGTTTTTGCCATTTATTTTCTTCGTCTCCTGGGAATCAGGCTGAAAACAAGCAAGCCGATGATAAAGCCAATGCTCATCAGGATTACGAACAATAACGCTGGTGGAATTCAAAAACTCCAGAACAAAATTGTATCTCGACCATCGCGATGTCCTGAATCGAAAATATCTTGACTGCGATGGTCAGCAGCCGCGAAATTTTTGAGTTGATATCTTTCATTGTCGCTTAACCTGCGGCCAGCATGCCCGAAAGCAGGGTGGCAATGCCCAGGAAAGACATGAAACCGGCGATGTCCGTGACGGTTGTCAGAATAATGGACGAGGACAGAGCCGGGTCCTGGCCCATCCGTTTCAGCACAATGGGTACCATCGCACCGGCAACGGCCGCGATGAACATGGATGAGATCATTGCCAGCCCGATAATCAGGGCGAGCCCGGTGTTACGGCTCCAGAGGTAGACCCCCGCGCCGCAGGTAATCGCGATCGCGCAACCATTGATCAGCGCGGCTCCCGCCTCTTTCATGCTAACCCTTAACCAGTGTCTAACCGTGATTTCACGCAGCGTGAGTCCACGCATTGTCACCGCCAGCGCCTGTGCTCCCGTGTTGCCTGACTGACCCGCGGCAATCGGTAATAAAATCGCGAGCGCCGTATATTGCGCGATGGTCGACTCGAATAAGCCCACGACGGCGGCCGCAAGAAATGCGGTCAAAAGATTTATTTGCAGCCACGGCAACCTCTTTTTGACCGCAAACCAGGTGCTCGACAGGGCGCGTTCATCTTTGCTGACGCCGACCATAGTCTGCATGTCAGTGGCCATGTCCTGTTTCAAAACGCTGAGGATATTCTTGCCGTGAATAATGCCCACAAAATGATCGTTGCCGTCGATCACGGGCAGCATATCCACTTTGAGTTTCTCCAGTTTATCCATGACTTCGCTTTTAGGATCCAGCGTCATGATTACGCCCTGAAGCGGCTTTGAAAGTGACGCCAGCAGCTGATCGCTGTCGGCCAGGGCCAGCCGCTGAATCGCCACCTGGCCTTGCAAATACAGATCGTCGTTGAGCAGAAACAGGTGATGCAGCTCCTGTTTTTTCTGGCCTTTTAGTTGTTGTAACGCAGCCTGAACCGTCATGTTCTCGTTGAAAGCAATGATATCCGTATCCATCAACCAGCCCGCGGTGTCGATCGGGTACTCCAGCAATTCCCTCAGTTCCGCAGCAATCCCTTTATCCATCTGCGCGAGATAAGATTCCCGTCGCTCGGAATCCAGCCGGCTCAACATGGTCGAGCCAAGACCGGCATCCATTGCCGCCAGCAGGTCGACGGCCTTCGTGTCGGCTAGCTGTTGCAATATATTATCCGCCAGTCCCGGCGACAGTTTGCGCCAGACTGGCAGCAGAACATAGGTGGGTTGTGCGGCCATTAATGCAGCTGCTTCCTGTGGCAGCATGAGCTCTATCTTGCGCGCGGCATCCTGCGGATAGTTCAGTAGAAAGGCACGGTTTAATGCGTCAACAGGGGTAATTGTCGCGTTTGCGGAAGCTGCCATCTCAGTTGCCTCGCCTCGTCCTGGTGCTGGTCAGGTCAGTTACCGTATCGAACAACGCCAGTAGACTTTTGCCATAGGTTTCATAAATGCCCGATATGGGGTCGGCACCATCGGTCGTGTCGATGTTGGTTGACGTTTGTTCCAGGCCTCTGCGCAGGTCCACATGTCGCAACAGGCCGACCAGTTGCTGATTTCTGTTGGTGACTGGAATGCTGTCTCGATCGACCCACAAAGGGTGGTTCGTTGCAGCACTAAGCGCCATTCGAGCGGACAGGGAATCCAGTAGTTTATCCATCACCGCCGTGACGGTAGTCGTCGGCGCAGCGCGCATTAATGCAGGCAGCTGTACCAGTCCTTTTAAGTGCCTGTCGCGATCGACGACCAGCATGGCTCCATAATTTACCGTTCCATGTTCTTCTGTAACACGCGCAAGCGCCTCCGCGATATTACAGTCGTCGGGCAAGGTCGAGATATTGGCTGTCATCCACGCACCCACGGCATCCTCTGAGTAATTCAACAGCAGCCAGCATGCAAGTTGGGTTTTTTCCGGCAGTAAATCGAGCAACTGCGAGCGCAATTCGCCTTGGCAATGTCGCATGATCGCCGCCACCAGGCTCACGTTCATCCCGGAAAGCAGGCCGGCTGCAATGTTGGGTTTCAGTATTTGGCACAGCCTTGCCGAGTACTGCGGCAGAATTTTCCCGAGCACGCTAGCGCCGTAGGGATGCGGGACATTGCTCAGAAAATCAGCAACCTGTTCTATCGGCTGCTGTTCCAGAATAGTGGCGGCGGCGCCCGGCTGGGACTGCAGAAAAGCCAGGGCCAGATCGACCTGTTGCTGAGCCATCGGTTAAGCCTCTTTACCTGGTGCGGCTTTGGTTGACCTGGCGGACGTTTCTGCTGTTGATTTGAAACTGCTGACCTGCTCCTGAAACAGTTTTGCCGGAATGATGGTGCGGCCGTATTCCGTGTCGAGCACGATACAGGTCTGAGTTACTTCAATAATGCTGCCTTCGACCTCACCGCTTAACATTTGCTCGCCGATGCGGCAATGTTTGCGCAACTGTTGCGCCCCGATAATGTTGGCGACCAGAGACCTGGCGCCGAGGCCGAATGCGAGCGCCGCACCCGCCAGCAACACGCCGATAATGACGATCAGCACATTGGTCAGAAAATCGACATTAATCCCGATCTGCTCTATGCCGATGACCAGGGTGGTGAAGATAACCACCATCTGCGAAACCCTGCCCAGCACGTCCCCCTGTGCCATGCCCGCGGAACTGGCGGCGCTGATGACGCCTGCCTTGACCAGGTTGCTCAGTAGAAAACCGGCCAGGATAATCAGCAGACCCGAGATCAGGCTGGGCAAATAGAGGACGACGCTGTCCATCCAGCTGGATAGCATTTTCCAGCCCAGCATGTTTGCGGCCGCGGCGATGAAAAATATGAAAACGATCCAGAACACGGCATTGCCGGCAATCACGGCGTAGGAACGTCTTACCTTCAACTGCCTGGCACCCTCATCCGGCGCGGCGCCCTGCAGAACCAGGTCCAGACCCCTGATGAGCTTGCGAGTTGCGATACGTAATATATGAGCCACGAACCAGCCAACAACCAGGACGGCGACTGCACCCGCAAGCAGGGGCGCAAACGCTATGATTTGCGTGGTGAATTCCTCGTAAGTATCTACCAATGAGTTTTGCCAGCTGATGCCGTCGCTACTAGCCATGATCGGCCTCCTCGGGGTCGTCATCATTATATGCACTGGATTCGAATGCGGAAATTGTTTCCATCGCGTCAAGCCAGTGCAGGGAAGAATATATTGCGAGTTTAACAGAAGAATGATCGTCAGACGGTTGATCGCTGAATTCAGCCAGCCAGATGATTCCATCGGCCTCGGGAAAATAATGTGACACTAACTGCTCGTCAAACAGACGTTCCAGAATACTGTGTGCGTCCATCGCATCCGCCAGAAGTCGCGTAACAAAAGCCTTTTGCGGGGGGCTGGCAAGCACTGCTTTCGCGTCAGAGGTAAGCGCGGTGACTTCGAGAACGACCTGCATCATGTCCGGTCTGGCGAAGCTCGATGGGAACGCTTTTTGCAACAAAACCGCTGCCGCAAAAATTTGCGCATGCAAGGAGATATCCGCCGCTTGTTCCCATGGCCGCTGATCTTCGAGCAAGTCCTCTACAATATTTCTGCGGGCGCCCACCGAGATACGACTGCCGAGCTTATGCGCCAGCACCGCATCAGCCGCATCGTCGGCTTCCATATCCTGCAGCGCCATGAGAGCCATTTCCAGCAGGTCGCTACTGGATACGTCTTCAACCCCATCCACTTCGAGCCGTGTCAGCAGTTGGCGATAGTCGTCATCCGACCAGGTGCCGGGCATATCGTGAATCTCATGTACGCCCGATACTACAACGTCAAACAGGTGTTTAGTCATCGCTCTCATTCGTTTAGGAAGTGCTTGCTTTGTTAGACCAGCCATCATTTCGATGTGTCACATATATTTATCCCAGTGACTTAAACCGGCCGGCTCTGGTCTACATTACGACTTTTCATATTTCTGGATCTCGTTCAATGGATAATCTTTCCAATATCACGGCTATCGTGCTACTGCTTGCGGCCAACGGTTTTTACGTGGCCGCCGAATTTGCGCTGGTTAAGGCGCGTGGTTTTCGCATCGAAGCGCTGTCCAATGAAGGTAGTTCGGCGGCTAAGCTGACGGTCCGGATTCAGGCGAATCTCGAGTCCTACCTGGCTGCCTGCCAACTGGGCATTACCATGGCGTCACTGGGGCTGGGCTGGGTCGGCGAGCCCGCGGTCGCGGCAATACTGAAGCCTTTGTTTTCCGGCATGGGAATGTCGGAGTCGATGCTCCACACTAGCTCGTTTGTGGTCGGTTTCCTGACATTTTCCGCACTGCACATCGTGCTGGGAGAGCAGGTGCCCAAAACCCTGGCGATTCGCAAGGCGGAACCGGTTTCGGTCTGGGTTGCCTATCCGTTGCATATCTCCTACCTGTTTGCCTGGCCGATCAACTGGCTACTCAGGGGTGCCACTAACGCAATTTTATCCCTGCTCAACGTTGCGGAAGTCAGCCATGTCGAAGTGTTTACCGGAGAAGAGATCAAGGGTCTGGTTGCGACCTCAAAAGAGCACGGAGAAATTCACGAGTCCCAGGCTACGATGTTGCGCAAATTATTCGAATTTGACCATCGGCACGTGGGGCGAATCATGATACCGGTTAGTTCAGCCCATGTACTGGATATTTCGGCGACGCCTGAGCATAACCTGGAGATTATTCGCCAAACATCGCATTCGCGTTTTCCCCTTATTGATAGCAGCAACCAGGATGAGCTGATTGGTATCGTGTTGGCCAAGGATATTCAACGCGCCATTTTAAATGGCGAGACGAAACCCTGGACTGATCTCGGAAAATTCAAGCGTGAAGCCACGGTGGTGCCCGAGTCGCAGCGTATCGCACAGCTATTCGATTTGATGCGGATCAGGCGTGCCCATATGGCATGTATCGTCGACGAGTACGGCAGTTTTATCGGCATCGTGACACTGGAAGATTTACTGGAAGAGATTGTCGGTGAAATTGAGGACGAAACCGATGATGAGAATGTGAAGCTGGGTATCGAGCAAATTGACGACAACTCATGGGAAGTCGATGGCCTGCTCTCGTTGTCCGATCTGGAAAGCGCCACTGCTCTCACGGTCAGCGATGAGCTCGATGCCTATACCGTGAGTGGATTGTTTATGCGTCGATTAGCGAGGATGGCCGAGACCGGGGATCAAATTGAGGAGGATGGCTTTCAGCTACAGGTGATCAGTCATACCGGGCGTCGCGTGGATAAGGTTCGAATCTTGCGCCTGGAAAAAGAACAAGCTCCAGCACTGGAGCCAGCTGATGCATCCGCTGATACCGAAATCACGAGCGAACCGGATGCTAAGTAACAGAACGAAACAAGCCTGTGAACTTTATTGGTATCGAAAATATCAGGCCTGGAATCTGATGGCAGACTTCAGATGGGAAAATATTCGAGCATGCTTTCGATCAGCTTTTTACGTCCGCTGCGCACCGGGAATACGGCATGAGCACGATGTTCAATAGTCGGCGCGTCTTCCACCCAGTACAGACGTTGCTCATCGATGTGCGACTTTACCATGGTTTCTGGCAGGTATGCCGAGCCGCCCAGTGCGAGTAGATAATGCAGGCTCAGCGTGCCGCTGGCCAGGCGGGTTTGCGGTTCGGGTGCGTCCGGGAACAGGCGCCGATGTTGTAACGTATGGGTCAATCCCCAGTCGACCATCAGGTAGCCTTCGCCAAGCGCTCGCTCCAGCTCCACGCCCGCGGTGCTGCTTACCAACCTCAAACTCAGCGTGCCGACAGCCTGGATCTGCAGTACTTCAAGTTGCGGGGGCTCCAGCATGAATGCCAGGTCTAACACCCCA
>Ga0316191_10004034_pt1 | contig 10907 bp, 8 predicted proteins | sample Eddworburr2cm_MG_FD_204928 | JGI IMG/M metagenome (GOLD analysis project Ga0316191, IMG submission 204928) | Coastal sediment microbial communities from Maine, United States - Eddy worm burrow 2 cm | ecosystem: Environmental > Aquatic > Marine > Coastal > Sediment | place: USA: Maine | collected... | reverse complement strand
TCACTTACAACACCACCACGTTCAACTTGCTTACGAAAACGCTTGATAGCCATTTCAATTGGCTCATCATGACTCACTCTAATTCCTGGCATAAAAAACATCACCCCCTTGGGCAAACCGCAAAAATATGCTTTACCTAAAACCAAGGTAAGGCAGCCTTCGCACAGAACTTGACTATACGTCAGTCGGTGCAAAGGGTCGCGCATTATGGGTACAGAAAAACTTAAGTCAAACTCGCAGCGCTCTTTGTTCAGGGCAGCTGCTAAAGTTGGTAGCTGGACGATGCTGTCTCGTATCCTCGGTTTTGTCCGCGACATTTTTATCGCAAGGCTGTTGGGTGCCAGCCCGCTTGCCGACGCATTCTTCGTTGCCTTTAAACTACCCAACTTTTTTCGTCGAATGTTTGCAGAGGGCACACTCACGGTAGCACTGGTGCCCGTGCTTGCCGAAGAGCGAAAAAAAGGCGAAGAAGATGCCCATGAATATTTAAATGCATTAGCGGGCTTATTACTGGCAGCTCTCATTCTATTCACTGTGCTCGGAATGCTATTTATGCCTTGGTTATTGCTCGCCTTTGCACCTGGATTCCATGATGAGCCCGACCGCTGGCAACAAGCACTTTTCCTTGCCCGCTTAATGTTTCCATACTTGGCCATGATCTCATTGGCTGCCATGTCGTGGGCAGTGCTCAACGCCTACCGCAAATTCTCCGTGGCTGCGGCAAGCCCTGCTCTGCTCAATATCGCTATTCTGTTTGCCGCTATCATTATTGCCCCATTACATGACAACCCTGCTGAGGCATTGGCAGTGGGTGTTTTACTCGGGGGATTTTTGCAGCTGGCGATTCAATTTCCGGCACTCAAACGCATTGGTTGGATTCCCAAACCAAGTTGGCGCCCTCACCTTCCTGCCATCCATCAAACCATGCTCTTGTTTGGTCCAGCAGTTCTTGGCATTGCCGCAGTTCAAATCAATATCTTGGTTGGCACCATCTTGGCCACATTGCTGCCTACTGGCGCAGTGTCTTATTTGTATTACGCCGACAGAATTGTGCAATTACCCTTGGCCTTGTTCGGCATTGCCATGGGCACAGCCTTACTACCTGCGCTATCCGAGCATCTGGCGAACAATCGAAAGGTCGAAGCCCAGCATGACTTACAACAAGGTTTAACTTGGCTAACTTGGATTATTCTACCTGCCATTGTGGGCATATTGTTTTTGGCTGAACCCATCATCCGAACACTGTTTGAACAAGGAAAATTTAATGCCTTAGACTCCGCAAATACTGCACATGCTCTACAAGCATATGGTATTGGGTTGTTGGTTTTTTGTTGGGCGCGAGTGCTTTCCACAGCATGTTTTGCAGGTAAAGATGCCAAAGCACCAATGAAATTCGCTATGCTTACAGTAATCGTAAATATCATTTTGGCTGTGGTTTTAATGCAGCCTTTGGGTTTTGTCGGTCTGGCATTGGCATCATCATTGGCATCATTTTTTAATGTGGCTTTGTTATGGCGGCATCTACATAAAAAACAAGGTGCCTTGTTTGATGGTAGCAGTGTAAAACGCATGCTTTCAGCCATGTTTGCTTGCATACCCATGGCAGCTTTTCTTTATTTTGCACCTCAATTTTGGTCATTCCCTGAGATGGACAAGCTCATGCAATTTGTTTGGCTTGCTGCTATGATATTCATGAGCATGGTTTTCTTTTTCGCCAGCGCATGGGTTCTAGGCGAACGAAAACTGCTGAAAAAGCCATAACTCGGGGGAATCAATATGCAGCGTGAAGTTTTTGTTTTTGATATTGAAACTGTGCCAGATGCTGAAGCCAGCAAACGTTTGCTTGACGACAATCATCTGGATGACTTTGAGGCACGCGATGCCTTATCGGCGTACTTTTTAGAAAAAACTGATGGAAAAAACGATTTTCCACGCCAACCTTTTCATCAGGTTGTAGCTATCAGTTATGTACACCTCTCTCGTGAAATTGGTGAAGATGGCTCAGAATTGGTCATTAAACGCATTGCCACAGGGGGCACGGAGAAAAGCAGTGAAGCCGAGATGCTTGCTGGTTTTTTTAAAATTATAGATTCACGAGCACCGCAACTGGTCAGCTTTAATGGGCGAGGATTTGATATGCCCGTACTCAAATACCGCGCTATGGTGCACAGTTTATCGTGCCCCCGATGGTTTAAAGAAGGGGACAAGTGGAACAACTACGAAACCCGCTATTCCCACAACTACCATCTCGACCTGCTAGAAGTTCTCTCCGACTTTGGTGCCTCTGCCCGCTGCTCCATGCATGAGGTGGCAACAGCTTTTGGTTTCCCCGGCAAACTTGATACCGCTGGTGATGATGTACGAGGTATGTTCGAAGGTGGTGAAATCGATGCCATCCGCAATTATTGTGAAACCGATGTCTGCACCACCGCTTTAATCATGTTCCGCTGGATGTTATTTAAAGGTGAACTCTCTGAAGGTGCCTATGCCCGAGCCATCTTAGGCATGCGCAACTATCTCGAATCTGAAAAAGAATCCCGGCCTCACCTGGGCGAATTTTTGGATGCTTGGCAGTAGGATTTTTTCCTCTGACCAACACTTTTTGGTCTGCTTATTTCCCCTAAATTTATGGTGTCCTATTCAATGAAAAATAAAATAATCGCATTCATTCTCGGGATCACCTCTTTCTTTCTGATGTTTGCACTGGGTGAGACATTTGGCGTTGGTGTTGCATTTATTGCTATTGGAATTTACTACCTGTTTTCTCAATTTTTCCTGTCTCGTGGAAATCCCCGCGCCCTTTATGAAGATTGGTCGCTAATTCTTTTGCTTAATGCAGCACTTATTGTGACGGCTATTCTAATTATACTTATAGAGCCAGACACCAAGTGGCATTCAATAGCTGCTGTTATTTCTTTGGTTAGCTCTGTTATAGGCGCGGGCATAGCAGCCTGGTTTGCAAAAAATAAAATCGGCTCTGCATAAATGGTTTGGCTTCTCTGGCTCATGTGTTCATGACCTATACCCAGCATGATTAATCAGCTTCAAAAACATCAGAAGGTTGTCTCCCCACCATTCTTACTTATATTGGTACGGATATGATTAAAGCACCAACAACATTTTCGCTTTTGAAATGGGCAAAACACCATGTATAACGGTTATTTCGGTTTAAAAGAAAAACCCTTTACCATCGCGCCCAATCCGCGTTATCTCTTTATGAGTGAGCGGCATAAGGAAGCATTGGCTCATATGCTTTATGGCATGAAGGGTGAAGGCGGGGTGATGGTGCTGACAGGTGAGGTGGGCACGGGTAAAACCACCATTTGTCGAAGCATGCTCGAGCAAGTGCCTGAAAACACTAGCATCGCTTATATCATCAATCCAAAACTTACATCTCTAGAGTTACTTGCCAGCATTTGTGATGAATTACATATCAGTTATCCAACCCCACACAGCATCAAAGATTTAACTGATTTGCTAAATGCGAATTTGCTCAACTCCCATGCCAAAGGTTTACATACGGTAGTCATCATTGATGAAGCACAAAACCTAGATACTACTGTGCTAGAGCAATTACGTTTACTCACAAATCTTGAAACCAATGATAAAAAATTGCTGCAAATCATGCTCTTGGGACAACCCGAACTGGCTGAGATGTTACAACGCAAAGAATTGCGTCAGCTAGCCCAACGTATTACAGCTCGCTACCACCTCACACCATTGGATAAACACGAAGTATCAGCCTACTTGAATCATCGTTTATCTGTCGCCGGCTGTGAAAATCAGAAGTTATTTTCGCCTGCATTGGTGCGCCAGCTATTTGCCTACACTAATGGAGTGCCCCGCTTGATTAATCTGATTGCAGACCGCGCTTTGCTTGGTGCTTATGCCAGCGAATGCAAACACGTAACAAAGAAAATTCTTAAGCAAGCGAATCTGGAAGTATGCGGCACCTCTTCCCATAAAAATGAGTCAAATCTCCAATGGTATTATGTGGCAGCCCTTTTATTGGTGGCCATTGGGGGGATTGGTTATTTCAGCGATCAACCTATGGACAAGACACCGGTTCTGGCCTCATCAATCAAAACAAAACCTGTAACAATTACGCTTAGCCCACCTATCCAAGAAGAAGCCGCACCAGCACCTGTTGAAGCCACAGAACCATCTCCTGCTCAACCCATAGAAGACGTCATCATTCCATTTGATTATACCCAGGATTTAGCCTTCAAAGCCGTGTTTGCCACTTGGAATATTGCCTATGAGCCATCACGCGATGGCAGCGCTTGTGATTTTGCAAAAGAGCATCAACTACAATGTTTGCGCCAGCGTGACAATTTAGCACAGATGCGCAGTCTTAATCGACCCGCTGTACTTACCGTTTCCAATGAGAACGGCGAGAAAGCTTTTGCTGCAATTACGACTTTAAAGGGAACAACTGCAATCATTCAAGCAGGTACTTCTGCATATGAAATCCCACTTTCACAGTTGATGTTACAAAGTCATAACGACTTTACCATTTTGTGGCGTGCGCCTGACGGATATACAGGGCCAGTGCGCCCAGGACATCAAGGAAAGCTAGTACAATTACTAGCCAAACAATGCACAGCTGCGCAAAATCAGCAGTGGATTGGTGCCCCCAGAACGAAATATGATGAAGGTTTAAAGGAACAAGTGAAAAGCTTTCAACGCAGTCAGGGTTTAAACCCGGATGGGGTAGCTGGCCCTATCACGTGGATTCATATCAACAGCCAGGTTCAAACCAATATGCCTACGCTGCAAATACGTCGTCATGCAACCGTGGCAAACCATGTTGAGCAAACACTTTAATGTCTTACATCCTTGATGCACTCAACAAGGCAGACCAAGCCAGAAAAGAAGGTGAACAAGCTATCCCTTCACCGCAACAGCAAGTATCAAATGTTGCAACCAGCTCAAACTTTGGTCGAGGATTCCTTTTAGTTGTTGTGATTGCCAGCATCACTATGTTTTTTTGGCTCTCACCTCGACAGCCTGAATCACAACCTGACCCAAATTCGGCCACCTCGATAGATAAACAAGCACCGATTCCCCAAGTCCAAACACAGCAACCCCGTCAAATAGTCCAGAATAAGCCTGAGCCCCTTTTCAACACTGAGGCAGAGCTGCCAGCTGAAGAAGCACTTGAGCCTGAAGGTATTCCGAACATTATGGCTCTGCCTCAATCTGTACTCAATGCTTTACCAGCAATCAAAATATCTGCGCACACCTACAGCGAAAGCGCTGGAAAACGCATGGTCATCATTAATGGTAAAATGTTGCACGAGAACAAATATATTTCAGAACATTTGTTGCTTAAAACCATTACCCAAGATGGCATAGAGCTTGAGATTGACGGCATGCTTTTCTCCATGGAAGCATTAACGTCTTGGCCTGACTAATGTCTTTCGTAATTTTTCTTTAACGCATTTCATCATAAATCACATACGCCAATTATGGAATAATTCAAATTATGCCATATACTGCCTCTTCAAATCTGGAGCTTTTGCAATCAATGGTAGCGATAAGTGCAATGTTCTCAGAAGCATGTGCTCTACCCAGTACCAAGTTCAGGAGGAAGTACGTGGAAGAGGTTCTGCTCTCGAGCAAGAAAATTCTTGTCATCGATGATGAAGAAACCATACGGTTTCTTCTAACAGAAATGTTACAGCAACTGGGGCATGAAGTAGAAGGCGCTTCCAATAAAGATGATGTCGTTCTGCTGATGCACACCACTAAATTTGATCTCATTTTTGTTGATATGGTATACGCCAATGCTGATTACAATGGTTTAGATCTTATCGAAATCATTAAAGATATGCAGCCCGAATGCCAAATTGTTATTCTCACTGCCAAACCAAGCATGGACTCAGCGATTAAAGCGCTTCGATTCAGGATCTTTGATTACTTAGAAAAACCAATTCAAATGGATGTACTCACATCAGTGGTCTATGCAGCACTCGCAGAAAGTCACGCAAATGCTCTGAGCCCTTCTTCCGATAGCCCAAAATCAGCTATTGCATCCAACGTCTCTCTCACCATGAAAGAAACCGATATTTTGCAGATGCTTGCTAAGGGTTTCAGTTATGCTGAAGTGGCAACACATTTGGAATGCCAAACTTCAACAATTCAGTGGCACATCAAAAATATCTATAAAAAACTTGGAGTTACTTCGAAATCTGAGGCTGTCTATGAAGCCCTGTGCATGCAACTCATCAATATAGAATAACCTGATCAGCATACTGCCTAACTGCCTAACCCCATATTTATGGGGTTATATAATTGTTAATCCCTCACTAAAATTACGCTTGTTACTTACAAGAGTTTACCCTCTTTAAACATGACTCAGTTGAAGTTTGGGACACATTCGGGGGAGTGTAGGGGTGGGGATTATAAAGGTGCATAGTGAAAACTATGTACCTTTTTTTATGTTTCTTCACAAATACACGTTCCATGATTTAACAATACCACAAATTCTTGCAGCCATTATATCTCTTTTATCTGATATTTCTGTCAGATTTCTTGTAAGCTATGCCAAGACAACACGACCAATGCCTTAAATGTTCATAGGATAATCAAGAATGCTCAGAAGAAGTTTGCCATTATTTATCATTATCAGTTTAACAGCCTTATTTTTTGCATTGGGTTTCAATGACTATTTTAGTTTTGAGCAATTGAGAGAGCACCGCCAGTTGCTCAATGACCAAGTGGCCGAACAACCATTGCTTTCAGCTCTCATCTATATGCTTATCTATATCTTCGTGGTGGCATTCTCATTACCAGGTGGCGCAGTGATGACATTAACAGGCGGTTTTTTATTCGGAGCGCTGATGGGTGGTATCTATACTGTGATTGGAGCAACACTTGGCGCAACTGTAATTTTTCTGATTGCCAAAACATCACTGGGTGATGCGTTACTCCACAAAGCTGGGGGAAACATCAAGTCTATGCAGAGAGGTTTTGAGGAGAATGCCATGAGTTATATGTTTGTCCTACGGTTGGTGCCACTTTTCCCCTTCTTTATCGTCAACCTTGCCCCGGCGTTTCTAGGTGTACCCCTACGCACTTATATCATCGCAACTTTCTTTGGTATTATGCCTGCTACCTTTGTCTTTTCATTGGCAGGTAGCGGCTTAGGTACAGTCTTTGAACAAGGCGAAAACTTTTCCATTTCAGGTGTTTTCACCCCTCAAATGACAGGCGCATTGGTAGGCCTGGCACTACTTTCACTCATCCCTGTCATTTATAAAAAACTTAAGAAAAACAAAGAGGTCGCGCCATGAGTAACAAGGCATTGATTCAAACAGATATATGCATCATCGGCGCAGGCTCTGGTGGTTTGTCTGTGGCAGCAGGTGCATCACAAATGGGTGCTGATGTGGTGCTCATCGAGAAATCAGCCATGGGTGGTGATTGTTTAAATACTGGCTGTGTTCCGTCAAAAGCAATTCTGGCTGCAGGTCATGCAGCACAAACCATGCGTGATGCTTCGGCCTTTGGCATAAAATCCGGAGAACCGGAAGTGGATTGGGAAAAAGTACATGCACATATCCATAATGTAATTGGCGCGATTGCACCCAACGATTCGGTAGAGCGTTTTGAAGGTTTGGGCGTAAACGTCATCCAAGCTTCCGCAAGTTTTGTGGATAACCAAACCGTACAAGCCGGTGATGTGCAGGTCCGCGCCAAATATTTTGTGATTGCTACAGGTTCATCTGCTTTTGTACCCCCTATAGAAGGAATCAACGATGTGCCCTATTACACCAATGAAAACATCTTTGATAAAAAAGAAAGTGTTGAGCATCTGATTGTCATTGGTGGTGGCCCTATAGGTATGGAACTGGCACAAGCTCATCGCCGGTTGGGTGCAACAGTGACAGTGATTGAAGTTGCAAAACTTCTCGCCAAAGATGACCCTGAACTAACACGTGTTGTCATTGATCATTTGCATGGTGAGGGTATTACCTTACACGATCAAGCATCTGATATAAAAATCGAAAAGGTGGCGCAAGGCATCGGCATTACTTATCAACATAATGGTGACACAGCGTATACCAACGGTTCGCATTTACTTGTAGCGACTGGGCGAAAAGCCAATGTGGATGGTTTGAATTTGGAAGCAGCAGGCATCAATTACAGCCCACGCGGCATTGAAGTGGATAAACGCTTACGCTCTTCAAATAAGCATGTGTTTGCTATTGGCGATGTGGCAGGGCCTTATCAGTTTACACATATGGCAGCTTATCAAGCAGGGATTATTATCCGAAATATATTATTTAAAATGCCTGCCAAAGTTGATTATTCCGCAGTACCTTGGGTGACCTATACCGACCCTGAATTGGCACATGTGGGGTTATCTGAAGCCGATGCCAAAGCCCAGGGCAAAGATGTGCGTATTTTAAGATGGTCATTTGCTGAGAATGATCGGGCACAAGCGGAACGTCGCACTGAAGGTTTGGTCAAAGTCGTAACAACCGCCAAAGGGCAAATTCTGGGTGCAAGCATTGTAGGTCTGCATGCAGGAGAATTAATTCAGCCATGGATTCTGGCCATCAATCAAAAAATGAAAATCGGCACCATGGCATCCATCATTGCTCCCTATCCTACACTGGCAGAAGTGAACAAGCGCATTGCAGGTAGTTTTTATACTGAAAAATTATTTTCTGATGGCACAAAAAAACTGGTTCGCTTTCTCATCCGCTGGTTTTAATAACAATCTGAGCAACTAAGCATAGAAAGGGCGTACAGTCTTAGTTTGAGAACACTTGGGGACAAAGCATGTGTAACGTCCTGCTAGGTTTCAAATTTTGGACAAGAGATAAGCAAAAGCTTTTGTCTAGACCTTGTATACCATTCCACAATGCGGCTGCAGCGGTCAAGCATAGTTATTCAGTGCTTCCTAAATAGAATTCATCAGCTAATCTATCTTCCATATTGCGTGTGTTCAGGAGATATATGTGCCGAGTTCCAACGATAATCAAACGAAAACACATGCGGATATTCTGGCCAAACTAAAACAGAATATGCGCGTTGCATCTGTGCCCAAAGCACAAACTGAAGAAAAACCAACTGCGAATTACACCCCCGCAACTCAAGTCGTAAAAGCCGTCTTACAATTTGACAATATTGAGTATCCATCACGAGCCCTATATATGATTCAGGCTTGGCGTATGCATGGGCACCTGCATGCAGACCTCGACCCTTTAAAAATGCACACCAATAAAACCAACTATGATATGGAGTTGGCTTTTTATGGTTTAAGTGAAAAAGACCTAGACACAGAGTTTCCTACGGGCGATTTGATGGCACCACCTCGTTTACCGTTACGTGAGATATTGGAGATTTTGAACCAAACATACAGTGGTCACATCGCCCCTGAGCTGATGCATATCAACAACACCGCGCGAAGACTATGGATGCAGCAACGTCTGGAAGAAACGCGCTCCACACCAAAATTCAAAGCTGAGCAGCGCAAACAAATCTTCAATATGATTATGAAAGCAGAAGAATTTGAACGCTTTTTGCATACACGATATACCGGCCAGAAACGCTTTTCCTTAGAGGGCGGAGAAAGCCTAATTCCTATGCTTAACTTGATGGTTGAACGCGCAGGAGCCAAAGGTGTAAAAGAAATCATTATGGGCATGGCACATCGCGGTCGTTTGAATGTGCTGGCCAATGTGTTGGGTAAATCTTTGAGTGACATTTTTGCCGAGTTTGAGGGGCAACAGTTTTACGACACTGAAAAAGGTGCAGGTGACGTGAAATACCATATGGGCTTCTCATCAGACATCGAAACTGCAAATGGCACGGTTCATTTATCTCTTGGTTTTAACCCCTCACATCTTGAAATCATTTCACCTGTCGTGCTTGGCAGTGTGCGTGCTCGCCAATGTCGCCGCAGAGACAATGCCCGCCGCGAAGTCATGGGTGTACTGATACACGGTGATGCTGCATTTGCAGGACAAGGTGTAGTGGCTGAATCATTAAATCTTGGTGACTTATCTGGCTACCGTACTGGTGGAACCATCCATATTGTGGTAAACAATCAGATTGGTTTTACCACCAATCCTTTTGATGCACGTTCCACATTTTACTGCACAGATGTGGCAAAGCTGGTGCAAGCGCCTGTGTTACACGTCAATGGTGATGATCCAGAAGCTTGTTGCATGGCCATGGAACTTGCCGTGGATTATCGCAACAAATTTAGAAGTGATGTGGTCATCGACTTGGTATGTTACCGCCGCTTGGGTCACAATGAAGCGGATGCCCCTGAAGTTACTCAGCCCAAAATGTATCGTCACATCAAAGCACACAAAACAGTGCAACATGTGTACCGCGAAGTTTTGGCTGCTGCCAACATCCAAACTGAAGAAGAGTCGTTAACCCTCGCAAAAGATTTCCGCGAATGCCTAGATAATGTTCGAAAGAGCAATATTGCGACACCTAGGCAAGCTCCCAAACCTGAAAACAGTCTCCATGGCCGCTGGGAGGGGTTTGTGCGTGCAGGTGCTGAGGAACCTATAACATCGGTTTCAGAAGATACCCTTAAACGTTTAGTAGGACCCGCAACACAAGTCCCTGCTGAATTCAAACTGCATCCAAAAGTGAAAAATATTTATGAAAACCGCGTAAGCATGATGAATGGTGAATTGCCCATTGATTGGGGTTGTGCTGAAATCATGGCCTATGCCACACTGTTGGATGAAGGTGGTTGGGTCCGCCTTGCGGGTCAAGACTCAGGACGCGGCACATTCTTCCATCGTCATGCCATTGTCTACGATCAGGAAACAGGTAAAGGTTTTACACCCCTGCGCAAAATGACAAAAGGTGAATTGTCGCGCTTTCTAACCGTTGACAGCATGCTCTCTGAAATGGCCGTGTTGGCTTTT
>Ga0316191_10004033_pt1 | contig 10911 bp, 9 predicted proteins | sample Eddworburr2cm_MG_FD_204928 | JGI IMG/M metagenome (GOLD analysis project Ga0316191, IMG submission 204928) | Coastal sediment microbial communities from Maine, United States - Eddy worm burrow 2 cm | ecosystem: Environmental > Aquatic > Marine > Coastal > Sediment | place: USA: Maine | collected... | reverse complement strand
CCTGGCCGATGCCCCCGCCGCGCTGGCCGAAGTAGTCGCCGGGGCCGGCGAAATCGAAAGCGCTGGCCACGTCCGGGCCCGCGGTGATGGATTCGTCGACCAGGATGCCGTTTTCCGGCATGACGCTGGCGATTTCTGCCAGCGCCCGGCCCGGCGTCATGGGTCGCGCTTCCTGAAGCCTGGCCAGCGTAGACTTCGCCTGCTCCCGGCGCGCGCGGCCGGCGGCGGCCAGAGCGTCGTTTCGCGCCTTGGCCGCTTGCCGATACGCTTCCGTCGTTCCGGCAACCAGCCCGGCGGCGACGGCGTCCAGGGAAGCTTTGAGATCACCGACGAGGCCTGCAGCAAGCTCGAAGTTGCGGGCCATAGGGTGCGGGCTCTGGGCAATCTGAGCGACGCGCGCGCCTTCGGGTATGGGGCTGACCGCGTCGTACCAGATCTCTTCGAAGAAGGGCCCGCCGAGCATCAGCACCAGATCGTGGTTCTGGAGATTGCGTCGAATCGTACCCGCCTCGAACCCCAGCGCGCCGCAGGCGTTGGGATGGCGATTGGGGAAGGGCATGTGCAGCCGCAGGCCCTCGTTGAATACCGCCGCGCCCGTCGCTTCTGTCAGCGCGATCAGCGCGCTGCTGGCGCCCTGTCGGGCAACATCGTCCCCGACGATGATGGCCGGATTATCGGCGTCGAGCAGCAGCTTCGCCAACGCCCGCACCCCTTCCGTCGCGGGCTCGCTGGCAGCAAAAAGCTGGCCACCGGTTACTGCCCCGTTATTGGTTTGCTGCTCCATGACATTCACGGGAAGGGCGATGAAGACCGGCCCCTTCGGCGCGTCGTTGGCTATCTTGAAAGCGCGGCGCATGAGGTCTGCCATCTCGTCTGCAGATTCTGCCTGAGCACTCCACTTTGTCAGCGGCGCCGCCATGGCCACCAGATCGTACTGCAGCATGGGGTCCCGCAGCCGCATACGCGTGTCCTGCTGGCCCGCGGTGAGAATGATCGGGCTGCCCGCTTTCAGCGCGCCGAACAGGGAGCCGAGACCGTTTCCCAGCCCGGGCGCCACGTGCACGTTGGCCACAGCGGTCTCGCCGCTTGCCTGGGCATAGTAGCTTGCTGCAGATACGGCGATGCCCTCGTGCAGCGTTGTGATGTAGCGGATGTCCGGATAGTCAGCCAGGCTGTCCAGCAGCGGGTTTTCCGTGGTGCCGGGGTTGCCGAAGATGCAGCGCACGCCGTGGGCCTGCAGGCTGTCCATGAAGACCTGGCGGCCACGCATGGTAGTTCTCCCTCCATTGTTGGGTCGACCTTAGTCAGCGGCTCGACCCTGGTCAATCGACGCCTGCGTCTGCCCCGGCACGGCGCGGCACCCCGCGGCCGGGTTACACTTGCATATTCAGCAGGTGAGGGTGCAATGGCGGACGAAACCTTTCAATTCCACTCCCTGGCGGACGGTTTGCGGATTCAGGCCTATCGCTGGATCGTTCCGAACCCTCGGGGTGTGGTAGTCATCGCCCATGGCGCTGCAGAACACGCGCTGCGTTACGATCGATTCGCCCGGGTCCTTAACGCCCAGGGTTTCAAAGTCTGGGCGCCGGACCATCGTGGACACGGCCGGTCGCCGGGGCCGGAAGGCCTTGGCGATTTCGGCACTGGCGGCTGGGATGCGCTGGTCGCAGATCTGGCACAGCTGATAAACATGGCAAAGCAGGCCCATGGCCAGAAGCCCGTGGTGCTCTTCGCCCACAGCATGGGTGCGGCCGCAGGCCAGCAGTACGCCCAGGAGCACTCTGCGGACATTGCGGCCCTGATACTGTCTGGCTCCACAGCACGGGAATTGCCTTCAGAAGGGGAGCCCACGCCTCTCCCACCATATAACGAAAACTTCGAGCCGGCGCGCACGCCCTACGACTGGCTGTCGCGCGATCCGGCGGAGGTAGACAAATACGTCAACGATTCGCGCTGCGGCTTCGAGTCCCAGAGCAAGCCTTTTCCGAGAGCCAGCGCGCGACGACTTGCAGACCCGGCGAGACTGGCGGCGATCCGCGGCGATTTACCCTGCCTGTTTGTTGCCGGAGACGAAGACCCCATCAACTTCAAGCTGGCGGGCATGCGCCTGCTGGAGCAGCGCTGGCGCGACGCCGGCGTGCGGCAGATAGACACGCTTTACTACCCCGGTGGCCGCCACGAGATGTTGAACGAAACCAATCGGGACCAGGTGATGGACGATATCGTTTCCTGGCTGAACACGCAGCTGGGATAAAGCAGACGACAAAAAAAGGAGACGCCGATGGCAGGCAGGGTTGAAGGCAAGGTGGCTGTGGTGACTGGTGGGGCATCGGTCGGGCTTGCGCCCTGCGCCTGGCGGAAGAGGGCGCCACGGTCGTGATCACGGACATTCAGGACGGTCCGGGCAAGGCCCTGGCGCAGGAGATTCTGGCCGCGGGCGGCAAGGCCGAGTACCTGCATCACGATGTCACGGATGAGCAGGCCTGGGTCGACGTCATGTGCGCGGTGAAGCAGCGCAACGGCGGGCTCAACATCCTGGTGAACAACGCCGGTATCGGCATCGCGGGAAGCATCGTTGACATGACGCTGGCGGACTGGCAGCGCCAGCAGGCAATCAATCTCGACGGCGTTTTCCTGGGCATCAAGCACAGCATTCCGCTCATGCGGGAATCGGGCTCCGGGTCCATCATCAACCTGTCCTCGGTTGCCGGCCCGGCAGATGTCGCCGGGCGAGCCGTCGGGTCAACGTAACCCGAAATCGAACCCTTCGCCGTTGGCATAGCGGCGCAGAATGCGTCGCCCGGTGTTCTGCACGTGAACCTCGTCGGCGCCGTCGTAGATGCGCGCGTAGCGGGCGTGGCGATACATGCGTTCCAGCGGCGTGTCCTCGGTGACACCCAGGGCACCGTGCACCTGAATGGCCCGGTCGACGACGTTGTGCAGCATCTTCGCACCGAAGACTTTGATCAAACCGATCTCCACCCGCGCCTCGTCGCCCTGATCGACCTTCTGCGCCGCGTGCAGGGTCAACAGTCGGCTGGCCTGAATTTCCGCTGCCGAATCGAACACGAACTTCTGAATCTGCTGATGCTCGCCGAGGGTTTTGCCGAAGGCCACCCGACTGTTGGCGCGCTCGCACATGAGGTCGAAGGCCCGTTGGGCCTGACCCAACCAGCGCATGCAGTGAAAGATACGGCCCGGGCCCAGCCGATGCTGGGCGATCTTGAAACCCTGGCCGCGCGGCCCAAGGAGATTGTCTTTGGGCACCCGCACGTTGTCGTACACCACCTCGTAGTGGCCGTCCGCCTGGCCCATCACCTTCACGTCGCGGATGATGTTGTAGCCGGGCGTTTCCGTGGGCACCACGATCATTGAGAACGCCGCGTGGGGCGGCGTGTCATCATCTTCGGTGCGGGCCATTACCGTGGTATAGGCGGCGTTGGCAGCGCCCGAGGTAAACCACTTGCGGCCATTGATCACCCATTCGTCACCTTCCAGCAACGCCCGGGTCTGCAGCTGGGTCGGATCGGAGCTGGCCACATCGGGCTCGGTCATCCCGAAGCTGGGGAATATTTCGCCGTCCACCAGCGGGCGCAGGTACTTTTCCCGCCACTCATCGCTGGCATAGCGATGCAGCATGATTGAGTCCTGCAGCGAGTGCGTGCCGAGCGCGACCATCGCCACCTCGGAGCGACCCACCACTTCGTTGACGAACACGTAGTCCATGAACGGCAGGCCGCCACCGCCGATTTCCTCGGGATGGCCCAGCGCCCAAAGCCCTTCGGCTTTGGCTTTGTCCATGAGGCTGCGCATGAGCTGGCCGCGTCGTGAGCTCACCTTGTCTGAAAGCAGCTCCGCCTCTACCGGATAAATTTCCCGCTCGATGAAATGCAGTGCCTTGTTGCGCAGCGGTTCGACATGCTCCGGAATGGACAGGTTCAGCATGATCTTTTCTCCAGGAAATCTCTAACAAGCACTCAGACGGCATTCAACCCGCCGTCGACGATGAACTCAGAGCCGGTGCTGTAGGAGCTTTCGTCGCTTGCCAGGAACAGCGCCAGCCTGGCGACCTCGTCCGCAGTGGCGCTGCGGCCCAGCGGAATGCCCCGCTGCATCCGTTCGATGCCGCCAGGCAGCTGATCGGCCATTTCCGTGGCGATCAGCCCGGGATGGATGGAGTTGACCCGAATGCCCCGGCGCGCAAGTTCCACCGCTGCCGTTTTGGTCATGCCGCGCACGGCCCATTTGGAGGTGCCGTAGGCGAAGGCGCCGGCGGCACCCTGCAGGCCGGCGAGGGAGGAAATGTTGACGATGCTGCCGGAGCCGGCCTCGCGCATGGGGCCGGCGACCGTTCGCATGCCAAGGAACACGCCCTTGCAGTTGATGTCCATCACCAGGTCGAATTCGTCCAGGGGGGTTTCCAGCATGCGGTTGCTGCGGAAGATGCCGGCGTTGTTCACCAGCACGTCGATTTGCCCATCCCGATTGAGAATCTCGTCGACCAGCTGCTGCCAGCCGCCTTCGTCGCTCACGTCCAGGTGGCGGTAGGTGCCGCCGACTCTGGATGCGGTGGTTTCTCCTTCGGCATCGAGCACGTCGGCCAGCCATACTGTGCCGCCCTCGGCCGCGAACAGTTCGGCCTCCGCTGCGCCCTGCCCTCGCGCTGAGCCCGTAATCAGACAGATCTTATCGTCGAGTCTTCCCATGACCGATGCCCTCGTCGCTATCGTGATACTTAAGTTCGCGCCAACGGGCGCGTCGGTCAAGGGTTGGTGCCGTACTTCCTCGGCTCTGTGGGCGCCTGGGCCCTTGCTGGCTCGTCGTTCCCGGACCGGTCCGCGCCGCTCGGTTCCGGGACGCGAATATCTCTGCCGCTTTCGGCTTCATGGGTTTCAAGCGTCTTTGTCGGGTCTGCCTCTTGCGCTGCTGTTTCCGCTGTCGGCTCTGTCGGACCCTCATCGCCCCGCGCAAGGGTTTCAGCCGTTGCATCTGCGTCTGCCTCAGAGACCTGTGCGGTTTCCTCGCTTTCAGCGGAGGCCTTGGTCGAAGGCTCGGTTGAAGGCTCGGCTGAAGTTGCGCCCGTGGCTTCAGCGGTGGGCAGCTTCTCCGCACCCGCGGGCGCTTCCAGCAGCGGCCCTGCTGAGTTCCCGCACAGCGCGCTGGCGCTCTCCGCCAGCTGTTGGTGCAGGTCGGAGTAAGCGTCGTTAAGGGTTTTGAATTTGCGCGCGGTCTCGCTGAACTGGGTGACCACCTGCTCGCGATATTCCTTCAGCTCGGACTGGGAGCCTTGCAGCTGTTCCTGCAGATCCCGCACCTTGCCCGTTTTGCGGCTGATGAACAGTCCTATACCCAACCCCAGTACCAGTCCCAGCGCGAGCAATCCGCCCGCGATCAGCCATTCGACGTCCGCCATAGTTCGAGCCTCTCGCACACAGAATTTCGCACAGTGTAACCCGGTGAGCTGTCATTCGCGTGGTGGATCGATGCATCAGTCGGTGCTCAGGGTAAACTGTCGGCTCTTCAGCAGCGGCGCGCAATTGGTTCGGAATCTCGTGTGAATGATCAGGTCTCGGAAGCGGATGTGGAAGTAGAAGCCGCGGACCGGCGTGACAGCGTCTGGTGGCGCTGGCGGTACCCTCTTCTACTGCTGCCCGTCGCCCTGGCGTTACTCCTCTACGCGACGATTCCCACGCTGCTTGGCTATGCCGCATCCGCCATGGGCACCCGGCTCGGGCTGAGTGAGCTTCAGATCGAAACCGGTTATCCCCGTCTTGACGCGCTGAATGTCCATCGACTGGAGCTGATCGGCGATGGCTTTCGCCTGCAGGCCAGGGATGGTCGGTTGACCTACGATCCTGGTGATCTTCTGCGCGGGCGCCTCGAATCCGTGTCTTTCGACTACGTCGAGTTGACGATTTCCGAAAGTCCAACCTCTGCGGCCTCCGGTGGCGACGCAGGGGTCGGCGCCGATGCCGTGACGCTGGAGCGGTGGTCCACGCTGCTGCCCTTCGCCGTGGCCCGGGTCGAAGATCTGCAGGTTCGGGTCCCGCACATGGATTTTCTCGCCAGCGGCGAGCTTTCATACGGAGAGAATCGGCTTGCCCTGACGCTGCGCGGTCGGGAGCCGGAAGCCGCCGGCCGTTTCGAGCTGGACGCGAAACTCACCGGTCAGGGGCTGGTGACGATTCGCTTCCGCGAGCGGGATAGTGACCGTCCACCCTTCCTGACCGCCGTTTCCAGCCTCGAATCCGAGGCGCTTGTGGTAGCTGCGGATGTGCAGCTGTCCGGCTATGCGCTTCAGCTTGCCAGTGAGCTTGCGGGGCTGCCTGCGGGCGAGGGGGTTGTGCAGACGGGGTTGAAGATCCGGACTCCCTGGCCCCTGCCCGATGATCTTCGCTGGCAGGACCTGAACGCCAGCGGGCCTTTCAAAGTGGTCTGGCTGTCGGCGGACGGCAGCATACGGGTCGATGAGCTGGCGGGTACTCTGGGTCTGGCGGAGGGCGCGGTCGACGCCACCGCAGGCGGCCGCCTGGGTCTGGAGCAGCAGGATCTGTCGCTGTCTGCCCGGCTGCCGGAAGACTTTACCCTGCGCTTTGACGGGGAGCGGCTGACGGGCGGTCCGGGGATGGCAGTCAGCCTTAAGAGCCCGGAGGTCAGTGCCGAGGGCAGCGTCAGCCGGTTTTCCGTTGACGTCGGTGATGTCGAGCCCCGGGTCGAGGTGACCGCCGAAATTACCGCACGTACCGAAGCGTTCAATCTGGATGGGCAGCTGGAAGCTGCCATCCGTCCTGCAGCAGGGGATGGTTATACCGGGACGGTAGATTTTTCAGGCGCGGTGGCGGCCGACGGCCTGCGACTGGATACACAGGTAAAGTCGATGCTGACGCTGACCGGCGATGTTCTTACCGCAGAGGGCAGCGCCGCCGTGGGGTCGCTGGGCGATCTGTCTTTGGCGGCGCGGTACAACCTGCAGACCGGCGCGGGCGGTGCCGACGTCGTCGGCGCGGCGGAAGTGAGCAAGCCCTTAGTGGCGAGCGTCCTGTCGCGCTGGAAGGAGCCTTACGATCTGGTCGCCGGACGTCTCGGCTACGTGCTGGATCTGGACTGGGACGGCATCCATGCGCCAGGCGGTCGCGTAACCGTATCACTCGCCGGGGCCGACCTGCGCTATGAGGAATACCGGGTGAAGGGTCTGAACGGCGAGTTTGACCTGCGGGTAATGGGCGATGCCTGGTTCTTCGGGGAAACCCCGATCACGGTGGAGTCCGTCGACCTCGGCATCGTCGCGAAAAACCTTTCGGCCTTTGTCAGCTGGACCGGCAGCCAGGTGACGGTGCGGGAATTTTCCGCAGCCCTGCTCGGCGGCGGTGTCGTTGCTGAGCCTTTCAGCTACTTTCCAGGCACCGGCTACGGGTCTCTGGAGCTTCGTCTCGTAGAGCTCAGCCTTTCGGAAGTTCTCGCTCTGGAAGGTGATGACGTGACGGGCACCGGTCGCCTCAATGGCCTGATTCCCATTGCCCTGCTGGACAACGCCGTCAGCGTCAGCGGCGGCAAGATCAAAGCCGCACCTCCCGGCGGCACCATCCGGGTGTCCACGGAGCTCAGCGGCCCGACGGGCCAGCCGGGTCTGGACTTCGCCCTGCTGGCCCTGAAGAATTTCGACTACACCCTGCTGGAGGCGGGCGTCGACTACTCTGAGAACGGCGATCTTCAGCTGGCGGTGCATCTGCAGGGGCGCAATCCGGAAGTGGAAGCCGGGCGCCCGATCCATTACAACCTGAATATCAACGAGAACATCCCGGTGCTGCTTAAGTCCCTGCGCCTGCAGGATCAGGTGGTCCGGCAGGTGGAGCGCCGGGTGAGGAACTGATTGCCGGATGCGGCCATGCAGACTATGGTTTCAAATACACATGCTCGGGTGATGGCGGTGATGGCGGTGATGGCAACAGTGCGAACGGCAATGGTTCTAACGACCGGATTCCTGCTCATCGCAGGCTGCACGCCAACGGTGAAAGTGGCTACCGATGAACCCATCACCATCAATCTCAACGTGAACATCAAGCACGAGATCCTGGTCAAGGTTGACCGGGAGCTCGATGATCTGTTCAGTGAAGACAGCGGTCTGTTTTAGTCTTCTTTCTAGCGATGGGCGGAAAACCTATGAAACTCGTGACGAAACTGATTTTCAGCTTTCTGCTGCTGGTGTCATCCGCCGCGTTCGCTGCCGATCTGGATCAGGCCAAGCGCGACGGCCTTGTCGGCGAGCGGGCCGACGGCTACCTGGGACTGGTGGATACCTCAGCGCCTTCAGACGTGCGGGTGCTGGTTGCCGATGTCAACGAGAAGCGCAAGGCCGAGTACCAGCGCATCGCAGCGGGCAATAGCCTGGAAATGGCTCAGGTGGAGGCCCTTGCCGGCAAAAAAGCCATCGAGCGGACCCAGCCGGGCGGCTGGATCCTGCTGAACGGTGGTTGGCAGAAAAAGTAGGGCTATCGAATGGCGGCGCGCCCGCCCTTGACCTTCTCACGGCCATCTCGTGCGGTAATCGCCGCCATCAGCCGGGCTGCCGGCGGAGTCGGCGTCCGGCTCTTGAGGCTGATAACGGCCATGCTCGTCCAGACGTTCAGGTTGACGGGCACGACTTTCAGCGACTGTTGAAAACCGTCGCCAGTGGCTATCGACTTCAGGGTGGCCGCGAGGCAATGGCTGCCCGTGGCGACCTGCATGCAGGAATTCATGTCTTCTATCCGCACATCGGGGATGGCGGCCAGGCGAGTAAAAGCGCTGACGGGCGCGTTCTCGGCGCGCAGCTGGTGGGCAATACGATTGCGCATCAGGACGGGTACATGGGGTGTCGCCCAGGGGTACTCCAGCGCCTCGCTCAACCGCACTCTGCGCCGGGATGCCAGAGGGTGCTTGCGGCTGCATACCAGCACCAGAGGCTCGGCGGGCAAGTGCGCAATGAGATACTGGCCGACTTCGGCGCTGGTTTGGGCATCGCCCCCGTCTGTGACGAGGAAGTCGTATCGGTGTTGCCTGAGTCCCAGCAGCAGTTCCGATGTGCGCCCGCTTTCAATCTCCAGCGTTATGCCGGGATAGGCTGCCACGGCCAGATTCGCGAGGGCCGATACGGGGCCTTGCAGCGCTGCGGGTCCGGAGCCGATACGTACTCGCCCAACCGACCCTTCTGCAAACGCCTTTACGCTGGCAGAAACCGCATCTGCATAACCCAGGAGTTCCGTCACCTGGTCGGCGAACAGAGCCCCTGTTCCAGTAAGCTGCAGCCCGCGCCCGACTCGATCGAAGAGCCGGGCATCGATCTCGCGCTCCAGGTTAGCCAGGCTCTTCGATAGCGCCGCAGGCGTAACATCCAGTTCCTCTGCTGCCGCCGTCAGGCTTTCGGTCCGGGCGATGCTCAGAAACTGGGCCAGTTGGTTGAGGTTCAGCACGACGGGCCTCGTTTTTTTGGTTACTGATGATTCTAAACCAAAAGTTAACGATCTTTTCCGGCTGCGAGATTTATTTAGTTCCTTGTGGGTTTAAGATGCCGCTCTCGCGCGCACCCGAGCGCAGCCGTCCTGAGCAAACGGTTTGTCGGCGATTGATGCAGGCGTTGCACGCTTACAAAGTTCGTTAACGATTCCCCGATCTGAGCCCTAGTCCCGGAGCACTAAAATATGCGTTCTATAACTAACCTGCTGGCAGCCGTGCTGCTGGTACCGCTGTCCGCACTTGCTGCCGACCAACCGAACATTCTCGTCATCTGGGGTGACGATGTCGGGCAGAGCAATATCAGCGCCTACACCCGGGGCATGATGGGCTACCGGACCCCGAACATCGATCGCATCGCCAGCGAGGGCGTGCTGTTCACCGACTACTACGGCGAGCAGAGCTGCACTGCCGGACGGTCATCATTCATTATGGGCCAGAGCGTGTTCCGTACCGGGCTCTCCAAAGTCGGTTTGCCAGGCGCTAAAGAAGGCATGCAGGTGGAAGACCCCACCATCGCGGGCCTGCTCAAAGATCAGGGCTATGCCACGGGCCAGTTCGGCAAGAATCACCTGGGCGACAGGGACGAACACCTGCCCACCAATAACGGCTTCGATGAGTTCTTCGGCAACCTGTATCACCTGAACGCCGAGGAAGAGCCGGAGAACGAAGATTACCCGAAGAATCCTGAATTCAAGAAGCGCTTCGGCCCCAGGGGCGTCATCCATTCCTATGCCGATGGCCGCATCGAGGACACCGGGCCTCTGACCAAGAAGCGCATGGAAACCGTGGACGACGAGACCGTGGCTGCGGCTCTGGATTTCATCGAGCGCCAGAATAAGGCGGGAAAACCTTTCTTCGTCTGGTGGAGCGGTACCCGCATGCACTTCCGCACGCACGTGAAGCCGGAACTGCGCGGTATCTCCGGGCAGGACGAATACTCCGACGGCATGGTGGAACACGACATGCACATCGGCCAGTTCCTGGCCAAGCTGGACGAGCTGGGCATCGCCGACAACACCATCGTTCACTACTCCACCGACAATGGCCCTCACTACAACACCTGGCCGGATGCGGCATCGACGCCGTTCCGAGGCGAGAAGAACACCAACTGGGAAGGTGGCTGGCGTGTACCTGCAGCGGTTCGCTGGCCCGGCGTGGTCAAGCCTGGTTCCGTGAGCAACGGCATCGTGCATCACATGGACTGGCTGCCGACGTTTCTGGCGGCGGCCGGTAAGACCGATATCAAACAGGACCTGCTGGACGGATATCGCTCTTCTGCGATGGGCCGTCGCTACAAGGTCCACCTGGATGGTTACGACCTGACGGACCATCTGAAAGATCCCCAGAAGACCGAAAGCCCCCGCAAAGAAATCTTCTACTTCTCCGACGACGGCGACCTGACCGCGTTGCGCTATCAGG
>Ga0316191_10004032_pt1 | contig 10911 bp, 6 predicted proteins | sample Eddworburr2cm_MG_FD_204928 | JGI IMG/M metagenome (GOLD analysis project Ga0316191, IMG submission 204928) | Coastal sediment microbial communities from Maine, United States - Eddy worm burrow 2 cm | ecosystem: Environmental > Aquatic > Marine > Coastal > Sediment | place: USA: Maine | collected... | reverse complement strand
CTATTCGTGACACTTCAAATTTTGTAGTACAACCTTCAATTTCAACACGCCCGTCGATCAGTGCCTGTACTCGATCGTAATCATATCCAGCTATATTGATTGTTAATTTACCGTCTTTATTTACACCTGACCATGCGTTTGAGGCTCCAACGACACTCAATGCACCAATTGCCGATGCCGTTTTAAGTAAGTCTCGACGTGAGATTCCAGTAGAGCTTTTGATTAAAGATTCGTTACTTTTTTTTACCCATAATAGGCGAACTCCCCAATAGTAAATCTCCCCGGGTATTCCGGAGACTCATTTGTGTGAGTCAGGCCGCAACAGCCTGACCTTCCAGTTAATCATAATATGCCTGCTCGAACTCTGTAAGTGAAATGTCACCAGCCCTATTCTTTACGACGGGTCAAACTCCGCTTCTGGCCCTGAGTCATTTAGCAACTGTTTTCTAAGCAGTTACTCGCCAGGTGTTATTTACAGTGATGCCTATAACCGGTATCGGCCAACTGCGGACCAAATAGGTCAACACCACCAAACATTAAGTTGGCATTTTCCTAGCCAGCTATTACTCTTAGTCGTAACAGCGGCCAATCAGAAGCCAGATCTTGTCCCTATTTCTTGAGTTGAAACGGCGTAACGTACTACGTGTGGCTGCGGCCTACGTGGTGGTGTCATGGTTGCTGATCCAGGTGGCTGAGACCATCTTTCCGCTGTTTGGCTTTGATGACACGCCTGCCCGAATCGTGGTCATCGTGCTGGCTATCGGCTTAATCCCGGTAATAGTCTTTTCCTGGGCCTTCGAAATGACACCCGAGGGGCTAAAAAAGGAATCAGAGGTCGATCGCAGCCAGTCCATCACACCGCACACCGGCAAGAAGATCAACCGCCTAATCATGGTGGTTCTGACGTTGGCTCTGGGTTATTTCGCCCTCGACAAGTTCGTGCTCAATCCGCAACGCGAAGCTGCGATGGAGAAGCAGGTTGCCGTGCAGGTTGAGGAGGCCCGCCGGGAAGGTCGCACCGAGGCGCTGGTGGAGTCTTACGGTGATAAGTCCATAGCAGTTCTGCCTTTCGTGAACATGAGTTCGGATACAGAACAGGAATACTTCTCCGATGGACTGTCCGAGGAACTCCTGAACCTGCTGGCCAAAATACCCGAATTGCGGGTGACCTCCCGGTCGTCAGCCTTTTCCTTCAAAGGCAAGGACTTCAAAATCGCTGATGTTGGTCGTGAACTGAATGTCAGCAACGTGCTGGAAGGCAGTGTGCGAAAGTCCGGCAACATGGTGCGTATTACCGCGCAATTGATCAGTGTCGAAGGCGATGTCCACCTGTGGTCTGAGACCTACGACCGCTCATTGGACGACATTTTTGCTATCCAGGACGAGATCGCAGCGACGGTGGTAAAGCGATTGAAGATAACGCTGCTAGGCACGCCCCCCAAGGTGCAGGAAACTAACCCCGAAGCCTATGCGTCGTATTTGCTGGGTCGCAATCTACGACACCAGAATACGGCTGAGTCGCTTGAGCAGGCCCAGATGCTATTGCTGCAGGCATCGGCGATTGATCCCAGCTACGCCCCAGTCTGGGTTGAGTTGGGTTCAGTGTACACACGCCAAGCTAACCGCGGATTGCGGCCCATTGACGAAGGCTTTACGCTTGCCCGTGAGGCGATTAACAAAGCCTTGGCGATCAACCCGGACTATGCCTTGGCGCACGCCAGCCTCGGTTGGATCGTAATGTCAATTGACAATGACTTGGTCACTGCAGCTCGGCATCTGGAGCGTGCTCTGCACCTGGAGTCTACCAATCTCAGCATTATCCGCAAAGCTGCCCACCTAACCGCTTCACTAGGCCGATTGGATGAGGCCATTGCACTGGATGAATACGTAAGAGCCCGTGACCCGGTAAGCGCCTCTGCTCACAATAATCTAGGCTTGTATTACCTCTCTGCTCGGCGCTGGGATGAGGCCATCGTCTCTTTCAGCACTGCGCTGACGCTGAGTCCAGGATATTACGGAGCGCAGTCCGCCATCGGCGTGACGCTGCTGTTAATGGGTGATCCACAGGCTGCGCTGGAAGCCATTCAGTTGGACGATTCCGTTTTTGGCATGATAGGTTTATCTTTGGTCTACCACGCACTGGGCCAGGAGGACGAATCCAACGCTGTACTGACGGAGTTGATTGAACAATATGAACAGGGGTGGGCCTTTAATATCGCCTACGTTTTGGCCTATCGGGGTGAGGCTGATCGTGCCTTCGAGTGGCTGAACAAAGCGGTAGAGTATAAGGATGGGGGTCTGTCGGAAATCTTGGGTGAACGCCTGTTCGACAACATCCGGGACGATCAGCGTTGGCTGCCGTTCCTTGAAAGAATTGGCAAGTCGCCTGATCAATTAGCCGCTATTGAGTTCAAGGTGGCGCTGCCCAAGTAGGGTGAGTAGGAAAAAAGATGGCTCAAACCACCAGCCAAGAAGGGCCTATACCTGGCCGACTCCAGACCTATAGGTTGCTCAATTCTGTGTTAGAAGAGCGACAGCTTATCACCGCAAAGCAGACGTAATTCAAGTTGAAATATCAACGATGCTTAGGACTGGAGTCAGCCAACTGCGGTCATTTGCGGATCACGCTTTAATTATTATTATACAATCATGATGCTTTACTGGATTGAAACGAACCACAGTCTGTCACTGACACATTTTATGACCCCGTAATCAGATTTCATTGGAGCCAGCCCAAGTGAATTGGAAAACAACTATTGTCATCTGCTGCGTCATTCTGCTGCTAGCAGCTTCGGTCATTACCGTCATAAACCTGACGGAACCAAAGGCCCAGCGCACCAGCGCGAGTAAGCGGACGGCGATGCTGGTCGAAGTAACGCATGGTGAGCTTGGCACGTTTCAACCGGAAATACTGGTCATGGGAGCCGTGCGCCCCGACAAGGAAATTGTTTTGAGTCCGAGGGTCGGAGGTGAGATTGTTTCGATTTCACAATCATTCACCCCGGGTGGTTTTGTCGATGAAGGCGAAGTCCTGCTGCAAATCGACCCCGCAGATTACGAGGTCGTTCTTTTGCAAAGGAAAAGTGAGCTGTTGCAGGCATCCGCCGATCTCGAACTGGAATTGGGCCGTCAGGATCTTGCCCAGAAAGACTACAAGGAGTTGGAAGGGACTATTTCATCCGAATATAAATCCCTGGTCCTACGGACGCCGCAACTAAACACGGCACGGTCCCGTGTCGAGGCCGCCGAGGCTGCCGTGCGGCGCGCGGAACTCGACCTGGAGCGGACCCGGATTCGCGCGCCGTTTGCCGCTCATATCATCAACCGGGAAGCTAACGTCGGCTCACAGGTTTCACCCGGTGAGTCCCTGGGTAAGCTGGTTGGCATCAAGCACTACTGGGTTGAAGCAGCAGTGCCGGTATCAAGTCTCCGTTGGATCGATTTTTCCGAAGAGCGGGAGTCATCAGGTGCGGGTGTGCACATCCGCAACCGGGCAGCCTGGCCCGAAGGCACTTTTCGCGAGGGCAGCGTACACCGCCTTATCGGCGAACTGGAAGACCAGACGCGTCTCGCGCGCGTCCTGATCACCGTTGCCGACCCGCTGTCGCATGAGCCGGAGTCCGCCGAACTGCCACCGCTGATGATAGGCTCCTTCGTGGAGGCCCGCATCGCGGGAATACCGATTCAGGATGTCATCCGCATAGACCGGGAATACGTTCGACAGGACGACACCATCTGGATTGATGAAAATGGCGTGCTGAGGATACGTGAGCTCGAGATCGTGTTCCAGGACGACGAATTTGCCTACGTCCGTTCAGGGTTGAGCACCGCAGACCAGGTGATCATGACCAACCTGGCGACCGTGTTTGATGGAGCGGCACTGCGCCTGGCAGAAGGCACGCAATGAAACGGCAGTCACAACAGGCCAGGCTTGACGGTGGTCGTTTTCCGGGTCCTATTGCATGGATGGCGCAGCACTCGATTGCCGCCAACCTCCTGATGATTCTGCTGATTGGGGGCGGAATCTGGAGCGCATTCAATATCCAGAAAGAGGTCTATCCGCAATTTGACCTGGATATCGTCAACGTCAGAGTCAGTTATCCCGGCGCGGCACCGTCCGAAGTTGAACAGGGAATCCTGCGGCCGGTCGAATCCGCGATACGCGGGATCGAAGGCATCAAGGTCATCAGCTCGACGGCTCGTGAAGGTTCCGGCTCGACCCGTATCGAGTTGGTCACCGGGACCGACCGGATGAAGGCTTTCCAGGATATCGACCAGGCGGTGAATCGCATCCGTACCTTTCCCGACGATACAGAGGAACCGGAAGTTACCCTGGTGTCGCCACAACGTGAGGTCATGAATATCGTGCTCTATGGCCCGGTCGATATCTGGACCTTGAGAAAACTCGCCGAACAGTTGCGTGACCGGTTTCTCGCCGATCCCGCCATCACCCAGGTCGAACTTGGGAATGCCCCCGATTACGTCACCCATGTGGAAATCCCGCAGTACCGATTGCGCGAGTACGGACTGACGCTCGGACAAGTGGCCAGCCTGATTCGCCGTTCAAGCGAAGACGTTCCGGCCGGGACCGTCGAAACTAACGCCGGTGAGGTTCTGCTCCGACTCAAGGAGCGACGCCAGTGGGCCGACGAGTTCGAGAAGATTGAGATAATCTCTACCAACAGCGGGGCCGCAGTGACCCTCGGAGAAATCGCCACCATCACCGATGGTTTCGAAGAATCCGGCTTTCATTCGCAATTTAACCAGACGCCTTCCGTCGAAGTAGACATCTTCCGGGTTGGTGACCAGTCGCCGCTGGAGATCGCCGAACGCGTGGAGACGATCATGGCAGACGTCGAAACCACACTTCCCGCCGGTGTTGAGTGGCGGATCGACAGCAACAGCGCGAAGGATTATGAGCAGCGATTGTCCCTGCTTCTGAAAAACGGCTTCATGGCCATTGGTATCGTGGTGCTGATCCTGGCCGTCTTCCTCGAGATCCGTCTTGCTTTCTGGGTGATGATGGGCATGACCATTTCCTTCGTCGGCAGCATTCTCTTCCTGCCGGCGGTTGGTGTCAGTATCAACATGATCTCGATGTTCGCCTTCCTCGTAGTGCTGGGTATCGTCGTCGACGATGCCATTGTCGTGGGTGAGAACGTTTACGAGTTCCGGCAGAAGGGGATGGATCACATGTCGGCGGCGATAAAGGGCGCGAAAGAGATCTCCACCCCGGTCACCTTCAGCATTATTACCACCATCGTGGCGTTTGTGCCGTTGCTGTTCATGCCGGGCACAACGGGCAAATTCTGGGCGCCGTTGCCAGCCGTGGTTATCATTGTTTTAGCCATCTCGTTGCTGGAAGCACTGTATATCCTGCCCGCTCACCTGGCACACAGTTCCAGCCAGCCGCACACGGGCTTCGGACGGCGCATTCATGGGTGGCAGCAATCCTTTTCACATGGCTTCAGCCACTTTGTAGACACCCGTTACCGGTATGTGCTCGATCTGTGCCTGCGTCATCGTTATATTTCGCTGAGTTCGGCCATCGCCATCTTTATCGTCGTCGCGGGATATGGCATGAGCGGCCACATGGGTATGATCATGATGCCGGAGGTGGCTGCTGATGAAATCGAAGCAGGCATCCGTTTGCCGGTTGGCACGACACCCGACCAGGCCGCCAGGGTAGCTGGCCTGGTGACCGCTTCTACCCGCAGGATGTTTGATGAACATAACCTTTACGAGGTGGCCGAGGGCATCAAGACCAATGTGCGGGGCGGCAGCTTTATCGACGTGGAAATTGTCATGAAACCACCGGATGAACACGACATGTCGGCCGAGGAAATCATCGCGCTATGGCGTGACCAGATCGGCGATATCGAGGGCGTGAGCCAAATTACATTTGAGGCGGAGCGAGGTCCGGGCGGATGGCGACAGGATATCAGCGTCGATCTGAGCCATGCGGATATCGGGGTCCTGGAAGCGGCCAGCCAGGCCCTTGTGTTGCGGGTACAGGAATTCGAAGGCGCGACCAACGTCAATGACAACTACGACAAGGGCAAGACCCAGTTCGACTTCACCCTGCTGCCGGAGGGCAGAAACCTCGGCCTGACGCCGGCGGACGTTGGCCAGCAGGTGCGCGATGCGTTCTATGGTGCCCTGGCCCTGCGGCAGATTCGCGGAACCGATGAAATCGAGGTCCGTGTCAAGTTGCCGAAAGAGGACCGCAAGGATATTCAGTCTTTTGCAGACCTGGTCATCATGACGCCCGATGGCGTTGAGGTTCCATTGCTGGAGGTGGTTGAGGTGAAGCATGGGGCAGCCTTCAGTTCTATCAACCGGCGCGATGGCCGACGGGTTGTCAACGTCAGCCTGGATGTTGAACCCAAGCGTGAAGTGTCGCGGGTACTCGAAGCGATCCAGATGGAAACACTGCCCGATTTACGGGCCGATTTTCCCGGTCTTACCTGGACCTTTGAGGGCAGCCAGGCGGAGATGCGGGAATCGACGGCCGCCTTGTGGGGCAGTTTTGGACTCGCCATTGCGGTGATCTATGCCCTGCTGGCGATCGCCTTCGGCAGCTACCTGCAACCGTTTATCGTCATGATAGCTATCCCGTTTGGCGTTGTCGGCGCCATTATCGGGCACATCATCCTGGGCTTCGACCTGTCACTGATCAGTTTCATGGGTGTCATCGCGCTTTCCGGCGTGGTTGTTAACGATGCCCTGATCATGATCGATTTCGCCAATCGAAAGCGCGACAGCCATTCCGCCTTTGATGCCATTCACATGGCAGGGTTGCGGCGCTTCAGGCCGATCATACTCACTACTTTAACGACATTCGGCGGCCTGACGCCCATCATCATGGAGACTTCACGCCAGTCGGCCTACCTTGTGCCGATGGCCATATCCCTCGGTTTCGGAATCGTTTTCGCGACCGCAATTATCCTGGTACTGGTGCCCTGCCTGTACATGATTCTCGAGGACCTGAAGTTTCATGCCGGTAGCAGGCGACCCGTGAGTGACAACGCATGAAGCCTTCGGTAAAAAAATAAGGCAAGCTGGCGGGGATGTGTTAAAACTACTTTGTACTCATTTGATATTGGGTTAGCACCCAATACATGTAACCGGCTTTTAGCAGAAAAGCTAAGCCTGGGCAGTATAAGTGCATACTGGAAATTCCATTTCAATCAAAGGTTTTATTATGAAATTCAAGAATATAATTATTTTCAGTGTTTGTTTGATGTTTGCAACAGCTGCTCATGCCGCTGCAACTTTGGATGAATGCAATGCAACTCTGGGTAAATTCAAACAGCTCGGTAATGTGCCCAATATGATGGCTGACTCCTATGGATACGCGGTCTTGCCGACCATTGGCAAAGGAGGCATCGGTATCGGCGCCGCCGGTGGTACTGGATGCGTTTATGCTCAAGGCAAACACACCGGCAAAGTTTCAATGGGCCAGGTTACGATCGGCTTTCAATTAGGTGGACAGGCCTATAGTCAGATTATCCTGTTCAAGAATGCAGACACATATCAGGAGTTTACCAATGGTAATTTCGAGTTCGGGGCTGATGCCACGGCAGTTGCACTGACTTATGGCGCACAAGCAGGTGCCAACACACAGGGTGCTTCTGCGAGTGCAGGTGATACGAAGGCAACCGGATCGTGGAAACGCGGCATGGCGATCTACACCCTTGCCAAGGGTGGCTTGATGTACGAGGCCTCCATCGGTGGACAGAAATATAAATTCAAGCCACTAAAGTAGTCCCGGGGCAATCGATAAATAGTGACTTGGTTTAATGTGACACGAGCGCCAAGAGAAATCTTAGAAAGAGTTTTACCATTGGCTCAGCAAGACGAAGAATGAGCGGCTAAATTACGTACAGAATTTGAGTGAATGCAAAAAACCGGTGAGTCTGAGCAGAAACTGGCGCTCATTCGCGAACCTCGCCCGCTTTGGAGGTGTTGGCTCCTTATGGGTTTCTCGGCGAGTGCTTCCTATACCTATTAAATTTAGCAGGAAGAAATCCAGATCAATCGGGGCTCAACTGATCGGACAAATTGCTTAATTGTGGCTAGTCACAATCATCATCACCATCTTCACAATCCGGACAGTTAGGATATTTATCCTCACACGCATCGAAACAATCATCGTCATCGTCGTCGCACTTGTCGTAACAAGCATCGGCAGCGTCACATTCATCGGTATCTTGATTATCTTTGCGGCGGTCTTTAACTCCAGCGAATAACAGAACAGTATCGTCTGTGGTATTCGAAGGAATATTCAAACTGGTGTCGGTGCTTGCCTGCAATGAAACACAACTGAGCGCCAGAAGAAGGGTTGATACTAATATAGTTCGAATGAACATAAATATTCCTCACATCTGTGTGTAATTTTTCGATCAATTTCAGCTTAGCACAAAGCCAAGGGATCTCAAACCAACCATAGCCAATGAACACGGAGTAACATGACCCAAGCTGGGACAACAACACCCATTAACATCAGCCTCGTTAGCCATAAGCCAGGCATGACTCTTCAACGTGAGTGCCGTGAAAGTGGCAAGCTGGTCTTGCGTGATGTGGTGCAGGACGGACAGGTGGTGAAGTCACCCGTTGATATTGATGCACTGCCGTATGAATTTATCCCCTCAAGCTTTAGCCTGTCGGTGTGTTCTAATTAAAATAGCTGCCAGTGATTGACGGTTCCAGCTTATTGTCACTACTTTTTAACTGTGGTCCTAAGTGGAAACCAGCAAAAACCCGGAAGTTCATTATTCACCAGGTTCGACGAAGAGCAGCTATTGGTGCTTTCTTAGAGTGAATGGCGGCTTTTAGCCAGGAAGCAGAACCTTAAATGATGCTTATTTCAACTTCACAGACTTCGGCTTTCTGCCACCGATCCCACATCAATGCCTTCTGTTTATCTGAGTAATAGATCCTTGGTCGATACTTCATTTTCAACATCCCTCTCTCTGTAGTTAGAGTTTAGGTGTTGCATTGACCGATTGAATCCGCAGCCGTTAGCCGTTATTCAAATCACTAGAATTCACGCTAGGTGAATGGCTGCTATGCGTCGCGAAGCGGTTATAGAATAAGGACAATTCTCAAAATCGCTAATCGCTGCTTCCGGTCGAGGGTGTGTGAAAACCCAAATTCAAAATTCCAAAGTGGAAAATAAAATCCGGTTCACAGACTTTCGGTCAAATATGTGGATTTTTTAGGTCTCATTGAACAGTATACCAACTCAATTATTGGCTGCTATCCCAATATCAGTGAAGGCTAAATAGTTTTCACACAGACTCGGCCGAGAGCCGTTGTTCATATCACCGAATTTCATGGCTTTTCAATGGCGGCTATCCGCCGCAAAGCGGAAGTTCGCATTTTCGAATTGTGTATAGCAGCACCCGGACAAAAGCGGAAATCTTGAGGAATTCGAGAAAACTTTCGCCATTCCATTCGAATTTGAACAGAAGCTACCGACTGCGCCATCTTACCTTGTCCCTTTACTCTGACCCCAAATTTCGAATTTGGGCTTAAACGAGACAATTTCCTGCCACATTGTGTCCATTTCAGTAGTGCTGGGTGAAAGCACAACAAGGTCGCCAGGCAATGCCATGCCAAGAATATGACGCGGTCCATCTTCCGAGTTGGCTACCAGGGTAACGCATTCTTCCGCCACGCCAGCATCAAGTAAAGCTGCTTTCATCATTGCGGGAACTTCGCCGGGTTTGCGGCCACGAAGCTTGCTATAACCTCGGCAGATAAAGTGGTCAAAGTGACCAATGGCCGATAGCGCGTGTTGTGCAATCTCATGGTCGGTACGATTGCCTGAGCTGGCATAAAGTAACATTCTGCGGCCGGGCACATTCATTTTATCGATGAAATCGCAGAGTTTCTCCATCCCATCCGGATTATGCGCATAATCCATGATTACGGTGAACGGCAGTTCTCGATATATGTTGAGTCGGCCCGGCGTGTTTTCGAAACTGGCTTCAAAACTTTCCAATCCCCGGCGTATGGTTTCAAGCTCCACTCCGAGTGCATGGCAGGCGCAAATAGCATGTTGAGCATTGCTGACGTTGAAACGAGCCTCCCCGTTTAGAGTGGCCGGAATGGCGGCTACAGGAATAACCGGCAGTCGGGCTCCTTCCGGTTTATACAATATGACCCATTCCGTGCCTTCCTCTTCCTCGAGAACGCATGCATATGCTGAACCACCTGCTAATTTCCGGATTACCCTTACTTCAGATTCCAAAGAAACCAGGTACACAAGTGCCGTTGCAGAAAATGGCAGCATACTTCGGGTTGTCGAATAATCCGCATTCAGAACGACCGCTCGACGCGCACGTTCCATTATGCTGCGCTTCAACCCCACCATGTCTTCTAGCGTATCGATGCCATATTCGCCGATATGCTCATAGGTGACATTAAGACAGACGGCAACATCACACCAATCGAACATGAAACCACTTTGAGCGACCCCCCCACGTGCAGTTTCCAGCACGCCAATGTTAATGTCTCGGGACTCGAACAGCATGTGATGCCCCCCGGAACCAGCTAGATCGCCTTTCTTTTGCAAAGCTTCGTTGATATAAACACCACTGGTGCTCGCCATCCCCGGTGAAAATCCAGCCATGCGCGCGACACGTGCGATCATTCTCGAAGTTGTGGTCTTTCCATTGGTGCCGGTGACTGCCACCAACGGGATGCGGCTTGGTGCCCCCGGCGGATATAGCCAATACAAGAAGTGCTCGGCTGCCTTGGCCATTAGTCTTGGTTCTTGCGCCAATAGCCGGTCAAGTTGCGGGGCGGGGTCCAGGTCAACGACGGCGCCACCGGCATCAGCCAATGAGCGGCCCAAGTCTTGTGTCACAAGCGTAATATTGAGCAAGCCGGGCTTCATTGCCT
>Ga0316191_10004029_pt1 | contig 10918 bp, 6 predicted proteins | sample Eddworburr2cm_MG_FD_204928 | JGI IMG/M metagenome (GOLD analysis project Ga0316191, IMG submission 204928) | Coastal sediment microbial communities from Maine, United States - Eddy worm burrow 2 cm | ecosystem: Environmental > Aquatic > Marine > Coastal > Sediment | place: USA: Maine | collected... | reverse complement strand
GCGAAATAAAAATTGTCCGTCGATCACGGCATCGTTGCCGCTTTGACAAAATTGCTCAGTGCTTTTTCTAATTTTTTTATGACCTCGGCACATCCCGTGATCCCGTGGCGCTCGACCAGATAATGGGGATCATTGTAAGATAACCATACCTGGCCTTTTTCATCTTCCCAGATCAGCGCTTTTTGCGGAAGGTCAATCGCAGTACTCTGGCTGCACTGCATCAGAGGTGTGCCCACTTTCGGATTGCCAAAGACGACCAATTCTGTGGGGCGCAGTTTTTTGCCCACTTTTTGTGCGCCGGCGGCGTGGTTGATTCTGATAAAAACGGTCATCCCCTTTTGCTTGAGGGTATTTTCGAGTCGATCCGCCGTGGCTTTTACCTCATGTGAACTTTTTACACTGATAATACCATTGTCCGCATAACCCAGTGAAGCCAGGAAAAATATTGCTGTGATGGTGTAAAGAATTTGTCGCATGCTGATCCTCCTTTGTTATCAATTGTTAAAACGCCTCCCGAACCCGCAGAAAAGAGGCAAACCGGGGAATGCCCGAGTCGTGAAATCCATAATGCTTAAACGTAATGGTACTTCCCACCGGAGGGGGATTGTCGCGCTCATGATCGGTAAAACCGGTTCCGATTGCAAATTGAATTCCATTCGGCAGTTCAACCAGCAAGGCCCCAAGACGTCCGGCATGCTTTCCCGAACCGGGGAGGTGTTCGATGACGGTCGCTTCTGCATCCCTATACGTCTTGACTTTCAACAGGTCATAGGATCGCCCGACGGTATAGGGAGAATTTGGTTTTCTTAACATCACCCCTTCTCCGCCATTGGATTCAATAGCCCTGAGCTTTCTCCGCAGATGCATCTCATTTTCACAAATTTGTTGTTTTAATACTTCAGTGTAGGGATTAGGATTTTTTCGGAACCAGCGCCGTGCGAAATCAAGACGCTTTTCAAATCCACCTGCTGCTTGGGGAGCATCAAAGATTAAATAGCGCACTTTTTTCCATCCGGCAGCAGATTCCTTGCGGCGAATAATACCGACAAGTTCTGAAAATTGCCGCCGCCCTATCCAAAGTTCCCCATCCAGGGGGGTTGAAGGAAAATTTCTGGTAAACCATTCCGGAACACTAAACGGGTTGCCGGAACGCGAAATCAACTCGCTGCCCGTCCAGTATCCCCGAACCCCATCCAGTTTTTCACTCATCCACCAACCGTTAATATTTACCTTTTGATCCCACCGATGGGCCAGCATCACAGGTGGCTTTTGCGGTTGATTGCCGGCTTTCGGGGAGGTTGATAGAACAGGTGTTGCCAGGGCGAAAAATAAAAAAACAGCGTTCGCAATAACAAGGCTCAAACCTTTTAAGCTAATGGCGTACTTTTTCATGTGAGGTAATTCTCAAAATTAAGCTGCTATTGCATTCCAATCAGCTGCTCAACCAAATCCCCAAAATGCGCAACAGCCCGCTCGATCGGCTCCGGTGAGCGCATGTCGATTCCGGCATCCAGCAGTTCATCAAGGGGGAACTTGCTGCCGCCCAGTTTTAGAAAACCCAGATAGGCTTCCCGGGCGGTTTCACCCTCGCTGACCACTTTATCCGCCAACGCAATGGCTGCGGACACACCCGTTGCATATTTGTAGACGTAAAAGGCGGAGTAAAAATGCGGGATGCGGAGGTATTCGAGCGACAGCTCCGGGTCGAGGACCAGGGTGTCGCCAAAATAAACTTGCAGCAGTTCGCGATATTTTTCAGTCATCACCTTCAGGGTCAGGGGGCCATGGGCTTCGACAATGGCGTGGGTAATCCGTTCAAATTCCGCAAACATGGTCTGCCTGAAAAGCGTCGCCCGGATGTTGTCGATTTCTCTGTTTAAGATGAATGCTTTCATCTTCGGATTGTCTTTATATACTTCCAGCAAATATCTGCTTAGAAGCGCTTCATTGAAAGTGGAGGCCACCTCAGCCACAAAGATTGAATAATCATGGTCTACGTAGGGTTGATACTTTCTTGATAAGTATGAATGCAGGGAATGTCCGGCTTCATGGATCAAGGTGTAAAGACTGTTAAGATTATGCTCATCGTAATTCAGAAGGATATACGGCGGCGAATCATAACAGCCGGAAGAATAGGCGCCGCTTCTCTTACCGCGGTTTTCATAACGATCCACCCAGCCGCCCAAAAGGCCTTCTGCAAGAACCTTGCAATACTTCTTTCCCAGGGGCGCCATCGCCGACACCCCCACATCGACGGCTTCTTCATAAGGCATCCGGAAATCGACATCTTCGATAAGCGGGACATACGTATCATAAAAATGAAGTTCTTTTAGCCCGAGTGCTTTTTTTCTGAAATTTAGATATTTGAACAAAGGATCCAGATTTCTCTTCACGGATTCGATAAGGGTATCATAGACCGTCTCCTGGATATTGTCGCTGAAAAGAGCTGAAATCCGACAATTATTAAAATTTCTAACCCGTGAATAAAAAAAGTCCTTTTTTAATGAGTTTGACAGGGTTGCTGCCAGGGTATGCTTATGATCCTGGTAAGCCTGATAATACTGGCAAAAGGCTTTTTTACGGAGTTCACGATGGGAGCTGGTCAGGAAGGTGTTAAAATTTCCGTGGCTCAATTCGATTTCATTTCCGCTGTCATCGGTGATGGTCCCAAATTTCAAATCGACATTGTCCAGCTGACCGAACACCTGGGACGGGCCATTGGCAATCTCCCGGCTCATGGCCAGAATCTGTTCTTCCATCTCATTGCGGGTATGGGGTTTGTACCGCAGAATTTTTTCCAGATAAAATCTCAATCCATCTAAAGCGGCGTCTTCCATGTACCGATTTATGACCTCATTGGGAATGGCCTGGATCTCCGGCGTCAGATAACTTGCCATTTCTGCAGAACGGGTCGACAAATTGAGGGCTCTTTGGTGAAAGCCCTGATATAGCTGATTGGATTTATCTTCATCGCTTTTAAGGTGGGCATAAGTATAAAGTTGTTCAATCTTACGGGTAAGTCCCAGGTGGAAGTCAATTGCCTCTTTAAAGATCGCAACTGAATCTTTCAGACGACCGTTATATTTTTGATAAGACGATAACTGCGTTTCGACTTCGACAAACATGGTTTCCCATTTTTTGTCGGATTCAAACAGTGGTGTCAGGTCCCATTTGTGCTCAGCGGGCGTTTCACTGCGTTGCGGTATCATTTTGCCGGCCATGTCAATGCTCCTAGTACTCCGTTTCATACATTTTGCGGTCAAAAATGACAATTTGAAATAGTATTGTATTTCATCCGTTTTGAAGCAGCATTGAAATCCGAAATTCGAATATCGAAGCACGAAACAAATTCAAATGACAGAAATCTCAATGACAACGACGGAAAACGACAGTACCATAACGCAATTGTTTTCAAAAATCCGATGTCAAACCTTGAATCACTAATTCTATTTCTTCATCTTTTCCCATTCGACATTCTATGTTGGATGTTCGATGTTCTTTTTTTTAGTCCCTCCTGGACAAAAACAATTTAGCGCTATTGGGTTTAGCCCTTTCTATCCACCTTCTTTGCATAGCCGGCCGCACCGATCCCTGCCACGCAGCCTTCGCCCACGGCTTTAGCCATCTGCCACGGGGGGCCACAAATGTCACCGGCGGCAAAGACGCCGGCAACATTGGTTTCCATCTTTTTGTTGGTCTGGATATACTTCATCTCATCATCCAGCAGAACGCCAAGATGGGTGGCAAGCTCCATGATTCCCTTGGCACCGAGTTCGATAAATACCCCATTGACCGCAATGATTGACCCGTCTTCCAGGCGGATTGCCTCCACACTGTCTTGCCCGACAATATCCCTGACCTTAGCGTCTTCGTGAACAATGACATTACTGTTTCTGAGCTGTTCTTTGAGAGCTGCGGTGACGTCAGGTTTGCTACAAATCAGGTGAACAGACCTGGCATAGTCAAGCATGGTCAGTGCACCGGACACCGCCGCACTGGCACCACCGACCACGGCAACATCTTCTCCTTTGTAAAAATTGGCGTCGCATTCCACACAATAACTGACACCGCGGCCCAACAGTTTTTTTTCTCCGGCAACGCCCAACTTATTGCGGGTCGTTCCGGTGGCAATAATGAGCGATTTGCTTTGAAGATCAAGCCCGCTTTCAGTGAGAATTTTAAAAACTGCTCCATCGGGCCCTATTTTCAGAACATCTTCTTCGAGCATCTCAGCGCCGAAGTTCACTGCCTGCTGTCGGCCGACGCTGAGCATGTCTTCACCGGTTACGTTAAACAGGCTGCAAAAATTCTCGACGTGGGCATGAAAAAGACTGCTTTTCGATTCTTTACCCAGTACGAGCACGGAGACCCTTTTACGGGCCGCGTGAATGGCCGCTTGTAAACCGGCCGGTCCGGTTCCCAGGATAACCACATCATAATTTGCTGAATTAAGCATTCTCAAATCCCCTGATATTTGAAAAGAACCATGAACGCAAAGAATCCATGCCTGGAGGCATGGCCTCCAAGCCGCGGATTCGGCAGCAGCGTTTATTCACCATTTTTTTAATTCGCCCCAAAAAAAATAAGCATCGTGAAGCCAAATACAAGCGCTTGTGTTTTTGCTATTTGCCAAATTGACAAACCCTTCGACTTTCTCTATACTCTCGCAGTCTTGGGTTCGAATCCTAATTTTTGACAGGGAGATAACTATGCAGGCACTAATTCCTTTAAATTACCGTATCCATCTGGAACCTGATCTGACCCGTTTCAAATTTGATGGCAAATGCGAAATTCTGCTGGACGCACCCCAAAGCATTTCCGAAGTAGTCTTGAATATTCTTGAAATTGCCATCTGGAGCTGCCGGCTCCGACAAGGTGATGGATTCGTGAATTGTGCATTTACGGTGGATCCTGACAGAGAAGAAGTCCGTGTAAGTTTACCCGAACCCATGTCCGGAAAAATCAGGCTGATCATCGATTATCAGGGTTCGATCAACGATAAAATGGCCGGCTTCTACCGCAGTAAATATACCTTTCAGGGAGCAACCAGATTTATCGCAGTCACTCAGTTTGAGGAAAGTGATGCCCGGCGGGCTTTCCCATGCATGGATCATCCCGCCCAAAAAGCAACTTTTGATATAAAAATTGACATCGACAATCAACTGGTGGCCATTTCCAACGGGGCTGTAAAAAAGGAAGATCGGCTCGACAACGGCAAAAGGCGGATCACATTCGAGCAAACCCCGAAAATGTCGACCTATCTTGTTTTTTTCGGTGTCGGTGAATTTGAGTTTACCCTGGATGAAAAAGACCGCCGGGTTCGGGTCGCCACGCTTCCCGGCATGAAAAACTATGCGCAATTTGGGGTTGAATTCGGCCGCAAGTCCCTTGAATTCAGTGAGACTTATTACGCCATCGCCTATCCCCTGCCCAAAATGGATCTCATTGCAATCCCGGATTTTGCCTTTGGTGCCATGGAAAACTGGGGAGCCATTACTTTCCGTGAAAATTTGCTGCTTCATTATCCGGGAATTACCTCTAAATTCGGAGAAGAAAGAATATGCGAAGTCATCGCCCATGAAATTGCCCACCAGTGGTTCGGCAACCTGGTGACCCCTTCCGACTGGCGATTCCTCTGGCTCAACGAAAGCTTTGCCACCTATTTCGGATACGGGGTGGTTGATTATTATTATCCCAAATGGGATACCTGGCAGCAGTTTCTTAACGGCCAGACCGGCTCTGCCCTGGTTCGTGATGCGCTTCATGAAACATTTGCCATCGAAATCCCGGGTGGTGAACACGTTGTCATCAATGCCAGCACTGCGCCGATTATTTATAACAAAGGCGGTAGTATATTAAGGCAAATCGAAGGATACATTGGCAAGGATAATTTCCAGAAGGGATTGCAGCATTATCTGAAAACTTACGAGTACGGATGTGCCGACAGTCAGCACCTCTGGCAATCCTTTGAAACCGTGACCCAGCAGCCTATAAGCGCCATGATGAAAAGCTGGATCGAGCAGCCCGGATTTCCGCTGATCACGGCCAGGCGGCAAGATAGTCGGCTGATATTGACCCAGCGGCGATTTACCTATCTTCCCAATGATTTCGACCAAAATTGGCTGGTGCCGATCTCCATCAGCCTTTTTTCCAAAGCAGGTGTGACACGACGGGTAACCACACTATTAGACAAGATCGAACAGGAAATAGACTTGGATGAAGATATCCTGGCCTACAAAATCAACGATCGGCAAACAGGATTTTACCGGACCCAATACATTGATGTGGATAACATGGAAGAACTGGGCGCACGGGTACTTGAAAAATCAATCCCCCCCGAAGATCGCTGGGGACTTGAAAACGATTTCTTTGCTCTGGTTCAAACCGGTGATTCATCCATGCAGGATTATCTTAATTTTCTTTCCTTTTACCAAAAAGAGGACGCCTATCTGCCGTTGACCAGCATGGCCAACAATCTTTACTCGGCCTATCTTGTAATGGATGAGAGCTGGCGGCAAAAAATAGCATCACTGGCAAAATCCCGCTTTGAAGACATATTGGAAAACATCGGATACGAACCGGTATCAGACGAAAATCACACAACATCACACTTACGGGATCAACTCATCTGGGATGCGGTGCTGTATGGTTCAAAGCCGGCCCTGGATTTTGCCGCGAGCCAATTTGCGGTCTTGATGCGCGGCGGCACCGTCCATGCCGACATTATGAAAAGCGTGATGCGGGTGGGCGCGCTGGCCGGCATTGACAAGACGTTTGACTGGTTTGATCGGCAGCTGCGGGAATCTAAAATCGAACATGCCCGCCTGAACATGTTATCCGCCCTGGGTTGTTTCAAAGATGACGCGCTGATAATAAAATCCCTCCGGTACACTCTGGATGCCGTCCCGGCCCGCAACAAGTTTATACCGGTGGTGGCCATGGCCTCAAATCCCTATGCGATCCCTTTGCTGTGGGATTGGTATGTAAACAACCTGGCGGAAATTGAACAATTTCACCCCATGCTTTATGAACGGGTCATTGCCGCAATCATTCCAACTGCAGGAATAAAAAGAACCGATGAGGTGAGAACGTTTTTTGACGATTACCTGAAAAAATCCGATAAGGCCAAAGATATTATCAAATTGTCTCTGGAGCGACTGGAAATCAACCTGAGGATGCGAAATGCCTTGTGAGGTTCACTTAAGTTTCATACAATTCACAAGGTATAAGATTAGGGCGCATTTTTTCGCCCATATCGACTTGACAAGCATCTCACATTTTTTTATAAAAACGGATCTGATAATGATTCCTATCTAACTCAATTCATAAGCCACCGGCTTTGCAGGTGAGAATTTAAAAGGTTCTACCGTTACGGCGAGGGCATGCTTTTTGGTGCAAATCTGATCACTGCCGGGGGCTTATGAATTGAGATAAAAAAGAATTTTTATGTAATTTTTTGCAATTTGCTGGTATAGGCCATGAGAGCAACCAGATATATGGCAATGATGAATCGGTCAAGTCGTCATCAAAACAGACAGATCCACTTAAAAGAGATCAGTCAATGTCACGAAAATATTCGAGGTATAGCGGCAGCTGGTTTAACGTCAGACATATTAAAAAATTCTTTTTAAAAATCAGCGGTCACCAGCAGAGGTAGCCCAGGCCCCTTCCAGGGGCCATCCTCATACCCCCAGCTTTGCTGGTGGTCGCTGATTTGGGTGATTCAGATCGTTTAAGGTAACGTTAAGCAAGATCAAGAGGGAATTTTACCACCCATCCAATCTGTGACGTTTCGGGAGATCTTTTTAAATATGAATCGGCGCACCTTCCTTAAAATTGCCGGCATGGGCAGCATTTCATTTGCATTCGGCTGCAGTCCCCCCGAAAAACATCTTTATTCTCTGGTCAAGGCCCCTGACGACATGGTGGTCGGAGAGGCCACCTGGTATGCCTCCACCTGCCGGGAATGTCCGGCAGGCTGCGGTATTCTGGCTAAAAGCAGGGAGGCGCGTATCGTAAAAATTGAGGGCAATCCGCTGCACCTGATCAATAAAGGCAGGCTCTGCATGCGGGGGCAGGCTGCCCTGCAAGGACTTTACAATCCGGACAGACTTAAAACCCCGTTGCTTAAAAAAAATGGCAGTTGGCAGCCGCTATCCTTCTCGAAAGCGGAGTCCATATTAAAAATCAAAGCCGCAGAGGCGGCTCTAAAGGGGCAGAATCGGGTACGCATGCTGACCGAAACTGTCGGCAACAGCCTCATGAATTTGCTAACGGCTGCTTTGGCAAACTTAAACTCCCAGCCGCCCTTGGTATTTGAACCCTACGCCTATGAATCCTTAAAAACAGCCAATCAAAAGGTGTTCGACGTTGACGGACTGGTATCCTATCGCATGGACCAGGCCGATATCCTGGTATCCTTCGGCGCTGACTTTCTTGAAACCTGGCTATCTCCGGTCGAATATGCATGGAAATTTAAAGCCATGCATGCCCTTAAAGACGGAAACAAGAATCTATTTTTTCAGGTCAGCCCGTATCAATCTTTGACCGGTGCAAACGCCGACCATTGGTTAGCCTGCAATCCCGGCAGCGAGGCCGTTATCGCTCTCGGTCTGGTCAGACAAGCTCTGGATATCGGCAAAGGTAAAAATCTTCCTAAACCATTTTACGAATTTTTAAACGAAGCCACCGCAGCATATATTCAAGGCATGGTACTGGAGCGGTCTGGAATTCCGCTGTCATTCTACGAAAAACTGATCATCGGGCTCATGGACGCGCGCGCGCCACTAGTGCTCGGCACAAATACCGGTGCATCCGATCTTAACGGCCTACAAACCAACCTGGCCGTTAATTTGCTCAATCTTGTTCTCGATCCAAATCTGCGTCTAATAGATTTCTCAGCGCGACACCGGGTCGAAACGGCGGCCAAGCGATCTGATATTCTGCAGTTTTTCTTCTCATTGAATACCGAGGGAGCCGATCTGCTTCTGTTGAATAATGTCGACCCGGCTTTTGCCCTTCCAAAAAACAGCGGCGTAAAACAAGCACTTGAAAACGATAAAATATTTGTTGTTTGCTTCACCAATTTCATGAACGAAACCGCTGAAATGGCTGATCTTGTCCTGCCGGTCCGAATGCCCCTTGAAACCTGGGATGAATATAGCGGCAAAGCGCAGCTGGTATCTACCTTGCAGCCGGCCATGGGTAAAATGACCAAGGCATCCAGCCTGGGGGATATCATGTTGTCTGCCGGCTTTGAAAATAACCCTCCGGCTAAGAAATACAAGGATTACCTGATCTCAAATCTTGCTGAAAAGCGCGGAATTACAGATGAAATCCAGTGGATTGAGACGCTTCAAAAAGGGGGAAAGTTTGGTCTGACGGTCACGCCCCATAAAGAGCAGACTTCCCCCAGCGCAAAAGACCTTGCAGACATACTGACGAAAAAGCCTGAATCACCGGAATCGGATTTAGCTTTTACGGCAATGCCATCCATCCGTTTCTTCGATGGACGGGGTGCCAACAAACCCTGGCTGTGTGAAATTCCAGACCCACTTTCTCGCATTGCATGGCAGACACCTGTTTTGCTAAATCCCAAAACAGCCGGTGCAAACGGGATCAGCCAAGAAGATATTATCGAGCTTCAGACCGAATTCGGTAAGCTGGAAGCAGCGGTGTATGTGAGCGAGCTTGTCACACCGGGACTCGCAGTCATGAGTGTCGGGCAGGGGCACACAGCATATGGAAGGTATGCTAAAGACACCGGGGTCAACCCCTTAAAGCTGCTCTCTGCCAATTTTCATCCGGATTCCGGTGGCGCCAGCCTCAATGTGGCTGACATAACCATCAAAAAAACAGGGCGGACCCGGAAGTTGGCCAGCACATCCGGCAGTCTCACGCAACATGGCAGAACGTTTGCACTTTCGGTTAAGCTGGCGGAATTAAAAAACCCGGAATCTCACCATGGGACCGGTCTGACCATGGGAGATTTTCCACTAACCCTGCCACTGCCGGAAGGGTATGATCCAAAGCGCGATTTTTATCCGCCCCACGACCACGTAGACTATCGCTGGGGGATGGTGGTTGATCTGGACAAGTGCATCGGCTGCGGTGCCTGCGCGGCTGCCTGCTATGCGGAGAATAACATCGGTATTGTCGGCGTGGAGCGGGTTCTCGAAGGGCGCGAAATGGGATGGATGAGTGTCGAACGATACCATGCGGAAAATGACATGGAAAAAGTAACATTTTTGCCCATGATGTGTCAGCACTGCGATAATGCGCCCTGCGAGGCGGTTTGTCCGGTGTATGCCCCCCATCACTCCAAGGAAGGGCTCAACAATCAGATTTACAACCGCTGCATCGGGACCCGCTATTGTGTTCAGAATTGTCCCTATAAAGTGCGTCGTTTCAACTGGTTTGACTGGCAGTGGCCCAAACCCATGAACCTGCAGCTGAACCCGGATGTTACCGTACGCAGCAAAGGGGTCATGGAAAAATGCTCATTTTGCATCCAGCGTATTAAAACGGCCCACAGCATCGCCAAAAATGAAAAGCGGAAGATCCGGGACGGTGAAGTCACACCGGCCTGCGTGCAAACCTGCCCGACCCATGCACTCGTATTTGGCAGCTTAATGGACAAGCAAAGCCGGGTGCGCAAGATGGTCGATGATCCCCGCGCTTACCAGGCTATTGGCTACGTAAATACCAAGCCGGCGGTGATTTATTTGAAAAAAGTAGTGCACGAAATTTGATAGAGGTTAAGCCGGTTGGCCCGTTGACCGGTTATTTCAGAACTATGCATTTCTCAAAAAATGAGAGGATATTCGCTAAATAACAAATATTTTATACTCATGATAAACCTATGATCAGCTGTCTGATCTAACGGGCTCACGGGCCTGCGGGAAACGGTTGAAAACAT
>Ga0316191_10004028_pt1 | contig 10918 bp, 10 predicted proteins | sample Eddworburr2cm_MG_FD_204928 | JGI IMG/M metagenome (GOLD analysis project Ga0316191, IMG submission 204928) | Coastal sediment microbial communities from Maine, United States - Eddy worm burrow 2 cm | ecosystem: Environmental > Aquatic > Marine > Coastal > Sediment | place: USA: Maine... | reverse complement strand
ATTGCCGGCACCATGAAGATCAGTAACAGCATCGCTGCCACCTGCCAGCTTTGGCGCCAGCCCACCCACAGCAGCAGGGCGACCAGCAAGCCGGGCATGACAGCCTCGGCGACCGCATAACCGATGCTGGCGAGCGCCGAGGCCTTGCCCTTATGTTCCTCGAGGTAGCGCACCATGGCGGTCGAGCTGATGATGAACATCAAACCCTGGCCGAGCTGGCGCAGCACAAACAGGCTGATCAGCAGCATCAGCACCGAGTTGCTGATCGACATCATGCCGCAGCCGAACGCGAGACCAAACACCGCGAACAGCGACAATTTCTTCAAGTCGATGCGATCGACGAGCGCTCCCGACCAGATCACGACGACGGCACTGGCGAGGGTTGCCAGCGAATAAATGCCGGCAAACTCGCCGTCGGAGAGCCCGAGTTCGGCTCGAATCTCACCGCTGAACAACGAGATCAGAAAAGTCTGCCCGGGTGATGACCAGAAGGTCATGAGAAAGCCGAACAGCAATAGTTGCCATTCGGCGCGGATCAGCCTCAACATTTAATGTTTTGTGCTTCGAGATTAAGCAATACCGTTTCCCTGCGAGCACCAGTCAAAGAGGTGAGTTTACTCGAAGAAACGGGTTTCAGCGTTGCGGCCTGCCAATATCTTTTGTGTCGATGAGGCGATACGAAGGGAAACTCTGAAGCTATCAACTGCCGGGGGAATCACACAGGACCAGCGCGTCGACGGCGATGGCATCGCTGGCATTGGCGATCACCGGGTTGATGTCAATTTCAGCGATGCTGTCGCGCAGAGTGAAAGCGAGTTGCGACAGGTTGACGATGGCGCCGATCAACGCCTGCCGATTCACCGCCGCCTGGCCGCGCACGCCGAGTAGCAGCCGATTCAGTTTCAGCGAATTGAGCATGGCTTCGGCCTGTTCTGCATCGAGCGGACACATCGCCATGGTGCGGTCGTCGAGGAATTCTACCAGTACGCCACCGGCCGCCACCATGATGATGGGTCCGAACTGACGGTCGTTGACGGTACCCAGCGCAATCTCTACGCCGGCACTTACCATTTGCGATACCAGCGCGATCGAACCCAGCCGCTGGTTGATATCGCGGTAGTGACGCAGCAGTTCGACTTCAGACTGTATACCGACAACAACACCACCCTGATCGCTCTTGTGATTAATGCCGGGTTGTGCGGTTTTCAGCACCACCGGAAAGCCGAGCCTCGCCGCGGCTGCCGTCAGGTCTGATTCGGAATTCACCAATTCGCGCTTTACCGTCGGTATCGAAAAATCGCTGAGCAATTCGAGCGCAGTGTTTTCCTCCAGCGTATGCGCTACATTTTGCGCCAGTTTTTGCCGCCAGCTTTTGGCCTGTTCCGAGGCTTGTTCACTGTCCTGTTGCGGCATTGCGCTGCGCGCGGCAGATCGCTGTTTGAAAGCCTGGTAGGCGAACAGGTGTTTGAAGGCCAGAAGCGTCTCACGCACACCATCAAGAAACGGAATGCCGGCCGCATAGGCGCGTTGACAAAGCGCCGTGTTGGCCAGGTCGCAGTAGCAGGTCGCCAGTGCAATCGGCTTGTTCACCCGGGCGCTGACGGTGGTCATCACGCGGTAGATCGCCTCGGAAAGGTAATAACCATCGCGGAAATTACTGAAAAATACTCCGGCGGCAACGTTGGGATCCTGCATCAGCGCCAGCAGGCAGGCTTCGAATCGTTCTTCAAAGCGATTGTGCGAACCCCATACGTCGAGCGGGTTCTCGGCCTTGAGGCCCGGATCAAGATGCTGCTCAAGTTCGCTGACAGTGGCATTTTCGAGGGCGGCAAAATCGATTCCGAGTTCTTCCGCGGTATCGGTTACCAGTTCGCGAAAGCCACCGGACTCGAATGCCGCGGCGAGTTTTCCCGATGTGGCAGCACGACCGTGTTGCAACAGCATCAGGATGGCCGCCATTTCATCGAAATCGTTAACCTCGATTACGCCATGGCGTCGGCACAGTGCCTGGAATACCGCATGATTGCCGGCGATAGCACCGGTGTGGGTTACCGCCATTGATGCGCCGAGTTCCGATTTGCCGATCTTGAGGATGACAACCGGTATCTCACGCGCGTTAGCTTTGCCAAGCGCGGCGACGAAGCGTTGTGGATCGCGCACCGTTTCGAGGAACAGGCCGATAGCCCGGGTATCCTCGCGTTCAAGGCACCAGTCCATGTAGTCCGCCACGGTGGTGGTCATTTCGTTTCCGGCCGATGCGCAGAGGTTGAAACCTAGCCGGCAACCGTTGTGGCAAAGGGTGGTGAAGGCCGACCCTGACTGGGCGATGTAGCTGATGCCACCGCGGACAATATGCGGCGCACGCGGGAAGATGCCGACGTAAAGCTGTTGCTCCAGGTTGTAGAATCCCATGCCGTTGATGCCGCAAATGTGAATGCCGGCGGCACGCGCCATATCGGCCAGGCGCTGTTGCAGGGGAGGCTGGGTATCCTGTTCGAGTACGCCGCTGGAATAGATGGTCGCGGCCTTCGCACCGTGCCTGATGGCTGCGCTCAGTGCAGCTTCGAGGTGAGCGCTACCGAGCGCAATGACGACATGGTCGACAGTCTTTGGTAAAGCGTCCAGATCGGGGTAACAGGCGCGGCCGAGAATTTGCGTATAGCCCGGATTGACCGGATAGACTTCGCCTTTGTATTCCGAATTGATAATCATCCCGGCAAGCGTTGCCCCGGGGCTGTCCGCGCGTTCGGATGCCCCGAGCAAAGCAATACTGGAAGGCTGCAATAAGGTGTCGAGCGGATGTTCAGCCATCTTTATCAAGCCTGGCCTCGCGCCAGGCGAGCGCTGCCTGCATACCCTGTTCGCGCAATATCTCGTTGAACTGGCGGCGCAGGTCGGTTTCCAGGGTCTCGATCTTGACCGAGGTATCCGCTCCCATGCGCAGGGCCTGGCTGAGGCCCATGATTTCATAACTCTGGTTGATCGCCTGCTTGGTCATGCGTACCGAATCCGGATCCATCAGCGTGACTTCACGCGCGAGCGCAAGTCCGGCGTTCAATGCCTCACCCTCGCTAACCAGGTCATTGACGATGCCAAAACGCAGCGCTTCGTCGGCAGTCATTCGGTCCTGGCCGCTCAGCAACATGCGTTTGGCGCGTTTGGGATTGACATACCAGGGCAACAGCAGGGCGACGATACTGCTACCGAAGCGCAGCTCGGGTTCACCAAACAGGGTGGTTGAATCGCAGACGCTCATGTCGCAGGCGAGGGCGATTTCGAAGCCGCCGGCCAGCACATAGCCATGCAAAGCGGCGATGGTCGGTTTGGGCGAATGCCAGAAGCGCATGATCAAATCGAGGTCGGTGTCGATGGCAGCCTGCCAGTCGGCTTCGGTTTCACGCTTTGCCGCGACCCCCGCCTGTAAATCAAAACCGGCGCTGAAGGCTCGACCATTGCCGTGTACCACAATCGCCAGTATCGAATCGTCGGCTTCAATTTGATCGAGTGCAATGTTGATCTCGTCGATCATGGTGGCGTTGATGGCGTTCAGTTTTGCGGGTCGATTCAAGCCGATCAGAGCAATCGACCCCTGCCGGGTGGACTCTATGGTAGTGAAGGTCATTAATTTGTCTGACAAATGGACGTCGGTCGATTATAGGGTGTATTTCTTGCCCTGAAAATAATTCTTTATCGCAATAAAACATCCGCAGATGCTATTTTTGCTGTGCTATTTGCGGCGACATCTGCCTGCCGGTCATTGACAGAATCGGCGCAATAACTCTCAAATTCATTCACCTGGCACGGATCTGTGATCAGCGAGTTTGGTCTGCGCATCGTGGGTCCAGCGTTGAAAAATATTGCTCTATTAATGAGGCCGGAGTCGATAAACCTTACTACCTGAAACGGGCCAGGGGTCGGTGAGCGCATCGCCCAGTACATCAACCAGTTGATCGTCGAGCGCATCGTCGAACTCATGCAGGCTGAGCGGGTGTTACCGGAAATGCGTCCATCCATCTTGCTCGATTATCACGCCGGGAAACCCTCGGCAATCGATGCGATCAACGGCATGGCGGTCGGCCTGGGTCGCCAGCCCGGTATGCCTGCACCCTGCAATGAAGTGCTGACCACCGTGCTACGCCAGCGCGGAATCCGGATCCGGTTTGCTGAGATTTTGAAACCGATTACCTGAAATCGAGTTGCGACAGGTGGGATTTCACACCCTCGGCAATATAGGTAACGTCGAGTCCTACCGAAATGATATCGACACCGAGCCCATGCAGCATATTTGCCGCCTGTGGATTGATCGAAAATGCGGCTGTCTTTTTGCCGGCTAGTTTACATCGGGCAACAATGTCTTTGACGACCTCGATGGTATCGATCCCGTAGGCGTCCGGAACCGGGTTCTGGCGAAAGGAAATAGATAGATCACCGGGGCCGATAAGCACGCCATCGATTCCATCGACGCTAATGATTTCGTCAAGATTTTCGTAAGCTTCGCGTGTTTCGATCATTGCCAGTGCGAGTGAGCACTGATCGAACTCGGTGAGATACTGGTTGCTGTCGATGCCATACAGCGAAGCCGCATGGCGTGGCCCGAAAGAGCGGTTGCCCACCGGCACAAAACGCGTCGCTGAGACTAACGCGGCGGCGTCAGCGGCGCTATTGATCATCGGTGCTACCACCGCCAGCGCGCCGAAATCCATCACGCGCGCAGCTGTATCCCAGCGCCCCAGGGGTATTCGCACCAGCGGGGCCTTGTCGCGGGCAACCAGGGTAGCAATACCCTGTTGAATCGTGGCCTCGTCAAAAAAACCATGCTGCATGTCGAGCAGGATGGCGTCGAAGTCATACTCGGCAATGGTCTCCAGGTAGCGCGGATCGGTGATACCGCACCAGCCCGATAGCACCGGCTTGCCAGAGTCGAGTATATGTTTTAAGCGTCGCATCGATTAAGCCCTGGGATCCCATGAGACCCTCAATACTATAATTCTGCGTATTTGAAGTACAGCGCGTAACAATCGGTCAATAACTCTGCGCCTTGACTTCCGGGCAGCATTGGCATGCTTGATGACGGACCCGCGCAATTGCACGAAACGGAGTTTCTTGCCGGGTTGGTATTTGAATGGGATTGAGAACGGATTACGACTGGATGACGGCTCTATGATGGAAATACGGGAAATTTGCTCAACGGCCACTGCAGTTGTGCGAATTGTTTACAGTCAGGCTGATCTTGAAATAACAATATATAAGTGTATTTTGGAGTCTTTCCGAACAGGCCTGTTTGCTACAGGGCAACACGATATGGCAATGATCCAATGACCATCCCGGTTTCACGCCGGCTTGATTTTGCCGAGATCCCGATCATAGATCTCTCTGCAATCGGCGCTGGCGGGCCGCATACGGCGATCGTCGATGCGATCCAGCAGGCATGCACCGAGGTCGGGTTTTTTTACCTTATCAACCACGGTGTGGCGGCCGATTTGAGCGCCGAGCTGGCGGCACAGGCCAGGGTGTTTTTTGCCTTGCCGGAGGCTGATAAACGCGAGCTGTTACTGGATCAGCGTATGCGTGGCTACCTGCCACTTTACTACCGCAGTTACGAAGGCGAGGAGCGCGCCGGCACCAGCCACCAGGAAGGTTTCTGGATAGGCTATGACACTGCGTTCGACCCGCTGCGCCCACTGGATGGTCCGAATCAGTGGCCGCCTGCGCTGCCTCAATTGCGCCGGGCTATGCTGGCCTACCTGGATTCGGTAGAAGCTCTGAGCCAGCGAATGCTGCGATTATTTGCCAGTGCGCTGGAATTACCGGTTGACGCGTTGCTGGGAAACTTCACCAGGCCCACCTCGAGGCTCAAGCTGAACCACTACCCGCTGCAGCAGGATCCGCTTAACGAAAACAATATAGGCGTTGTGCCGCATTCCGATTCCGGTTGCTTTACGATTTTGTGGCAGGACGACAACGGCGGGCTCGAGGTGCAGAATCAGCAGGGTGACTGGGTCGGGGCACCGCCGCTTGCGGATAGTTTTGTGCTCAATATCGGCAATATTCTGCAGTACTGGTCGAATGGTCGATTTTCATCGACCCCGCACCGGGTTATCAACCGCAATGGCGGTGATCGTTATTCGATACCGTTTTTCGTGAACCCCGATTTCGACACCGTTATCCGGTCATTACCGGCTGGCGAGAATGCTGGTTTCGAAGCCTTTGAATATGGCAAATACCAGGTCGATCTGTGGCGCAATACGTTTCCGCTTGCCAATATACCCTGACATTAATTCTGCCAGGCAATAATGGACAGCTGAGCTAACGCCCATACATCTGGCTCAATGTTGTTGCGGTTGGTTTGTTGTTTGTGATATTGATACCGATCACTCACAACCCGCCGTTGTCCTCATGAGCAGTAAGCTGTTCCGCGACCCACTGACCTTCCTCGATCTGCCGCGCTCTACCGATTTTGTTGATGCGGATGTTGCGATCCTTGGCATCCCGTTTGACTGCGCGCGCGACCTGACGCGTTTCGGTCCCAGGCAGGGCCCGAACGCCGTGCGCCATGCCTCGGTGCTTACCCGTAACCTTATGGAAGATGCGGACCCCTTTCCGCTGGATTCAATCAGCGTGGTGGATGCCGGTAACGTCGACCTGCCGATGGATGATATCGATGAAGCCTTTGCGCAGATCGAAGCTGCCATGGATTCGATTTTGCAGGCTGATTGTATTCCGATCGCGGTCGGTGGGGATGGCTCGGTTAGCCTGCCGCAGATGCGCGCGTTGCACCGCAAACACGGGGAGTTCGCGCTGCTGCATTTCGATGCGCACACCGATACCTGGGAAGTGCCGCAAGCGGGTCGCCACAGTAACGCAAACCAGTTTACTTTCGCCAACACCGAGGCCTTGATCGATATGCAGGCCGCGGTGCACATAGGTACGCGGGGTCCCATCAATGCGAGCCGTAATATTCGTTATGCCGAATCCCTTGGCTACCGGGTTATTCCGTTCAGTCAATACCGGTCGATGGGCTATCAGGAGCTTCTATCTCTCGTTAAACAGATAGTTGGCGAGCGACCGGTCTTCATCTGTTACGACATGGATTTTTTTGATCCCTCGGTGGCGCCGGGCGTCGCCACGCCCACCCCCGGTGGTGCGATGCCGGAAGAGGGCCTGGAGTTAATGCGCGGTCTGAAGGGGTTAAACATCATCGGTATCGATATCAATACCATGACGCCGTTGCACGATGCCGGTGGTGCGACTGCAATACTGGCCGCCAGCCTGCTCGCTGAGGGCCTCGGAATTCTGAGCTAGTAATTCTGCCAGTAGTCGGGCCACTCGATGCTATCCCCTGATCTTTAGCTTCTGGATTCGCAGCAAAGCGCTCATTCAAATTTAATCAGTCAGCGGTGACAAAGTGCCCGATACAGACTCCGGCAGGCCGTATAAAATTCGATACGGGATTTATTTCCTGACGACACGATGCTCAATAGCCGGCAAAAAGGTAAATGAGAGCGGCTGTCAAGATTGCGATAAGCAGGGTCTGAATCCCGCTACGCAGCCACGATACGCCCGCGATGCTGCCAAGAAAAACACCGAGTAGGAATATCAGCAGCAGCGCGATCGCCACCGCTGCATAAAGTGGTGATACCGGTAACGCAAAACCGGCATTGGCGGCCATCAGTGGTATCAGGATCAGTAGCGATATGGCTAGCGGCGCAAAACCGTTGACGAGCGCTACCAGTAGCGGTACCCCTCGAGCGGCCTCGCCATGAGCACTGGCACGCAGGTCGGTGATCATCGCATTTTCGAGTTTTGTAAGCGCGCGTTTCCGCTCGGCGACCTCACTGACGTAGGCGCTGCTGACGCCGCTCACCCCAAGCGCAATGGCCGCGCCCAGGCAAACGTTGATGATCACCGATAAGCTGGTCGCGCCACTGACCAGAAAGCCTATGATGAGCCCCAGCATGGTCAGTGCGCCATCGAATCCATTAACGACAAAATAGCGTCGCATAATGTTCTGGGTGCGAGTTATGCGTAGCACAAACCGGGTTTTTTCCAGCAGGCTCATGGACCTAACCGGCTTGCGGTTCGCCTTGAACCTCAACCTCGTCGATACTGTGCAAGGAACCACCGAGGGCGCTGATACTAGACTGTACCGCGTGGAAATCGATGGCATCCCCTTCGACGACGACCTGCAGTGTTTCGGTTTTTTCGTCAACCTCTAGTACCGTGGTGCAGACCCGATAATCACCCCCCGCTTTGGCAATAGCTTGTGAAAATTCAAGCGCGTTCGGTTGGTGGGGTTTGAGCACATCAAGCACAAGTCGCTTAACAAGAACCATATTTTACCTTCGGTTTCCGTCAACATTAACCGCGGCAAGTATACACTCAATCGGGCCTATTGCTGGCGACCGATGAGACTACTTAACTGCGATGCAGGTACAGGGTGCGCGGTTTGCTACCTTGTGCGATACGCTGCCAAGAAACAGCCCTTTGAAATCGTTCAGCCCACGCGAACCCATAATCACGCAGTCAATGTTTTCCTTGTCGATACATTTCAAAATCCTATCCGCCGGATCACCTACCTCAAGGATAGTGTCGACATTTTTCAGGCCGCTTCGCTCCGCACGACCCTTTGCCCTGCCAACAATATGGTGGCCTATCTCGATTAATAACCGCGGGGATACTGCTGAATCCTGGAAAGCGGAATCCGTAGCCACCGAGATCCTGTAGTCCATCGTTCTCAGGCGATCCACTTCCTTGTTGACATGCGCTGCCAGTCCCTCGATTTCGGCAAATCGCCGCAGATCCTCGATATTTTCAGAACGATGAGGTACGTGCAATATAACAAGCTCGGCATCGTATTTTTTTGCCATATCAATTGCGAGATCGAGCGCCTTGTAGGCGTGATCTGAACCGTCGGTGGGGCATAGTATCTTGTTGAACACGGCAGGCCTCCGTAGTTTTTATTAACCCATGAAGTCGCACCATATCTGGATATTGATCTGGCATATTGACGCAGCTCAACCGTTGGAGCTTATAAAGGGTGGAACTTATAGAGGGAGCTTATAGAGGAGCTTATAGAGAGGAGCTTATAGAGGACAAGCTTATAGAGGCAAGCTTATAGAGGACAGACACTCTGAGCTTATAGAGGACAGACACTCTGGAGCAGACAAGCTCGGCGTTTTTCAAGAGAGTTGTCGCCTAAAGTTTAAAGTTATGCCGCCTTGTTTGTCCCGGTTTCAGATGGTTCCTTTTCCGGGTTAAGGTAAACCGCTTTTACCGGTTCCCAGTTTCTTGTATTGCCACTCCAGCGTTCTGGGTGGTTTGATTTTGCCTGTTCATATACCTGCTTGCGTTTCGCCAATATCTTTTCGTCCAGTCCCTGGTGGCGCTGTTCGGGTGTGACAAAGTTTATCGCACTGTGTAGATGCTCGTGATTGTACCAATCGACAAAACCATGGACCCAGACACGAGCTGCCTGCAGATTATGAAATGGTCGATCGGGATATTCCGGCATGTATTTAAGCGTACGAAACAACGATTCCGAATAGGGGTTGTCATTGCTCACTGATGGGCGACTGAACGAAGGGACAACACCCAGTTGTTGTAACGTCGCTAACATGGTCGCGCCTTTCATCGGACCGCCGTTATCAGAATGCAGTATTACCTGGTTAGGCAGAATACCTTCCCGTTGGCAGATATCGGTCATAAGCTCACCGGCCAATGGACTGGATTCTTCCTCATGCACCTGCCAACCAACAATCTTACGGCTGTAGATATCCATCACCAGATAAAGGTATAGGAAAATGCCTTTAACCACTGTCGGCAAATAGGTAATGTCCCAGCTGTATATCTGGTTCGGACCGGTTGCCGTTAATGCCAGGGGCTTTTTTCGCGGTGCTGTCGGTTTCGCTTTTTGCCGGTGATTGAGTTGGTTTACCGCTTTTAGTACCCGGTAAAACGTCGCCTCCGATGCGATATAGATTCCACTGTCAGCAAGCTTTGGCACGATTTTGCTCGGTGGCAAGTCAGCGTATTTTGGCTCATTGGCGACCTTAATGATGCGCTGGCGCTCCAGCTCTGTCAGCTTGTTGCGCGGATCGTGTAAGGCATCTAACCGCCCGTCCTGGACGTTGTCTGGTCGACACCATCGCTGCAAGGTTTTAGCACTCATACCAATGCACTCACAAGCCTCTGATTGTCTGGCGCCCGATACACAAGCTTCGCTGACCAGCGAAATGATTTTATTTCTCTCGCTGCTCATTGTGAGTCGTCCTCGTCGTTTCCCCAGATCGCACGGACTTTTTTTTGAAGCACCAATAACGCAGCCGTCTCAGCGAGCGCTTTATCCTTACGCCGTAATTCTTTTTTCAAATCCTTGATCTCATGCTTGAAACCTCTCGATTCCGAATCCTGTCGAGTACGCAAATCGACTGGTGTTCCATCCACAAACCCCAATTTCCATCGCTTCACATGATGTGGATAAATTCCTTTTTCCCGGCACCTCTCGCTCATTGCCGCTTCATCCAACGAATCACAGGCAATCACCATCTCGAGCCTTTCCTCCAGACTCCAGTCCTGGGGTCGTTTTTCCTTTACCATCTCATTTGACCGAAACATCCCATCCGCTGATACAGAATTCAATTCATGATTTCTGGATTTAACAATCCAGTTATTCAAGGTCGACTTACCAACTCCCAATCCCTCTGCTACCTCTCTGAGGCTGGTCTCTGTAGATCGGCCAAGTGCTTTCTCTACTGCATGCATCCTAAATGACGGTGTAAATATTGCTCTCATTTTCTACTACCTCTAATCGATAATTAGAGGCGACAACTATCCTGACACAGGGGGGTTCACGTGCCCGTTTGAGGTTGTCGCGTCGCCCTGAGTTGGCCAGTAATCCATAGTGGCGAATACGGTGAAA
>Ga0316191_10004026_pt1 | contig 10919 bp, 10 predicted proteins | sample Eddworburr2cm_MG_FD_204928 | JGI IMG/M metagenome (GOLD analysis project Ga0316191, IMG submission 204928) | Coastal sediment microbial communities from Maine, United States - Eddy worm burrow 2 cm | ecosystem: Environmental > Aquatic > Marine > Coastal > Sediment | place: USA: Maine... | reverse complement strand
CCTTCGGGAGCCATCAATTTTAACGACACCCAAAAGACGCTTACCTTGCAGGTGGGCTCGGTCATCCTGGCGCCGGGATTCAAAACGTTTGATCCGGTCGGCCTTGACAACTATGCTTACGCCGATCTGCCGGATGTCGTGACCTCCCAGGAATTTGAGCGCATCCTTTCAGCCACCGGCCCTTATTCCGGCCATCTGATACGTCCCTCCAGCATGCGCGGCAAAAAGCCGGTGGGAAAATCGCCCCGAAAGATCGCTTGGATGCAATGTGTAGGCTCGCGGGATATTAACCGTTGTGACAACGGGTATTGTTCTTCGGTTTGCTGCATGTATGCCGTCAAACAGGCGGTGATGTCGCAAGATCACAGCGATGTGCCGCTGGACTGCGCGATTTTTTATATGGACATCCGGACCCAGGGAAAGGATTTTGATCGCTACACCGAAAATGCCAGGAAAAACGGTGTGCGGTTTATACCCGCTCGGATTCACACCATCGACCCGATCCCGGGAGCCGAAGATCTTCGACTGTGCTATGTGAGCGACGACGGTCAACGGCACGAAGAAGCCTTTGACATGGTGGTTCTCTCCACCGGCCTGGAAATTCACAGGGATACCATCCAACTTTCTAATACCCTCGGCGTTGAGCTGGACAAATATCATTTTACCCGAACCGACAGCTTTCATCCGGTGGCCACCTCGGTTCCGGGTGTCTATGCCTGCGGGGTTTTTACCGGACCCAAGGACATCCCCCAGTCGGTGATGGAAGCCAGTGCCGCGGCCTGTGCGGCTACGGAAAACCTGGCTGTGGTCCGCAACACCCGAACAAAAGAGGTTAAAATACCGGTGCAGCGGGATGTGAGCCGTGAAGCACCCCGCATCGGCGTGTTCGTATGCAACTGCGGCATCAATATCGGCGGAATCGTTCGAGTGCCGGAAGTCGCTGAAACTGCCGGGACCCTGCCCGGGGTCGTGTATGTGGAAGAAAACCTGTTTACCTGTTCCCAGGACACCCAGGACAAAATGACGGCGGTCATCCGGGAAAAGGGGCTAAACCGGGTGGTCGTGGCTGCCTGTACGCCGCGAACCCATGAAGCCTTGTTCCAGGAAACGCTGATCAACGGGGGTTTAAACAAGTACCTGATTGAAATGGCCAACATCCGCAACCAGGATTCATGGGTTCACGCCCATGATCCGGATGCGGCTACCGAAAAAGCCAAAGATCTGGTGCGCATGGCCGTGGCCAAGGCCTTTCTGGCCGGCCCCCTGGGCGAGACGGATTTGCCGGTGAGCCCCTCCGCGCTGGTGGTGGGCGGCGGTGTTGCCGGCCTGACGGCCGCCTTGTCCCTGGCCCGTCAGGGATACCCGGTGCATCTGGTGGAAAAATCAGAAGTTTTGGGCGGTAATGCCGGCCGCCTTAATAAAACATATCAGGATGAAGATATTCCAGGCTTTTTAACGGGGCTGATCCGGCAAGTGGAAGCTGAACCAGGCATCACCGTGCACTTGGGAACATCTATCAGTGGAGTTGACGGTTTTGTGGGCAACTTTGAAACCATCCTTTCAAACGGGACCATGCAGGAAACACTGGACCACGGGGTAGCCATCCTGGCCACCGGCGCCAAAGAGGATAAGCCCCAAGAATACCTGTACGGTGAACATGCGGCCGTGATTACGCAGCTGGAAATGGATGGACTCTTCCGGCACAATGACCTGCGAATCAACCGGGCCGGTAATGTGGTCTTCATCCAGTGCGTCGGTTCCCGCAATGAAGCCCATCCCTATTGCTCGAAGGTGTGCTGTACCCATTCCATCAAAAACGCCCTGGAGCTGAAAAAGCGCAACCCGGAGACCAATGTTTATATCCTTTACCGCGACATCCGGACTTACGGCAAAAGAGAGGATCTTTACCGGGAAGCCCGAAGCCGGGGGATTCTTTTTTTCCGTTATGACCCTGATGAAAAGCCGGCGGTTACTGCTGACGGCAAGCGGGTGTCCGTGACCTTTAACGATCCCATCCTCGGCCGCAGACTGAGTGTAAATGCGGATATTCTTTGTCTGGCGGCGGCCATTGTGGCTCATGATAATATTAGCCTTTCCCGGTTGTTCAAAATTCCGGTCGATGCCGACGGCTGGCTGATGGAAGCCCATCAAAAATTAAGACCCGTGGAGTTTGCCACCGAAGGCGTTTTTCTTTGCGGCATGGGACATTATCCGAAACCGATCGAAGAGAGCATTGCCCAGGCCCAGGCGGCCGCAGCCAAAGCGCTGACGGTGCTGGCCCGGGAGAACATCATGGTGGGTGGCATTGTCGCCCGCATCGAGTCCGAACTGTGCTCCGGATGCCTGGGATGCATTAATGTCTGTCCTTACGCGGCTATCACATTCAATGCTGAAAAGAAAATTGCTGAAGTGAATCAGGCCTTGTGCAAGGGCTGTGGGGCCTGTGCGGCGGCCTGTCCGTCAGAAGCCCCGGTTCTTATGGGATTTAGCAACAAACAGCTTTATGCCCAGATCAAAAGTGCAATGGCGGCCTAACCGGTCTAACGGGCAAACCGGTAAACGGGCCCAACCTTCATATAAGAGGAGCAACTGTGAACGAAGAACAATTTGAACCCAAAATTCTAGCCTTCATATGTAACTGGTGCGCTTACGGCGCGGCGGATCTGGCCGGTGTCAGCCGCCTGCAGTATCCCCCCAACGTGCGCGCGATTCGCGTGATGTGTTCTGCCACCGTATCGCCGCATCATATTTTAAGGGCGTTGCAGGACGGTGCCGACGGTGTTTTGGTGGGCGGGTGACACATCGGCGACTGCCATTACCTGTACGGTAATCACATGACCATTAAACGGATCACCTTTCTGCAGGAATTGCTGGCTTTTATGGGTCTTGAAGGCCGCCTGCATTTGGAATGGATATCTTCGGCCGAAGCTCAGAAATTCGTCCGGGTGATCACCGATTTTACAGAAAAAATCAGAACGCTGGGACCGAATCCTCTCTCAGGATATAGCGGAATGGTAAAAGCGGCAGGGTTGGAAGCTGCTTCCGGTTTTGGAGAAAACCTAGCTATCCAACAAAAGAATGCAACCGATACGTTCCTTTTGAGGAGACAGAAATGAAAGCTAAAGTGAAACGGTGGCTTGAAGACGGCAGCGTAGACCTTTTTTTAGGCTATAAAATGGTTTTGGGACATCCTTTGCCGCACTGCTTTGCCAAAGACAAAATCGAGGAGGTGGATGACCTGATCATCGGCTCCTCCCGCTATTCTTTGGAAAAAATCGCAACCCACATCAGCGCCCGCAAGCCGGACATTAAAATCGGAATGCTGGCCCGTGACTGCAACCAGCGGGCTTTAAATGTTTTGTATATCTGGAATCAACTCAACCCGGAAAACGTCCAAACGGTCAACGTCAACTGCTGTCCTTCAAACCTCAAGGAACACGGGGATTGCTCATACCTGGAACCCGAAACTCCCGGGATTTACAAACAACAGGTGGGGATGGACAACACCCATCGTACGCAGGACGTTGAGGAATATGATCAACCGGAGCGGTTGTCCCGATGGATGTATGAATTTCAAAAATGCATCAAATGCTACGGTTGCCGGAATATCTGCCCGGTCTGCTTCTGCCGGGAGTGCAGCCTGGAGCATAAGGAACTTATCGGAACCGGGGCTCTGCCGCCGGAGGTGCCGATCTTTCATCTGGTCAGGGCTGTGCACATGGCTGGTCGTTGCATCGACTGCGGCCTGTGTGAAGATGCCTGCCCGGTGGATATTCCGCTGCGGCTGCTGTACCGCAAGGTCAATGAAATCGTCGTCAATGTTTTTGATTATGAAACCGGATCCAGCGCCGATCAATCCCCTTTCAGCATTTTGGGGGATAAGGTTGCCCTGGAGCCGAAACCGCTGCATATCAAAAGAGCGGAAACAATAAATAGTAGTATTGCCCCTCAGGAGAAAAACTGAAGTAGATGTAACGCTTACATTTTTATAACGAATAACTGAGAGCTACTAGCGGAGAAGAAATATGGATTGCAAATTTATCCCATCGATCTGTTCTTACTGCGGAACCGGCTGCGGCGTACTTTTTGAGGTGATCGACGGTAAAATTATCAGTACCCTGCCGATGAAAACCCACCCGGTGAATGAGGGCAAACTGTGCATCAAAGGCTGGAACCTCCACGAACATGTCAACAGTTTCCTGCGCCTGAAACAGCCGCTTATCAAAGCGTTTGGCAGGTTCATCAAGGCCGACTGGGACGAAGCCATTCAGCTTGCGGCCGATCGTTTCCGCGAGATCATTGAAAAATTCGGCCCGGACGCCGTCGGTATACTGGTGTCGGCCAAAATCACCAATGAAGAAAATTATCTGGCCCAAAAATTTGCCCGGGCCGTCATTGGCACCAACAATGTCGATCACTGCGCCCGTCTTTGACACTCTTCCACGGTGGCCGGTCTGGCCGCCGCTTTCGGTAGTGGCGCCATGACGAATTCCATTGCGGAAATCGAAACGTCCGGCTGTATATTTGTCATCGGGTCCAACACCACGGCTTGCCACCCGCTGATCGCCCGGCGAATCTTCAGAGCCAAGGAAAGGGGTGCCAAACTCATTGTAGCGGATCCGCGCAACATTCAGCTTTCGCGTTTTGCGGATGTGGCCGTCAACCATCGCCTGGGCAGCGATGTGGCCCTTTTAAACGGCATAATGCATGTCATTATCAAAAACGGCTGGCAGGCCGAAGACTACATTGCCCAGCGCACCGAAGATTACGAAGCCCTGGAAAAGGTCGTCAAGGCTTATACCCCCGACAAGGTCCGCGATATTACCGGGGTTGATGCCCGGCACCTGGAACGTATGGCTGAGCTTTACGCCACCCATCCGCCCGCCAGCCTGCTCTACGCCATGGGCATCACTCAGCACACCACCGGGGTGGACAATGTCAAATCCTGCTGCAATCTGGCGATGCTGTGTGGCAATGTGGGGGTTCGCGGCGGCGGTGTGAATCCTTTGAGGGGGCAGAACAACGTTCAAGGTGCCTGTGATATGGGAGGACTGCCCAACGTGATGACGGGCTATCAGCCGGTGGCCGATCCCCAGGTCCGCAAGAAATTTTCCAATGCCTGGGGCCAACCGCTTTCAGAGCGTCCCGGCTTAACCATAACGGACATGATACCGGCCATGCTGGAAGGAAAACTCAAAGGCTTGTATGTGATCGGGGAGAACCCCAAACTGAGCGACCCGGACTGGAATCACCTCAGTCATGCGCTTAAAGAACTGGACTTTCTGGTGGTGCAGGAGCTGTTTTTATCCGAAACCGCCCAGGTGGCCGACGTGGTCTTTTCAGCGGCCTCCGTGGCTGAAAAAGAAGGCACGGTGACCAATACGGAACGCCGCTGTATGCGGATTCACCAGGCGATTGAACCCATTGGGAACACCCTGGCCGACTGGGAAATCATCTGCCGCCTGTCAACCGCCATGGGCTACGAGATGCATTACGAAAGCCCTGAAGAAATATTCAACGAGATGGCTTCTCTGACACCCAAAATCTATGCCGGCATGACTTACGCGCGCCTGGGATTGGATGGCTTGCAATGGCCCTGTCCGGACGGTGAGCACCCGGGAACAACCTATTTGCACAAGGAGCAATTTACCCGGGGTAAGGGGAAATTTCATGCTGTCGACTACCAGGACCCGGCGGAAATGCCCGATGACAACTACCCCTATTTTCTGACCACCGGCCGCATGTTTGCCCATTTTCACACCGGTACCATGACCCGAGTTTCGCCGCATCTGGATGTCGAGCAGACAACCGGTTATGTCACCATCAATCCGCGAGATGCCGAGGTATTGGCGGCCAAAGAAGGCGATGTGCTGGTGCTCTCCTCGCGCCGGGGCCGGATGGAAGCCCCGGCAAACATAAGCAACACGGTAGAACCCGGCACCGTTTTTCTGCCCATTCACTTCGGCGAAAATCCACCCAATGTGTTAACCAGTGCCGAGGCGGTCGATCCCCTGGCCAAAATCCCGGAATTTAAAGTGAGCGCGGTGAACATTGAGAAGCTGTCCGCGTGATAGGGAGTCAAAATGAAGAAAAAAAACGGCGAACATCCTTTAGGTGACAGTGGGCAGTTGGTATTGCTAGTTTTATTTCTACTCATCTGGGTGGTGGATTCGTTTTTCCTGCGAATATCGACATTTCTCTCCGACGATATCTCACTTCTTATACGCCTGGTCATTTTGAGCCTCGCACTTATTGCTGCGGTTTATCTTATCCGTTCAGGTCACGATGTCGTCAACCATGGGCAGCGTCCAGCCGGTGTGGTATCGACCGGCGCCTACCAATATGTGAGACATCCTCTATATTTAGGGAGCATTATGTTCTACCTCGGATTTGCGGTATCCACGGCCTCGCTTTTCTCTCTCGTGCTGGTGGTTTTAATATTTATTTTCTACAATTTTATCGCGAGTTATGAGGAAAAGCTGTTGGAGGATCGATTTCATGAAGAATATCGAAACTATAGGAAAAGGACCGGTAAATGGGTGCCGCTGATTGGCTGAGTGGAAACAGACAGATGATTTACCATTCTATTGAATATAGAAATCAGAGGAGAAGGCTAATGACATTGCTTTATTTAGCTAAAAATAGAATTTCGTTTAGAGGCTCGATTAAATTATTTTTACCGGTCATCTTTGGGGATTCAGATATCTTGGAAGAGGGCGAACCAGTGGCCACCGTCGGGTATATGGGGAGAATGCACGAGATCCCGAGGCCGAGGTTAACCCCAACCATAATAAATTAGATAGGTGGACAAAATGAATATCTTGGTAGGTTATGACGGATCCAATGAAGCTAAGGATGCTTTGACGCTTGCCCAAAAGCATGCTAAAGCGTTTAAGTTGATAATTGTATAGAGAAGGACGGGAGTTCAAAATGAAATTATTGTTGGCGTGAGAACGAGGTCGAAAGTCGGCAAACTCCTGATGGGCTCCACCGCACAACATTTGATTTTAAATGCCCCTTGTCCGGTAGTTACAAGCAAATGATATGTCCACCCATCTGAAAGGAAAATACTATAAATGAGTAACAGAAACTGGCGCGGTCAGGCCTTTACCTCATTGTGTTCTTTGGTGAGTTTCATTCTGCTATTGATCACTGCGATAATCCTATACATCGAACCTCATGGTCGGGTGGCATACTGGATTAAGTGGAACTTTATGGGCCTGGAGAAAGACCAGTGGGGTAACCTCCACCTTTTTTCCGGCCTCTTGTTTCTGGTGGCCGGTGGCTTCCACCTTTATTATAACTGGAAACCTTTGCTTAGGTACCTGAGCGGTAAGATTGAAACCGGGCTGCGCTATAAGCGCGAACTGATGATCAGCAGCTTGATATCTCTCTGGATCATAGCGAGTGGTATTTGGTCCTTACCGCCCCTGATCTACGTGGCCGATTTGAGTGAGGCTATCAAAAGTGCTTGGGTTACCTCTGCCGAATTGGAACCGCCTTTCGGCCACGCTGAACGGGTTAGCCTCAAGACTTTCTGTAAGAAGCAAGGCATCCCGATGGGCCAGGCAATGACGGAACTCAGGGCGGCCGGCTTCAAAGTGAACAATCCCGATGAAACTCTTGGCGATATCGCCGGCAGTAAGGGTAGTTCGGGCATGGGAGTTTATGCGGTGATCCAGAAACTTGAAAAAAATGCTAGGACGATGAAGTCAGGGACGGTCTGGACGCCGGGGATGATCGAGGAGACTTTTGCCGGCACCGGGGTGGGCAGAAAGAGCATCGGCCAGATAATCAAGGACCATGGGCTTGACGATAATACGGTTTACCAGCGCCTGAAAAGGAACGATATTGAAGCCAGGAATGACGACAAGATCAAGGAACTGGCCGACAAGCATGATTCTACCCCCATCCGGATATTGACCATCATTCTGATAGATCATGAAGCAAAGATCTGACATTAGTTAAACATATGGTGCTCCTTTCTCAAAAAAGCAGAGTTTGCAATTAATTTTTATCTCGCGGAATCAAATAAAGGAATCAATCAAAATGACTCAACGGACCGCGAATATGACTTACCCAAATATCAATGAAACTATCCTCCTCTGCCGTTCCCTTGAGAATGGGTACGCATGCAATGCCGGCTTTGGTAAGAACGGATTTCCAGGAATCTTCCTCATCACCGGCCATGTCGTTTTTGGCGTGGTCACCGGCTACGGACATAAAGGGTATTAAATACGCTTTTTTTATTTTCTTCTTGAGCAGCATATCCTTGATGTCGTCGATTTCAGGGTAGCCTTCAACGGTGCCCACGAAAATGTTGGGGTCTTTGAGCTGAAGTTGAAACATTATGGCGGCATAAAACGCATTGGATGGGTGATGGGTGCCGTGACCCATCAGCACCACCGCGTCGCCTTTTTGACGATCTGCAGGGATGCTTTTCAGAATGGCATCTACAGTTCGCTGCATGTCCTGCTGGGTGGCCAGCAAAGGATAACCCAATACGATCCGATGGAATCCACCCATCATCTTGAAGGCGCCGACGGTTCGGCGCAAATCGTGGTATTCTTCGCCACCGATGGTGTGCAGCGATTGTACGGCCACGTGGGTAAACTCTTCATCCATCATTTTGGCAAGAGCCACTTCAGGTGAATCTAAATGCGTGCCCTGTTTGGCCAGTTTCTTCCGAATGATATGAGAGGTATAGGCCCAGCGCACGGGTATACCGGGAAAAGTGGTCTTCGTCTTTTGATCTATGTTTTCAAAGGACACCTGGGCGCTGGGTTGGCTGGATCCGAAAGCCACCAGTAAGATACCCACCTTTTTGGGTGCTTTTTGCCCGTGACCGCCTGCCCATGTGACTGTACACAGACAGATCGCAAAAAAAATAGCCAGAACAGAAATTTGATATTGCCTTTTCATCTATGATACCTCCTTAAATATGAATTTAAACTTCACATAAAATAGGGTAGAGCAACCGCGAATGTTCAGAGAAAAACCAAAAAAAAACCCTTCAAGCTGTTATACTTGAAGGGCTGCACCCAGTTTTCTTAACCCTTAGCATTCGCTAACTGGCTCCGTACTCACGCGGAAAATCCAGCCTATATCGGCAAGGCAGGTCTTCTGGCTCCCCCGCCCGATCAACGGCCTTCCCATCTCGTTATGACGAGACAGTGACACACACGGCTGACCGGGTCCCAATTCAGCATGAGAAAAGGGCGGGGCTACAGCGGCGGGACCGCTCCCGATTTTAACGGGATTCCCTATTAAGCCTAAATGGCACCTTAATAGTTCTTTAGAATTTACTTCCAGCTGTTGTCAAGAGAAAAATATATTTTCTCAATAAATTTATTGACCGATAGAGCTGCTCGAAACTTAAAAAAAATACGATAGGGAATATATGGCTTTCTATCTTATCCGACAAAAACTTCTGATATCGTACTGTCAATCATGTTTCAACTGACCTTCCAAGTCCAGGGAGAAAGTCCGAACCTTAACCACTTAAATCGGTCCAGTATTACCTGACGAATGTCATTACCCACCCGGCACATGAATAAATTTTCAGATTTCAAGCAAATGTTCGGCTCGTTGGTCTGGTATTCTTTAAACCCCTGCGGCTTAAAAAGATTGATGAGCATCTGCCGATATTGTTGTGCCGTCTTCCCGGTCCCGTTCAAATCCCAGGTCCAAGAATATCCAACCATATAGACGATCTTCTCTTCGATCTGAGGGTGAACTACCATCATCTTTAGAATGGAAGCGGCAATTTTGTGCGACCGCCAACTTCGACTAACTTCAATGGCCGCGACTTCCATCATAATTTCCGGTCCCAAATCGGCCCACCGCTCCTCCGGATCGGGGTAAGCCAGCACTGCATATCCAATGATGTGGTTTTGTTCGACCAGAGCCAGAACAACGTTGGCTTCGGGTTGTTCAGCGGATTTTTCCAGGAGTTCGCGGCTGGTATAAAGCGATTTATAATCCGCGTGGAATGTAAACTCGCGATCAAAGCTGCATTTGCGAATTTCTCCCGGACTGCAGAAGGAACGTATGCGCACATCTCCCTTGGGGGTAGTTAAAATAATCTCTTGGGAGCTGATTTTACCCATTCCAGTATTCCAATCCTCCGAAGACGGATTTTCGACATCCCATTTACTATGACGCTGTGTTTAGCGACTGTCAATAGAGAATGCTACCGGGTCATGAATCCTTCATTTAAGCAAGCAATTGATTTATTTGTAATTTGGTGCTTGAGATTTGGGATTTTATTGTCTTCGAAAACCTTCTGATGCAACTGGTTTGGAATATACTTTGATGTTACCCTTATTGCCCGGTTAGCCCCACCCTCATTTTTTCCGGCCGACACAGAACTGCCGGCTGGTAAATTTCGAAATTTTGCGAAAAGAGTTTTCGAAATTTTTCTAAATTCTTATTCACCCCCAGCGCACTCTTCCTTAAAAAATTTAATAACCCTCTGTGATTATATAATAATATTGTTTTGATGGATAGTGGCATAAATCATGCTTTATCCTCGATTATAGAGATCCACTCACGGTAAGGTCCGGTGAGAAAACTCTTTCTCAGAATTCTTGGCTGTTGGATGCGCGTTCAAATTTTTCTGCTTTTTATTTTAAAAAATTTAGTACTTGTTCCAAAAACTCTAAATTGAAGGAGGACATAATGATCCAAAAAAAAGATACCAGGGAGCCCAAAACCATGAAACTGGCTGATCCGGTGGCGGCTACCATTGATCCGGCCAGCCAACAGATGATTGAACGCGCCCATGAGCTGGGGATTGAGACAGCCTTTGACCGGGCAGTTACGATGAAACCCTGCAACATCGGCACTCAGGGCATATGCTGCAAAAACTGCGGCATGGGCCCCTGTAGGCTGCCCCTTCCGAAAGCCGGAATCGAAGG
>Ga0316191_10004025_pt1 | contig 10919 bp, 10 predicted proteins | sample Eddworburr2cm_MG_FD_204928 | JGI IMG/M metagenome (GOLD analysis project Ga0316191, IMG submission 204928) | Coastal sediment microbial communities from Maine, United States - Eddy worm burrow 2 cm | ecosystem: Environmental > Aquatic > Marine > Coastal > Sediment | place: USA: Maine... | reverse complement strand
AAATGGCAAGGTCATCGGCCTGATCACGGAGCGGGACTATGCGCGCAACGTCTTCCTCAAAGGGAAAGCCTCGCCCACCACGCCGGTTCGAGAGGCCATGGCCGAGGAGGTCTTGTTCGTCGGCCGCGCAGAGACGACCCGCGACTGCATGGCCATCATGACAGGCAAGCGAACGCGCCATCTCCTCGTGATGGAGGACGAGGCGCTCTTGGGCATTCTGTCGATTGGCGACCTCGTAAGGAGCATCGTTGCCGAGCAGGACATCGCGATCGAGCAACTCGAGCAGTACATTCGCCGCGGTTGATCGATGAGTCGTCTGGGTAAGGCATGGCTCGGGAGCTTCACCACGGATGAAATCCGCGAGCTGCGCAAGATTGAGGATCGTCGAGCATGGCTGACCTTGCTGGTGAACTATGGCTTGATCGCCGCCTCGATGGCGATGGTCGCCTTCGTGCCCAATGCGCTGACGGTCGTGCTGGCGCTCTTCATCATCGGGGCGCGCCAACTTGGACTGGCCGTGGTCATGCACGAAAGCGCGCATCACACCCTCTTTGCGAATCGTCAGCTCAACGATCTCGTCGGTAACTGGCTCGCTGGCTATCCGATCTACTTGAGCGCAGAGATGTACCGTGCACACCACCTCGAGCATCACGCCAAGACCTGGACTCAGGGCGATCCGGATCTTCCGCTCGCGACGCCATTCCCGGTAAGCAAGGCGAGCATGGCGCGAAAGGTGGCGCGCGATCTCTTGGGCGTGACGGGCCTCAAACAATTGCTCGGCACGACCGTGCTCGTGATCAAGGTATGCCGCGGTCAGCAGGTCGACGCGGGCACGCTTCCGCTCCGGCTCGAACGAGGGGCCGCGATCCGGATGGTGCTCGGCACGGTCGTGACCAACACGGCGTTGTTCACACTTCTCGCGCTGCTCGGTCATCCTCTGCTCTATCTCTTGTGGATCGGCGCTTGGATGACGACGAACAAGCTCGTGGCCCGCATCCGCGCGATCGCCGAGCACGCCGTGGTGCCTGATCCCAGTCACCCAATCGGGCAGACCCGGACCGTGCGTGCCGGATGGCTCGAGCGCCTCTTCATCGCGCCGAACCAGGTCCAGTATCACCTCGAGCACCATCTACTCATGACGGTGCCCCACTACAACCTTCCTCGGTTTCACCAGATGCTGCGCGAGCGCGGTCTGCTCGAGGAGGCCTGCATTGCCGACAACTACGCGCAGGTGCTCGGCAAAGCCGTGGCTTAGAGCCGAAGAAGCCCGCGGGTCGTCGCATCTTCCAAGGACGCTCGAACTTCGCTATCCAACTTCTTTCGTTCCGCGTGGAGGCAGGGCACTGGGAACGATGCAGCGGATCACCTGCGACGAGTTCTTGCCGGCGCTCCTCGGTCCCAACGCGGGGTACGTTGCCAGCACGAGCCCCGCCATCATCAACCTCTTCTGCGGGGGATCGCAGCCCAGGAGATGTCCAAGGTCGAGATCGACGACGACGTCTTTTACGTCAACTGAATCCCGCACCCGGCCTCTGGAGCGGGCCCCAAAAGCATCGTAGGCTTGCCTGAGCCAATGCAAGAGGGATTCGTTACCGCGTTGTTGTGGCTCGCATTCGGAGGAACCCATGTGGGTTTGTCGCTCTCCGCGGTTCGGACACGCCTCGTTCGCATGCTCGGCGAGGGCGGGTACGTATTTCTCTACTCGACGGTCGCGATCGGCACGTTTGCGGCGCTCGTTCACTACGTCGCGCTCCACCGATTCGCCGAACCGCAGACGTCACTTTTGATGAGCGTTCCCCCGATCCGTGGCGCGCTGCTCGCGCTCTCGGCCTTTGGTTTCGCTCTCTTCATTGCGGCGGTGCTCGGCTACCCCGGGTTTCCCATGGCCGTGTTTCGTCATCGCGCGATGCCGGCACGCGGAATTCAACAGATTACTCGCCATCCGTTCTTCTCAGGAATTGCGTTGTGGGCAGCGGCGCACGCGCTCTTGGTACCCTCGAAGGTCACGTTCGTGTTCTTCGTCGGCGTGTTCTTGCTCTCGTTCATCGGCGCCATGCATCAAGATCGGCGCCTCATCGCCGAGCTCGGCGAGCCGTACCGAAGCTACGTCGCATCGACTTCGTTTTGGCCGTTTGTTGCCGTCATCACCCGGCGCCAGCGAGTGCGCCTCAGCGAACAACCATGGATCGGATACGCGCTCGGGGTCGGCGCGAGCATCGCTCTATACGAGGCGCACAGCCACGTGTTCGACTACGGTGGCGCCTACGTGATCGCTGTCGTGTCCTTGGGATCGATCGTAGCCATTGTCAGCTCGCGGGCTCGCGCCGTTCGGCGAAGGGAAGGCTAAGCTCGGTGTTCGACGACTACGTACGCCACGACGGCTTGGGGCTGGCCGCGCTCATCGCCAAAGGCGAGGTGACTGCGAAGGAAGTGCTCGAGGCCGCGATTTTCCGCGCCGAGCAGCGCAACCCCGAAATCAACGCCATCGTCACACCGCTTTACGACTACGCGCACGAACGAGTGAAGCAGCCGCTCTCGGGTCCGTTTGCCGGCGTGCCGTTTCTGCTGAAGGACGCGCATCACGCCCTCCGGGGAACGCCCATGAGCAACGGGAGCCGCCTCCACCTGAGGGAGGTGTCGAGCTTTGACGCCGAGATTGTCCGGCGGTTCCTCAGCGCTGGGGTCGTCGTATTCGGCAAGACCAACACCCCGGAGTACAAACTCTCCGGCCACACGATCTGCGAGGCATGGGGGGCGACGCGCAATCCCTGGGACGTGACCCGTTCGGCGGCGGGCTCGAGCGGGGGCTCCGCGGCGGCCGTGGCGGCTGGCATCGTGCCGCTCGCCTCCGCCACCGATGAGGGCGGGTCGATCCGCCTCCCGGCTTCCGCGTGCGGCATCTTCGGCTTGAAACCGACTCGCGGCCGCAACCCGATCGGGCCCGACTTCGGCTGGGAGTGCGCGGGCCAGTCCACCTCCCACGTCGTGAGCCGAACCGTTCGGGACTCCGCGGCCATGCTCGACGCAACTGCGGGCCCAGAGCCAGGCTCGCCCTATGGAGCCCCGTCGGGCGGTCCGTTCCTGGCCGCCACGGAGCAAGATCCGGCGCAATTGCGTGTCGGCATTTCGACAGCGAGCGATGCATTTGGTCTGCCCATGGACAGGGCCTGTGTCGACGCGATCCGCCGCACTGGCCACCTTTTGCAGGGTTTGGGGCACCAGGTGGAGGAGATCTCGCTCCCGTACGACGAGTGGGAGGTCTTCCGGACGTGGATCATCCTCGGCGCCACCGACACGGCCGCCGTGGTCGCGAAGCTCGAAGCCCAGTACGGGGCGGCGAGGGTTCGGAGCACCCTCGAAGCGCCGGTGCGGCTACTCGCCGCGATGGGCCGCTTCGCCCCCGCGGAGGTCAGCGCGAGCGCGAGTCATGAGAAGCGCGTCCTCGGCGTAGCGATGGCGGCCTTCTTCGAGAAGTACGATGTCCTCGTCATTCCGGCTTCTGGCCGGATTCCGGTACCGCTCGATGAGGCCGTGCCGACCGCGGCCGAGCAGCGCGTGCTCGAGCTGTTGGCGTCCCGGGCAGGGGCGGCGCTCTTACGGCTTGGGCGAATTCGCGAGGCGGTGATTCAAGCCCAGCTCGAGAGGCTGGCGAAGCAGGTCATGCAGCGGACCATGATCGCGAACCTCACAGGCATCCCGGCGATGTCGGTCCCGCTCCACAGGACGGAGAACGACTTGCCGGTCGGGGTGCAGTTCCTCGGCCGGTTCGGCGGCGAAGCGACGCTGCTGAAGCTCGCGGCCCAGCTGGAGCGCGCCAAGCCCTGGCGTGTGAGGCGCTGAGCTCGGCCTACCCGAGGCTCGTGTAGAGAAGCCGTGCTGCGACGTAGAGCACGAGCATCGCGGTGAGCCGTTTGACGACGTGCCCGGAGAGAGCCTGCGTGCTGAAGCGGCTGCCGACCTGCCCGCCGATCAGGACCGCGACGAAGAGCCAGGCGTAGTCGGTGAGGCGATCGAAGTGAGCGGTGGTGCCCTGCTTCATCGTCTGACCGACGAGGCCCGCGAGCGAGTTCACCATGATGAAGAAGCTCGAGGTGGCCGCGATTCGTTTCGGATCGGCGAGACGAAGCAGATGGAGCGCTGGCGCCAAGAAGATGCCGCCGCCGATCCCGACCATGCCGCTCAAGAAGCCGATGGCACCGCCCACCGGTAGCCCGACAAACCAATTCGCTGTCGAAGAGGACCCGCCCGCAGAGGACGACTTGGGCGGCTGGACCCACATTGCCAGTCCGGCGCCGAGCAACGAGAGCCCGAGCAGCAGGACGAACGCGTCCTGTTCGATCGGCACGCGCCCGCCCAGCCAGGCCATCGGAATCGACAACGCCACGAAGGGAAGGGCGAACCGCGCGTCGAGGTCGCCTGAGCGCCGATACTGAAGCACGCCGCCGGTGACCACGATGAGATTGCAGAGCAGGGCGATCGACGGGAGGACGCGATAGTCGGTGTCTGCAAGCACGAGAAGCGCGTTGTACGTGGACCCTCCGCCGAAGCCGACCGCGGCGTAGAGCGCAGCGGTCATACAGAAGAGCAGGGAGAGCGTCGGCATCCTCGCGCTAGCTACAGCACGTCACCGACGCGGGCAAGCTCGGTCGTAGAGCTAGCGCCGGTCCGCGCAACGCGAGCTCGCAGTGGCGACCGCGACGGGACGGAGGTCTGCGGGGATTCGACCCCCGAAGCAGTTCGTCACGATGGCGACGCCGAGCTCGCGTTCGGGATCGGCCCAGGCGCCGGAGCCGCCGGCGCCGAAGTGACCGAATGCGTGCGGGTTGGGGCGACCGACGTCGAGCTGGCGCTTTCCGAGGGAGAAGCGGAGTCCGAGCGAGACCGGGCGCATGTAGCCGACCTTGAAGCGCAGTGGGAAAGGAATCACGCGTCCAATAGCTGAGTTCTGGTCTTCGGCTGCCTCCGCGAGGGTGGACGCCGACATCAAGCGGACCCCGTTGAGCTTGCCGCCGAGGCTGAGGGCTGCGTAGAGGCGCGCCAGCGAGCGCGCATTGAACACGCCGTTGCCAGACGGAATCACCGAAGTGAGCCAACGGGGGTCGCCCAACACATCGCCGAGCCCCGGCGGGATCATCGCGTCGACGAACTGGCCGACCGCGGAGTGCCAGCGCGCTGTCGTCGACGCGGTCTTGCGGACCTGTGCGCGAAGGCTGCGGGGACGTCCTCGCAGGACCTTGCGCGGAATCCGCGGAATCAGGAACTCCGCGACTCGCGGCAGCTCGCTTTCTGGCAGACCCATGTAGAGCCCGTCGAGCTCGAGCGGGTCGGCGAGGTACTCCTTGACGAGCGCCGGGAAGGGTTTGCCGGTGACGCGCTGCAGGACCTCACCGATGATCCACCCGCCGGTCCAGGCGTGGTACCCGAAGTCCGTGTCGGGCCGGTGCACCGGCCACATGTCCTCGACGACCTCCACCATGTGGTCCCAATCGAACATCTCCTCGGCAGAGTCGATGATGCGCGCGATCGAATAGAGCCCTGCACGATGGGAGGCCGCCTGCCGGATGGTGATACCGCCCTTGCCGTTCTTGCCGAACGCGGGCCAGTACTTCGCGACGGGCGCATCTAGGTCGATCGCGCCGCGGTCCACCATCAGATGCAGGAGCGTGGCCATCACGCCCTTTCCCGTGGACATGCTCAGCGCCAGCGTCTCGGGCTCGAAAGGGGCCCCCTCTCGGTTGCGTGTGCCGCACGCGAGATCCGCAACGAGCTCGCCCCGGTGATAAACGGCGATCGCGACGCCGCCTGGTCCGTGCGCGGGCGCGCACCATCGGACCGTGTCTCGGAGCGAACGAAAGTCGGGATGGCTGTAGCCGCGGACTTGCATGGTCACGTGATGACGTCGATCTCTCGGAGGAACCCCAGCGCGCGATCGGTCACACGCGCCTTGTCGAAGTAGAGTATGTGTCCACCGCAACTCCAGTATACATTCGGCCGCCCAAAGTGCTCCCAGAGCGCCTCGGTGTGAACGGCCGGAATGATCCCGTCGTTGGCGCTTGCGGCCAGCAAGACGCGCCCCTTCGAAATATTCAACGCGTGCGATAGGGGCGTGAACGGTGCGAGGATCTTTCGGAGCTCTCGGATCATCATCGCCGGCTCGTCGAGCGACTCCTCGAAGAAGGATCGCATCGGCCAGCTCATCACCAAGTCCGCGATGCTCACCACCGGGGCGACGCTCACGATGAAGTCCGTGCGGGGCTCGAGGCAAGCCATCATCGATGCGTGAAAGCCGCCCCAGCTATAGCCCATGATCCCGGCTTTCGGTGCGCCGCGTTGGAGCAGGTGGTTGATGAGAATCCGAAGGTCCATCACTCCCTGCGCGCAGGCTTCACTCAGACGCCATAGCGACGGCTGGATGATCGCGGTGCCGTGGTACGCCGCGGAGCTTGGCATGCGTCCGCCGTGCAGGGGCAGGTTCATGAACACCACGTCGAGCCCAGCATCGTAGAAGCGCTGCGCCGAGAACCACATCTTGTTGATGCGGTAGTCGGGCGCCGAGAACCCATGCAAGAAGATCACGACGGGTCGGGGTCCGTCCTCGTGGAACCACGCACGGGATTCGACCCGATCGTTCGGCTCGAGCGCCGCGTACTCGCTTCGGAAGCGCGGGTCGAGAGTTTGAAACGGGCTGTAGAAATCGATGCTCGCGAGTCTGGCGGTCTTTGGGTCCCATGAGCGTCGGCGCGTCCCCCGCTCGATGACAGAATGGCCTGGCGGAGGGGCCTCGAATGCGGATCCGGGGTCGTCGAGAAATCGGGGTTGCGAATAGAACGCGTGATAGTCGATGTACTCTTGCAGCGTCGTGTCGGAGAGATGCGGGTTGATCTTCCGCTTGAACGGAACCGACATGGCCGACGCGGCGAGTCGGTCGAGCCCATACGCGAACTTGCCGAGCAGTGGGCATTCGTCGCTGCTCTTGCGGAGAAACGAGTGCCCGGAGAAATCGGCGCAGAGCGAGTCGATCCAAGCCGTGCTCGACTGCCCGGGCGGAATGCTTGGGAAGGTGTTGCCATGCGCCTGATGAAATGGAGTCACGAAACCTCTTCTGGCGGCTCCCCCGCGGCCGGTGAACGCGGGTGCAATTCGGATGCCTTCTTCAGAATGGACGTTTTGCGGCGGTTCTGCCGAGTTTTCGGCTCTCAGGCGCGCAGAACCTGCGCCTCCGCAAAGCGGTCGCGCAGTCGTTTCGCCGGCGCGCGCGTTTTTGAGCCAGAAAGCACCTGCGAAGCTCGGGTAGACTCCCGCTGATGTTCAAGGGCCCACCTCCTCAACCGTACGAGTCGTTCGACGAGCTGATCGCCGCATTTCGCGAGCACCTCGCCCCGAATAAGCTCGCCTACTACCAACGCATGGGCCTGCAGCTCGTCATGGGGCGGCGAGAGGGCATTTGGTTCGAAGACGCGTACACGGGGCTTCGGCTCATCAACTGTCATTGCAACGGAGGCGTGTTCAGCCTCGGCCACTGCAATCCTCGGGTGACCGGCGCGGTGAAGGACGCGCTCGGAGCGCTCGACATTGGCAACCATCACTTCCTGTCAGGTCAGCGGGCACAGCTCGCGGCGCGGCTTTCGGCCACCCTCGACGACGCCTTGCCGCGCGTCGTGTTCGGCGTCTCCGGCGGCGAAGCCATCGACGTGGCCATCAAAGCGGCGCGAGGCGCGACCAAGCGCTTGAAGGTCATCTCGGTCGAGGGCGGCTACCATGGTCACACTGGGCTCGCGCTTGCTGCTGGGGATGCGGCCTTTCGGGAACCGTTCGGGCCGAACCTGCCTGGATTCACGCAGGTGCCGTTCAACGACATTGCCGCGATGGAGGCCGCCATCGACGATCAGACGGCGGCCGTGATTCTCGAAGCCGTCCCGGCGACGCTGGGCATGCCAATCCCGGACGCCGGGTACTTCGCGGCAATTCGAAGGTTCTGCGATGAGCGAGGTGCGAAGCTCTTGGTGGACGAGGTCCAGACCGGTCTCGGTCGGACCGGTCGCTGGTGGGGCATCCAGCACGAAGGCGTGACTCCAGATGCGTTGATCACCGGCAAGGGGTTGTCAGGCGGCATCTATCCGATCACGGCGACCTTGCTGACCATCGAGCTGCACGAAGTGCTCGACTCCGAGACGAACCCGTTCGTGCACATTTCGACTTACGGCGGCGCCGAGCTCGGTTGCGTGGCGGCCCAGGCAGTACTCGACATCGTCGGGGAGCCGGGATTTCTCGACCGAGTCGACCGGTTGTCGCAGCGATTCGCAGAGGGGTTCGCCCCTCTGCCATTCGAGCTTCGACGGCGTGGGCTCTTCATGGGGCTGCGATTCGGGAGTGAGCCCGAGGCGCTCGGTGCGCTCCTTCGGATCATGCAACAAGGCGTCTTCTGCTTCCCAGCTGGGAACGACCGGTCGGTGCTCCAGTTCCTTCCGCCCCTCATCTTGAGCGACGATGAGGCCGCGGATCTGATTGGACGAATGGACAAGGCGTTCTCCTGATGCCGCTCGTGCGTGACTCGGAGATCGAAGCTTTCGAGCAGCGACTCGGCGAGGCGGTGCGAGTCGGCTCGGCCAGCGACTTCGACGTCATCGGCTACGGAGAGATCACGGTGGCGGTGAAGTTGTCGACGGCAGAGGGAGACTTCGTCTGCAAGCGACTGGCACCTCTTTCGTCGCGGGAGTCCGCCGCGCGGATCGCCGACGCGATCGCCCGCTACGTCAGCGCGCTCGAGGCTTGCGGCATCGACGTCGTCGAGACCGACACGCCGTTCATGCAAGGCCCGTACTCCTGGGTTCTATACTGCGTTCAGCCGATGCTCGCCCCTGGCTCGCTCGGTCCGGACTTCTTGCGCGGCAAGACCGCCGAGGAGGCGGCGCCGCACGTCCGGAGGATCTTCGAGCGCATCCGCGATTCGGTCACACCGTCGCTGGCGCCGGACGGTCAGCTTTCGAACTGGGCGTTCGATGGCGACCGACTCCGCTATTTCGACGTTGGAACGCCGTTCCTTCGCGATGAGGAGGGTCGGGAGCTGTTCGACTTCACCGAGGTGGTGCGTGCCTTGCCAGGCCCAATTCGCATCCTGGTCCAACGCTTCCTGCTGAAGGGAATCCTCGACAACTACCACTCGGTGCGCGGACAGGCGCTCGACTTCCTCGGCAACCTGATCAAAGAGGGGCTCGGCGAGATCTTCCCCGCATTGATTCCGCTGGCGAACGAGGTCTTCGAGCTTTCACCTGGAATCACCGAGCAGCAAGTCCGCGCGCACTACAAGAGCGACGCGCAGACCTACGCGCTGATGCAAGCCGCACGCCGAGCCGACCGTTGGGTGCATCAAAGGATGCTTCGGAAGCCCTATCCGTATCTGTTGCCTCCGCGAATCGAGCGTTCGGCCTAAGGGAGGTGCTCTGCGAGCTCGAGCGCCATGAGCGCGACGCAACGGCGGTTTTCCAGAGATGCACGCCGTGCACCACGAGCGCGGCTCCCACGCACACAACCAATGCGACTCAGAGCCGGTTGCTACGAAAACGGCCGGAAGATCGCAAGCGTCACGATCACTACGGCGAGTACCGAAATCACCCATGCCAGTCGAGCGAACGTCTTCTGCGTGACTTCCTGGCCGTCGGCCCATCGGCGCAACTTGCCCGTGAGCACGCCGGTCGCGCCTGCGAGGATCAGCAGGAGCGTCAGCTTGCCGTGCATCCACCCCTGCTTCGCATAGACCTCTGCGAAGTCGGGGATGAGCATTCCGAAGCCGCCAGCGAAGGCGACGAGCATGGCCGGCGTGGTGACCCGCAGCGTCACCTTCCTCAGGGCTTGGGCAATGCCGCTCTCCCACGGCATGGGGGAGGCCGCGGCGATTGAAACAGCCACCGCCGAGCCGATCCAAAAGATGATGCCCAAGAAATGAAGATAACGAAAAACGATCATGCTCATTGCGTACTCCTCCGCGCGGCGGAGTCTAACCGCCGTGGACCAGCGGGACAAAGACGCAGCGACAGAGGTCCTCGGTTTCGAGGTTTCCCTCGCGCTTGCGCGATGCTTGGAGCGCCTGACCCCACTTGCCTCCAACTGGAATGACCAAGCGGCCACCTTCTTTGAGCTGCTCCACGAGCGCCTGCGGAACCTCTTCGGCAGCGGCGGCGACGACGATGCCGTCGTAGGGCGCACCTGCCGGCCAACCCTTGCGGCCGTCCGCACAGACGAGCTCGACATTGTCGATGCCGAGGGATTCGATCGTTCGTCTCGCGCCGGCAACGAGCTCCGGGATGATCTCGATCGCGTACACCTTCTTCACGAGCCTCGAGAGGATCGCAGCTTGGTACCCGGACCCCGCGCCGACCTCGAGCACCGTCTCGTCACCGTGCAGACGGAGGGCCTCGACCGACATCGCCACCATCAAAGGCTGTGAGATGGTCTGGCCGTGCGAGAGGGGAAGGGCGCCATCGTAGTATGCGTTGCGCCTCTCCGAGTCCGGGATGAAGGCCTCGCGTGGGATCTCCCCCATTGCCGCGAGCACGCGACTGTCCGCGATCCCCCTTCGGCGGAGCTGCTCTTCCACCATTCGCGCCCGCTGCTTTTCGAGCTCCATCCGTCGGAGTCTGATGGCACTCGGGGCCCCCGTAAAGCGGCTCCCGCTATGGCAGCGCTACGCTTGCGTTCAACGCGGTCCCGCGTATGGTCGCTCCTTCGAAAACGAGGAATCGACATGGCGAAGACCAATCCAGGCAATTTTTTCGAAGATTTCGAGGTGGGCTCCGAGCTCGTACACGCGGTGCCACGCACCGTCACCGAGGGCGAAGCCGCGATGTATATCGGGCTGACGGGATCCCGGTATCCCCTCCATTGCTCAGCGGAGTTCGCGCGCTCGCTCGGCTATCCTCGCG